>Ga0308156_1000076_pt1 | contig 321979 bp, 318 predicted proteins | sample PhyAR2_FD_201041 | JGI IMG/M metagenome (GOLD analysis project Ga0308156, IMG submission 201041) | Phyllosphere microbial communities from UC Gill Tract Community Farm, Albany, California, United States - DLSL A.R2 | ecosystem: Host-associated > Plants > Phyllosphere > Unclassified | place...
CAAAATATTAATATGAAAAAAATTTACTTTTCAGTAAACTTGTGACCCGGCTGGGATTCGAACCCAGGACCCATACATTAAAAGTGTATTGCTCTACCAGCTGAGCTACCGAGTCGGCCACAATTAATAATGATAAATATAAATAAAATTTTTATTCTCACTATTAACTATATCAATTTTCTGCATTGTGCCTGCGACTGGACTCGAACCAGCACATCCTTAGGAAACCACCCCCTCAAGATGGCGTGTCTACCAATTTCACCACGCAGGCATAAAAATTACAAAAATCCAGTAATCTTTTTGCTTGTGACCCGGCTGGGATTCGAACCCAGGACCCATACATTAAAAGTGTATTGCTCTACCAGCTGAGCTACCGAGTCGGCCACATTATTATCAAGTTTTCATTTGAGTAATGTCCCTTGTTTTAAGTGGTGCAAAGATATAGCTTTTTTTTATTTCTCAAAACTTTTTTGCAAATTTGTTTAAAAAAAATTCATGATAATTTCACTGGTCGGATACATGGGAAGTGGCAAATCTCACATTTCCAAAATATTAAGCGAAAAACTCAATTTCAAGCTTATTGACCTCGATAAAGAGATCTCTAAGCGAAATAAATTAACCATTCCCGAAATATTCGAAAAAAAAGGAGAAATTCACTTTAGAAAGCTTGAACGGGAGGCACTCGAAGAAATTCTGGCTTCCGAAGAAAATGTAATATTAAGCCTGGGCGGAGGCACTCCGGCTTATTACAATAATATGGAGATCATCAATAGTAATTCGAAAAGCATTTTTTTGAGAGCTTCGGTGGGAACTTTATCCGGAAGACTTTCAAAACAGAAAGAAAAGCGCCCTCTGATTGCCAATATCGCCGATGATGATCTGCCGGAATTCATCGCAAAACATCTTTTCGAGAGAAATGTGTTCTACAGTAAGGCACAGTTTCATGTCATTACCGACAACAGAGAGCCTGAAGAAATCGTTACTGAAATAATAGGAAAGCTCTATCACTAGAGCTTTATCTTTTTAATCTTCTTCGGAAGCATCGTCACCTTTTTCTCCAAAAAAATCGTCCCAGTCGGTAAAGTCTGAAGCAATATCGTTATCGACATAGTCGTCCATCTCCCTTCTGTCTTTTTTCGTAGGTCGCCCCTCTCCTTTGATCCTGTAATAATCCTGAGACATTTTACGCATTTTCAGAAGTTCATACTGTTCTTTATCGGTAACATCTTTGATATGGAGCGGAACCAGTTTTGCGCCTATCCTGCTTTTAGGGATCTGGATCACCTTGATTTTATAGTCAATCTGATTTTTACGGATCTTAATCACATCCCCCTCTTTTACCTCTTTAGAAGACTTCACCACCGAATCACTGATAGAAACCCTGTTTTTTTTAATTTCCTCAGTAGCAATGGTTCTGGTCTTATAAAAACGAATGCTCCATAAAAATTTATCTATTCTCATAATTTTTTATACTTTTGCCGTTATATTATTTGTAAAGTAATCAAAGTTTTTGAAATGAAAAAAATATTTTTATATATCCTTGCGGGATCACTGTGTTTTTCTGCTTGTAAAAGGGATGATGACACTGACACTTTTGTAGAGCCTGAAGACATCGCAGTAAGAAACTCATATGATGATCAGGCAATTCAGAAATTCCTGAATGACAATTACCTGGACAGCCAAGGAAATATAAAAGCTTTCAGTTCGACCGATACTTCCGATGACAATGAAAAGAAACTTTCCGAGCTCAATCCGGTAACATTACCTTCGGGGGTTGTATATATCGTACGAAGCGGCGCTCAGCCTTCTCCGGGAGTAACCTTGGAAACCAATCCTACAGCTACCGATGCCACGCAGATCAGAACAATGATTAGGGCCAACTACTACCTTGCAACCAACACTGATGGAATCGTTGCTCTTGGAAGCCCTGGCACATTTTATAATACAATTAATGGCGGTACATCACCTGTGACTGACCCTATGTTCTATTATGTTAAAAAGAAAATACTGAACGACGACACCTCAAAGACTAGAAGCTATTACGAAATTGAGGGTCTTCAGGAAGGCTTAAAATACTTCAAGGGATTTGCCGACAAACCAGATGAATCAAATTACAACCTTCAAGGTGTGATCTTAGTGCCGTCAAGAGCAGCCTTCGCCAGAGATGCGCATTACAACTATACCGGATACTCCCTTCAGAACAATTGTTTCGTATTTAATTTCGAAATTTATAAGGCCAATGTAAGGCCGGTCAGTGATCAATAAATAAAAAAACGCTTCGAAATGAAGCGTTTTTTTATGCCTAAAAACCAGATGTACTTTTTACATTTCCTAAAATATCCGGAAAATAAAGATCCGAAAGATGATCGAATTCATCACCTCTCATGAACATGCTGGCATCTACCTCTTCATAAGTACTTCTTCCTGCCGCCGCAATAAGCTCATTACAAGTGTGAAGCGTATTCTTATGAAAGTGATAAACCCGCTCGGCTTTATCGGTAACATTCAAACCTTTAATAAGCATCTTATCCTGAGTCGCAACACCGGTCGGACAATTATTTGAATTACACCGTAATGCCTGAATACACCCTAACGAGAACATAAATCCCCTGGCATTATTACACATATCTGCTCCCATGGCAACAGCTCTCAGAATATCCAGACTCGTCAAAACTTTTCCGCTGGCAATTACACGCAGTTTATTACGTAAGTTATAATTTTTTAAAGTCTTGTTGACAAAAATCAATGCCGGCTCCAGTGGCATTCCCACGCCGTCTGAAAACTCAGGAGGTGCTGCTCCGGTTCCGCCTTCTGCCCCATCGATGGTTATAAAATCGGGATAAATTTTAAGCACATTCATCTGGACACAGATATCTTCGAATTCTTTTGTATCTCCAATACACAGTTTAAAGCCAACAGGCTTACCTCCTGAAAGTTCCCTCAACTGCTGTACAAATCTTAACAATCCCGGAGCATCGGAAAATGCCGAATGGGAAGGTGGTGATACAATGGTTAGCCCAGGGGTTACATGACGGATTTTTGCGATCTCAGGCGTATTTTTAACGCCCGGCAAGACACCCCCGTGCCCTGGTTTTGCGCCTTGGGAAAGTTTAATTTCAATCATCTTCACATTCGGAAGATTGGAATATTTTGTAAAAAGTTCAGGATTGAATTTCCCTTCATCATCCCTACAGCCAAAATAGCCCGTTCCGATCTGCCAGCAAAGATCGCCTCCTTCGAGATGATAGGGCGAAATCCCTCCTTCTCCTGTATTATGGTAGAAATTTCCCTTTTTTGCACCTCTGTTGAGAGAAATCTGGGCCCTGTCACTCAACGAACCGAAACTCATGGCAGAAATATTAAATAAAGAAGCATGATATGGCTGGCTGCATTGCTCGCCGCCCACCCAGACTCTGGGAAGTTCTTCCGACGGAGATTTGGCATAAATAGAATGCTTGATCCCTTCATATTTCCGGTGGTTAACTTCCAGCTGAGTACCGAAAGCAACTGTATCACTTAAATTTTTAGCCCTTCTGTATACTGCCGACCGCTGATTTCTGGGAAATGGCTTGCCGTCTGTTTCTCTTTCGATAAAATACTGCTGCATTTCCGGTGAGATATTCTCAAAAAAATACCTGAAATAGCCCAATACAGGAAAATTTCTAAGAATGGCATGTTTGGTCTGATAGGTATTATACACTCCCAATGCGTAAATTGCGGTAAGGAGAATAGGGATCCAGTAATGCGCCCTGATCAGTAAAGCCACAACCCATGTCACAATTACCAATACAATACCCCAAGATAAAAACTTATCTCTCATGAATGTAAAATTTAAAGTTAAATACTAAATGTAGTGGAAATTTAGCAGAAAGCCTAAGCTTTGGCTAAAAAACTTTCGTAAGAAGACTGCACAGAAACCGTGCCATCTGACAGTATTTTTTCTAAGTTCAGAAATTCGATCTGATTGACAGAGGCAGCATCAAAATCTTTTTGTACCCTCACATAATTCTCCGTAAAACCGAACATTTTCCCGTCTTTGTTTTCATGCTCCCAGAGTACCGGAAGTGTTTTCCCGATCTGACTCTGGTAAAATGCCATCTTTTTCTTTTCGGAAAGAATTCTGAGCATTTTATTGCGTTTTTTTCTTTCAGGTAAAGGAACAATACCTTCCATCGCAGCGGCCTCCGTATTTTCTCTTTCGGAATAAGTGAAAACGTGCAGATAAGTGATCGGAAGCTCGTTCAGAAAATTATACGTTTCCATAAACAGTTCTTCCGTTTCGCCCGGAAAGCCAACAATGACATCCACACCGATAGCCGCATCAGGCATTACTTCGCGGATTTTATTTACTCTGTCTTTGTATAATTTTGTGAGATATCGACGCTTCATTTTTTTCAGAAGCTCATCGCTTCCGGATTGTAACGGGATGTGAAAATGCGGAACAAAGCTTCTGCTCCTGGAAACCAGTTCTATACTTTCATCTTTCAGAAGATTCGGCTCGATCGAGGATATACGGATCCTCTCGATTCCTTCAACTTTATCAAGTTCGGAAATTAAATCTAAAAACGTATGCTCGTGTCTTTTGTTTCCGAATTCTCCTTTTCCATAATCACCGATATTCACTCCGGTCAGAACAATTTCTTTAATATCTTTCTGAGAAATTTCCGTGGCATTTTTAAGAACATTTTCAATGGTATCGGAACGTGAAATGCCTCTTGCCAAAGGAATCGTGCAATAGGTACATTTGTAATCGCAGCCATCCTGCACCTTCAGAAAAGCTCTCGTACGGTCACCGATCGAATAGCTTCCTATGAAGAAATCCGTTTCTTCGATCTCACAGGAATGAACGATGCCTTCGCTTTCGGATTTTTCCAGATCATCGAGGTAACTCAGAATATTGAATTTCTCTTTCGCCCCCAATACAAGATCAACCCCTTCGATCTGAGAAATTTCTTCCGGCTTCAATTGGGCGTAGCATCCGACAATCACGACGAGCCCATCAGGATTAGCTTTGATGGCTCTTTTCACATGAAGCTTACATTCGCGATCGGCATTTTCCGTCACAGAACACGTATTGATTACATAGATATTTGCTTTTTCATCAAAGCTGACCTTTTCATATCCTGCATCTGTTAATTGTCGGGCAATGGTAGATGTTTCTGCAAAATTTAATTTGCAGCCTAAGGTATGAAATGCGGCAGTTCTGTGAAATTGAGACATTTATTGATCGTAAATTTTGTGGGTGCAAAGATAATCAATTTAATATAAACGGTAAATTGATTGAGTCTATTGTTTAAATTCATCCCGAACCTCAGGACTGTTCTGATAGCAGACAGGTGAGGAATTTCGGATTTCAAAATCATCTTTTTTCTGCAGATCACGAATACATAATTCCCTGATATCCCAGATTTCGTCTAAACGATATGGAATATGCTCTGTGACAATCCATTCTTCAAGGAAGTTTTTATAAAACAAAATTTTCTATTCGGTGATTTGGTCATATTCTATTTCCTTTTCAATGAACAATTTGGTTTTAAAATCATGATAATCGGAGCCAGAGCGTGTAAAATCATAATACTTCTCCTCAATTTTAAGGTAATTATGAGCTTCGGGAATGTATTTGAGATTAAACCTTTGCAGTGTCTCTTTAATCTTGCCGGCGTACGCAGCTTCCATCTTAAAGATACCCAGCATCAATTTTATTTCCGCATGGCCATGTTCAAGGGCAAGCTTCCTTAGTACTGCATGTTTTGTACTGCATGTTCCGCCGACATCATTAAATACACACAGAATATCATTTTTATCAGTATTCCGTTTGTAGGGCAGCAGGGAAACATATTGACAGGCAGTACTAAAATCTGCGATATTTTTGTTTAAAAATTCTTCCGAAACAATCCCTTTATCTTTTTGTATTTTGAAATTGTTCATCGCCAAGCTATCTGAAAATATTTTTCATTTCTACATTAAAATCCTCCGATTTATTCCTTGCAATGGAAAGCGTTTTCCAATCATCATTTTTAATCATTTTAGCAATATAAATGATCTGTCCTACATGATAAGGATAATGGGCGAGCTGGCGCAACACCGCATCCAAGACGGTATGTGCTTCATTTCTGATGTAAATAACGGAATATAAATTCTCTTCATTGATCTGATCCAGCGCCTGGAAAAGACATTTCCAGCCGGATTCCCAGTATTCGAGAACCTCATCTTTGGTAGAAAAGGAACTGACAAACTCTTCATCGCGGTTACGCCATGGTTTTTCTCCATCTTCCGTTAAAAAATCAGTCCATCTTGACAGCATATTTCCTGCAATATGTTTCACAATAATAGCGATCGAGTTGCTTTCTTCATTAAACTGCCAGAAAAGCTGTTCTTCCGAAAGCTGTGAAAAAGACTTGTCACCTAATATTTTGTAATATTCAAAACGCTTGATAAATAGATCTTTCATGTCTGAAAATTTTAAATCTAATGTAAGAAAATAATCGCTGAAAATATTTAAATTAAATTGATATCAAAAGAATTACACTCAACCATAGTATCATGCATCAAAAAACCTTCTGAAGCAGAGAATAATTCTTTTTACCAAACAAAAATCTTCCTTAAATAAGCTGAAGCTCATTCCTATTTATGTTAAGATCTTCTTTACCCAGACGATAATAAATCCCAACATATACCATAAAAAAACTGCCACTTTCGCGGCAGTTATATGTATCAGTCTCTGTTTTTCACCATGACCCAGCCTGAGTATTTGATGGCTGTGTTTTTCTTATCATTTTCATTCCAGGTTATGGAATACCAGTAGGTACCAGTAGGAACTTTTTTACCATCCATGGTTCCATTCCACTTATAACCTCTGAGTTTATCGGCCTGGAAGACCTTATTTCCGTATCTGTCAAAAATATTAAAGACGAGATTCTGTTTGTTGGCCAGTACAGAATAATCAATAACATCATTCACGCCATCACCGTTCGGAGTGATGACATTCACAAGGTTCGGAACAACGATGGTGATTGTAATCGGCTCACAGTCGTAAGCATCTTTCAGGAAAATACGATGATCACCCCGCGGAATATTTGTAAATACATTAGAGTCCTGCCAGCTTATACCATCGGTAGAATACTGGTAAGGGCCATTCCCCCCTGTAGCATTGATTGTTACAGTCGTATTTGCGATATCAACGGACGAGATGACCGGTTGTTCGGAAGCATATACTGTCACCTTTTGTAAGGTAATACAAGTTCCGGTTTTTAGCTTCACCCAATATTCACCAACGCCAACATTAGACAGGGTTTGTGTGGTTGCCCCTGTATTCCACTCGTAGGACACAAAACCCGGCCCGGCATCAAGTGTGGTTTTATCTTTCATACAAATGGTCTTATCTTTAAGAACATCCGAGTATACCGGCGGAATGACGAACAGACTGACTTTAGCGATGGCGTAGCAGCCATTGGCATTCGTTACTTTTATAAAGACCGCTCCATTGGACGAAATATGATTGTTCGCATTCTGGATGATGTTGGTATTATTCTCTGCATCGGTGAGAGAAGGATAATAGCTTTTCGTTCCCGTCTGGGTGGTCACCGGTGCCGTGGTAAGATTGAATAAAGCTGTTGAAGGGTTTGATTCAATAAAGCATGATCTTAAAGTGGCTTCTGTAACAACCACCGGAGGATAGAATTTCAGGGTGATCTGCGCAGTTGCCACACAACCGTATTGAGAAGTAATTTTCACATACACCACTCCCTCAGCAGAAACAAATGTATCAGCATTGGTAATTGGGTTGATCCCTGCATTAAGATCACTCATAGTATGGTAATACTGCTTTACAGCACTAGGATCTGAAAATACTGCCGCTGCGGTAAGATTGAAAGTTGCGGTTCCTGCATTATTATTGTTGCACCCGTAAATCATAACATTATTACCTGTGATGGTTCCCTGTTTAAATTTGAACGCACCGACCTGCCTGCAGGAATTTATCGGATTGTTAGGGTCTGCGGGATCCTGGTAATGAATACTGTAATAATAGGTTGCCGTCGTACTCACGGTCTGTGGAGTCAATATAGGACTGGCACCTGAAAGCGCATTATTCTGTGTCGTATGATAGCTGATCTGAAAATTGGCGTTTCCGTTCAGAATACCGGCTGAGAGCGTACTGAAATCAAACACGGCAGGATTCTGACAGATAATAATCTCTCTTGGATCTGCCGGATTGGCTGCCGGAACACCCGGAGATGTAAACGGCTGTGTCTGAATATTAGGATTGGTAAACGGAGAAGCAAGGGTCGCCGTTCCGCCCCAGGTAAGGGAAAACGGAGCCGTAATCGGATTGAAAACATCAACCCAGTTGTCTATATACAAATAATAGGTTTGTCCCGGCAAAACATCAAGGTATCTGCAGTAAGGCGTGGTAGAGCCACCTGCCGCACTGGTAATGGTACTGGTCATATTAAGGCCGGTAGAGGCACCAACCCCTATTACAGTGGCAGCATTACACCGGATGGGAGCACCCAGGCTTCCGCACGTTGCATTGGGGCCATATACCGCCCAGTCGTAGTCGGCATCCTGATCGCTTGGTACCAGATTGAATGTGAGCGTACCGCCGGTTGCAATGGTAATTTTGTACCATATCGAATTGTGTTCACCGCTTATAAGGCACCCTCCTAAATTTTCATTGGTATTACCTATTCCCGAAGGTGAATAAGTAATGTCTGAATTTCCGCATACTGAGAGTGCTGTGGCGCAGTCTGCCTGGGAATAAAGGGTTCGCGAAAGTAAAATTAAAAACAGGAGTAAATATTTCTTCATGCTTTTCAATTTGGTTATGATTAGTAATGACTTAGAGTATTTCAAATATAACCATTTCACAGCAATTATCTGGAATTTATTTAAAATAATTCATTAAAAATGAAATAATAATCAGATATTCTCAATAAATTATTTTATACTCGTGATATTTCCGCAAAGATTCTCAAGATGAAAAATTTTATGGAAAGGGCTTTTAACCTGATGCAGATGTTCCTTATCCTGAATAAAGGTGTAGCGGGAAGCGATAGAATTCATATCCGATACGATCACCAGCCAGCATTCATCTACTGAAGTGTCGTAATAAGGGAATTTTTCGTTCTTTTTCTGAATAAGTTCAAGAATTTTTTCTGAACACAGCTCATCAAAAAGACTCATATTATATTCGTGGGTAATAAAAACATTTCTTCGGTGAAAGGATTTTCTCAAACTTTTCACACAGCCTACCGCTTTTCCTCGCCTGATGCTTTTATAGATATTCAGAATAATTTCCTGTTGGTTTTCCAGGGTATCAGGTCTGATATTTGAGTGAAATTCTAAAAAATAAACACCACGATATTTCGTAGTGTCTTCCTGTTCCAATAATATTTCTGCCTGACGGAAAATTTTGTTTAAGCTGCTCTCAATCTTTTTCATTTCAAGATGATTGATCACTTCGGTGAGCTCTATTCCGATCTTTTTGTTGTTGAATTTTGCGATGAAATCGGGGCTTTCGCATGTTAAATCTTCAAATTTAACTTCAGGAAAATGATGCATAAAGGAGTTGAGCAGCAGAATTTCTGTCTTCTTCTTGTACTTTTCACGGTCATGAAGAGGAGATTCATCGATCGTACGATGATATTTCTCGATCGGCTTTTTCTTCAAATGCCGGTTCAGGTAATATAAGCTTAGATTCTTAATTAAATCTTCATCAGAAAATGCTTTTTTCATGTGCTTATTATTTTTTGTTATGGAACACATAAAACTTCAGCTTCCAGGTCATGAAGTTTTGATTATCAAAAATTTATATTCTAAAGTTAAATAAAAAAACGGTCACAATTATTCTTTTAAAAATAATTATCCAATAATTAACATATAGTTTACTTTCATATTTAATACCTTTGATCTTTCAAATATAAAACTGTGATGCATGGATTTTAGAAACTTTACAATGCCTTTTGGCATCAATCCCAAATATTCTAAAAAAGTAGCTTATTTTTCAATGGAATTTGCCCTGGAGCAGGTTCTGAAGATCTATTCCGGAGGCCTCGGATTTTTGGCAGGATCTCACATGAGAAGCGCCTATAATCTGAAACAGGATCTGGTGGGCATTGGCATTCTCTGGAAATTCGGATATTATGACCAGGCCAGAAATCATGATCAGACCCTACAGCCTGTGTGGACCAAAAAAATGTACAGCTTTCTGGAAGATACCGGGATAAAATTCCAGATCGAGATCCACAGTGCTCCGGTTTGGGTAAAGGTATATTACCTGGATCCTGAAATCTTCCATACGGCACCCATGTTTTTTCTTTCTACGGATGTTCCGGAAAATGACCATGTTTCTAAAACCATCTGTCATAAACTGTACGACGCCAACGAATCGACCAAACTTGCCCAATATATCCTCTTAGGAAAAGGCGGGGCAAAGCTCCTGGATGAAATGAACCTTGACAGAGACATTTATCACCTTAACGAAGCGCACGGGCTGCCTGCCGCATTCCACTTACTGAAAAAATACAACGGCAATCTGAACAGGGTAAAAGAAAAGCTGGTTTTCACAACACATACTCCCGAGGAGGCAGGAAATGAAAAGCACAACCTGAGACTCTGTTACGAAATGTCTTATTTTTCAGGTTTCAGCATGGATGATGTGAAAAAAATCGAAGGTTCCGGCGATGATCGTTTCAACCATTCTTTATGCGCTTTAAAAATGGCCCACATAGCAAACGGCGTTTCGCAGCTTCATGGTGAAGTATCGAGAGCCATGTGGAGTAAATATGATGGCATCTGCGAAATCACTTCCATCACCAACGCGCAGGAATTTAAATACTGGTCGGATAAACCATTATACAATGCCAAAGACGAAAACGATGAAACCGTTTTTGATTACCGTAAAAAACACCTTAAAAAGAGACTTTTTAAAATTGTTGCCGACCAGACCGGTAATCTTTTTAATCCAAATATTTTCACGATCGTATGGGCCAGAAGATTTGCGGGTTATAAACGCGCAGACCTTCTTTTGCAGGATAAGGAAAGATTTTACAGACTTTTGAATCATCCTAAATATCCCGTACAGATCATCTGGGCAGGAAAACCTTACCCGATGGATTACTCTGCGATCTCTGTCTTCAATTACCTGGTAGAAGAGAGTAAAAACAATAAAAATATGGCCGTGCTCACCGGATACGAACTTTCTTTAAGCAAATCGCTGAAGCAGGGTTCAGATCTTTGGCTGAATAACCCGAGAGTCCCGAGAGAGGCTTCAGGAACTTCCGGAATGACCGCCGCTATGAATGGATCCGTGAATCTATCCACCGACGACGGCTGGATCCCGGAATTTGCAAAACACGGAGAAAATTCTTTTGTAGTACCTAAAGGCGATTACCAGAATATGAGTGTCTATGAGCAGGATAACTACGACATGAACAAATTATATGAGATTCTTGAAAACGAGATCCTTCCCGCTTATTACGACCATCCGGATAAATGGAGAAAAATCCAGTACAATTCGATGAATGACGTAAAAGACCAGTTCAACAGCGACCGGATGGCGGATGAATATTATCAGATTATGTATAACTATAAAGGATAAAAATAAAAACGGCATGGAATTTTTCCATGCCGTTTTTATTCAATCTTATTTCTTTTTTTGTTTAGGGACTTTTAATCCTTCTTCTTTCGCTTCAGAAATACCAATGGCTACTGCCTGTTTTCTGCTCTTCACTTTTTCTCCGGAAGATGATTTCAGCTTACCTTCCTTGAATTCGTGCATCACTTTCTCTACTTTTTCCTGAGCTTTTTCTGAATATTTGGTTTTGCTCATAATATTATATTTTTAAGATTTTGGTATCGAAACTCCGATCTCATATACCTTAGCATGTTTCAGGTATTTTGAACGTTCTCTTGAAGTGACCGACTCAAAATGATCATTTTTAATCACCACGATCGGGTCTTCCGTATTTTCTATTTCGAAATTAGCGATATACCTCTCATCCGGAGGCGATTGGGTAAGTTTTGCTTTAATCTTCTGCAACTCATCTGCATATTTTCTAAACCCGGGATCGGAAGAGTGAATGAATCTATACTCGGCACCGGCGTCTACAAAATAATGCAGTTTTTTTTCTAATAGATTCGCTTCATTACAGATTACAGGATTGTCATTCCCATCTTTAAAACCTACCTCTACCAATTCTCCATTTTTTTTACTTGCACATTCCTCAGCATCTTTATAGCTTGAAAAACCTGTATATACAATCCTGTCGTCCAGTTCGTATCGGTTTAGTTTTTGGTTGAAAGCATTCGTTTCCATAATTATTATATAATTTGATTATGCTTATCAATATTCAATTCTTTTGCCAAAAACTTGTTACAAAATGCTTTTTTTCGACACTTATAAAATTATTATATTTGAATTCTTTAAAATTAGAAATGAAAAAATTCTTAATAACATTTACCATTGCGGCAGCTTTTCAGAGTTTATCCGCTCAGGAAATCACTTTAGACAAAATATATTCAGGATATTACCGCGGAAAAGGTATCGCCGGCATCACTTCCATGAAAAACGGCGAAAATTACCTGGTGATCGAACAGGGCGGCATTGCCAAATATTCCTATAAGACCTCTCAGAAAGAAGGAAATATCGTAGACGGACAGTTTGAAAGCTATGAATTTTCGGATGACGAATCTAAAATTCTTTTGTTAAAAGAAAGTCAGCCTATTTACAGACATTCTTTTTTGGGTAAATTTGAGGTAAAAGACCTGAAGTCCGGAAAAGTAATGAGCCTGAATAACGGGAATACTGTACAAGAGCCGAGATTTTCCCCGGATGCGACAAAGGTTGCTTTTGTTTCGGACAATAATTTATTCTACCAGGATCTGAACACCGGAAAAATTACCCAGATTACCACAGACGGAAAGAAAAACTCCATTCTGAACGGCCTGGCAGATTGGGTGTATGAAGAGGAATTCGGACACGCAAGACAATATGAATGGACCAAAAACTCGGATGCTATTGTTTTCGTAAAATCCGACGAAAGCCAAGTCCCTGAAATTTATATTCCGATTTACGGTAAAACGCTTTACCCAACGGAAATGCGTTACAAGTATCCTAAAGCCGGAGAAAACAATTCTGTGGTTTCTGCACAATTATACCGTCTTGACAATGGCAAAACCATACCTCTAAACCTTCAGGCCTTTAAAAATTATTATATCGCCAATGTTTTCCAGACTGCCAAAGCGGATGAAATCGTTCTGATTACTTCGGAAAGGGTTCAGAATGCTTCGGATGTGTTGAAAGTAAATACCAAAACCGGAGCGGTACAGAAATTATTTACCGAAACCGACGAGAAATGGATCGATACCGACAGCCCTACGCTGGAATTCCTGGAAGATGATTCTTTCCTTTGGGCTTCCGAAAGAGACGGCAACCGCCATTTGTACTGGTATGACAAGGATGGCAAGCTGAAAAAGCAGGTAACCAAAGGCAATTGGGAAGTAACCGATTATTATGGCTACAATCCGAAGTCAAAGGAAATTTATGTGCAGACCACAGAGAAAGGGAGCATCAATAAAGTGGTTTCTAAGGTAAATATTGAAAACGGAAAATCCCAGCTGATCTCCAATGCGGAAGGAAACAACTCTGCTAATTTCAGTAAAAACTACAATTACTTCATCGAAACTTCTTCCACCGCGGCTAAGCCTTACACTTTCGTACTGAAAGACGGAAACGGAAAAATGGTCAAAGAGCTTCAGAACAATGACGCCCAGCTTCAGAAATTAAAAGCGGACAGCTTTGTGGAAAAAGAGTTTATCACCATTCCAAACGCTGTCGGAGACCAGATGAATGCGTGGATCATCAAGCCTAAGAATTTTGATAAAAACAAAAAATATCCTTTGTTCATGTTCCAGTATTCAGGGCCGGGCTCCCAGCAGGTTTCCAATTCGTGGGACAACGGAAACGGGATCTGGTTTGAAATGCTGGCCCAGAAAGGTTATGTGGTCGCCTGTGTAGACGGTCGTGGGACAGGATATAAAGGTGCCAAGTTCAAGAAAGTAACTTACATGGATCTTGGAAAATATGAAATAGAGGATCAGATTACCGCTGCCAAATGGTTCGGGAACCAGTCATATATCGATAAAACCCGGATCGGAATGTTCGGATGGAGCTTCGGAGGGTACATGACGAGCCTTGCCATGACCAAAGGAGCTGATGTCTTCAAAATGGGAATCGCTGTAGCACCGGTGACCAACTGGAGATATTACGACTCGGTATACACGGAAAGATTCATGAGAACGCCGCAGGAAAACCCGGACGGATATGATAAGAACTCTCCTACCGAATACGCCAATTTACTGAAAGGTAAATTCCTCCTGATCCACGGAACGGCTGACGACAACGTTCATTTCCAGAATTCCATGGAGTTCTCCGAAGCTTTGATTCAAAATAAGAAGCAGTTTGATTTCATGGTTTACCCTGATAAAAACCACGGTATTTACGGCGGACAGACCAGGCCGCAATTGTATCAGAAAATGACGGATTTTATTCTGGAGAATTTGTAATTTTAGATAAATTTAATCATAAATAAAAACCAGGATTTCAGAGAAATCCTGGTTTTTATTTTCTGCTCCATTGTTCAGGATTTCTGGAAGTGTGAAAGACTGAATATATTTCAATGCGGTTTTGTTTTTCATCATAAATGAAATGAATCCCATAAGGAATTTTTTTAGGAAAAGTATTCTTTGACGGTCATATCTAATTTCGAAAATCAGGGGATTTTCTTTAATAAAATTAATTTTTGATTGAAATTCCTGCTTAAACTTATTCCATAGCTTTTTATCAATATTCTTATACCAGTCGTGTATTTCTTTTAAATCGCTTTTTACAAAATGGCTATAAATTAATTCAGCCTTCATTTTCCAAATCTTTTAAATAATCATTCATTTCGGATTCAGAAACAAAACTCTGAGGATTATTCCGGGCATATTCTGCCCTTCTTATCACCTCTTCTTTTTGCCATTCGGGAATTTCATTTGAATTTGCCTTACGATGTTTGTCTTTCAGAAAATCTATAAAATCATTTACTTCACTGTAAAAGCTTTCAGGCAGTGACTCAAGGTTTGCTTTTATTTCATTAATTGTAACTTCCATTTTTCATCTTTTAACCAAAGTTAATAAAATTCAATTATTCTTTTTAAAATTCTATATTTGTGAAATTTGAAATTTGACACTATGAAAACTAAACATCCTAAGGGATTGCCTTTCCTCTTCTTTACGGAAATGTGGGAGCGTTTCGGGTATTATCTGATCCTCGGAATTTTTGTGTTGTACGTCATTGAACCTACCGGCGCAAAAGGCGGTCTCGGACTTCCCGATAAAACAGCAGACGATATTTTCGGAACTTATATCGCCCTTACCTATTTAACGCCTTTCATCGGAGGTTTTCTTGCGGACCGGGTATTGGGATATATCAAATCCATCTATATCGGCGGTATTCTGATGGCTGCCGGATATATCGGAATGGGGGTTTTCAAGGACCTGACGTTATTTTATTCTTCTTTAGCATTAATTATTATCGGTAACGGTTTCTTTAAGCCTACCATTTCTACGCTGTTGGGAAATCTGTATTCGGAGGAACCTTACAAAGCCAATAAAGATTCCGGGTATAACATTTTCTATATGGGTATCAATATCGGGGCGTTTATCTGTAATATTATTGCGGCCTTTATGCGGAATAAATTCGGCTGGGGCGAAGCGTTTATTACCGCCGGAGTCGGGATGCTGGTGGGATTGGTGATCTTCACCATCGGCAGAAAGCATTACCTTCATGCTGCCCAGATGAAGCCGGTACAGGAGGGTGACACCAAACTTTCTGAAATTTTACTTAAAGTTTTCTTACCCGCCATCATCGCAGGCGTTATCGGATGGATCATTCCCGGAAACATCTTTGGCAGCGACAGTACCGACGCCTTCATTTTTGCGTGTATTCCGGTGATTTATTTTTATGCTTCGTTGTATTTCAAAGCGAAGCCCGAGGAAAAATCATCTATTGGGGCACTGTTATCGGTTTTTATGATCAGTATGTTTTTCTGGGCGGTATTTAAGCAGAACGGAACGGCTTTAACGAGATGGGCAAACTATTACACCGACCGCAGTGTTCCCGCTTCTATGGAAAAACCGTTGGAAAGCATTTATATGGTGGACGGGAAAAGCTATGAAGACAAAGAAGTTCCGGTGTACGACGATCAGTTCCAGTCGCAGAAAGATAAAGACGGAAAAACCATTAAGGTTCAGGGCAAGGATGTTTATTTCAAAAATATATCACCCGAACAGCGTGCTGAGCTGGAAAGCAATCCTGCTAAAAAAGTATACCTGTACAACACCGAATTGTTTCAGTCGATCAATCCGTTTTGGGTAATCGCCTTAACACCGGTGATTGTCGGTTTCTGGGCACTGCTCAGGAGAAGAGGAAAAGAACCTCTCACACCGACAAAAATTGTCCTAGGACTTTTTATCTCCGCGTTGTCCTGTCTGGTCATGGTATTAGCCGTCTGGGCGGGCAACAATGGTTTTGTAAAGGTTTCGCCCTGGTTGCTTGTGGCAAGTTATGGAGTGATTACCGTCGGAGAACTGTGCCTTTCGCCAATGGGACTTTCTTTTGTTTCAAAGCTGTCTCCGGTAAGATTTACCGCCCTGATGATGGGTGGATTTTTCCTGGCCAATTCCGTTGGAAACAAACTTTCCGGAATTCTGGCAAGCACCTGGTACAATTACGACAATAAAATGAACTATTTCCTGGTGAATTTCGCTTTATTGATCTTTGCTACTCTTCTGGGACTTTCCATGCTGAAAAGACTGAATCGAATTATGAAAGAAAAAGGGCATTAATCGCAATTCTATACAACAAATCAAGCTGCAGAAACCCTCTGCAGCTTTTTTATTGAATTATAAAATTAAAACCTTGCCGAAAACACAAAAAAAACTATATTTGTCAGTCTTAACAAAAATTAACAATAGAAATGGATACAGTTCAGCAAAAAGGACATCCTAAAGGACTCTACCTTCTGTTTATGACAGAAATGTGGGAACGTTTTTCTTACTATGGAATGCGTGCTATTTTTGTACTTTACATGACAAAAGTACTCCTTATGGATGATGCCAATGCATCGGAAATTTACGGAAGTTACACAGGATTGGTTTATCTGACTCCTCTTTTGGGCGGATACCTTGCCGACCGCTTCCTTGGCAACAGAAGAAGTATAGAGATTGGGGGATTATTAATGGCAATTGGGCAGTTTATTTTATTCTTCAGTGCTTCAGCAACCGGTGCCAGTGCTGTAACGTTAATGTGGATGGGGCTTACCATGCTTATTATTGGAAATGGTTTCTTTAAACCGAATATTTCTACAATGGTAGGACAATTATATCCTCAGGGAGATCGTAGAGTGGATTCTGCTTTTACGATTTTTTACATGGGAATTAACCTTGGTGCTTTTATGTCTCCTCTTATCTGCGGAACATTGGCTGAAAAGGTAGATTTTAAATGGGGTTTTCTTGCAGCAGGTATAGGAATGCTTATCGGTTTGGTTACATTTATTACACAGAAAAATAAAGTGTTGGTAGATGCAGAAAATCAACCGATCGGGATGCCGAAGAATAAATTTGGCATTGCTCAGGTAGCCATGGTCTTAGGATCAATCGGGCTGATATTCTTCCTTATGAACTTCAAAACTATGTTCAACAGCGACCTTGATGTGATAGGATATCTGATCTATGGTGCGATGATCGTAATGCCTCTTATCGTATTAACTGATAAAAGCCTTACCAAGGATGAAAAGGATCGTATTATCGTTATATTTATCCTCGCTTTCTTTGTAATTTTCTTCTGGGGTGCTTTTGAACAGGCTGGTGCTTCCTTAACAATCTTTGCCGACAGACAGACAGACCGTAATTTATTCGGATGGGAAATGCCTGCGAGTTATTTCCAATCAGTAAATGCTTTGGCAATCTTACTTTTAGCCCCTTTATTTTCTTCATTCTGGTTAAGATTGGGAAATCGCGGAAAAGAACCTTCTTCTCCTAAGAAAATGGGATATGGTTTGGCTTTGATTTCAGTTGGATACGCTGTTATTGCTTATGCCGTTTATGGTTTAGGACTGATGGATAAGGTTTCTATGTTTTGGCTGATCGGATTATACGTAATCCATACTATGGGAGAGCTTTGTCTTTCTCCAATTGGTTTGTCAATGGTTTCAAAATTATCACCAGTACGTTTTTCATCTTTACTTATGGGAACATGGTTCCTTGCCAATGCGGCAGCCAATAAATTTGCAGGAACTTTATCTGCATTGATTCCTGGTGGCGGAGAAAATGGCGCTGCTGCAAAAACGACTTCATTTTTAGGATTTGAAATCTCAAATTTATTTGATTTCTTTATTGTTTTCGTTATCATGTGCGGTGTAGCTGCGGTGATTCTTTTTGCAATGAGCAGATGGCTTGAAAAGAAGATGCACGGAATTAAATAATAAAATAATATACAATGTATCGGGTAAACCTCTGCCAAGTCAGAGGTTTTTTTTATTTTCGTATGATGGAAATTTCTGAGGATTCTTTATTTCAGTCGGTAAAAGAACTTATTATACAGTCGCGCGAAAAGATGTTCCGTGTGGCCAATTCTACCCTGCTGCTTACCTATTGGCAGATCGGAAAACTGATTGTAGAGGATGAACAGAAAGGAAAAGAACGTGCGGAATACGGAAAATATATCCTGAAAAATCTTTCTAAAAGGTTAACGCTGGAATTTGGAAAAGGGTTTGATTATACAAACCTTTCCAATATGCGTAAGTTTTATACTGTATTTCCGATTGTTGACGCATTGCGTCAACAATTGAGTTGGACACATTACAGGTTATTGATAAAGCTCGATAATAACCAGAAAATCAACTACTACATCAGCGAATCCATTCAAAATAACTGGAACTCAAGAGACTTAAAACGTCAGATCAATGCCCTGGCTTATGAACGGGTGCTGGAACATACGAAAAACACGACAGAAACGATTCATAACGTACTTAAAGACCCCTATATTTTTGAATTCCTCGGATTAAAGCCGGATGAAAAGATTTCTGAAAAAGATCTTGAAACGGCCATTATAGATCACATCCAGAAATTTTTACTGGAATTCGGGAAAGGTTTTGCTTTCGTAGCCAGGCAGCAGCATATTGCCACCGATACTTCCGATTTCTATATTGATCTTGTATTTTACAATTATATTTTAAAATGTTTCGTTATCATCGACCTGAAAACCGGTGAGCTTTCCCATCAGGATATCGGGCAGATCGATATGTATGTACGAATGTACGACGATCTTAAGCGCGGTGAAGGCGATAATCCTACAATAGGAATTTTATTATGTTCTGAAAAGGACGAAACCATTGTTAAATACTCCGTCCTCAATGACAAAAACAACCTTTTTGCCAGCAAATACCTTCTCTATCTTCCAAAAGAAGAAGAATTAAAACAGCTCATCGACCAGGACCGCATCCGTTTTGAACTGGATCAGGATGACGAACCCAACTTTTAATTAAAAATTCCATCATACAACTATGAATTTAACTTTAGACGAAATACAGAATTTTAAAGGAAAATACCCAAGACAGATCTGGAGCCTTTTCTTTTCTGAAATGTGGGAACGTTTCTGTTTCTACGGAATGAGAGGAATGCTGGTTTTCTTTATGATCTCCCAGCTTAATTTCCATGAAAAGGAAGCCAATCTGCAATACGGCGCCACCCAGGCTTTTGTGTATGCTTTTACTTTTATCGGAGGTCTATTTGCCGATAAAATTTTAGGCTTCAGGAAATCCCTGTTTTGGGGTGGACTTCTGATGATCGTCGGAAGCTTGATCCTGGCAGCAGATCCCCATCAATTTTTCTTTTTAGGTATTGCATTTACCGTTGTAGGGACCGGGTTTTTCAAACCTAATATTTCATCAATGGTAGGGCAGCTTTATAAACCCAATGACTCTAGAGCCGATGCAGGTTTTTCACTCTTTTATGCGGGAATTAATTTGGGAGCCCTTCTCGGAGGATATCTCTGTATCACAATTGGGAAAGGTGAAATTTTAGATCATCTGATTCCTGAAGCTTTAAGATGGAATGTTGCTTTTGGCCTTGCTGCTATTGTAATGGTTATAAGTTTAATCAATTTTGTTTTTACCCAAAGAAGCCTAGGAACGATCGGACTTCAGCCTGGACATCCTGAAAACGAAGTAAAATCTGAACCTATGCCGAAATGGAAGGAATATGGCGTTTATGTTTTATCCCTGATCTTTGTGCCGATTATCATGGTCATGGTAGCCAAAACGGAATATACGGATTACTTTATGTGGACCGTCGGACCGTTAACTTTGATCTATTTATTTTATGAAATGACCAAAGTAACCCCTTCAGAACGTAAGAAGCTATGGGCAGCTCTGGTATTCATCCTTTTCTCGATTTTATTCTGGGGAATTTACGAGCAGAGCGGAGGTTCATTAAGTATTTTTGCCGCTAAAAATTTAAATAAAGATTTACTGGGATTAGATCCAAACGGGGTCAACAATTCCGGAGGAGCATTTTTCATTATTTTTCTTGCACCGCTGATCGGACTGTTATGGATCTGGATGAACAAGAGAAAAATCGAACCGAATACCATTATTAAATTCGGACTAGGATTTATCTTTTTAGGAGTGGGATATTACATTTTGTTCGCCACAAGATTTTTTGCAGATCTTCAGGGAATTACTTCGCTGAACTTCTTTACAATCGCATTGCTCGTAATTACTTTGGGAGAACTGTGTCTTTCTCCTATTGGATTATCGATCATGACAAAACTTTCTACCAAAAACCTTCAGGGAATGATGATGGGCATGTGGTTTCTGGCGTCAGCTTATGGACAGTACGTGGCAGGAATTATTGGCGCAGGACTTGCCACAGCAAAAGAAGGTTCTACCAATTATGATGCTCTGATCACTTATACCGAAGGATATTATCAATTGGCAATTTATGCACTAATCGCCGGAGTTGTTTTAATTATCATTTCTCCTCTTGTAAAAAAATTGATGCAGGACGTGAAATAGAACACTTAATTGCTTACTTTTACTTAAAATACCAAATCATGAAAAAGGTAATAAGCATACTCTGCCTGTTTTTGATGACGTTCAGCTTTGCCCAGGTAAAGTGGATGACGATGGAAGAGGCTCTTAAGGCACAGAAGGAAAATCCAAAAAAAATACTGATCGATTTTTATGCGGACTGGTGCGGTCCGTGCAAGATCATGGATAAAAAAACCTACGGTCATCAGGTGATTGCCGATATTTTAAATGAAAACTATTATGCGGTAAAATTCAATGCGGAAGAAAAGAAAACCGTTGAGATCTTCGGCCGGAAGTTTTCTAATGAAAATAAGGAACATAAAAAAGGAAGAAATTCACTGCACGAGTTTACGCAGTATATGAATGTAGGAGCCGTTCCGAGTACGGTGTTCCTGGATGAAAAGGGAAATCCGATCACCATTTTGCAGGGGGAATTATCGGCTAAGGAATTAGAACCTTACCTGGAATTTATTTCCAAAGATCTTTTCAAAAAAATCCGTTCCCGGGAGCAGTGGGAAGATTACCAGAAAAAATTCAAATCGAAAATAAAAGATTAAACCCTACAAAGACTTTCAGATCCGAAAGTCTTTTTTAATTTCTAATTTTTCCCGAAATTCGTGGTTCTTTAAAAATGACGTTAGAAACTTCCATAGAATACGTAAAAGGGATCGGTCCCGAAAAAGCCAAACTTATCAAAAATGTATTGGGAATTTCTACGGTGGAAGATCTCCTGAACTTCTTTCCCATCCGTTACCTGGATAAAAGCAAAGTGCACAAAATTGCCGAGTTAAGCGATCTGACGACCGATGTGCAGCTGAAAGGCAGAATTACCAATGTCCAGGAAATACAGACCGGAAAAACGAAAAGGCTTTCGGCCAAATTCAATGATGATACAGGTTCGATGGATCTGGTCTGGTTTCAGTATTCGAAATGGCTGAAAGAGCAGCTTCCGATAAACAAGGAAATCTTTATTTTCGGTAAAATTAACGTTTTTAACCATCAGTTTTCCATGCCGCATCCGGAGATTGAAGTGGAGGAGAAAAAAGATACTGAAAAAAGACTGAGACCCATTTATCCAAGCTCGGAAAAATTAACCAAACGAGGACTGAATCAAAGGTTCTTTCAGATTGTTATAAAAAATATATGCCGGGAAATTCCGAATCTGATCTATGAGAATTTTCCGGATTACCTCATGAAGGCATTCAAATTCTTATCGAGGCAGCATACCTATCTCAACATCCATTTTCCGAAGGACATGGAGCATTTTGAGAAAGCCAATTACCGTTTGAAATTTGAAGAATCTTTCTTTTTCCAGCTGGGATTCGGCTTAAAGAAGCTTCATCATAAAACGCACACCGCAGGAAATCCGTTCCCGGTGATCGGGGATTATTTTAATGATTTTTATGGACATCATCTTCCATTTGAACTCACTGGTGCCCAGAAAAGGGTACTGAAGGAAATCCGTATGGACATGAAACGCCCGATCCAGATGAACCGGCTTCTGCAGGGAGACGTAGGATCCGGAAAAACCATGGTTGCCCTTCTTACGATGCTGATCGCCAAAGATAACGGTTTCCAGAGCTGCATTATGGCGCCGACGGAAATTCTGGCCCAGCAACATTACAACGGCATCAAGGAGCTTTTGGAAAATACGGAAGTCAGCATCAGACTGCTCACGGGTTCTACCAAAAAGTCGGAACGCAACAGGATCCATGAAGAGCTGGAAAACGGGGAACTTTCGATTTTGGTGGGAACCCACGCCATTCTGGAGGATAAAGTCAAATTTAAAAATTTAGGACTTGCGATCATTGACGAGCAGCACCGCTTCGGCGTTGCACAACGGGCAAAATTGTGGGCTAAGAATAAAATTCCGCCCCATATCCTGGTGATGACCGCCACCCCTATTCCACGCACGCTGGCCATGAGCTTTTATTCCGATCTCGATGTTTCTGTCATTGACGAGCTGCCCATCGGGAGAAAGCCGATCATTACTGCGCACCGAAGAGAGAAAGACCGGGCGTATGTATACAATTTCTGCCGTGAGGAGATTCAGAAGGGCCGCCAGATTTACTTTGTGTATCCTCTGATTGAGGAATCCGAAACCCTTGACTACAGGAACCTGATGGAAGGAATGGAAAATATCATGGATAATTTTTCTAATTATAATGTAACAATGCTCCACGGGAAAATGAAACCCGATGAAAAAGATGCTGCGATGAATTATTTCGCTTCCGGCAACGCCCAGATCATGGTGGCAACTACGGTAATCGAAGTCGGGGTAAATGTTCCGAATGCTTCGGTGATGGTGATTGAAAGCTCGGAAAGGTTCGGTCTTTCACAGCTTCACCAGCTGCGTGGACGCGTGGGCCGTGGCGCGGAGCAGAGCTACTGCATCCTGATGACTTCCGATAAATTGTCTAAAGACAGCAGGACCCGTATCAAGACTATGGTGGAAAGCACCGACGGCTTTAAAATTTCCGAGGTCGATATGCAGCTCCGGGGTCCGGGAGATATTCTCGGTACTCAGCAAAGTGGTGTGGTAGATTTCAAGAAACTGGATCTGGTCAACGATTCGGCAATTATCAGGGCGACGAAGAATACCGTAGAAAAAATCCTGGAGGCCGATCCTCTGCTCGCAAGACCGGATAATCAAATCATTAAGAATTATTATCTGAGAAACTATAAAGGGAAAAACAAATGGAGTAAAATTTCATAAAAAAACCGCGAAAAGAACTAAATCTTTACGCGGCTCCCCTTATAAAACTGTTATTTGAAGAAATTACTTTAATTCAGCAATATTTTGTGATGTGGTGTGATGAGATATATTATAAAATGAAATGGTGTCTGCTAAAAAAAGTAAAAACAAAATGAATTATGTTTCCAATTGCTTATTTATAAAAACTAACTTGGCTGCTAAAGAACAAAAGGAAATTCATTCTTCGGCTTTCGAGTTTTCATGATTGTACCGTTTTGTTTAAAGATCTTCTGCGCTTATCATTGGAAATTTATATAATTCATTTTGTTTAACTAACATTGTGATTTATATAATTTAGTTTATTTTTGAATCTACTGCTAATCAATTAGTTTTATTAAAATCAAAACCAATTAATACATAAGTAAGATTTTTTCTCCAATTATTTTCACCTCTTTGTGAAGCTTGGTTTACAAATATAGAACTTTAATTCTAATTGCAAAATAATTAGCCTCTTTTTTTTCACACTTTCATGATAAAATTATTTTTATTGAGTCCTGCTGTGTGATATTGCCAGGTTACGGAAATAATATCCGTTACACTTTTTTTCATATCTTTATAATTATCAGGCTTTTTCATTAAGACATTGGTTCCAGCCACGAAAATTTCCTCTTCTTCGGCCGCTGACAGATTTTCAGAATATATTATTGTGGTCAGGTGATCAAATTTGGGATTGGATTTAATTTCTGATAAACAATCCAGGCATGTTTTTCCCGGAATCCGGTAATCCATAAATAAAACTTCTTCAACCATAATATTCTGCCGGAGATAATCCATCAATTGGTTACTGGTAGTAAAGGTTTTAATTTTACTCGGAATTTTGAAGTCCTGTAATATTCTTTCTAAAAGAATGAGATTCCCTTCATCGGCATCTGCTAATATGACATTCAGATATTCCTTGGTCATATTGCCCGGGAATATTGATGATCGTACTGACGTGCTTTTCTTCTTAAGGCTATAATCTTCTGGAATTGCGAAGGCGTAATGCCGGTCATGTTCTTAAACTGGGCACTCAGGTGGGCAACGCTGGAGTAATTCAGCTTCCGGGCTATTTCCGTAAGATTCTGCCGGCTGTTGATAATGAGTTCTTTTGCATACTCAATTTTCTGAATAATAATAAAATTCTCTATCGAAGTATTCGCCACTTCCGAAAAAAGACTGGAAAGATAGCCATAACTGTGATTGAGTTTTTCAGCAATATAGATGGAGGCCTTCACCGGAATGGTCTCATCAGAACTTATGATTTCAGAGATAGCGTCTTTTATTTTCTGAACGAGTGCCGTTTTCTGATTTTCGATAATCTCGATTCCGTAATCCTCCAGATTTTCCCTGAAAGCTTTGCACTGTTCCTGCGTAAGAGATTCACAGAGCTCTACTTCGCCGAAATTGAGGAGTCTGTATTTAACTCCCTGGTCTTTTAGTTTTTCTTCCAATACCTTTCTGCAAAGTGTATTGAAATCAAATTTTACATACATTTTCATCCTTATTATATGTATTTAATGTTTAAGGTAAATATAATATTTTTATATCAATTAGAAGTGATATACCAAAAATTTTATATTTCTTACATACATATAAAAAAATCCCTGCATTAATAATACAGGAATTTAAACACTAAGGATGAAAAAAATATACTGATAAAAAGCTGAAATCAGCTTAAAACCAAGCATATGAATATTTTTTATATAACATAATTCGGATTTGGTACAAAGATGAAAAAAATAAATACATCACGTTTTATAGAATTATAATTAAATCTTATAAAATACGATGTTATTTCTTGGAGGTATAATATTCCATTTCATAATCATCCATGACAAAACCCTTTCCGATATCGACTACGACTTCCTTATAAATCATAAAACCCTGAGATTCATAAAAGTTTCTTGCACCATTCTGTTTGTTTACATTTAAAATAATTCTGCTGTCAGAACTTTCAGAAACTTTTTTCTTTAAAAAATCCAATGCTTTTTTACCGGTGCCTTTTCCTTTGCTTTCGGGAACAAGATAAATCCGGTGAAGCTTTGTAGTCTCTTGTCCGTAACCGTTTTCATACCCCAGAAATCCTTCAAATGAATGATCTGTTTCATTAAAAATCAAATAATAATGATAATCCGGATTTTGTAAATGATCTTTTATTTCTTTCTCGGAATACATTGTTGTCAGCATATATTCTATTTGTTCGGCTGAGAGTATTTCGGCATAAGCACTTTCCCACGACCTTCTAGCCAGATCCCGGATCAATGGGATATCATTTTCGGTTGCTTTTATAAATTCCATTTTCTTATTTACATTCTGATTAAAAAGGGTGAAAAGACTTTGCCTTTTCACCCGTATCTGTTGATTTACTGTCAATTTAATAATGATCTGCTATCAAGTACAAAATTGCTCTCATCAAGACATGATCGACAATTTACTTTATATATTTGCCATCTCCGCTTTTATTTTTGCATAAAGCCCTTCTGATGCAGGAACTAATGGAAGCCTCAGATAGTTTTTAATGATGCCTTTCTCCGTTAAAATTACTTTAATCCCGCAGGGATTTCCTTCTGCAAAGATCAGTCTTGTGATGTCAACGAGTTTATTGTGAATGTCATAGGCTTCTTTTACCTTTCCGTCAAATGCAAGCTGTACCATCGTCGAAAATTCTTTCGGATAAGCCTGAGCAATAACAGAAATCACTCCGTTTCCTCCTGCTAAAGTCACCGGAAGGGTAAATTCATCATCTCCTGAAACAAGATTAAATCCTTCAGGTTTTTTTCTCAAAATATCAAAATACTGCAGAATGTTCGGTGCAGCTTCTTTAATTAAAAACAAATTCGGAAATTCTTTTGCCAGACGCAAAGTAGTTTCAGCTTCAATATTCTGTCCTGTTCTTGACGGAACGTTATAGATAATAATATTTTTACCTGTAGAAGCCAAAGCTTTGTAATGCTGATAAAGCCCTTCCTGATTCGGTTTATTGTAATATGGAGAAACGGAAAGCACGGCTTCAAATGCAGAAAGATCTGTTGTCTCAATTTGTTTTTTAACTTCGAGCGTATTGTTCCCTCCGATTCCCAAAACCAATGGAAGACGTTTATCATTCACCTTAATGATATGCTCCACCAACTGTTTCTTCTCTTCTGCAGAAAGCGTTGCCGCCTCAGCAGTAGTTCCCAAAACAACTAAATAATTGGTTCCGTTTTCGATGTTGTATTCTACTAATTTTGTCAAACTTTCGAAATCTACCGATAAATCTTCATTAAAGGGTGTTACCAACGCAACACCAACTCCTTTTAAAATGCTCATCTGTTAGAAATTATTTTTTTCAAATTTAACAATTTACCCCAAGAATTTATTATAAATAATAATGTTTTATTATACATATAATTATATTTGCATTTACTAAAAGATATGATGTAGCGATCCGGTCTAATGTTTTTTTAAAGGATACATCGTTTACATAAAAAATAATCTGTTGAATATGAAAAATAAATTCTTGTTATTAGGAATTGCCCTGGCTGCACTTTCGGCTTGTAAGACGGCTTCCCCGGCCTCTTTCATGCAGATTTCGGAAGTGAAGACCCAGAAAAATATTTCTATTAATAATGAGCTAAAGAATGATGAGGCCTTTGTAAAAATTATTGAACCCTATAAGCAAAAACTGGATAAGGAAATGAATCAGAAGATTTCTTACACCAGCGTTGATCTTACCAAGCAGGGAGATAACAGCAATCTGGGGAATCTTTTGGCAGATTATACGTTCGATGGTGCTGATGTATGGGCAAAAGCCAATCTTAAAAAGGATGTGGATGCCGCTTTAATCAACATCGGAGGAATCCGTACTACCATAGGGAAAGGAGATATTATGCTGAAAAGCGTATTTGAGGTGATGCCTTTCGAAAATGAAGTCATCATTGTAAAAATGAAAGGGGAAGGCCTGAAAGGACTTTTTGACTATTATGCAAAAATGCAGGTCAACAATCCTGTGTCCCACTTGTATATCGAAACCGATCACGGGGAACTTACCAAAGCTTTGATCAACGGAAAGACCGTGAATCCTGATCAGGAATATTATATTGCCACATCAGATTATCTGGCTATGGGCGGAGACAACATGAAGTTTTTTCTAAAGGGAGAGATGATTCATACGGGAATTAAACTGAGAGATCTTTTTATCGATTATTTTAAAAAATCTCCTGAAGTGCACCCAGGTACAGATATTCGTCTAAATTTTATCGGTAAAAAGTAATGGATAGAAAAAGTTTTTTAAAAGCAATAGGTGGCGGAACTCTGGCAATGGCTTTAGCTCCCCAAATGATGATGGCGGAAGAATTGAAAATTCTTGATCTGAAATCCGCAAACAAACTCACGATTCTTCATACCAATGATCAGCACAGCAGAATAGAACCTTTCGATGCAAGCTACACCAGAAATCCCAATCAGGGAGGCTTTGCCAGAAGAGCAAGCCTGATTCAGCAGATCAGAAACCAGGAAAGCAATGTTTTGCTTCTGGATTCAGGAGATATTTTCCAGGGAACGCCTTATTTTAATTTTTTCGGAGGCGAACTGGAATTCAAATTAATGTCCATGATGAAGTACGACGCTTCCACCATGGGAAATCATGATTTTGATAACGGCCTGGACGGATTCTTAAAGGTATTACCCAATGCACAGTTTCCTTTTATCTGTTCAAACTATGATTTTAAAAATACCGTTCTCGACGGAAAAACACAACCCTACAAAATCTTTGATAAAAACGGAATCAAAGTAGGAATTTTCGGCGTAGGAATTCGCCTGGACGGACTGGTCGGAAAAAAACAATACGGAGAAACGGTGTATACGGATCCGGTAGATGTTGCACAGCATTACTCTAATTTTCTTAAAAATGAACAGAAATGCGATCTTGTGATCTGCCTTTCCCATATAGGGTATGAATATGATGAAGAACCGGATAAACTAAACGATAAAATCTTAGCGGCTAAAACAGAAAACATAGATATTATTCTGGGCGGCCACACGCATACTTTTCTGCCGGAACCGCAGATCTTCACCAACAGACAGGGAAAAAATGTCCTTGTAAACCAGGTGGGATGGGCCGGTCTTCTTTTAGGCAGAATAGATTTTTTCTTCGATTCAAATAAAAACGTAAAACATATCGCCTGGAACAACCAGGTGATCGACAGCAGTATAATAGCATAAGTATGAAAAAACTCTCTCTAATTTCTCTTGGTATTTTAGCATCCCTTCAAACGGCAAATGCACAGACTATTTCTTCAAAAAAATGGGCCGACCTTTTTTCCTATAATAACGTCAGCGCCATGAAAGAAGACAACGGGAAAATAGTTGCAGCTGCAGAAAACGGGATTTTTTATTACACCATTTCATCAGGTGAAATTACCAAGCTGTCTAAAGCAAACGGCTTGCATGAGGTTAAAATTTCAGCTTTCGACTATAATCCACAGAATAAAATTGCACTAATAGGATATCAGAACGGCTCACTGGATGTAGTTACTCCGGACGGTATTACTTATGTGGTGGATATTCCTATTGCAACAGGATATAATGGCAGTAAAAAGATCAATCATATTTCTATAACAGGAGATCTCGCTGTCATCTCAGTGGGATACGGCGTTTCTATTTTTGATTTAAAGAAAAAAGAGTTTAAAGATTCGGCATTTTTTTTAACAGCCGGAGTCTATGAAGCCAGTAATGAAGCAACAATTTTCGGGAACAAAGTTTATTCGGTAACCAATACCGGATTGAAAAGCCACGAAATGAACACTACATTTCCCGTTTTCTCGACCTGGAATACGGAAATGGCAGGATCTTTCAAACATATTGATTCGGAAGGCGTATTGAGTTTTTCATCTGCGACGACCGCTTATCTTTACAATGGCAGTGCTTCAGTTCCTTTTCCACAAACTTTCAGCAATGTACATGATGTTGTGGTAAACACTAATAATATTGTTGTTACCGACACGAACAGAGTGTACACTTTCAATACAAACGGTAACTACAACAATACCGTAAGTTTCGGTGAGGAGTGCAATACGGCAACCACCGTCGGAGGCAGTGTGTATGGCGGAACCGTATTATCCGGAATAAAAAATGAAAGCAATAATTCCTTCAGACCCGATGGGCCTTACTTTAATTATGCTTATAAAATGAGCCTGTATGGTGACAATCAAATCCTGGTTTCTACAGGAGGAAGAGAAGGAAGGTTTAATACAGGCGTTGTCAATCCTAAAAATCCCGGCTTCTATTATTTTAATGGCATGGAATGGATTTATCCTTCTTACTTTGTAGGAAATCTGACAAGGTTTAATATTCTTGATGCTGTTTCAGATCCTGCCAGCCCGGATGATATTTTCTTTACCAATTACACCACAGTGTCTGGTCGTGGGGTTTACAAAATGAAGTATAATGCGGCAAATAAGGATTTTACATTTACCAAAAATTATAATTTGGGTACCGACAATACCCTTGCAAGACGTGCTGTAGGTCTTGTTTTTGATGACGTCAACAATCTTTTTGTAAGCATTGCCTTTTCGGCAGATGGTCCGGAAGTCGGACAGTTTACCGCGATTGGGGCTTACGACAGGGCAACCGACAATTTTCTTATTAAAAATACGCCCTCAAGCTTAGGGGCCGCACAGAAACCTCTGTTTTATGAAGGTTTACTATGGATCCCAACACCAAGAACAAGTTCTTTCATTGCGTATGATGCAAAAAAGACTGTAAATACTTCCGATGATACCACTTATATTTTAACCCAATCCAATGGATTTCCGACAAGCTCAGCAGGAACAATCTCTGTAGCCATTGATAAATCAGGAGATGCTTGGATCGGGGCAGATACAGGGTTGAGGGTACTCCCTAATGCCGTTTCAGCCATTAAAACACCTGCGAGTGCAACGGTAGAGCCTATCGTTATCGAGCAGAACGGTCTTGGAGAAGAGCTTTTCAGAGATTCCCAGATCCTGCAGATTGAAGTAGATGCCGGCGACCACAAGTGGGTTTCCGTAGACGGTGGCGGCGTGTATTACCTATCTGCAGACGGCCAGCAGACCGTTAAACATTTTACTAAAGAAAACTCACCCCTTCCTACCAACAGTGTTACCGATATCAAAGTAGACCAGAAAACAGGGAAAGTATATTTTGCGACCTATGACGGTATTGTTACTTATCAGGGAGATGTGGCAGATGTAGGCTCAGGCTTCGGGAACGTACTGGTCTATCCGAATCCTGTGGTTTATTCTAATTTCAAAGGCAAAGTAACCATTAAAGGGCTGGCAGAAGTTACAAATATCAGAATTGCAGATGCCGCCGGAAATGTAGTGCATTCTGCAGTGGCAAGAGGAGGATATTACGAATGGGATCTCAATAATCAGAAAGGTACGAGAGTCGCTTCCGGGGTTTATTTTGTCCTGATGACGAATGAAGACGGCTCGGATAAAGCAACCGCCAAGATCGCGGTAGTTAATTAATGAATTCACAGAACGGATTTTTATTATCCTATATCAAATACGGTGAAAATGATGCGGTTCTGCATTGTTTTACGGAAGAAGAAGGTTTTCAGTCTTATTTTTTAAAAGGGCTTTATACCCGGAAGAATAAGAAAAAAGCTTTACTTCTGCCTTTAAGTAAACTGAATTTTTCCTTGCTTCCTGTAAGAGGAAACGGTATGCAGACCGTCTCCAGATTTGAAATGATGAAAAGCAATGACATCTACAGCGATATCCGTTGCAATGCCGTTGTGTTTTTTATTTCAGATTTTTTAAATCAAAACTTAAAGCACGAAAATAAGAATCACCATATTTTCTTCTGCCTGGAAGAATTTATTGACGAACTGGAAAACCGGAATTATCAGTCGCACCTTGTTTTTCTGATGAAGGTTTTAAAAATCCAGGGGGTTGCGCCTTTATTGGATGCCGGTACATTTCTGGATCCAGAAAGAGGTACTTTTTCAACGGAAATGGTGCACCAGATTTTTACGGAAGACATTTCCTCGATCTGGAAAGGGATATTATCTTCAGAAAACCCCTATCAGATCAAAATACCTTCATCATTCCGGAAAGATTTCCTGGACAGTCTCCTGGTGTATTATCACTATCATATTACGGATTTCAGAATTCCTGCTTCCCTTGAAATTATCCAGCAGATATTCGAATAGTTTATAGGGGTTAAATCCTACATCCGTTTAATCCAATTTTCCGATCTTATGATTTTGTTTCTCCGGGCATTTCTGTTTCAGATTCGGCTATTTCTTTTTTAGAAAACCTCGGCATCAGGATTTTGGCGATCAGGCCTGTCCATCCCGTCTGATGGGATGCTCCTACTCCACGGCCGCTGTCCCCGTGAAAATATTCATAGAATAAAATATAATCCTTAAAATCCGGATCGCTCTGGAATCTCGGGTACTGACCGTTGAAAGGGCGGTTTCCATTCTCATCCTTTAAAAAGATCTTTGCCAGTCTTTTGCTTAAGGCATCGGCGATCTGATCCAGATTTGAATAATTTCCGCTTCCGGTAGGATATTCCACCAGAAAGTCGGGACTGTAGTAAAAGAAAAAACGCTGCAGGCTTTCAATGATTAAAAAATTAATCGGAAACCATATCGGGCCGCGCCAGTTGCTGTTTCCCCCAAAAAGACGGCTGTCACTTTCGGCAGGCGTATATTTTACCGTGTAATTTTTATTGTTTAAATTAATACTGAAAGGATTTTTTTCATACTCTTTGGAAAGCGCACGCACTCCGAATTCACTTAAAAATTCATCAGGATTCAGCATTCTGTGAAGCAGTCTTTTCAGACGGTGTCCTCTTAAAAGGGACAGCAGATGTTTGGAGTCTTCCCCCTTTACCTCCCAATGGGATACGAGAGCGGCAAGGTGAGGTTTATTCTCTAAAACCCATTGCATTCTTTTCTTAAAATTGGGCAGGTTTTCAATCATTTCATCATCGATCACCTCAACGGCAAACATGGGAATAAGGCCCACGATGGTCCGCATTCTTAAATACATGTGATCGTCGTCTCCCAAAGAAAGGGCATCGTAAAAGAACTCATCCTGCTCGTCCCAGAGACTGAAGCATTCCTCGCCCATATTATCGAGTGAGTTGGCAATCGCAAGGAAATGTTCGAAGAACTTCATGGCCATTTCTTCGTAAATAGGGTTGTACAAAGCCAGCTCCAGTGCTATCCGCATCATGTTGAGGGCAAACATGGCCATCCAGCTCGTCCCGTCCGACTGTTCGAGACGCTCACCATCCGGCAGTTCGGTATTGCGGTCGAATACCCCGATATTGTCGAGCCCCAGGAATCCTCCTTCAAAGATATTATTGCCGTCGTGGTCCTTTTTGTTGACCCACCAGGTAAAATTCATGAGCAGCTTTTGAAATGCGCTTTCCAGGAACTCGATATCCGGTTTGTCTTTCAGGTATTCATCAATTTTAAATACTCTGAAAACTGCCCATGCATGCACCGGAGGATTTACATCATTAAAATTCCATTCATAGGCCGGCAGCTGTCCGTTGGGGTGCATGTACCATTCAAAAAGAAAAAGTTTCAGCTGATGTTTGGCAAAATCAGGATCTATAAGCGAGAAACTGATGGTGTGGAAGGCCAGGTCCCATGTGGCATACCATGGATATTCCCACTTATCGGGCATAGAGATGATGTGCTCATTATTAAGGTGCTTCCACTGGAAGTTCCTGATCTTCTCACGCGATTTGGGTGGCGGAGTTTCGGAAGGATCGCCTTTCAGCCATTTTTCTACGTTGTAATGATAAAACATTTTGCTCCAGAGCATTCCGGCAAACGCCTGGCGCTGTATCATTTTTTCATCATCCGTACTGATGCCCTTCTGAATTTCCTCGTAAAATACATCGGCTTCTTTTTGTCTTTCAACGAATATTGCATCAACATTCTCAAAAGGTTCTGCCAGGTCTTTATCCGAAAGTCTGAATTCAAAAGTTTTTGTTTCTTTGGGTTGGAAAACCTCTTCTATTAAAAATGCGGCTTTGGTTCCGACATGATTCGGATTTACCGCGCGGGAGTTTCCATTGACAATAAAATCGTTGATGCCATCTTTGCTGTAGCGCGTTTCGCTGGCACACTGATAAAGCTTTTCATTGTTGGTTTCATTTTCACAGAAGAGGACTTTCTGAGCATGTCTGGCGTAAAAATTCTTAATTTCAATATCTTTATGAAGGATGGCAATGGATTCTGCGTCTTCCGAATTCATTTGGGGAGTATAGGAGTCGTATCCCCAACGCCAGGTATTCCTGAACCATACGGTCGGAATAATCACCAGCGGCGCTTCATTTTCAGATTTATTAACGACGGTGAGCCTCACTGCAATATCATTTGCCTCCGCTTTGGCATATTCAATGAAGATATCGAAGTATTCGTTTTTATCAAAAATTCCGGTATCGATCAGTTCGTATTCAGGTTCTTCTTTCGTTCTTAATGCATTGGTTTGGATGAGGTCTTCATACGGAAACGCATTCTGAGGATATTTGTAGAGCATCTTCATGTAAGAATGCGTCGGCGTAGAATCCAGGTAATAATAGTATTCCTTCACATCTTCGCCATGATTTCCCTGTCCGTTGGTAAGGCCGAAAAAACGTTCTTTCACCATCTTATCTTTTTTGTTCCAGAATCCGACAGAGAACACCAGCTTCTGCAGGTCGTCGCAGATTCCGCAGATGCCTTCTTCTCCCCAACGGTAGGTCTTGGATTCTGCGCCGTCATGCGTGGTATAGTTCCAGGCATCACCATCGGCACTGTAATCTTCACGCACAAGACCCCACTCACGGTTGCTGACGTAAGGTCCCCATTTTTTCCAGGCGATGTCGGAGAGTCGTTCTTTTTCTTTCATACTTTTTATAAATGATGATTGATGGTTTGGGGTTAATCTTATTACACCGTTGGTTTAGGAGAATCCTTTTTCGATTCAAAATTCAAAATTCAAAATTCAAAATTCAAGATTCAAGATTTAAAATTAACAATTTATATTTTACATTCTTTATCTCATTAAATATTGACCATTTAAATCCTATGACCATTCACAATTGACAATTCACAATTGACAATTCACAATTGACAATTCACAATTGACCATTCCCATCATCCTCCTGAAGCAAAACTTTCAAAGGTCGTCATCCCGCCATCTACGAATATGCTGGCTCCTGAGATGTAGTCGGAAAAATCACTGGCGAGAAATACGGCAAGGTTTCCGATGTCTTCCGGTTTTCCGATCCTGTTGTACGGAATGAGGGTCATGAGGGAACTGAGGGCTTGTGGGGTATTCCAGGCATCTTTATTGATCGGGGTTTTAATGGCTCCCGGACAAATGGAATTCACCCGGATCTTGTCGGGTCCGTATTCCTGGGCAAGGGTCTGCATCAGCATCCGGATCGCCCCTTTGCTTGCCGCATAATTGGCATGTCCGGCCCACGGGATGACTTCATGCACCGAACTGATATGGATGATCTTACCACAGGCCACCGAGCGGCTCGTATCGATTCCCCGGCGAAGAAATTCTTTAATGGCTTCCCGCGCACAGAGAAACTGCCCCGTGAGATTGATGTCGATCACGGTAGTCCACTGTTCCAGTGTCATTTCCGTAAATTTGGCATCTTTCTGTACACCGGCATTATTCACCAGAATATCAACGGTTCCGAACTGCGAGATGGTGTCCTTAAACATGCTGACCACCTGATCTTCCTTCGAAACATCACATTGGTAAGTGATGCCTTTTCCACCCGCATCGGTAATTTCCTTTAAAACGGCTTTTGCTTCATCAGTGGAATGTTCGGATGAATGATTAACGACCACGATAGCACCGGCAGCGGCCAGTGATTTTGCAATTCCGGAACCTATTCCGCTTGAGGCCCCGGTCACAATGGCCACCTGATTGGTAAGAGAAATTTCCATGTCTTATTATTTAATGTTTATCCAAATGCAGGTGAAAGGATCACGCCAAACCTGGAAATTTTCACTTAAAAAATTCTTAAAGTTGTATTGGAGGTTGGTTGATGGGATGGTTGATGGTGTTGGTTGATAGTTGATGGCTGATGGCGAATGGCGAATGGCAAACGGCGATTGGCTTTTAGCTTTGTGAATGATGAAAGGTGTTTTTTTATGATTAAATATTTTTGGCTAAAGCCGGATTATTGTAGGTCATGGCGTAAATGGGCTGAAGCCCATTTCTATTGATACCGTGCTCATTTTACATCGAACTTACGTTGTTTTACGTGGATAATGGTCTACTTCACTAGGATAAAACCTTACTTCACTAGGATAATAGCGTTTTTGCATGGATAAAGGCTTACTTCATCAGGATAAAGGTCTACTTCACTAGGATAAAACCTTACTTCACTAGGATAATGGCGATTTCACATGAATAAAAGCTTACTTCACCAGGATAAAAACCTTACTTCACCTGAATAATGGCGATTTTGCATGAATAAAAGCTTACTTCACCAGGATAAAACCTTACTTCACTGGGATAATGGCGATTTTGCACGGATAAAAGCTTACTTCACCCGGATAAAAGCTTACTTCACCAGGATAATGGCGATTTCGCATGAATAAATCTTCTGTCTTACAACTTTTTGGACATCAGGTATTGCGGTCCGCTTCTGCCGATCCGCTGCTTTCCTTCATATTGATAGCCGACCTTGAGGTACAACTGATAGGCGGAAATATTATTCTGGTTCACGGCAAGAACGATCTCATCACAAGTTCCGAAATGTTTCCTTATGAAATGGTCGACTTCCAGCATGGCAGATTTTCCTATTCCCTTACCCTGCATTTCGGGATTTACGGAAAGAGAGCGGAGCAGTACGGCATTATGGTTGTCCGTTAAATCCATCTTATCTTCCCCAAAGTCGAGAACAAAAAATCCGGCAGGCTTTCTATCCCGGTCTAATACGGTGACAGGGAATTCAAGACCTGTGTTTCTTTCACTGATTCTTTTCAGGGCATTGACAGCAGGTGACGTATATTGCAGCTGCACCTCATCCAAAGCATAATCGACACTGGAAAAGTCTTCTTCCTTATAAAATTCTAAATAGACCATAGGCTAGTGATGATAAATATCTTCATACATGACTCCGGCGCGGATCTCGACCGGCAGCCTGTTTTCTTCGGGAACCACCGGGCAGTTGTAATCGTAGGCATTATAGGCGCAATAAGGCTGATAAGATTTGTTGAAATCCAGAATGATAGTGTTGCCTTTTGGAATCTTTAAATCCATATATTTTCCGCCGCCATAGGTTTCTTTTTCATTGGTCGCATCACGGAACGGCAGGAACAGGTAGTCTCTGTATTTTTTTTGTTTGATTAAATCTAAACTCTGATAAAGCGTCAATGTATAAGACTGCCCATCCAGTTCAAAAGTTGCCTTGCCATATTCCCTGTAAGATTTTGTTTTTCCTGAAGAGGTCGGAAGATCAAAAGGCTGCGTATTTTCACTTTTGGTGAACTTTCCCGTGACTCTGTATTTTAAATCAATCGGAAAGAAAGGATGCTCCCGGAAATTTTTGAAATTATCTCCCCGCAAAGGTGTTTCTTTGGGGTTAAGATATTCGGCATTCAGCTCCTTCTGGAATTTTTTTATTTCAGATTCTTCTCCGGAAGTCTTCTGTGAAAAAACAAATACCGGCAAAAGTAAGAGTATGAATAAATAGTTTTTCATTATAAATATTGTTTTACCATTAAAAAATTATCTGCAAGAAAAAGATCATAAAGTAATAAATCTCACCTTTCTTTGAACACAAAGTTCGCAAAGTTTTTTATCTGCTGACTGCTTCAGGTTCACGAAGCCGTTACACTTATAAGAGCACGTAGAGATCTAATGCATTATCGTCAGCTGATGTTATAGGATATTCTTTACCTCAACCTCTCTTTGAACACAAAGTCCGCAAGGTTTGTTTATCTGCTGGCTGCTTCAAGTTTCACGAAGCCGTTACACTTATATGAGCACGCAGAGATCTAGTACATTATAGGCAGCTGAAGTCATAAGGATCTTTTAACCTCAACTTTAACCTTACTCTCTATATATAAGATTCCGAAATCTTCACCCGGTAAATATCAGAGGAATTCCTTTTGATGGATTCTACGAAAAAGCCGCCTTCTTCGGGAATCACTTCTTTCAGGTCAAAGCTTTTGCAGTCTCTCGGAAGTCCTGAAAAAACGAGGGTAAACCAGAAATTCCGCATGAAAGGCACCGGCGTCCAGTTGGGATAGATGGTAATATTTTCCGCGTGAATCAGCCTGCTTTTGTGATCCGACTGATTATCGAAAAGGTACGTGGAATGCCATATCCTGATGAGGTTTCCGAGAAATGGCGACGCCGGGAAACAGCAATGTACAATGACCTGCTGCTCTTCCTGCACGTCCGTCTGAAGGGATTCCAGCAGTTCTTTTACAATAACCGGTTTGGTGATGGTTTCTGACATATTTTTATAGGGAATAGTGAAATGGTGAATAGTCAATTTTAAATTCACAATTGACCATTCACTTAATTCACTTTTAGTATTCGAGTTCTAATTTTTCTTTGGTATAATTTCTTATTTTCTCGGTAAGTTCCGGATTATCCGCTAATTTCTGTCCGTAAGAAGGAATCATTTCAGCGAGCTTATCCTTCCATTCGCCGTGCAGTTTTTCAGGGAAACATTTTTCGAGGACATTCAGCATTGCGTATACGGCTGTTGATGCTCCTGGTGAAGCACCCAGCAATGAGGCAATGGTTCCTTTTTTGTTGACCACCACTTCGGTTCCAAACTCCAGTTTTCCGCCGTCTTTCTCATCCTTTTTAATGATCTGTACTCTTTGTCCGGCCACTTTAAGTTCCCAGTCTTCTTCTTTGGCATCTTTGATAAATTCTCTCAAATGCTGAATTCTCTGTGCCTTGGTCATCGCCACCTGCTGAATCAGGTATTTCGTTAAAGGAATATTATGCCACCAGGCTCCAAAGAGTGATCTTATATTTTTTGTATTGATGCTTTCCGGCAGATCCAGGTAGCTTCCTTCTTTCAGGAATTTTGTGGAGAATCCTGCAAAAGGCCCGAACAACAGCGCTTTCTGTCCATCAATAATTCTTAAATCAAGATGAGGTACGGACATTGGCGGGGCATCAACGGTGGCCTGGGTATATACTTTTGCGTGATGTTTTTCCACCAGCTCCTGATTGTAGCTCACAAGCCATTCGCCTGAAACCGGGAAACCTCCGTATCCGGCACTTTCTTTGATATCCGAGCTGTCCAGCAAAGGCAGCGCGTATCCTCCGGCTCCGATAAATACGAAATCGGCTTCTACTTCCTGCTTGTGATTGTGGATTCTGTCCTTCACCTTCATTTCCCAGGTTCCGTCTTCTTTAGGATCGATATCTTTCACTTCATGATAAAGGAAAACTTCCACATTGGAATCTTCCAGCAGATGTCTTCCCATTTTGCGGGTAAGGGTTCCGAAATTGACATCGGTTCCCAGATCCATTTTAGTGGCGGCCATCACTTCAGAAGCGTTTCTTTTTCTCATGACAAGAGGAATCCACTCTTCCAGTTTTCTATGATCAGTAGAAAATTCCATTCCCCTGAATAAAACGGATTCCGACATTTTCTGATGGCGTTTTTTGAGATATTCGGCGTCTTTTTCACCAAACACCAGACTCATGTGCGGACAAGAATTGATAAAATTCTTTGGATTCTGGATGTAGCCTTTCGTGATTAAATATGACCAGAACTGTTTTGATATTTCAAACTGCTCGGCGATGCTTTCAGCTTTCGAAATATCGATGCTGCCGTCTGATTTTTCGGGGGTATAATTGAGTTCACAAAACGCGGAGTGACCTGTTCCTGCATTATTCCAGGCTGCCGTACTTTCTTTGGCAAACCTGCCCAGTCTTTCGAAGATGGCGATTTCGAGGCCGGGATCAAATTCATGAAATAAGGTAGCTAAAGTGGCACTCATGATTCCGCCACCGATGAGAACAACGTCGTATTTTGGTTTCGGCGTTCTGTTTGTAAGCGATTGTGACATAATTTAAATTTTATGATATCAAAGTTCGGGAAAACTTCTTGAAATGAGGCTTTGTTTATAGATATTTAACATCATTTTGAGGGTGAGGATGAGGTCAAAGCTGTGTTCCTGGCAGGATCCTAAAAAAAGAAGCATGATATAATTACAGAAACTGAGAGGTTCTGTAAAGATATCATGCTGATGTTTTATGCAAAAGAGATTAATTAAGTTTGGCCGTCAGTTTTTTGAACTGTTTCTCTGCATTTTTTCCTTCGTACAGGATGCCGTAAATGGTATCAACGATCGGTAGCTTTAAGCCTTTTTCTTTTGATGTTTTATAAATGGAATCTGCCGCATAATATCCTTCTGCAATCATGTTCATGGACTGTATCGCAGATTTTACAGTATATCCTTTTCCGATAAGATTGCCGAGATTACGGTTTCTTGAGAACAATGAATAAGCTGTTACGAGTAAGTCTCCCAGATAGGCACTTTCATTGACATCTCTTGGGGCTTCGTAGATGGCTTCCAAGAAGGTTTCCATCTCCCGGATGGCATTTGAGACAAATACCGCCGTAAAGTTATCACCATATCCCAGGCCACTGGCAATCCCCGCGCCGATGGCAAAAATATTCTTAAGGATCGCACTGTATTCGTTTCCTAAAATATCTTTGCTGGAATGAACTTTAATGAAATCGGAATTAAAAATATCCAGCAGCTTTGCCGAAACTTCGTCTTCCACCGTTGCTACGGTAAGGTATGAAAGTCTTTCCATGGCCACTTCTTCCGCGTGACACGGACCGGCTATAACCGCCTGGTTACGAAAACCTATTTTAAATTCATCCCTCAGATAATGTGCAACGACATCGTTTACTTTCGGAATGATTCCTTTAATGGCGGACACGAAAATTTTATCTTTAAAGTCGCACGTCATTTTATCCAGTGTATCGGAAAGATAGATCGAAGGCGTTGCCAAAACGATGGTATCACAGGCCGTTACAAGCTCGTTGATATCGGTCGTGAGCTTTAGGTTTTTAAGGTTAAAATTAACTGCTGTAAGGTATGTGGGATTATGCCCTCTCTGCTCGATAGCTCCTTTTACATATTCGTTTCTTACGCACCAGTGTACGATTTTACAGTTTTCAACCAGCATTTTTACGATAGCTGTTGCAAAACTTCCGCTTCCTACAACACCTACAGCAACGTCATTTTTGCTTTTTTTAGGATTTGATTCTGTATTCGTTTTCTTTTTAGCCATAATAGAAATGTGAACTGCAAATATATTAAAACAAAGAATGATGAGCCCTTTTCAGTGCAGGATAAAAGCCATTTATTTTAAAATTAATATATCAGGGCAATTAAATATTTAATTCTGCGTTTATTATAGAAATAATTATTTTTTTGCTAAACATAAGTCCCAAAAATTATTTTTAATTAAATTTGCAGGCTTAAAACTGTTTTGTAATTATACTAAGAGAAGAAAAATGAAAAAATTTCTAAGCAGCAAAAAGAACGTAAATGTGCTTTTAGGAGCTCTTTTACTGGTAATTTTTGCGCAGGGCATCTTCATTGCAAAGTTGTACGCCCAAAAAGATGATAAAAACTATGAAGTAAACCTTGTAAAAATAAATACTGAAAAAGACAGTGTGGATTACTTGAAAATGAAGAACGATCTTACTTTGGTAGATCAGACCGTAGCAGAGCTTAATTCTTTCTTAAAGTCTAAAGATGTTCCGGATACAAAGCTGGCGGTTCTCAGCAGAGACAGTATTTCAAATTCTATTTATCTTGCCAAACAGGCCAACCGATACAGCCAATACCTGATGGATATTCAGAAAAAACTTCTCCAGGTACCTTTAGGGATGCCGACGGAGGGATATATTTCATCTAATTTCGGGGTTAGAAAGAATCCGATTCCTTTTAAAACCGTTTTCGCCTCTGTAAAAACTTCAGCTGCGAAACCTGCCGCTGTAGCAGCTGCGCCGGAAGTAAAGGCAGAACCTGTAGAAAGGATTATTGAAGTCACCGACAGTTATGGTGAAAAGAGACAGGTGAAAGTAATGGTAACACCAAAAGCAGCTTCCCCAGCGCCCAACGCTTCAACAACCACTGCTGTTGCAGCGAATACAAAACCTGCGGAAAAGAATAATGCTCCGGCAGAAGCAGACCAGATGCAGTTTCATAAGGGATTGGATATTGCAGTTCCGTTTGGATCTGACGTGGTGGCAACCGCGGCAGGAACAGTGATTTTCTCCGGCCAAAAGGGAGGCTATGGAAACTGCGTCATCGTTTCTCACGGAAACGGACTGGCTACACTTTACGGGCATTTGTCACAGCTTGTTGCCAAAGTAAATGATAAAGTAAAAGTAGGACAGGTGATTGCCAAATCAGGAAACTCAGGACGTTCTACAGGACCGCATCTTCACTACGAAGTGCATAAAAACAACAGCCCCGTAAATCCGAAGCTGTTTATGAATCTTTAATTTGTGATTAATTGTATTGATATGAATTTCGGCGGCACCCACGGGTGCCGCCGAAATTTTTTTGTCTCAAGAGTTAATAGGCTGCCGTAAAACGTTCTCTGATATGATTGTTTTGCTCAAGCTCATCCACAAGAACTACCGCTACATCTTCCACAGAAAGAACGCTTCTTCCATTCTCATCAAATACAGGATTTTCTAAAGCAGTTCTGTATTTTCCGGTTCTAATTCCGGCTGTTCCCTGGTGCATTTCAATGGCAGGGCTAAAGAACGTCCAGTCCAGTGTATTATTTTCTTTGATTTTATTTAAATAATCTCTTGCTGCGGTGGCTCCTGGTTTAATTTCCGCAGGAAAATCCGGTCCGTCGACCAATTGTTTCCCGTCGATGTACAGGCTACCTGCTCCGCCCACCGTAATAAATCTTTTTACACCTGATTTTTCAACCGCTTTTTCGATATTAACGGAACCATTAAGGAAATCATCATATAAATTGGGATTTGTCCAGCCAGCATTGAAAGTATTGATTACGGCATCATTTCCTTTTAGGGCTTCTGCCAGTTCATCTACATTATTTACATCTACACTTTTAGCTTTTACCTTTTCGTTTTCCTGAACTTTTGCAATATCTCTTACGATAGCTTCCACTTCGTAACCTCTGTCTGATAATTCATTCACAACCTGTGTGCCTACAAATCCTGTAGCGCCAATTACTGCGACTTTTTTCATAATATTTTATTTTTTAAAATTAAATTGTAATAACTATTGTTACATTAATGACTAAATTTTTTTTATTTAAAATTATCCGTAAACTCCTGCAACGTTTTATTGCCCAGAAAGCGGATCACCAGTTGGTCGGTCTCGGAAAATAAAGTCTCTAAATGTTCGTTAATTTCCTTTCCGACCGTACATTTGGGATTAGGATTATTATTTTTTTTACCTAGAACCTCCGTATTTTTCACTGCCGAATAAATATCGGAAATTTTAATATCATTTGCGTTCTTCGCCAACTGGCTGCCCCCTACTTTTCCCTGCCGGCTGATAATCAGTCCGGCCTCTTTCAGAACGCTCAGTTCTTTTCGTACCATCACGGGATTTATATTGATGCTTCCCGCCATCCATTCTGAGGTGAGCCATTCCTGCGGACTTTCCGCCAATAGGGTCATGATATGTATTGCCGTAGCAAATCTTGTATTATTCATTGTAATTACCCCACAAAGGTAAAAAATTATTTTAATGTAACAAAAATTATTACAATTAAATTATTCAGTTTCTATTTTTACGATTTTTCGTCCTGTTTCCCCTAAATAATGTGTAATCAGAGGTTCGTAAATTTTATAACCATCATCCACATTAGTGAAAATCACCAAACCCTGTTTTGTTTTCGGAAGCATAACAGCCAATGTGTTTACTCCCTTATCCGAACCGCCGTGTGAAAGGGCTGTTTCTCCATTTCCAAGATCATATATTTCAAATCCCAATCCGAAATATTTATTCTTTTTGGTATCAACCTGTCTGGTTTCCATTTCCTTAAACACTGTTTTTGAAAGCAAATCGTTATTCATTACTGCAATTAAAAACTTCCCATAATCTTCTACGGAAGTCATAAGATCATCAGCAGCGCTTGGTCGGGTATTTTTTACGATATCATAAGGTTTTCCGTTTTTATCATAACCGGTAACGATTCTTCCTGCATATTTCTTTTCATTCCAGATATAGCTGGTATCATGCATGTTTAAGGGTTCGAAAACCAATTCTTTGGCCAATGCTTCCAGGCTTTTATGAAATTTATTTTCAACCGCTTTGCGCAGGTATTCATAACCTTCGCCCGAATATTGGTATTTTGATCCGGGATCAAATTCAAAGCTTAATTTACGATCCGCTTTCTGCCATCTCCAGTTTGGGAAACCTGTCTGGTGGCTCAAAATCATTCTGGTCGTCAATTTCTTGTGTCTGGGATCTTTTGCAATATCGGGATCAATCCAATATTTATCCAGCGATTCATCAAGATTCCATTTTCCCAGGCTCACCAGACGTAAAACCGTCAATGCAGTTATTGGTTTTGTAAGGGATGCCACGTTAAAAAGACTGTTGTACGGTGCAGTGGTTTTCCCATCCAGCGTTCCATACACTTTTATTTGGGTTAATTTTCCATTCTCAATAACCCCTAATCCTAAAGTCGGAATATTGTTATCTTTCAACAGCTGTTCGACAGGATCTTTCATTTCCGCATGATTGGGTTCTCCATGATCATAGCTTAGAACGTCACTCATCAACCAGTTTCCATCTTTCTTTGTCCAGACCGTTGTAAACTTTGCCCGGCCTCCCAGTACATCCTTTTTATCAGGTTCACGGATATAAAACTGATGTTCCCCGGTTTGTATAGCCCCATACAGATTACCATTGTCGTACAGAGGAAAAACTTCAAGACTTTCCGGAACAACTTTGCGGATCGGCTTTTTAAGAGGATTGGAACAGATATTTTCTTTTGTTCTTTCCAAGAATAATTTTTTATCCTGAAAACCTCCTTTATCGTGATAAAACTTCAGACCGTCGTCCACTGACTTTTCCAGGTAGGCCATATCACAATTATTAAAACCTCTTTCAAAAAAAATGCTATCCTGCTTTTTCAATTCTAAAAACAGTTCGGAATTTTTATCGATCTGAGCATGTATATTTCCAAAGAAAAATAAGAGTACCGGAAAGTACGGAAAGAATCGTTTTGCCATTGTTTAATTTTTCGACAAAGATTCGGAATATTAATTTTTTAATCGAAAAAACAGGCCGACAAAAACCTGACAATCATGTGACAGCTTTATAAGAAACTGAAATTCAGCTTATAGTACAGACTGTTCTTCTTATCGATTTCAAAAGCGTTTCTCAGGATGATATACATATTGGCGAGTACCAATGAGACCATGGTCACCATCACAAATGGAGAACCCAGTTTTAAAAGTACAACGATCATAAAGATCACAGGAGCAATAACCGCTAAAAGAATCTGGAGAGAAATAATCTGTTTTGTGATCCTGGATTTCTCTTTCATAAAGATCATGATTAATAAAGGCGGAATGAAATTGGCAATCGGAAACCAGGCCAGCGGAAGAGAAGAAAGGTTGATTATCTTAATTAAAGCAAAGTTTACAGATTGTTCTTCTTGTTTCGCCACAGGAATTTCTTCAACTTCAATTTCCGGCTCTGCAACAATCTCAGGAATCCATAAATCTTCCTCAGCAACATCCAGATTTTTCGCAAGGGTTTTCAAAGTATATCCTTTAGGCCTCATTCCGGATTCGACCCGTTGAATCGTTCTCACCGAAAGACCCGTTTTTTGCGCCAATTCTTCCTGGGTCAGGTTTTTTAGTTCTCTTATTTTCTTTAGTTCCGACATGTAAAATAGTAAACAAAACAAATGTACACTTTAAAGATCATAAAATCAATTTATCCAGATCCAGCAGCAGGTAATTGATATTCTGATTGATCGTTCTTGTCGCCGACTGCATCTGGTTGAGCATGGCCGCACGGTTATGAAGATCATCGGCCCTGTAATAACCACCATCACTGAAGATCACGGACTGATCTGCTTTTAGTTTATCATCATCAAACTGATAATGCAGCCATCTCTCTTTCATGCTGGAAATAATAGAATGTTCTTTCCTATTGGAAAATCTCTTTTCGGTGTACATATACCAGATAAAAGGCGGAAAATTTGGTGATTCAAGTTTCTCTTTCCAGACATCTCTCAGTAAATTTCTTTGGTGGATAAACTCTACCTTTTTACCTTTCGGATTTAAGGTAGCCAAACCGAATCCTGCTCCCAAAGCACCCCCTCCGATATCTATGGCATTGCTCCATCCGTTGTCCTTTACAATTCCTCCCGCAATAGAAGCTGCGGCACCTGTGATAATAGAATAAAGGATCAGTTTATTGTTCCGGGAATCATTGAGATTATCTACGTAGGCCCCGATCTGCGCTACCCTTTCCCCTTCACAGTCGAATTCTGCGGCAACCGCATCCAGCTCAGTAAGGGCAATGGTTATTTTACTGTTGATCTTGCTTTTCAGCTGCAAAACTTTCACCTGAGATTCAAGAGAATTGTCCTTTTTAAGCTCCATAATATCATGAACCTCGTCCAGATTATCCAGCGCATTAAGAATCAGAATACTCTGATCGGAGAAATTGTTCTTCAGTTCTTCATTGGCTGCAAGAATAGAATCTGAATTGTACGACGGTAGTTTATTGGAATAATTATATTTAAAAGGTGCTTTGCAATAACTGTCTTTCAGGGTCAGGATATTCTGCCTGATGGCTTGGTTTTTCTTTGAAACACACGACGTAAGGATGCTTACACAAGCAAAAAGATAAAAAAACTTTTTCATTTTGTGTGGTGAGTTTTTGGTTCGTAGCTTTAGATAAGACTATGACTAAAATACACAAATAAAAAAAATTACCTGCAAAACAGGTAAATTTTAAGCTAATTTTAATCGGTAGTTATTTAATCTCCAGCAATTCCACTTCGAAAATTAGGGTACTGTTGGGGCCGATTTCTTTGCTGATCTGCTGATCTCCATATGCCAGGTGCGGCGGAATGATCAATCTCCATTTGCTACCTACGGGCATCAGCTGAAGCGCTTCCGTCCATCCTTTAATCACTTTATTCAGTGGAAACGAAGCCGGTGTTCCTCTTTTTACAGAGCTGTCGAACACTTTTCCTGTAATGGTGGTTCCATGGTAGTGACATTTTACGGTAGATCTCGGGCCCGGCTTTTCACCTTCGCCTTCGGTAATGATCTCGTACTGCAAACCGCTTGGCAGTTCAACAACGCTTTCTCTTTTTCCGTATTCTGCCATATATTCCTGACCGTCCTTCAGGTTCTTCTCTGCCTGTTCTTTTTTACGTTTAAATAACATATCTGCTACTCCCATATTGATATTTTTGACAAAGATAGGGTTTTACGGCTGGAAGATGGAAGCGGGATGCAGGAAGTTTTTTTCAGATAAATAATTAACCTAGCATTAGGTATGAAGATCTCATTTCAGAAAGTTCAGATATGTTTAATACTCTGTTAACAGCATTTCCGAAACTTGGCGTTATAATTGGATTTAAAAACTGATGCCAGATCCATTAAAATATAATAAGAAATTTGATAAGCTGACAGACGAAGAAAAACAACTCCTCGAGATCAACAAAAAAAGCATTGCTGATTTTGTAGAGCAGTCACCTTCCGTGAGTGATGTCGACCATGCCACCCGGAATGCCCACGCCAAGACGTACGCCGTTGCCAAAGGAGAATTTATCATTGATCAGAATATTCCTGAAAAACTTCAGCCCTTTTTTGATAAAGAAAAATATGACCTGAAGATCCGTTTTTCCAATGCCCATTTAAAAATCAATAAAGGTAAAAAAGACATTCCGGCGTACGGCTTTGCAGTAAAGATCAAGGACCAAAACGGAGATCTGCTGGCCAATTATCCTTTGGTCAACTTTCCTCTATTCCCAATTAATTCTGTAAGTACCTTTTTAAAGTTATTTACCTCGGTTAACCGGTTTTTCGTGAAAAAATGGAGTTCTTTTTCTTTGATCATGCAGATGATGAAAGTAATTCCTTCAACATTTACGGGTTCCTTTTTAAAAAATATCTTGAAGCTGTGGAGCAAGAGAAATGATTTTTTCCTTTCATTCGACTATTATTCAGTAGGGGCTTACCGGTTGGGAGAATATATGATGAAAATTAAGCTTAAGCCCATCTCTGTCGATAAACATTTCGGGAAAAGATTAAAAACAAAGGACGCCCTGAAAGCTTATTTAAATACCGATGACTTTGCAGCAGATGTGATGATCCAGCTTTGTTATAACCTGGAAGATCAACCCATCAATAAACTCAATGTCGAATGGAAAAATTCGCCTTATATAAAGATCGGGCAGATACGGATTAAAAAAAATAACCTGCTGGATCCGGAAACCTGCGAAAGTGAGCTGCTTTCCTTTAATCCTTTTGAAAGCAAAGTATTTTTCCATCCTGTCGGTAAGCTTCAGAAGCTTAGGGATGAAGCATACAAAGTATCGATGCAAACCCGTTTAAAAATCAATAAACTCCTTAAGTATAATAAATAATCAATACTCAAAAGCGATCAAATACCAGGACCATAATCCTGCAAAAGCAGAAATATGCCTAAGAAGTTTATTTTACTGAAGTGAGCTTTCAACCATGTGAAGTAAGCCATTATCCATGAAAAATTGACATTATCCTGATGAAGTAAGGTTTTATCCGGGTGAAGTAAGCTTTTTATTCATGCAAAATCGTCATTATCCTAGTGAAGTAAGGTTTTATCCGGGTGAAGTAAGCTTTTTATCCATGCAAAATCGTCATTATCCTAGTGAAGTAGACCTTTATCCTGGTGAAGTAAGCCTTTATCCATGCAAAAACGCTATTATCCATACGAATTAAACCATCAGCCGGGTGAAGTAGACCATCATCCATGTGAAGTAAGGAATAATTACTGAAAAATTGACATCATCCCGGCAATGTAAGCCATCAGCCATATAAATTAACCAAAATCAATATGAAAGTGAGCGTACCTCAACAGTAGAAGTTGTCCTCAAAGTTTGGATAGTCTTTATTTGTTATAACCACGAATTGATCTGCCAGTTAGGGTTTTAAATAATGATTTTATAGCACAGCACCATTCTAATTTGCTCCGGAGGAGCAATATCTGTGTAGATCGATATCAGCATATTGTACCAGAACTCCGGAGGAGTTCTATCTTATCATAGCACACCTACGGCGTGCTTGGATATTCTGTTATTTTTTATACTACACAGATATTGCTCCTCCGGAGCATAAAAATTACTTGTTCAATTTTCAGGCGAAAAAAGAAAGGCTCTACGCAATGTAAAGCCTTTCTGTTTATGATAATTTTAAAAAATTACTCTTCTAGTTTTTCTTTCTCATCTTCCTTTTTATCAGGGAAAATAAGTGAAAGAATCACAGAGATTACTAAAACTCCCCCAACGATTCCGAGGGAAACCGGGGACGGAATGTGAATCCACGGTGCGATAAGCATTTTCACCCCGATGAAAGACAGAATCACGGCCAGTCCGTAAGGCAGTTTGCTGAACATGTGGATGAAATTCGCCAGCAGGAAATACAAAGACCTTAATCCTAAAATCGCAAAAATATTTGAGGTGTACAGGATAAACGGATCATTGGAGATGGCAAAAATGGCGGGAATGGAATCTACGGCAAAAAGGACATCGGTAAACTCGATAACCGCTACAACCACCAAAAGCGGCGTTGCCATTTTCATTCCGTTCTGAACGGTAAAGAATTTATCGCCTACATAGTTATCAGAAACTTTCCAGAATCTTTTAATTAATCTCGCCCCGGCGGTATTGCTGTAATCTTCTTCATCGTCATCATCGCCGTCGCCCCAGGATTTGATCCCTGCGTACACGAGGAATATCCCGAAAAGAGCCATGACAATATTGATTTTCACAGGTTCCCCGAAGATATTCATTTCAGGAAGATAAGTAAGGTTAATTAATCCTACTCCCGCAAAAATAAAGATCGCCCTGAAGATCAGCGCCCCGATAATTCCCCAGAACAGCACTTTGTGGTGCAGGTATTTCGGAACTTTAAAGAACCCGAAAACCAGGATGAATACAAATAAATTATCCACCGAGAGCGCCTTCTCGATCCAGTAGGCCGCCTGATACTGGGTGAATTTTTCTACTGCCAGCGCATGGCTTTCCGGGCTTCCGTCTGTATTGAAAACCCAATACACCACTCCCGAAAATACCATCGACAGCGAGATCCATACGATTGACCAGATGGTAGCTTCTTTGGAAGAAACTTCATGACTTTTTTTGTTGAAAACCCCTAAATCCAGGAGCAGCATGATAACGACCGTTATCGCAAATCCCACCACCAGACCGGGATGAAGATCTAAAATACCTTGATGTTTGTCCACTTTTATATGTGCTTATGATACGATAAAAGCAATAGCTGTACGAGTACAAATATTGCCATTGGTTGATTGTAATTAGACAGGCTTTAGATTTTGGCTAAAGCCATCGGAAAAATCATTGATAAAAACGGGCTAAAGCCCGTTCCTGTTGATTTTAACCTATTACAAATATTGTTGTTTTACGGTTTCAATGGTTTCCTGGAGTTTTCTGTCTTTTGTAGGATCTCCGATGGCATTGAACTTCCACTCGCCGTTTCTTTTGTAGAAAACGCCCATCACCATGGCGACGTGGCCTTTGAAAGACGCATCGTTGGCAATGTCATATTTAGCAAAAACCTCTTTCACGTTGGTTGGGGTTCCTTCATAAATCCTGATGGAAGCAAAAGGAATGGTACCGAAATCCTGGCCTTTATAGCTGTTCAGAACAAGGGCCACATGCTCCACATTAGCATCCAGGCTGCTGAAATCTACGGTAATCACCTCATTATCCAGGCCGTCGTTTCCGTTGATATCCCCTGTAAGATCATCACCGCTGTGTCTTACGGCACCGTTTTTTGATTTCAGGTTTCCGAAATAAATAACTTCGGTTGCATTTTTATTGGAATCGTACAGAATACAGCTTCCGTCAAGATCTACTGCTTCTCTGGTAACACCTCCGAAAAAACCTTTTTTCTCGATTGCCCCCCAGTTTATTCCTACACACGCTTGGGTAAGCGTAGTTCCGTTTTCCTTCGTAAGGTTGATTCGCTGACCTTTTTGTAAGTTAATAGCCATCTTTTTATGTTTGTTTTGTTATTTGTTGTGATTTATTTTAATTGTTCAAATTTAAATTCAGCATGGCGCGGAGGATATTTGTTTCTTCATTGATGTCAAATATTCTGCTCATGATATCTGTATTTTCAAGATTTTTAATATAATCTTTCAGTACATCTGTGACCTGTTCCGGAAGTATCCTTTTTCTCTCGTTCATCTCATTTTCCAGCGCTTCGTTTTTATTTTTCAGCTGGCTGATGATGATGCCTTTATTGGATTCATTAGGCAAGATATTTAGTTTTTCGATTTTTTTAGGATCGGTTAAATACATTTTCCTGCCTTCCACATCAAAGATAAAATAATCATCGGTCTGAAAAATTTTGAAAAGCTCATATTCATTCCCCGAAACCGCATATCCGCAGATGAAGCGAACCTTAAAGTTCTGAATATTGAGTCTTCCCAGCAATTTTCTTTCAATCTGATAATCCTGATACAAATAAGCTGGAAAAGCTCCTGGCTTCAATAATTCCTCATCCACTTCAGACCGGTAGAATTCTGCTGCATATTTTTTATTAAAATACAGAACATCGTTCCAGTTGATCCGGAATTTGTTTTCCGTAAGATCCTGATACAGATTCTTCAGATGTTTGGAAAAAATACCGCTGTACATCTTCCGGTCGGTCTCGAAGCCGTCCAGCTGCTTTTCTTCAAAACCCGAAATATATTTGCTGTTGACATCAATCTCGTTGAGCACCGCCAGCATCTCAGTTTCCTTCTGCCTTTTTATTTTGGTTAAAAGCTCAATGAGGCTGTCGGTATACTGAAGGTGAAAAAGCTCGAGTTTACTGTAATCGAGTCCCTTATTTTCCTGAAAAAGATTGTCAATAATATCGGTCTTAATGTAGATCGAAATAATATCAACATTTTCAAAAAAATTCGCAAGAAGCTTAAGTTTCGTTATTCTTCTTTTGCTTTGGGACATTATGTTTACGGCATCCTCATTCACCTTTGTATCACTCTATTATCCTCTTACGTTTGCTTTTAGTTCGTGTTCTAAAGTCATCAGATCCTGATCCAGCTTTCTCCTTCTTTCGGCGCCCTGCTTCTGGATCTGTTTTACTTCGTTTAAGGTATTGATCAGTTTCGATGTTGTTTCTCTCAATGTTTCAATAGAAACCACCGTCTGTTCGTTGGCCCTTGCCACATTGATTGAATTCTGGCCAAGACGTTCAGCATTCTTCCTTAAAATTTCTTCTGTTGTGGAAGAAACCTTCTGCTGGATCTCAATATTCTGCTGCTGCCTGTACATGGCCACGGCTAGTGAAAGCTGGTTTTTCCAGAGTGGAAGTGTGGTAGTAAGAATCGTCTGTGCTTTTTCGGCAATCGAAACATTGTTATTCTGAACCAGTCTGATCTGTGGCAGCGACTGCATCATGATGAGGCGAACCACTTTAAGATCGGCCAGTCGACGGTCTAATCTTGCAATAAAATCTCTTTTATCGGCAATTTCATAATCCTGGTAATTCTGTGGCGCGGCCTCCATTGCAGCGAGTTCCGTTCCGGCTTTTTCCATTCTCAGGTTTCCGGCGATCACCAGCTCTTCGATTTGTTTGATAGCGGTGATGTTGCTTTCAAAAATCGTCTGTAAAACCGCGTTATCTTTCGTAGAGGTAATGATTCCTGCGTTTACCTTGTATGAAATCTGATCGATATTGTTGATGATCTTGTCATATTTTGCAAATAAATTCTCAATCTGCGTCATGACACTTTTCATGAAAGGCAATTTGCTTAAAAAGCTTTTGAACTTATTCTGGTTCAGCTCTTCTACATCGACGTAATTTAATTCCACCAATAAATTATTGATCAGCTCGCCTACTTCTCCCGAGTTGGATCTTCTTACATTTCCGAGGAAGCTGTCACTCTGGTTGGACAGTGTTCTCTGCAGATCGGCTCCGAAGTTTACGATGGATCCGGGATTCGTTTCATCGATAGAGTTGGCCAGACTTTCATATTTCTGACGGTCTTCGGATGGCAGCTGGGTAAGATTTACATTTCCTTCCCTGTCAACAAGCGGAGCGGGAGGCGTATTCTGTGGTGCCGTGTTGGGCGGTGGTGCCATCGGCGTAGGTTCAAACGTTTTTAGCGGTTCGATGGATCCCAGCGGATCTATAGGTTGATTTTCCTGATTATCCATGATCAATTATTGATAGATTTCTACAAATTTTTCAAGGCCTTCTCTCTGTCCGGCTCCTACAGCTTCAAATTTCCATTCTCCGTTTCTGTTGTAGATCCTTCCGAATTCTACAGCAGTTTCGATAGAGAAATCTTCATCAAGTTCATATTTCAGAATCTCTTCATTCGTATCTGTATTGAAGATTCTGATAAAAGAATTTCTCACCTGCCCGAAGTTCTGTCTTCTGGCATCAGCTTCGTGGATGGTTACGACCACAGTGATCTCCTTTACGGCAGGATCTATTTTGGTAAGATCTATTTTGATCTGTTCGTCATCCCCGGAACCTTCTCCCGTAAGATTATCCCCTGTATGGATCACCGCTTTATCCGGAGATTCAAGATTGTTATAAAAAATAAAGTGGTTGTCTGAAACCAGCTTTTTATTTTCACCTAATAAAAATAAAGAAGCATCCAGGTCAAAAGCCGTTCCTGTGGAGGTATTATTGGTGTCCCATCCTAAACCTACGGTAAATTTGGGTGCGTTTATATTTTCTCTCTGTCCTTTCTGTAAGTTAATAGCCATAATATAATTCGGTTTGTGTTAAAGTGTTTATATTGTTTTCGTATTCTTTTATTAAATGATAATTGTTGCTGATCGCCAGCTCCAGCAGATGTTCCATCTGTTCTTTTTTTACTTTAGACGTAAGATAGTCAAAATTACCTGAATCAAGGCCTAAAATATATTTTACGATCCTGGTATTGAACTGAAAACTTGGCTTTATCATCACTTCTGCGATATGTTCGACGTTTTTTACCGCATAGTAATTAAAATAATTTTCAATTTTCGGGTCAAGATCAAAATTCATCAGCTCGGCATAGTACATGAATAAAAAATCGGCTTCCACCTTATATTCGTCAAGAATTTTATTCACCGTAAACTCATGGCTTCCGGTAATTTTAATATCATCTATAAAAATACAAAGTTTTCCGCGAAGAAAATCTTTATCCAGATAATAAGTATCATTGGCGATCAGATTTTTACGGTCTTCAAAACTTAAATTCCCATAATCTGTCGTGTACGTGTGATTCCTGTTAATTTTTGAAAGAATACTTGATCTTTTTCCTTTCTGAAACAGATAAAAATCCAGATGTTTTTTAAAGTAAAAGCACAGAAAATTGGAGGCCGTAGGAATCGCCATGTAAGGACTTGGCAGCACGACGATCTCTCGATCCGTATCCAGAATATCTTCGTGTACAGAAATGAATCCTTCAAAAAGTTCCCTGGCAAATTTCTCGGCATACGACTTATCGCCATACTTGAAAAAGCTGTATTCGGCGGGCGAAAAAGTAAATTCATCTGCCGAATGAATGTGGTGTAAGCTGTACCTTTTGTTCATAATTATATTTTGTGTGTGAGTAAGTGTGCGTTGAACCCAAAATCCTTAGCGCCTTTATAATCGGCAATAGGATTATCTCCGACGTGTAAAACCTGATGCAGCGCGATCTCCTGACCGATTAGATTTTTAACCTCACGAAAGATCTGCGGATCCGGCTTTGAATAATTGATCTCATCGGAATAAATATGGAAATCGATGTAGCGGTCGAGGTCTTCACCGATCAGGAATTTCCTCATCGTTTTTCCTTTGATGAAACCTGTATTGCTGAGAATATTGATGGTCTTCCCCTGATTTTTAATTTCATCAAAAAACTGATGCAGATTTTCGAAAATCACGACCGGACGGTACTCCAGGAACAGATCTTCGCTTTTGCGGTAAAATTCGTTTAGCTGTTCTTTATTTACCTGTTTTAAATCTACCTGAAAAGCATTTAAGATCAGCAAATAGATCTCAAACGTATCTACATTGCCCCCGATCACTTCATTAATGGAATTGCAGAGATCATCATAGTATTTTACAACTTTTGTAACTTTATCAAGCGGCTTTCTGATATCAAAAAACGAGGCAAAGAGCTCAACTCTTTTTGCTTTAAATTCAGGGTGAGATTTTATTAAGGTAAGCCACAGATCGAAAGAAAAATGTAAATGACCGCGGATGTCTATATCTGTTTTCAAAATGGTTTAGTTAAAGTTTTGTTTAGCTCGTTTCTTGAAAAAGATTTTTAAATGGTAAAAAAAATATCAATTACATCCAAAGATAGAATTTTTAAATTAATGTATAAATGTAGTTTGATGTTTTAAGAAATTTTTATGATATTATTTAATTGAAATTTATTTTAACAGATCACTGATAAACTCTCTCTAATACAGAATAGCCGGATTTCACTTTATTGAATAGATTTCCATCTATAAATCTCAACTTCATTTAGCCGGTAACAACAAAAATAAACCCTCAAATCCTAAAACCCTAAAACCCTCAACCTCAACCCTACTTCTCCGGCATCACCCTATACGTCGGGTCCTCCTGTATATTAACATCGATAATGGCTTCCGCGTTTTTCAGCAGGGTACGGCAGTCTTCGCTCAGGTGTTTCAGGTGCAGTATTTTATTTTGCTGCGTGTATTTTTTAGACAATTTGTCTAAAGCATCGATGGCACTCATATCGACAATACGGCTTTCTTTGAAATCGACAACCACTTGCGCAGGATCACCGGCAGGGTCAAATTTATCCATAAAAGCAGTGACAGAACCGAAAAATAACGGTCCGAAAATCTCATAATGCTTAATTCCTTTTTCGTCAGTATGCTTTCTGGCACGGATCCTTTTGGCATTATCCCAGGAAAAAACGAGAGCAGAGATTACCACACCCACAAGAACTGCCAGTGCCAGGTTATGTAAAATAATGGTGATTAACGCAACCGTAATTCCCACAAAAATATCTGATTTCGGCATTTTATTGACAATCCGTATGGAAACCCACTGAAAGGTACTGATGGCGACCATCATCATCACCCCGACCAGCGCTGCCATGGGAATTTTTTCAATGAAAGGAGCACCTGCCAGAATGATCACTAAAATGGTTATTGAAGCAATAATTCCTGAGAGTCTTGCTCTAGATCCAGCATTTAAATTGACCAGGGTCTGGGCCACCATCGCACAGCCGCCCATCCCACCGAAGAAACCGTTGGTGATATTGGCGAGTCCCTGCGCTACCGATTCCTTATTGGCATTTCCTTTTGTATTGGTAATCTCATCGACCATTGACAGGGTTAAAAGCGATTCTATTAAACCGACTCCCGCCATAATCAAAGCATAAGGAAAGATAATCTGTAATGTTTCTAATGAAAAAGGAATGCCCGGGATATGGAAACTGGGTAAGCTTCCACTGATACTGGCTATATCCGCGACCGTTTTGGTATTGATGTTAAACCCTAAAACGACGGCGAAAACTATCAAAATAGCCACTAAAGAAGCCGGAATCGCTTTTGTAATTTTCGGTAAAAAGTAAACCACAGCAATCGTTAAAGCTACCAATCCGGCCATGATATATAAAGATGTCCCCTGCAGCCAGCTGGTCACTCCGTTTGCATCTGTTATTTTGAACTGTTCTACCTGCGACATGAAAATAATGACTGCCAGGCCATTCAGAAAACCATACATGACCGGCTGTGGAATGAGTCTTACGAATTTCCCCCATTTGAAAATACCGACCAGCATCTGAAAAACACCTGCTAAAATTACGGTGGCAAAGAGATACTCTACGCCATGGGTTTTTATCAGGGCAATGAGGACCACAATGGTAGCGCCGGCACCTCCTGAAACCATTCCGGGGCGTCCTCCGAAAATGGCGGTTACCACTCCCATCATGAAGGCAGCATACAATCCAGTTAGAGGAGAAAGTCCGGCAAGAATCGCAAAAGAAAGCGACTCCGGGATCATGGTCATGGCAACCGTAAATCCTGCCAGCAGTTCATTTTTATAATTTATTTTTTTCGAGAAATCGAATAAAGCAATGGTATTTTTCATTTCGGGGGCAAAGGTAGTCAGTAGAACACTTCTTTCCAATTTTAAATATGAATGTTTCGATTTCAATTAAACGGTTCTTTACCGGTTATGAAATATATCTATCATCTGTTTTACCTAAAAAAATCAACGATTATCACTTTTGGAAAATCCGTTTTATAGATTTGTTAAATAAATTAATTTTTATGATTAGAGGATTATATGAAACCCATGTTCAGGTGAGCAACCTGGAAGAAGCGATACAATTTTACACCGAAGTTTTAGGCCTTGAACTGGCGCACAGAGATGAAACCCGCCCAATCGCGTTTTTGTGGATTGGTAAAAATAAAGAATCCATGCTGGGCTTGTGGGAGCAGAAAGAAAATTTACAGACGAGGCACTTCGCATTCACCGCAGATCAGGAAGATATCCTGAATTATTCTGTAGAATTCCTGAAAAATAAAAACCTAAAGCCCTACAACTTCCTGAAAAACGGAACCGAAAAGCCGATGGTCTTTGCATGGATGCCCGCGCTGGCGATTTACTTTAATGATCCCGACGGCAATCAGCTGGAGTTTATTTCTGTGCTGGAAGGCGAAGGAAAACCTGAATGGGGCGTACTCTCTTATGAAGAATGGCTGGAGAAAAGCCTATAGATTTGATACAGGCGAGGCTGTCCAAAAAATTTGGGCAGCCTCTATAATGATGATTATTAGTTTTATTTCGCAAAAATCTCCTTTAGCTGAGAGACAATATTGCTGTTTCCGGACACGGTGATATCTCCGATCTTATCGGCTATTTTCTCCATATACTCCATTTCTTTCAGCTTCCAGAGAACTTCATTTTCTTCCATCAGCTTGGCAGTATTCAGGAGACTTCTTGTGGAAGCCGTTTCTTCACGCCTCATGATGCTGTTGGCCTGTGCTTTCTTCTCAGCGATCAGCACCTGGTTCATGATTTCCTTCATTTCCCCGGTCAGGATCACATCACGGATTCCCGCATCGGAAACGTTCAGCCCAAGGCTTTCTCCTTTGTTTCCGAGGTTGTCGAGGATTTCTTTTCCTACCGTATCTTTTTTCAGCAAAAGCTCATCCAGTGTCAGGGCGCCCACGAATTCACGTAAAGCCAGCTGCATCAGAATATACAATTGCTTATCATATTCCTTGTTCTCCGTCATCGCTTTCACGATGTTTTCCACCTGGTAACGGACATAGAAGTTAATTCTGAGCATCGCTTTATCCTTTGTAAGCAACTCCTGGCCGGCAATTTCCATTTGCTGCATTCTTGTATCGATGGCTTTTACCTCAATAGAAGTCTCGTTGTTCCAGAAGTAGCAGGTTCCGGCTTCCAGAACTTTTGACAGCTTTCCGTCAATAATCAAAAGGCCTTTATACTGGTTGACGACCACAAATTTTCTCACAAAACCTTTCAGCTTTGCGTGTTCCAGAATCGTTTTGGAAACAGATTCCGTAATTTCCACTTTCGTTACATCAATTTTTTGGAATTCCCTGTTGAAAATACCTTTCCAGAAGGCATATTGTCCAACATTCAGGACTTCTTTAAAAATTCCGTTTTCGTACATCAGGACAATTTCACCGTCTTTTACTTCGATCACTTCCAGCATCGATTTCAGGCCTTCGTTCTTTAGCAAAAGGCTAAGATCATGATTGGGCGTAAACAAAAGCTTCATATCGAAAATTTCGACGGATTTATTCCCGAAAATCCAGTAACTTCCTTCTTTCAGGATATCGATCAGGTTTCCGTTCCTGAACACAAGAGCTCTTTCATACGCTTTAATTTGTACATTTTTTATCATGGCTTTTATATTTAATCGTTATTATTTCAGTTTAAAAAAAGGAAAATCCGTGATTTCTTCTTCCAAAAACGGCGGAAGAAAAAATATTTCAGAAAATCCATTGATTCGGAACTTATTTTCCAGTGTATTTCCAAACGTTCAGATTTTGGGCGTGTCCCTTGCCGCTGCATGACCAGCCGCCCGGGTTGCTACGTTCACTGCTATCTTTTTTGCGGACAAAAAAGGATATCCGTTACCATCGCTCACGCGGAAAACCATCCTGTTCAGAAATGGGACTGAAAGTGATACATTCTTCAGTACAATTTCATTTTCAGAAAACATCTTTTCTTACAGGCTTTTTCAGAATGTTGATCCAACAACTGAAAAGATCCCGGATCTTTCCCTGATTGAATATTTTTGATGAGAACATTCAAACTCCCGAAAAATAGATTTTGAGTCTATTTCAAATTAACCTACAACCGTAATGTAGTGCGTATACCATTTCCGCCATACCAATCGACTTGGCAGTGGGACTCGAACCCACAATAAAAAAAGCTATTACTCTAACCGGACTGAGTTATATTCCCCCGAAGGAAATAGGAGGATTCGAACCCCCGACCCATAGCGCATGGTAGAAGTTTTTTGGAAAACTTCCCAAAACCTTCAGATGAAGCTGAACAGAACCAACTGATGTTTCTCAACAAGTTCTTCTGCAATGGTGCCGTAAATCGAAGCACTCAACAAGACCTGCCTGATATTTTGACTAAAATTTATTTTTCAAAACTTCAGTATTGTTTCATTTTGATGGTACAAAGTAAAACATGAATTGCGCAACCTTTTTGCGTTGTAAAAATAATTTACAAAAAAATACAATTCTGCTTTACATCATCCATTTAGATTTACATTGGCAGATTGCTACACTATTATATATCAAATTGTTACACTGCTACATTATTACATTCTTACATTTGTTTCAAACACCAATGAAGAATCTTCGCAATGTTCTTCGCATCATCTACCCCGCGGTGATGAGTGCCTTCCAGTGTAAGGTTGAGTTCGTCTAAAGCCCTTGCCATCCCTACACTTTTCCTTACAGTCGGGTGCAATTCGCCGAATAATGTTTTGACGTTGATATGGTCGTCGCTCAAAGGATAATCGGTTTTAAATCGTCTCGCCTGATTCCGGAGCATATTCAGATCATAGTTTCCGTAACTTGCCCAGGTGAGGTTTTCAGCATCATATTCAGCTCTCAGTATATCCAGAGCATCTTCCAATAAAATGCCTTCATCATCCAGCATTTGCTGTGTAATGGAAGTGAGCTCCGTACAAAACGGGCTTACTTTTGAGAATTGAGGCTTCACGAGAATGCCTTCGTTCTGTGAGATCTTTCCGGTCCGGACATCCATAAGGCATACCCCGATTTCAATGATCTCACTTTCCTGTCCTCTCGGCGGCCGATCGTCCCAGCACGTCGCTTCAAGGTCTATGATTAATATCGTTTCTGTTGTTTTCATTTGTTTAAAATTTTAAGGTTTGGAAGTCTGGTGATGGAAGCCGGAATTTTTTGCAGTTCCGGCCCCGATCTCCGTCTTCTCTTTATTAATTTCTTGGGCCAAACGGCGGTGTCCATTTTTTCTTTTTCATCATTTCTTTTACTTCTTCGTAGGAAACAGGATAGAAATTATGGCAATCCACACCTACATCGAAACTCAACGCCGTTTCATCATCGGGTAAAGTACCGTGAGAATGCCCGTAAAGTTGCCATATTCCGCGATGCGAACCATTCCAGGTTCTCATTGCGTAATGAAAAAGAATTATTTTTTGTTTGCCGTTGCTGTTTTCGGGCTCATCAATCCTTAATTCATGGTAATCTCTTATGGATTCGAATCTTTTAGGATAGGTTAAGGCCGCACCTTCATGATTTCCTTTTATCAGATGTATATTTCCGTTGAGGCGATCCAGGACTTCTTTTGTAAAATCCGGTTTGCCCAAGCTCACGTCGCCCAAATGGTAGACCGTATCATTTAACCCGACTTTCTCGTTCCATCTTTTGATAAGTTCTTCATTCATCTGATCCAGAGATTCAAAAGCCCTTTCTGAGAATTTTATAATATTTTCGTGACCAAAATGATGGTCTGCAGTAAAAAATATATTAGGTTTCATTTTTTTTGTTTATTTAATATTTTTGAAATTTTTTAAAAGGCTTTCAATATTTTCCTTTCCGACAGGATTCATCGAGTGACAATAAAATTCCGGTAAATCTAAGTCGTTATCCATACAATGTTCTACCAACCATTTTGCACAATCATAACCTGTTTTTTCAATAAATTCCTCAGAATCTGATTCCAGGTAGTGTTTATCCGCGAGATCATGGTCGAAAGAGATCATTTCCGGAAGTCCATATTCCAAAATCCTGTTGATAAATTGTTCGTAATTCCGAACGATATGCCAGTCTTTTCTAAGATAAATAGCCTGTTTTATGTAATGATATGCTTCAATGGGATATCTTATATCGTCGAGAAACAGTAATCTTTTGGTTGTTTCCATGGTTGATTATAGATTAATTTAAATAAGAATATAACATTTCATCCTGTTAAAAACTTCCAGCTTCCCTCATCCATCACCCCACTTTTACACCATCATATCCGCACAATTGGAGCTTGCGAAAGCAAAAGGTTTTGCTTTAAAGACATATCCCATTCCCAAAATGTATCCCATAGCATCTTTAAGGGCGACATTCGATTTGAAATCAGGATCTGTATTGATATCCGCATGCACCTCCATCTCTATACCGTACGCATCCAGTACAGGACAGATCGCATACGCAATTTCTACGGATTTGTTGACCTCGTTCAGCATTCGCTCTTTGATGCTGATGGTCTGTAATTCTCTTTGTTTTCTGATAAAGGTAAACGCTCCTTTTCCTTCGCGGATAAAGACAACTGCCGTCGCATAATTAATCGCTTCACCGTACACGTGTGAATCTGAGCCCACACAGACCTTGAGCCGGTGCCCATTAGCCAGTTCGCGGATGATGGCTTCTTCTACCAGCTGTGTGATAGAATTCCGGAAAACTTTTCCTGTCATATTCTGCCATAGTTGTTGTTGCGTTTCCATTTTTTCTACATGTTTTTGTTTTGTTTAAATTTTATCAATTATTACTTGAAAAGTGAATTATCAATTCGCCTTGCCTGCCAATTTTTAATTCATCCACCATTAAAATTCACGATTTAGCATTCACTTCTTTGCTGATTCATCAGGACTTGAACCTGAACAACAAGAGTCAAAGTCTTGTGTGCTACCTATTACACCATGAATCAATTTTTGAGTTATTATTACTCTACTGTTGAAGAAAATAAAGCCTGTCTTAATTTTTGGTTTGATATAAGAACTTCTGCGCCCGACAGGCCTTTTCTTTTCTCCGGAACTAATCTCATTTTAGTTATTTGAGATGGTTATGGGAGTCAAACCCACTCAGCTTACGCAACGGTTTTGCAGACCGCCCCGACTCTTCCACTTCGGCGAACCATCATTTTTATGAATTATCAGCAATGGGTCATGTAATCTTTACCTGTTTTTTAAATTTAAAATAAAGCCTGTCTTATTTTTGATATAAAGAACGTCTGCGCTTGGACAGGCTTATTTTCACTAAAAAATTATTATAATATTACTTTGCTTGTATTTCATTTTTTGCTTTTTGAGTAGGAAAAGCCGGTCTGTAATTCCTGTGTTTTTTTTGGCTTAAAGATCGTCTGCGCTCGACAGGCTTTCCCTTTCTCTTGAAACAATTATTTTATTTGAATGATGAATCAATCGCTATGCTCAGCAAGTTTAAAATTCACTGGCGAAGCAAAATTCACCATTGACCATTCACATTCTTAGTAATTTCGGAAGGATTCGAACCTTCAACCTTCGGCTTATGAAACCGATACTCTAACCCATTGAGCTACGAAATCGTTTTTTTAAATAAGATTCACTTTAAAAATCCTTTCCGAGAGACAGTCGGATCAGAAATTTTCCGTGAATCTTTGCGGTCTACACAGGAATCGAACCTGCAGTTCCCGAGAGACAGTCGGGAAGGTTGCCATTAACTCAATAGACCTTTTTTTTTGTGAATAGTCAATGGTCAATTCGCTTTCGCTTGTCAATTTTAATTCACCATTGACCATTCACATTTTTGTAATCCCAGAAAGATTCGAACTTTCAACCCCCGGTTTAGAAGACCGGTGCTCTAACCATTTGAGCTATAAGATTGTTGATGTTGTGAATAGTCAATGAGCAATCCGCTTTGCTTGTCAATTTTTAAATTCAATTGTGAAACAAATTCACTATTGACCATTCACATTTTTGTAATCCCAGAAAGATTTGAACTTTCAACCCCGGTTTAAAAGACCGGTGCTCTATCCATTTGAGCTATGAGATTGTTGATGTATTGAATGGTGAATAGTCAATGAGCAATCCGCTTTGCTTGTCAATTTTTAAATTCACTTGTAAAACAAATTCACTATTTACCATTCACATCTTGGGGTATCTCCGGGAATCGAACCCTATTCTCCGGTGCCACAAACCGGCGCTTTACCAATAAGCTAGAGAAACCATAAAAAAAGCGCCTCTTTTCGGGAGGCGCTCATTATTTTGCGTATAAGTCATTAGCCGACCTACGTATATAAGCACCTTTTATTAAAGAATTCATGATCTAAAACACATACACAAGATAATCCCATCGGCTGCTGGCCGTGTAGCGGTGAATACTTATGGAATATGTTTTTAAATTGTTTCATTGTATATTCTTTTTTTAATAAAGTTTTTGAAATCTGAATACCTGTCGCATTCAATTTTCGGTTGCAAAGTAAATATGATTTTTTTTAACTCACAAATTTATTTTTAATTTAAAATACTGACAATCAACTAATTAAATCAAATATTTAAAATAGAAAATCCCTGTCCGCAATATTTTGCAGATGCCTTACTACCTAAATGACTGTCTCTCATCGGGTTACTGATCACGCTTTATTTTATTATTAATTATTCATTTGTTATTAAAAAATGTTCACTTTTATGGTTATTTTTTTTCGTTCTAAATAATTTCTGCCCTAAAAACACAAAAAACGCCCCGACAATCGAGGCGTTTCTGCTATATTTTGATTTAATTTTTACGAGATTATTGTAAATATTTTTCAAAGTAAGCCCATTTCGCCTCATACGATATCATCCATTCATGCCCAAACGATCCCTTTCCTGTAGGGTGATCGCATAGATTTAAACTGATATGTGCTCTTTGTATTGTCATAATTTTGTTGTCGCAAAGATAAATCTTTTTTTGAAGCGGGAGAATTAGTTATTGATGGTGAGTATCAAAATCAGATGGTTCAGAGTCGGCAAAGCTACAGGGTTTTTTAAATTTCCAAATTAGCCAATTTTCAAATTAATCAATTTCTGAACATCTTATTCCTCCCCGTTTTATACCTCGAAATATCTTTCAAAATCACCTCATCTTCCGGATTGAAATGCTTCAGTTCATTCACTATTTCCGAACGCGTCTTTACTTTTTCGGCGATGATTTCGTACGCTATCTCTCTTGTGGGAGCCTGAAGTTCGTGATCCTTTTTAAATTCATGCTTCATCGCTTCCAGGTAAATGATTTTTTTGTCTGAAGGCGTTTGGCGATAAATGTGCTGAATTTCCTGTCCGAGCTTTTTAACATCAGAAATATGGGAGAAATACTGTTGCAAACAGTTGAGCGGATCATGATTTTCTTCCCAGCCTTTAAGAAGAACGATCTGGGCCTCATCGGGCATGTTCATTTTATAGCGGTATATCTTTGAGGCATTCACCATCTGGAAACTCGCCAGATAATCGTCCGCCACCATCTGATAAAACAGCAAAGCATTTTCCTGGTCATCCAGGATTTTATACAGGTCTCCTACTTTTTCCTTCTGCTGCAGTTCCTTGTACAGGGTGATGGCTTTATCATATTGTTTTGCCTGGACGTAGCAATGGGCGGCATCAGATTTACTGTTCAGTTTTTTGAGATAAACTGCTGCCGCTTCGTTGTAAAACCCTCCCAGTTCCAGTGTTTTGGCAGCCCTGTAATCGTCTTTGAGCAAATTCATATAAACGATGGCTGCTTTTTTATATTCGTTATTCAGGATGTGTTTATCAGCAATATCTTCATAGATATTTCTCAACCGGTCAAATAATGCTGAATCCAGTGACATTCCGCCACCGCCACGCTTTTTTCCGGCTGGAGAAACCGGAGGATCTTTCTCTTTATTCTGCAGTATAACAATTAAAATCACAGCAATGCAGGCAAAGAATATGAATTTGAATATGCTCATCGTCGCATCCTCCAACGCTTCCCGGGACCATTGCGCAACCATGGCAATGATCTTAAAAGCCACAAGTATAAAAAAGGCGACCAGGAATTTTTCTAAAAACTTTGTTTTCCTCATTTTTTTCCTGATTTTAGAATGTCCATATCTTCACTGAATAATCTGTATAGAAGTACAATAACGCCGATGATCATTAACCATACCAGCCAATTGTAGCCGAAAGTCTGGATCAACGGATAGAAAATATACAGCAATGCGGCCGCCAGTAAAGCAATCAGAATCATCTTAATTCCTTCAGAGACATAATCTCCACCCATATACAATGGTTTTTTCCTGATAAAATAAGAATATCCGGCCACCAACCCGATCATAGCCAGGATCATCCAGGTTATCTCAGATATGGACGTCGGTTTTTCTTCGGCCGCATCTGGTTGTGCTTCAAAAGATTTTGTGCCCGAACCATTTTGAAAGACAACCATTGGGTCAGTCGTGCCTGATGTTCCGTAAATTCTGGATAACGAATCATAGATCGTCCTTCTTCTCATCTCCAGGATATCATCAGCCATAAGTTTCTGAGAGACTTTTGACATCGTGTTTTCCGGATCTTTCCTTATCGAATCGAGAATTTTCGTATGGTACCCTTCTGTTTTAAGCTTTACCAGATCTTCTGTTTTTTTAAGGTAAATATTCTTCAGCGAATCTCTTGATTTTTTTTCTTTCAGGCGGTAATCTTCAATTTTCCACGATATGACATCACCCTCACCATTCACCTTATCATATTCCCTGATCAGCTGTCTCCTTTCTTGTCCGTACAGAGAATCGATCACCATATCAATTTTAGTAACGCCGGATTCAAAAGCAAGCTTGTTTTCAGGTGCTGCCTCAACTGGATAATGATTGTAAAGATCTGTTGAAACCTGAGAGACTGCAGGTTCTTCAGGATTGTTTTTCTTTGAGTCTATAACAAAAATGATTATGGCAACCATCACTATAAACCCGATTAATACTTTCCATGAATGTTTCGATCTTTCAGAGCCGTCCGGCAACTGCTTATCCTGTTTGATGGGATCACCGCCCATCCCGAACATGCCGAAATCAAAATTAAAATCTCCCCAACCTCCTCTCGAGGCACCGTGAATATCCAACGGAACGCCGAAATAGACTGCCCTTTCAGGATATTTGGTAATATAAGCGATGTACTTTTCAATTTCTTCCAGATTTCCGGCCTTTACTTTTTCCAGGTCAAAAGGAAGGTTTTTCATCCATTCTTCATCCGTCTGGGGATTCATCAGCTCTTCCAGCAGATCGTCGTCATTCATATTTACCTGAAAACTCCGTATTTTCTGCGGAATGTTTATCCCGTTCAGCGGTTTCCTGACACGGGCTTCTTTTTCCGGTGTGTTCTGTAAAACAGCGATCCAGTCGATTTCTTCTTTCAGCCGGACAAGACCGAAATCAGGATGCATGATTACATATTGGACGTCCTGATTTTTCCAGTCATCGGAAACGATCCTTGGGTAAAAGTCGGTGTTTTCAGGGATGAACAATTGTCGGTTGAAACACTGAAAATATCTGTGCGGCCCGATATCAGCGGGAGCATGATGATGAAAGACCAGCAGGCATCCGTACAAAATGTTCGGTTCATGCGAAGGAATGGCGAATGTCTGTACCGAATGGAGATCAATATCCAACAGATCCATTTCCCGGAGCCACACCAACGGAGAGGCACTCCTGATCAGAACTCCTGTCCTGGGATAATTGTTTTTCGGAAAAGGTTTAATCTTCAGTTCCATATTCCAGTATTTGATCGATAAATCTTTTCAGGTAATCGTCGTACATTCCCTGCATTTCTTTTACTTTAAGCAACGTATGCTGTGGCAGATAATATTCTGACCCTCCGAATTCCGTATCCGAAGCCAAAGCGGCGGCACGATGCTCCAGGGCAGGCATATAAAACACCGGAATATCGGCATTAATACTTTTGAAGGTGATCATCCCCCGGGAATCCGTGATAATTTCACTTCCTTCAGAAAAGGTAAATTTATTTTTAGTCTGGCTTGCCTGTAGGGTCACCGGTAATTTATTTCTCATAAGATAAAGCGTGCCTCCATAGTTTTTCAGCTCACTTTTAGAGAAAACGAGGTTATGGTCACTGTTGATTCCGACTAAAGTAAAATTACTAAATATCTTAAATTTATTAAACTTCAGCTTTTCCAGTTCATTCTGTACTTTTGTTGTGTTTTTAGCGATTTCGGCGTCATTGCGGACCAATTCTATGGAAACTTCTCCTTCCACAGTCAGCGCGAAGATTTCTTCCAATCGCTCTTCGTGCAGGTAAAAATGTTTATCAAAATAGACCAGTTGCACATCGAGGGGAATCTCAAATCCGGCGACATTCAGCTCAGAATATTCTTTCGTATGGATATTGAGTTTTGAAATCAGTTTCTTAGCGGGCTGGTACTGGCACAAAATAAACTGCTGCTGCTTATTCTTTGCCAGAGCAAATTGGCCCTGATCTTTAACGGATATATTTTCGTACAGGACTTCGCAGCCGCGATGTGTCCAGTAGTCTACATAATACCCTTTGTTATAATAATTGTCGGTGAGATGTGTTCTGAGCAATTGCTTTTTACTGCTCAAAATAAAGAACTCACCTTCATAAAGAAAGGCAGCGATCTGCTTTTTCGGAGCCGGGAAGAGCAGCGGATAATTTTTAGGGACATCAGTTTTTATGCCCGGATCCGCATTACCTGTATTTTTTCTTTTCTTTGAAGCGGGATTAGACCACAATTCCTTCAGCGGAAGGAGTATTTTCTGGATATGTTTCCTGATTCCTTTCTGATGTTTAAAGAAATTCAGCTCACCGGTTGCGGAAGTCGTCACCAGAAACCTTAGGCGATCACGGTTTTCATGAATAACTTTCCGCAGGTTAAGATTTTTTAAATTTTCTTCATGGGTGATGAAAAAGACTTCCAGATCTTTTCCGCTATGCTCTTCTGTAAAAAACTTTTCCAATGATTTTGAAACATCCAGTACGGGGCTTACAAAATTCAGGTTATCGATAACCTCTTCAACATTGTTCAAGGATAATGGAACGGTATGTTCTCCGAGGGCAAAAACTTTACATTCGGAATGCGCTTTCGGATGCTTGATGACGGCGATGGCAGAGGCAAAGGCCAAAACTTTCGGGGTTCCCCAGTTTTTCAGCGAAGTATCGATCAGAATGATCCGTTCAAAAATATTTTCTTCGGGTGGAATTTCCCGCTGGATATACAACGATTCGTTGTTGGCCACACGATTCATGAAAACCTCATCATCATGGGCAAATTCCGACAGCAGCATTCTGTGGAACTCACCTTTGTTCGTCATGTCGGAAATTCCGCCTATGGGTTGCTCTCCGGGTGAAAGATGGCGCATCGGGATCTTCAGTCCGCTCCAGATTCTTTTGATGAGGCTTCCCACCTGAAATGTTTTCGGCTCTTCCACCAGCTGCTCAATAAATTCCATACCGGTTTCAATGGTCGTTTCCTCTTCCATGACTTCTTCATTCAGTTCCGGAAGACCAAACTCGTCTTTCATGGCATTGATGATTGACTCTGTCGTTGGAAAATCGTTATAAAGATAAGCGAGCGTTTCAATATCATTTTTGAAAACCGTTGCATTCAGCTCTTCTTTTCGGGCAAATTCACCGATAGCATGAGGTTTCCGTTCAAATTTCCGGATCACCGCTTCGGAATATTCCGGCGACATGCGGATGTGGGCATAACCGAAAATAGTCCTTAACAGAATAATTTTATTGGTGGATTTCTTTAATGAATTCCCGAGATGCATCAGATTCTTTAAAAAGCTTTGCGCTTCATAGATATCATTCTCCATATCTGTTCCCGGAAATGCATTTTTGTATTTTCTGATATAGAAAAATATCCCATCCATGTTTAAATGTCCGTCCTGGATCGCATAGAGCACCAGCAACAATGAACCGAACGGCGGCAGTCCCTGTTCTTTTAATTCTTTGAGAACACCCATGACATAGGCCCTGTACGCAAGAGGCCCTACATTCGGAACGGAAATAAGGTTGTTCTGGTGATATCCTGAATCATCGTGAACATCCTCGTCGGTCGTCCACTCCCAGAAATAATTCTCGTAAGACCGGAAATATTCTCTTACATCCATTCTTTTGCTTTTTCGGTGAGACGGAACGAACTTACGGACAACTTCCTGAAAGTGGTTTTAAGAAGAGGCAAAAAGCTGCCGTCTTCATGCCATAAGAGCCATTTGTCAAGATTTGTATTATATTTTTTTTGCAGTAAAGTGCTGAGATTTTTAAATTCAAAGTCGAAGCCTGCGGGTAAAAGATGGCCGTCCTTTTCCCAGTAGGTTTTTCCGGGGAATCCCAGCAAAGGTGTTCCCAGAAACAAGGCATGATCATCAATAACGGCCCAATCGAGTTTTTCCAGCTTGAATTTAGGGGATGCAATCAGGCTTTCTTTGATCTCATTCATGGAACTTAATAAAGCAACGGCAGGCTGTTCATCTTCTCCTTCTTTTAATTTCACCTCAACTTTTTCCTCAATTCCGAAAAAATTGTTGTTGGAAATGGGAAAGGTAAGCCTTAAAGCTATATCGATAGGAGTCCAAAGCAGGCCTGTCCTCATTTTTTTACTGGGCACCAAAGCATTTTTACGGAATAACAATGCGTCCCGCAGTTCGTACAGCAGAAAGTTCGGCAGCTGCTGAATGTCCGGGGAAGCAGCCTGTTCGGCCGTAAAGCCTTTCAGCCAAATCATTTCGTCATCCAATGCGATCTGAATATTGCTCCAGTCGCGGATTGCGCCCAGATATTCTTCATCCGCGCGTGGAATTTCAGCGTAGAATTCTTTTATATGCTCTGAAGGATTTTTTGCCATAGACTTTCAATTTCCTGTTGAATGTATTGTTTTTGTTCAGGATTTCTGATCCAGTCGCAACGGGTCTGGAGGTATCTCAGTTTGTCTTTGATTACATTTTGTTCTTCAAAGCTCAGTGTTCCGCTGTTCCATTTCTCCACAAGGATTTTTACGTCTTTCATTACTTCTTCAGGATCCGGCGTTTTATTCTGCCGGGCCTGTGGATGAGATTTGGGATCGTCATCTTTCTCGATGGTGCGGTTGATGATGCCTTCCAGGATCTCGATCTGCTCTTCCGTATCCCAGATATGCTTCAGGACCCAGAGATCGGAGACGATCGCTTCGTTTCTTCCGCAGATCAGGGCACTTGCCGCTATAAGATTCTGCATCTTTACGGCTCTACGGTCGGATATGGCAATTCCCGTATTCCGGAGGCTGATAATGGTATTCAGGTACACTTCGTAAACAGGCTTTAAATCGACGGTTTTACAAAGATTTTGAAGCTCCTTTATCTCATGCGAAAGGATTTCCGGGATTTCCGTTTCCGTATTGTTTTCGAGCTTTCTTCCGGCCAGAAGTACCTGGTGAAGAAGGTCAGGATGTACATAATCGACATTGATCCGGATCAGGAAGCGGTCGAAAAGAGCGTTCAGTGCTTCGTCTTCAGGAAGAACATTGCTTGCTCCCACGAACATCAGTGCGGGAAGATGCCTGGTTTCTTTTCCTCTTTTAAAGATCTTTTCATTTAAAGCCATGAGAAGGGAGTTCAGAATGGCAGAATTGGCATTGAAAATTTCATCAAGAAAAACCAGGGACGCTTCAGGCATCATGCCTTCGGTATTGGTGAGCAGCTCTCCTTCTTTTAATTTCCGGATATCGAAAGGTCCGAAGATCTCATTCGGCTCGGTAAAACGGGTCAGGAGATATTCAAAGTTTTTCCCGTCTTTTACGGTGTTGGCCAGAGTTCTGACCATGGCAGATTTGGCGGTTCCGGGAGGACCGTACAGAAAGGCATTTTCTCTTGCCAGCAGACAGATTCCCAACAGATCGATGACGTCATCTTTTCCGACGAAAGTATCTTTTACATACGTGAGAACCCGGTTTAATTTTTCTATATTCTGAGTCATTGATTATTATATTTTATCTATTATAAGAAATCTTGTCTGACGTAACGCTAATCAAAACGCAAAGAAAAACAAAGAATTGATTTTAACTGCTTAAAACAAGGCAAACAAAAGCGTTTCACTTATTTTCGAAATACAAGGATTCAAAATCCGCAAGCGTTTTTTATTATACTTTAATGGTTTATTATTTTTAATTCTCTCCAAAATATATCTTTATGTAAGCCAAATTCTGCGGTCAGCAGCTGATTGATGAACGGAATTTCGGCCAAGGCATAGGCTTTTCTTTCGAATATTCTTTCAAGGTAAAGTTTCCGGTAGGTGCTGTCGCTGAGTTCTTTTTCCCAGTCGACGTGTCCCAGTTCGAGATCATATCCTACCGCGGAATAATGGAAGTCTGTGAGAATATTTTCCAGAAGACCGATCAGCGGATCTTCGGGGTCTGCATTTTTCAGGGCCAGAATGACCTGCGGTAAGAACCTCAACGACAGATCTGCGGACAGAAGGGCCGAAACCTCTTTTTTCCCCTTAAAAGCATGAATGAAACGGTTCAGATCTTTTGCCGTATTTTCCCGCACCAGGTAAAGCTGCGCGCTGTGATAGAGCACTTTCGCGGCCCAGACTGCGGCTTCTTTATGATAGCTGACGGTATCCGACAAAAACTCCAGCCTTTCATTTTCAAATTCGGTTTCAAGATAGTGGGCAGCGTCTTTCTCCTCCTTCGAAGAAATTTCCTGAAGATCGGTGAAAATCGTGATGCATTCTTCCTGTCGAAGCAGAAATAAAGTGTCGGGAAACGGCGATTGGGCTTTCATGATGTAACAAAAATAGAATTATTTCTCTGAGAATAAAATTTTTCAGGGCCGATTTGGTATTTAATCCAGGTTCCTGATAAACATTTTGTTCAAATTATAAAGAAATCCATCGGCAGGACTTCAGCACTACTCCAAAAATAACGGGCATTAACCTGAGTTCGGATAAGTTTATATAAAACGCAAAGCTAAACAAAGTATTAATCGCCTGACTCTTAAAAATTTAATTGAAAAAGTCATTTTTTTATGCTCCGTAGGAGCAGTATCTGTGTAGTATAAAGAAACAATGGAATATCGCAAGAAGGCCATAGGCGTGCTATGATAAGATAGAACTCCTACGGAGTTCCGGTAAAAGATGCAGATATTGATCTACACAGATATTGCTCCGAAGGAGCAAATCCTAAGCTGTGCTGTAAAATCATTATTTAAATCATAAAAAGTCGTGGTGATTACTGAAAAGGACTATCCAAACTTTCCGGCTTTTTGATAAACGGACACTCTCCCATAAAGTGTTTAACTTAAAAGCGTTTCAAAAATTAAAGATTTCTTTGTTTCTCTTTGCGATAAAATAACTTTATTTTGAAAATCAATCATTAAAATATCTCTTATCCCGAACTCAGGTGCCATTATACAGGTTTTCGTCTCTGCTTACCATAAGTTTAGGCTAAAGCCATTCGCCGTTACCTCTTGTAAAATGGGCTAAAGCCCATTCCTATTGATTCACCAAGCTTATGTTATGAGGATGGAGGTTTGATTTTTAATAAAAAAGAGCTTTACAATCCGTAAAGCCCTTTATTTGATTATAGATACGATTATTTTTTACAGACTCTTTAAAGCAGATTCCAACGCCAGCTCCATCATAGGTTTCAGGGCTCTTTCTCTTTCGTCGGCAGAAATCTTTTCGTGGGTCGGGATAATGTCGGTCACGGTAAGAACGGTAGCTGCATTTTTTCCTAAATGTTTCGCATTCGCAAACAATCCGAAGGCTTCCATTTCTACTGCCGGGCAGTTGTACTTTGTCGCGATGGCCGGTACCGAAGTATCTTTCCTGTAGAAAATATCGCTGCTGTGAACATTGATGGCTTTTGTTTTCAGCGAAAGTTCTTCGGCCGTTTTATTGATGGTTTCATAAATATTTCCCTGGTGGGAAAGAATTTCATCTTCTATTTCCCAGGCATACTTAGCATAGGTGCTTTCACTGGCTGCCTGTTCAACATTCAGGATATCAAAAAGCTGAAGGTCGGTACTGTAAGCGCCGCAGGTTCCTATCCTGATGATCGTATCCACCTCATATTCCGTGAAGAGCTCGAAGGAATAGATCCCGATGCTCGGGAAACCCATTCCGCTGGCGCCAACGGTGATTTCTTTTCCTTTGTATAACCCGGTGTAATAAAAGATTCCTCTGGTCTTGCTTACCAGTTCGGCATTTTCCAGATATTTTTCGGCGATAAACTGTGCACGAAGCGGATCTCCCGGCTGCAATACGACTTTGGCAATTTCTCCTTTGCCCGCGCTGATGTGAATGCTCATAATGTAATTTTCTGTGGGGCAAAGATAACAAGAAAATATTTTTCGGGCTTCAGCAAGCGTGACTTTTAAGCTTTAAACATTAAGAATTTAAGGAGCTTAAGAAACTTAATTACTTAATGTTGAAATTTAAGAATAAACAAAGTTTATTGGGGTAAGCGAATTAAGCATAATGATTCCTCTTTGTTGTGAAGATGACTCCCGCAGATTGAGCGGATTGTGCAGATTTTTTTTATTAAGATCTGCGTAATTACCAAGATCTGCGGGAGAATATTTTTTAGTGGTTTCGGATTGACTTTTACCGGAATCGGTGATGGTATGAAAATGCTCCCGCAGATTGGGCGGATTGTGCAGATTTTTTTCATTAAGATCTGCGTAATTACCAAGATCTGCGGGAGAATATTTTTAGTGGTTTCGGATTGACTTTTATCGGAATCGGTGATGGTATGAAAATGCTCCCGCAGATTGAGCGGATTGTGCAGATTTTTTTTCAGATCTGCGTAATCACCATAATCTGCGGGAGAATATTTTTCAGGTATGTTGAATGTTGAAATTCAGGAATAAAGCAAAGGAAGCCTTACTGCTCAGCTTTCCTTTTCTTATAGTGGTTAAGATAGATGCCTTTATCCGAGTTCTTTGAAAAATTGGTTCCGAATTCCCAGAACAAACGGGCATTTTTCCTGGCTTTTTCGTTGGTGAAGTTTTCATATTCGATTCTGTAAATGGAACTGAACAGGCGCGAACGACCAACTCCATGGTGACAGTGGATCAGAACAGGATAATTTTCCGGATCATCCATGATTTTCAAAAATTTCTGTACCGTGCTGTCCTGAGGGATCTGGTCGGTGGGAAGGTTATAATAACGGAGGCCTGCAATTTTATCGGCTGCGAATTCCTCGGCATTTACCTGCTTTTTTGTTTCCGGATTTAAAGCGGTCTGCACCAGGCCGTCGCGTAAATCGACAATGGTTTTTATTTTGTGGTCGCTTACGAAATCTGCCAGCTTCTCCGGAGGAACAGCACCCGAGTTATAGACCTTGTTTTCTGAAATCGTAACGAGATTATAACGCACCTTTTTCTGGTACCATACCAATGTAAGAACCAGCGCAGCCAGGATCACTAATGAAATTATCATTCTTTTAACCATATTATTTTTAAAACTCAGATTCCTCATGTCTTTGACATAGCATTCGATAGTGCGAATCTACAATCTTTTTTTAAGAGGAGAACAAAATATCGGGTTGATTGTATGATCTACGCTCTCTGTACATTCCTGAGAGTTTTATTTACGGAGCTGCAACTTACTTTATTTTTTTTCTTTCAAAAATTTTCTTACTTTCGTTTCTCTTAAAAAAACACAGGGTTTTATATCAATTAGTATTAACATAAAATCAAAAATGATGGGATTAAAAAATTTAAATTCTACCCACCTGAGCAGTACGAAGATCACTGCGGCACAAGATGCAATCGCATCACTGGAAAGTGCACTTGCTGAAATCACAATCAATCTTTCGGCGGCTGACCGTAAAAAATACGGCAGCATCAACGAGCAAAACAAGCTTTTTGTGAATAAGGTGCACGACTATCACCAAAGCCAGCCCAACCTGAGCGCTCCGGAAGTCGACTGGGCCGAATTTGAAAGGGACTACACCTCCCGAAACCACATGGAGTCAATGATCAGCAGGCTTGAAAGCATCATTACCCGGCTGAATAATGCCAAAACGCTGCATGATTTCGATAATTACCAGTCGGCGCTGGTTGATTATTCGTTCACCACTTACAAAGCAGGTACCTCAGCACCTGGATTTGAAGATAAATACAAAGATCTGAAGCAGTTTTTTATAAAAAACAGTACTTCAACAATCCCGCCTGATAATAAACAGAAAGAATAGTACAGCCATCTACCCCTTCATACCAACGGAGGGGTATTTTTATGGTTCTACCCCGTCTTTTAAGGGTTTCAACAGGTCAGTTATTATCCTTGAGACGTCAGTCAGTCGTTTCGGTAGGTTGATGAAAGCTTCGGAGACGTCTTTCAATTATCCAAAGAGGTTACTTAATGATCGGGTGAGGTCCTTAATCGTTCCGGATACGTTCGGGATGCTTCCAGGCTTATCTTTTATCTATCAGAAACTATCTTTTACCTATCCGGACAGGTGCAGTACGTGTCCGGATGCCTATCTTATTCCATTGAAGCGATCAACAACCCCGTCGGAGTTCTATTGATGTATCGGGAGGACTGTATAACCCATTGAAACCTTTAAATTATATATCTGAATCTATACAAAACGGATCGCGATAGTTTCCGAATGGGTTGGGAGGGGTTGGGAACGGCAAAGTTGAGGTTAATTCAAAAGTGCCCGCCTAAGCGCATTAAAAAATTTTCATTTACTTCTGCAAAACTAACGGATCCAAAATCTTTTTTAGTCCACACCCTGTCTTTTATGAATTTATCGGGATTACTCCGGTCGGTATAGCTTTCACCATATTGATGAAGATGTATTCTGTTTGATCGATCAATATAAAAAGTAGTATATGAATTGACAAAGAGAAAATCTGAACAATAAATTTGTTCTACCGTAAAAAAATTGCCTTTGATTACAAGTCTGCCATAAATATCCGCCGGACAATTGTCATCGTATGAAAATACAAGTTTATTATTTTCCGCGATTTTTTCGAAAGTGCCAGAATATATATTTTTGTGAAGAACTACAATGGGCAGGTTATGATGAATACCTGATTTGTCATTCTTTTTTTTTGTTTTTTCCAGAGCGAGAATTTTATAGTCTTTGAAGTGAACACTATCAAATACATAATAATCTTTAGGTAAAATATAATTGGTTTTCGACTGAGCCTTACTAACTCCATCTGTGTCTGCCTCTTTAATGAGTTTCGTCTGTGAATAAAAAATCTCAGTACAAAATAAAGCCATGAACAAAATTATTATTCTCATTATAAAGTTTATTTTATCCTTGTCCACACCCGATTAGGAATTTTCCTGATCTCTTTATTTTGGGACTTCATCAGCGCTACGTATTTTTTATAATTCTCCTGAGCTTTTGTCTTATCCCCACTTAACCAGTAACTATCTGCTATGTTAAGGTAAGCGACCACCCGGCTGGGATACTTTTCAAGAATTTTTTGCAGAAGATAAATTGATTCTTTATAACCCAAAAAGAAAGCAATATCATTATATAATCTTACATTCTTATTGTTAATTGGATTATTCTGTATTAATTCCTCAACAGAATCAACATTTAAAATAACCCTTTTATTCTTCACCTCATCTGGAAGCTTTTCCATAAAATCTTCAATAAAAAAATATTTTTTCCCCTCATAAAGCAGATTATGATCATCTGCAAACTCCCCTTTCCCCTGGCTATTCGAAAAGAACACCAGTTTTTTATCCTGAATGGATACAAAATCGGGAGCAAATGCATCATTATCAGAATCTATTACGATATAGGGAGCTTCGTAAGTACTCAAGTATTCGATCGAATCTTTTTCAAATTTATCAGAAAGTATTTGTCTAATCAGTAAAAAGCTGTTGTCTTTGCTGATATTTACGCTACTACAATCAAAAATTAAAAAAAGATTACTTTCATTGCTGATAGCTTTTAATTCAGAGCCTTTATATTTTATTTTTTGCCAAATGTTCTTTTCCTTCTGATGAAAAAACTCATACTTTCCACATTTTTGAGATTGCTGGGAATAAGATCGGGTTAGCAGCAAACAAAGAAGTAATATGATTATATTTTTGAATTTCATTTTAAATAATTATTTGATTTCATTTTTAAAAATCTTATTTTCATATCAGTTCCTTCTCTTTTATTACCATAATCTTCAACAATTTTCACTTTATCCTTTCCCACACCCTACTAGGAATTTTCCTGATCCCTTTATTTTGGGACTTCATCAGCGCTACATATTTTATATAATTCTCTTGAGCTTTTGCCTTATCGCCATCTAACCAGTAACTATCCGCTATGTTAAGGTAAGCGACCACGCGGTCCGGGTATTTATCGAGAATTTTTTGTAGAAGTTCAATCGCCAAAGAATTATTTGTATTTTGAATTTTATAAGCAAAATCATTTAGCTTCAATACATTTTGACTTGATATTATGACGTAATCCAACCAACTTTTGTCAGCAACCCATTCATAATAATTAAATTTAATTTTTGGAATATCGCTATTGGTCAATGCTATTGAGGCTTCATTATCCTCACCTGCTTTGTAATACTTTTCTTCATAATCACAAATCGTAAAACTATTATCTGAAAATTTTAAACTGAAATTTATTATAGAATAATGATCGGATGCAAATGGAGCTACCGTTGTTTTATATGATAACAAATTATTTTCAAACTTCAAATCACTAATATCGTTATCGCTTTTCCCCAGACATTCTCTGCAGGGAAAAATACCGTCATTTTCATAATAAAAAGAATTGCCTTTCTTATCGTTAAATATTATCAATAAATTTCTTTTATTAATACCTGCATTAGTCACAGCGGTTTCTTTTTCGGTATTATTTGCAAAAATATAAAGGTCATCTTTTGTTCCATCATCATTAAAATCATTATGCAATTCTGAAATTATAAAATTGAATTTTAAAAGAGACGATAATTTCTGATTTTGGCTACAGACTTTTACAGTCGTTATCGGTGTAATCACTTTTTGTTTTGCTAAATGAATAAACTTATCATTACACTCTTTAAAATTCCAATAAGGATTATCTGCATTTCCTGAATTTTGAATATAGATCGTATCATTAGCATAGAGAGAACCTACATTTCCAAAAGTGAGATAGGTTGAATGATCTTCTTTGGATATTTTTATTGTACCGGATGTTTTCTTTTTCTTATTTATGTAAAAAATAAATCTTTTTTGAGAATCTATTTTCAAACGGAAATTACATTTGGGTTCGATAGAATAATAATCTCCCGAAATTTTTTGAGCATTTCCATAAATAAAAAATAACACAAAACATATTATTATCTTTTTAATCATCATATTTTCAACATTAGTAATAAGAAGAATGAAGAAGTTACGAATTCTATTTATTGTCTCAGAAGTTGCTTTTTTCTTTTATTAAAAAGGTTTGCACAATTTTCAGAATAATCGGAAACTATTTTTTCGCTAAAATTCTCCAAAAAAGTTTGAGGGAAAATCATTTTTGTTTTAACAGAATGAATTTTTATCAATTCTTCTTTCTTTACATCATAATAATTCCAGTTTCCAATGTAATTTCCTGTCAGCAGATTTACACTTGATTCACCACTTCCATCATTATTGGCGGGCCCAAATTCGTATCTGCTCATTCCGATAAGCTGTATTTTTTTTTCTAATTTATTATATCGGAACTGACAGGAATATCCAGCTCTCATCAAATCAATATTAAGTTTGAAACCATTGAAAAAGCTTTTTAAACTTACCTGTCCATCCAAAGACTCTATTTCTTCACTATAAACCTTTTTAAAATTCTGTGTTGACAGCGATGATACAACTTTTAAATTTTCACCATCAATATAAATAGTGTCTCTAATACCATCAAAATCTATATCCTTGATTAGCTTTGCCTGTGAAAAAGACAGATTACTAATAAAAAACAACAAATAAATTATTCTCATGATCAGGTTTATTTTATCCTTTCCCACACCCGATTAGGAATTTTCCTGATCTCTTTATTTTGGGACTTCATCAGCGCTACGTATTTTTTATAATTTTCTTTTGCTAAATCTTAGATTCCCATTTCCCAATAACAATCTCCGAGATTAAGATAAGTTACTACTCTGGAAGGAAATTTATTGAGTATTTCATTATATAAATACACTGCTTTAAAACTTCCTTCTCTGGTTTGAGCAATATAAAATGCCAGATTGTTATATTTATCCGATGTCGTAGAAGTTATAGGCTTTTGTTTAATGAGCAAGTACAAATCTTCATACGAGTATTGGAAGAGATAATTTTTTAAACTTTTTGCGTTTCTCAATTTCTCATATTCAACAGTAAAAATATTCTCACCGGTTATCTTGTTTTTTAAAGAATCCTGTGCATAAAGATTTTCATCCTGATCATATTCCATATTATTAATTCCCAGTGAATAGGGATAATAAGACACTTCAATATCCGTAATACCGCTCGCAATTTCTACATCTTCATAATAACTTTTATACAATACCCAATTCTTATGGACGGGCAAATATCTGTAGTAAAGAATTTCTTTTGCCTTAAATGCACAGCACGTAGCCAATGCAACCAAATCTCCATTCAAGAAGTACAGGTCTTTACCGTCAAAAGATTCGCCCATTCGGTCTCTTAAATTTTCGAAAGGCAAATCGTCAAAGTTAATTTTTAAAGGAGCCGGAATTTTGCCTGATGAAATCGTAAATAAGCCACTCGAATTTTGAATAACAGCATCTTTCTTTATTTGCTTTTGAGCGGAAATGCATATTGAAATAACCAATGCGATTAAATATTTCATTTTCTTTCTTTTAAAAAAATCAAATATTTTGCTTTACAGTTTTTAAAATTATGATATTGATTCATTTCATTACCAGAATTTTGAATGATAATACTATCATTTCGATATATTCCTACCGTATTTTTCATCACTAAAATCTTTTGATTTTCATCATCAGTGCGAATACCAAGTTTACCAGTAGTGATCTTTTTATTACTCCTGTATATATCAAAAGAAAAATTACCAGTTTTCGTATATTTTTTTATATAAATGATCATTTGGGGATTACAGTAGCTATCCTCAGTCGATTTATAATTACCTGGAACCAAATCATTTCTTTCATTTTTAAAAAGGAACAAGAGTGGTATCAATAATAAATATTTCATTTTATTTTATTTTTTGTTTAGCTTTTTCTCTTCTGGCTTCAATTTTTTCCTTGTTTTTTTTCTTTTGAGGACTTCTTTCCCATCCTTTCACTGATGAAAAATTTAAATAATCAGAAGTTAAATCTAAATATTGTTGATACGATATTTTAGATTCATCAGTTGATAATTGGGCATATCTATATATAGAATCTTGTGATTCCCAACATTTACTATTTTTTATAGAGTATTTATCGTAGTTTACATATTTTGAATTTTCACATTTCACACTGTTTTTAATCATTTTTATCAATTTTGGTTTTCTATCTTCAATATATCCATTAAAACCTCCATTAATCCGATAAGTTATATAAATTATATCATCTTTATCAGCATAAGTGCTTAAATCAAAACCTAACTGTTTAGCCCAATACCATCCTGCTGAATCAACACTATAAGGTAATTTTGCCAGCTTTTTATTATTAGGTTCTGTTGTAAAATCAATATCATCGCCATTTTCTTTTTTATAATTCGAATAACTTGTATAATTACATCTACCTGTTATTTGAATTAACCCACGACCTAAAAATCGTTTTCCATCCCCCGGCAATTTATGACATAAGTCTTTTCTTCCTTCGTAACCACTTTGAGCGGGCGTTGGCCCCCAAAGTTCTTCCTGGTAAATAAACTCAAGGGATTCATGCCTAACTTGCGCTAAGAAATGTAATTTTCTAATACAAGTATTTATATTATAATTTGTAAAAGTTAAATTAAGCGCATCTTTAAACTTTTCAGCATTCTTTTTTGAAATTCCAATTTTTACAAAGTCTTCAATTGTTAAATCCCTATCGCAAAAACATTTTTCGTCTTTCTTTTTCTCCTCCTCTTTTTTCTCCGGTTCAGATGTTCCAGTTTTTACGGGTGTTTGAGAATCTTGCGGAAAATTCATCTGTCCCATTTCATTTTTCACTTTCAGTTCTTCTTCATAGAAATTTTCTTCATTATTCAGTTCCCAAACCTTTACTTTATAATGATGCTCATTCGCAGATCTATCCTGTTGGGTCTGCATATACATCGCAGGACTTAACAATATTGCTCTTTTCGTTTTTACAATACCATTTTTCTGGACAATCTGCATCGGTTCGGTACTTTTTGCCACTTCGATATCCTGGCCGTTTACCGTATCGTAAATTTTAAATTCAACATATTTCCCCAACATATTCAGGGTGTAAATCTGAAGATTTACACTATTCATGTATTTCAGATTATCAGGATCCTGTATTTTGTATTCTACATCCAGAAAAAACACGTCAATTATTTTTATTTCGCCATTCGCCTTGGGAGTAATATGCAGTTCTACGGTTTCATTTTTATAGGTCGCTTTCAATTGCAGATTTTTACCCTGTAAATTCTGTAAAAACTTATAAGTGGTGAGCCTTCCTTTTTTCTGTCCGGAAAACGGCACTTTTTCATATTCGCTATACGGGTTCGACCAATAGATCTGCCATGAGATCTCATTATCATTTATCGTGCTCAGATCAGCTTTTTCCGCAAAAGTTACACGATACCCGGTCACCGCACCAATTACCGGAAAGCGTTCGCCTTCAATTCCTTTTAATATATTTCCCATCGCTATAAGTAGTATTGATTATCGTCGTACTCACCCTGAAAGTCTTCAAAACTGATTCCGGGGATTACCTGATTCAGGAGTTCCGCATCGGCTTTCTGTACATTGTTACTTCCCATTTTTACGCTTTGCCCATGGTGGTGTACTGTAATTTTACCCCCTACGGAACACATGAGATAAGATATTTCTGTAAGAGCTGCTTTATCCATGATTTTTAACTTTTCGTAAGGCTTTTTCCAATTTCCTGCCGGAACAAAAGCACAAGGGTTGTTATTTTTGACTTTACAATTTCCGAAACATGCGCTTCCTTCTTTGAACTGAACATCTTCTAAAGTTGCGGTATATTTTTCATTGTTTTCACAGCTATTAAAAATCGTTTTAGAATGGGAGGTTACTTTCAAAGTAGCAGGAATCATCCCTTTGTCGCATACACATTTTGCGCCGTCTACTACATAAAATTTATCATCCTGTTCGGTACGTCTGGCTTCCTGCTCTTTTTGTTTTCGGAGCTCTCTTTTCTCTTTTTCTTCCTGATATTCAATTTCCCGACGCTCCCGGATTTCCTGTTTGGAGGGTTTTTCTTTTTCTACAGTTAATTTTTTCCCTTCAGAGACTTTATAAGCAATTCCGTCATTGATATCTTCGCACCACAGGTTATGAAAATTCCGTAGTTCGTTTACAGAAATTCCGTAGTCATCGGCAATACTTTCCAGCGTTTCGCCTTTCTTCACGATGTAAATAAATCCTTTTTTCATCTTTTAATATTGTGTTTTATTAAATCACTATTCTTTATTTCTTCCAAAAAAAATCTTTTTGATTCTGACAGCTTTTTCCGTTCTTCTTGTTCATCAAATACTACATTTATACCCGTTTTTACTTCAGCCGTTTCTTTTGTTTCAAAAACATGGATTTTAATTTCTTCATTGTAAGCAGAAAAATAAAAGACGATTTCAATCTTATGAATACTCCGGTCTTTATTGAGTAAAAAATATCCTGAAACAGTATTATCTTTTGTAGAATGAGAGGTTCCGTGAACAAGAATTTTTATTTTCCCATTCTCTGTATACTCATTTAAAATTTCCAACTCCAGAGAATATTTTTCCTTTTGTCCCGGGGTAAAAGTAAATTCAAAATCATCAATAACTGAAATCCTGCTTAGTCCGTAATCACCATAAACAGGGAGGAAAAACACAGAGAAAAACAAATCATTTTTTAAACTATCAAATAAATAACCGGGATTTTTATAAATCTTGCTCACCCGATTGAGTAAATCTGTTGCTTTCCCAACGTAATAATAGTCTTCAAGCCTTGGGATAAAGCTTTTCCATCGTTCCAAAATCTCGGCGTGATTACACAGTTTTTTAGGAAAACCATAGGAATTAACAGACACTCTTAAGGGAAACAAGGCCTGAGAAGAATGAGAAAGAAGTTCGCCAATAAGCGTTTCATCAGGTTTTTCTTTATTAATGAGAAGATTACTCCGGTTAATTTTTACGACAGTTTGCTTCGAATCATCATGGTTTTCCCGTTATGGATAAAAGTAAAATCAAAGGATAAAGTCTTTTCCTGAGTTAATGTCTTTTTAAGAAAATGGTAGTGATACTCCTTCTCTTTCAGAATGACAGAAGGAAGATACAAATGCGAAGGAACAGTTGTTTTCATCAAATAATGTTTGCGTTTCCCACAAATTTAAAATATTTATGCGATTCTCAATCATCGGATATGTAATTTATCAGATGACACATCATTTTTTTTTAGGTAAGATCATAAAAAAAGTGCCTGCACTGCTGCAGACACTTTAAACTCAAACTTCTTCTAACACTTTTGATCTTATATTAACACCATCCTGTCTAATTTATTGTGTTTTTACTGTCAATTTTATAATTCTTTAAAATTCAAACTCGCCAATGAGGATTCCGTCATCATTTTTCCCGTTCTCTTTCTGATTCTGGAAGACCACTGTTTTTCTTTCCTGTTTCCCGGTGGCGTAATTGATGTAAATCTCCGCCATAATGGCTGTCGGACCAGCTATTCCTACATGCCGTTCGCCGAAGAAATTGGTCTGGATCTTATATTTGCCTTTCAGGGCTTTTTTCAGTAAAAACTGTTCGGGGCCGAAACCTCTGGTGAAATCGTCGCTTAATCTGCCTCCGATTTCTGTTTCTTTATTTGAATAATAGCAACGTTCATTATTAGGATCGGTTACCCAAAGATCGATATCCGTATCATCTTTGTTCCAGTTGATCACCACGCGGATGTTTACCGGGAGATCGGCGATGATTTTAGGATTGATGTTTTTAAGATCCAGCTTTTTTCCATGGTTTGCAATAAGCTCATTGATCTCCATGATGATGATCTCTTCAATCCCGTTGTCCCGGTCTGCCAGTTCTTTGGTGTATGACTGGGTAAGCACTTTGTACAGGTTGTCAAGAGCAGCCTGGTAGTTTCCGTTGTCTTCCAAAGCCAACGCCACATCCCTGTAGCTCTGGGGATCGAAAGGTCTCCATTCCAGCACTTTCTGTGCGGCAAAAAGTTCTTTGTCATATACCTCCGCCTGCTTTAGTTTATAAGCTAATAATTTATAAAGTTCTTCATTCTCAAGATCCAGATCTGCAATGGCACTCAGTACTTTGATCCCGAGTGTATGGTCATTGTTTTTAAATAAAACCTGGGCAACATCAAAGTAGTATTGCGGAAGCTTTTCATACTCCGGTCTGTTCTGAAGGTAAATTTTATAAAGGATTTCCGTATTTTTCTCCCCGTTGAAGAGCTTCATGTATTCTGCTTTGGATTCTACCTCAACAGTTTTTATTTTGCCGGGATTGATGACCGCAGAGCTGCCTGAATATTCAGTTTTGTTTCCTACCTGAAGTCCTGCGACGCTTCCCTGAAGTGCCTGGGGCGCATTTGACGCTAAGTAACCCATGTCTTTAAGGCTCATCTGCTGCTGTTCTCTTCTCCGTTCAGCAATTGCTGATGTTCTTGCTTCTCCAAAACCTGTTACGACTACTTCTTCAACATCGCTTACCCTTGCGGTATCACTTCGTGTGGAGACCGGTGCCGGCTTAGGATATTGTTTTGGTTTCGGCTTATATTCTTTTTTCCACCATTCTTTCAGGTTTACAGTCATCATTTCTGCCCGGGCCATCAGATCATTCAGCTTTGCATCTTTTGCGATCCTGTTGTTTTTTACGATCTGATTAAACTGTGTTCTGAGTTCCGACGGCGGTGTGATCTCATAACGTACATAATCTTCCACGTTTTCCAGCACCATTAAGCTCATATTGCTGCTGACCAGACCGAACTGCCGGCTCAGGTTTTTAATTTCATCTTTATTCTGCTTCTGAAAGATTTCGAGTTCATCCAGCTTCTTCTGGGCCCAGAATGTCGAGACTTCCCAGTCTTTTACCATCTGTTCTGCCGTATCCAAGACGATCAGCCTTGTTTCTGTGACGTCATTGCCATAGCCGAATTTTGCTTTAAGTGTCGTCTTATTTCCTTTTAAAATTCCGGTCAGCACAAAATCCTGTGAAATGGGTTCAGAAATCGAAGGATAGACTTCGGAAACGGAAGCATTACTTTCAATTCCTAAAAACCTCAGCGGCTGGAATAATAATTTCCGGATCCCCTTTCCAGGATCGTTTTCGTTTAAATTTAAAAATTCTCCGTTTGTTTTATTGCTAATATATTTCAGCTGACTAAAATCGGCGGTGTTGGAAGAGGAAATGGTATAGGTGGGTTTGTTCCATGCCAATTTCATTTCTCCGAAGGAAGATATTCCGTCTGTAAAGAAGAAGATTTCGTCTTCATCGAGAGATTTTAACCGGCTGTAATCCGTACCTCCGTCATAAGAAGTTTTTGACAGAAAAGCCTTCAGCTCATTCCAGTTTCCTTCATTTACTTTAAATGTTTTTCCGGTTTCAAACGTATTGCTGATGAAATATGTTTTTACGGTAACATTTTTATTGACTTTAAAATATTCTTCCAGCAGGGTAAATTCTTTGAGATGATCCCTGTTTTTCCCGCTTAAAGAATTATCCCAGACGACCGCAATTCTATTCGGCAATCTTTTGTCTCTTACATTCGGAAGCATATTCAGATCGGCAAAGAAATACGAAGAACCTGCCGAAGCCTCCTGTATTAAAACATTCTGGCTGCCTTCCCGCACGGGAAAATTGATTTTCAAATTGTTTCCGGACTTGTAATGGGTTTTGTGCATTTCCGCAGACCATATATTTCCGTTTTTAATGAAATCGAATGCTCCGTCCGGTCTTTCTGCCAGCTGTGGCCTTTCAGCATTTTGATAAACGCTTGTTTTTATGGTAAAATCCGGAATTTGCTGCGGATGATCCAACGGCAAAAAATACTGGTAAGAATTCCCGGATTTCTTCAGTTCGTAATGATACGTGATCTGCAGGGTTCTTTCTCCTCCATTCGGCGCGATTGGATAGACGGTTGTGCGGAAATTATTTCCTTCCACTTTTTCGAGCAAGCCGGGATCGATATTCCTCTTCTTAATGGTTTCGTATACTTCTTTGGCTTTTTCTTTTTCTACCGGCACTGCATTCCTGAGTTTCCCGTTGATATCCAGGGCGTACCCACTTACGCTGACCCCTTCCGGAAGCGGAAAAGTAACCCGCCCCTCTCTGAGACGGCCTGAATTATTCTTCAAAACCATCGTGATGGTATTGGTCGAAATCTTTCCGACGATTTTTGTTTCAATCTGCAGCTTCTGAAGAATCACCTGATCGCTGGTTTTATAGATTCCTTTGCCATTGGAAATTTCAATCTTCGGAATCTGGGTGAGACAGAAAACCGGAAAAAATAAAAGAAATTGTATGTACAGCCTTTTCATAGATTTTGTTTTACACATGTTCTATTGATATAGATGCAGGAATTTGCGGCCGCGTTGGAAAAGAATTGAAAAAATTTAAAATAAAATTGATAATGCTGTTTAAGTAAGCTGTAAAAGGGATGTTGGATGGCGGAAGTTTTGCTATCCTGTTTAGACCGGCCCGAGGTATTATGCAATCTATGGATTCAGGAATAAAATATTCGTGGTAAATGGTTTATTTTAAAGGATAATTTTTAACTTTACCCTCAAACGAATTAACACAAATGGTTTAATGATTTTTAAGCCTTAAAATTTTGCTCACCGCTATGGAACAGAAAATACATCAGGGAAGAAACGTAAAACGCTTCAGGGAAATGCTCGGCATCAAGCAGGAAGCTCTTGCTTTCGACCTCGGCGAAGACTGGAATCAAAAGAAAATTTCCCTCATTGAACAAAAAGAGGTTATCGAAGATCATCTTCTAAAAGCCATCTCAGACGTCCTGAAAATTCCCGTAGAAGCCTTCCAGAATTTTGATGAGGAACAGGCGATTAATATTATTTCGAATACCTTTAATGATGAAGCTTTCATTGGTAATTCCGGTGGCACCTACAACATCAATCCAATGATAGAAATCATCAAACTTCACGAGGAAAAGATTGCTTTGTATGAAAGAATGTTGAAGGAGAAGGAAGAGATGATGGATCGGTTGGAGAAGCTTGTGGGAAGGTGAATTTAGTAATTGCTTTATGATATGGCTCAACCTTGAGGGTTGAGTTTTTTTGTTTATATCAGTTATAAATATAAAAAAGCACCTACAAATCTGTAAGTGCTTTCTAACGTGGTCCCACCTGGGCTCGAACCAGGGACCACCTGATTATGAGACGAAAAAAGTTACTTTATATTTTGTTGCATTCTTTTTCATTAATCTGATTTTCAATAAAATACAATTATCAAACTTTTCATTTCTTAATATTACTTTATATTGTTTTGACAGAATGTTTCACCTATGTTTCACCCAGCTATTTTAGTCAATTTGCAGAAACTGCAAGAATTATAACTATTACAATAATCCCTCATCTTTAAAACTTGTATAGTTATCTTTTGTAATAATAATGCTGTCAAGTAGCGCAATATCGAGTAATTTACACGCTGCTTTAAGTTTCTTTACTATGGCTAAGTCTGCACTACTTGGGTTAAGATTACCACTTGGATGGTTATGTACAAGTATAAGTCCAGTTGCTAAACATTTTAAAGCAACAGCTAAAATCAATCTGATATCCACTAAACTCCCTGTAATGCCTCCTTTAGATAAGTTGTAAATTCCAATTAGTTCATTTGAAGAATTTACAAACAGTATTTTTACTTCTTCCTGCATTTGTATTATCCCTTTGTCCCAGATTGCTCTTAGAATTTCTATTACATCATTACTCATATTGAGTTTAATATCACACATTTTATGAGGGTGATATTTTACTTGTATCTCTGATACTGCTATTTCTGTATTCATTTTAAGTTTTTTTGAAGTATGTGAGGACATAGCTTGTATCAGATATTTGTAACTCCAAAGTCGTAGAATTTGTTTAAAACCTCTTTTTGATACATCAGAATAGTTAAATTTTCTTCTTCCTGATAATATAGTTTAAGAGTTACTGAATTGGGAAAAGAGCTTGTAAATTCCTCTAATTTATTTTTAAGAATTTCAATCATATTTTCTCTGTACTTAAGTTCAACTCTCATAAGCCTGTCAGCATTGAAATACAATAGTATCTGCTTTACTTTTAAGCCAAGTATTTCGTTAATGTCTCCAAAATACTCATAAGTAACCAAAGACAGATTATTTTCTATGAATTCATAAGGTGGTACTGATATAATTTCAAATTCAAAATCATTGTGTTCATCATCTAACCTGAATTTTAAGTACTTATATATATCATTTTTCATTTTCACTTTTAATTGTTAAAAGCCACCTGAATTAGAGGTGGCTGAATTATTTCGTTCTTCAAGAATTTATCTGTACCCTATAACTTCTATACACCCATACTTGATTTCAAGTAAAGATAACTTCTATCAGCTTTACTAAAATCAGGGATGAAATAACCTGGAACTAATATTTCACAGTTTATCCAATCATGCAATACTTTGTTATCATCTTCAAGAATTTCCTTAACGTAGGATTTTTGATAAACTTCATCATCAAATTTGCTGTATATCTCACAGATATATAATTTACTTCTGTTCAGTTCCCAGGTCAATACTGTTGCTAAGGAAAATGTGGAAGTTGTAACTATGGTGAAAACACCATGTTTAAGGTCTTCATCAGAATCAACATTACCTGGAGCTTTGTAATAGTGAATAACTTCTAACACCATTACTTATGGTTTGCTGTATTAGTTGAATCTATATTTTTGTTGGTTGAATTATCTTTTCTATCATCAGTAAATGCAAGATAAAGTCTATTCTGTCTTTTGTTATAGTACCCTACAAGGTGACTTTCAGGAGTTATTTCCATGTATTCTTCTGGTAAAACTACTTGTACATCATAGTTTGATGCTGTAATTGAATTAGAATATTGCTTTTCATAATATACGATATCACATAGCCTGTATGTTATTAATGACAGACATACAAATAGAAATATTAAGATATATAAAAAAGTGGATTGTTTCATGTGAATTAAAATTTGGATGTGGTCTTAGTGACGAAGTCTGTTAAATTAATTGTTGATAAATGTTTATTCTGTAAAATTAGACCTGGAAATAATAAATACCTTATAGTTTAAATCATCACTCTTTTCAAGGTTTTCCCCAAACATAAATACAAAGTCTGTTGTCTGCATAATTGTTATCATATTACCATTACCCTCTGTGTGTTGTTTATACAGCTTTGCCCCCAGATAATGGTAAGATTGTTCTATTAAACTTTCATACAGAGTTTCAGAATTGAACATATACTGAACAGCAATTTTATCCTTTAACTCTTGAATATCTCCATAGAAAACCCCACTACCATCATTGCCCTGACCTGGGAAGTAGTAGATTTCATCATTACCATTTGTAAATAGATTGTATGCATTGTTTTTATTTTTAAAATAGAACCCTTTAGTTAGAAGACTTTTGGAGACTCCTGAAAAGGTAGATGTTGTTTTAAGGTGTACTAAGAAATCAAGTGTTACAGTATTCGTACTGTGTTTTGTTAATGTCTTAATTGTTTGGGTCTTAGCCTTATTGTTTTTGACTTGACTTTTGATGTTTGAAGTTGTACTAATTAATAGTAATGTAACAAGAAATAAAGTTGTTCTCATGTTATAAAAATGTTTAATTATGGTTAGACAAATATATTAAATTATCAAAAATGATAACGATAATATTATCATTTTTGACCACTTTTGAAGTCAGTAATTTTTGTTGATGGAGAAGATAAACTTTCAAATAGCTTTAGGTAAAAGAATAAGACAGCTAAGAGAGGAGAAAAAAATGTCTCAGGCTGAATTGGCTTTACTATGTAATTTTGAGAAGTCTAACATGAACAGAATTGAAACAGGTAAAACCTGCCCCAGTAGTTTTACTTTGTACAAGATTTCTATCAGCTTAGAGGTGAAACTATCTGAAATCACAAATGTGATAGAGTAATCACTCATCTTTAATCATCTCTCCACATACAAGGTAAAAAGTTACTATAATCTTCTAGTAAGAGGCTACCTGGATGTTTCTGATATTAGGTTCAATGACTTGTATAAGTGTTTAGTATAAATGAAAATTTCAGCTATTTAATAAAATTTCACCCAGTCATTAATTACTTTTGCAGTCACAGTTACCTGGACATGTTTAAAGGTAAGCATCAATACACAAGAAAAAATAAAGTAAAAGAAAAGGACAAAATTTACACCCTCTCTTTAGAGTCTCCAGGTAAATTTTGTCCTGGAAAAGTCCCACTTTTTGTTTCTGTATATATACAATTTACAAAAACTGGGACTTAATGGATTTTTACTGAATAGCATCCACAAGGTTACCTGGAGCTGTATAATTCTCCAAATAATTATTGTAGGCTGGTTGTGAACTTTCATCAGGTGTATACTCATACCTGTGATTCAGGGTGATAAGTTCTCCTGTTTCTTTGATGGTGTACTGATAAGGCTCACATTCAACCTTGATAATGTCACCTTTCATCATAGTACCTTTTAAACTTCTGCATACAGCTTCATCAAATGTTGCAGATATATAACATTTCTTTGCTGTTGCATAATACTGCCCTGTGGTCTGACTTTGTAAAAGCTCAATACCACTGTTAATTTCAAGAACACAGAATGTAGTTCCATCTTCTCTTTTTCTTTTGGTGTAATTCGTAATCGTTACCATAGTCTTTTTGATTTTGAGTTAATTGTTAATTATTGAGACAAGGCAAAACCTTTATGCCACCACTATTACCTGGAGCTTAAAGGCTTAATGTCTGTTGTCTCCCCACAAGTGAGGGTTATTCAGGAGTGTTGTATTGTTAAAAAGAAAGATTGATATTCTCATTTCCATCCCAGGTTCAGTAGTGGAGTATGATGAGTAGAAATCAGTATGGGAAGATGCAGTGAAAGCACATTCACAAGGTGGCACAGTGTTGTCACAAGTGAAGAGGCAAGTTGAAGTTACAATTGTTCACTCAAATAATAATACACCTGTAAAAATTTGCGAGGTCCTACAAGATGGGGAGGGGATTTTCCAAATTAGTGATTAGGTGGGGTAAACTATAAGGTGTTTAATACATGCATTATGGTTAACCATAATTTTTTTTTAAAATTTTATTATAAATTTGTTAAAACTGTAACTATGAAACATATAAAGAGAATAAAGATAAAGAACTTTAGAAGGTTCAAGGAGTTTTCTATTGAATTTAACGAAACTCTAAATTTACTTATAGGAGATAATGAATCAGGTAAAAGCTCCATTCTTGAAGCAATAAATATTGTTTTAGCAGGTAGTAGAAATAAAGTTGAAACAATAGGGTTGGATAATCTTTTTAATCAAGAAGTTATTACTGAATTTTTAGAAGGGGAAAAAAGATATGAAGATCTCCCAATATTATTTGCAGAAATTTATTTTAATGAACAATATGACTTTGAATTGTGTGGTAAAAACAACTCTGAAGAAATAGATTGTGATGGTTTCAGATTAGAATGTATCCCAAATGATGATTTAAGTAGGGAAATAAAAGAAATCCTAAAGCAAGATGACATCTCGTTTCCATACGAATTTTATCAAATAAAATTTAATACTTTCCAAGGTGATGCTTATTCAGGTTTTAAAAAATACTTTAAACATATTCTTATTGACAATTCACAAATAAGCAGTGAATATGCAGTAAAAGAATACGTTAAAGACATGTATAATAATTTAGCAACATCCTTGGAAAGAAACAATCATCATTATAATTACAGACAACATAAGCTAAATTATAAAACTAATGTGCTGGCTGATGTAAATACTAAAACTGGTGAATATGAATTTATAATACGAAATAATACTAAATCAAATTTAAGTACAGACCTTGCTCTTTCACATAATAATATTAATATTGAAAACAAAGGAAAAGGAATCCAATGTTTTATAAAAACAAAATTTGCATTAAACAAAAGTGGTAATTTGGATATAGTTCTTTTAGAAGAACCTGAAAATCATTTAAGTCATATAAATATGAAAAAAATGGTAAAGGAAATCGAAAATGCATCTAAAAAGCAAATTTTTATAGCTACTCACAGTAACATGTTAAGCACTAGATTAGACCTTCGAAAATCCATATTACTTAACAGCAACAGTGAGCATCCTATCCTTTTAGATAATGTGAAAGAAACTACTGCCAAGTTTTTCATGAAGGCTCCTGACAATAATTTGTTGGATTTTATATTATCTAAAAAAGCCTTACTTGTTGAAGGTGACGCTGAATATATGTTGTTAGAATCATTTTTTGAAAAACATACTGGCATTTCTGCTGAGTCAGCAGATGTTCACATAATTTCAGTTGATGGCACTAGCTTTAAAAGATATTTAGATATTTCACAAAAGTTGGCTATTAAGACTGCTGTTGTAAGAGACAATGATGGAGATTTCAATAAAAACTGCATAGAAAATTATAGCGATTATTCACAATCCTTTATTAAAATATTTTATGATAATGACAATGAAAATACAACTTTTGAAAAATGTATATATAGTTTGAATCAGGAAGCTTGTGAAAGCCAATTTTCAAAAAGTAGAAAAAAGCTATCAGTACTAGACTATATGTTGAAAAATAAAGCTGAAGCATCTTTTCAACTTTTAGATAAAAAGAAAGATGAAATGGAGATTCCCCAATACATTAAAGATGCTATAGAATGGGTAAGGAAGTAATTTTAGCTGTTGCAGGTTCTGGCAAAACAACCTATATAATAAATCAGTTAACACTTGAAAAAAGATGTCTTATAGTTACATACACAAATAATAATTATAATAATCTGAAGCAGTCAATTATTAGAAAGTTTGGTTTTTTTCCAACAAATATTAAACTTTTTACCTATTTCAGTTTTCTATACAATTTTTGTTACAAACCTTTTGTTCATGTAATAATTAAAGCTAAAGGATTGAACTTCTCTAATGATTTCTATAAGTATTCAAAAAAAAGTAATTTAGATTATTATCAAGATAAGTATGGTCGACTATATAGCGCAAGACTTTCAAAGTTATTAATTGAACTCAAGCTATCTAATGATATAAATAACAGGATTTCAAAATATTTTGATAATTTTTTTATAGATGAAGTCCAAGATTTTGGAGGGAATGACTTTAATTTTTTAAAACAAATTTCAAAGGCAGATGTAAATCATCTCTTAGTTGGCGATTATTTCCAACACACTTATGATACAAGTCGAGATGGAGCAGTTAATAAAAACCTACACACAAATCTTAAAAAATATACTGATGAATTTAAAAAATTAGATTTTAATATTGACTCTAGCTCACTTATCAAAAGTTGGAGGTGCAGTCCTACAATTTGTCAGTTTGTTAGCGAAAAATTAAATATAAATATTGAATCTAATAGAAAATCTGGAACAGAAATAACTCATATTTCTAATTCAGAAGATGCAAGAAAAATAATTGAAGATAATAAGATTATAAAATTATTTTATCAAAAGCATTATGATTATGATTGTTATTCTAAAAACTGGGGAGAATCTAAAGGTGAAGACAAATATCATGATGTATGTGTTGTATTAAATAAAAACACTTATAAATTCTTCGTTAATAATAATCTTGTTGAATTACCAGCAATTACAAAAAACAAACTATATGTTGCTATAACAAGAACTAAAAATAATTTATTCCTTGTTTCACAAGATTTAATAACCTCAAATAAGAAATAATTAAATGCTAATAAAAGTAGTTGACTGGCAGTGGAATTCGATATCAGAGAATGATGATAATGTGGATTTTTACCTTGAGTCTGATAATTGGAACGACTATAATTTTTATACAAGCTATTATCTTCATTTATCGTCAAAACATACTAAGGATTCTGAACATGCTCTAATAGGAGCTGTAAAAATCTTAAAAAAAGGACAAGCTAAAGGTGATTATGGCTTAATTGGATTGGGATATCTAGAAACATTACCAAATGATTTTTGTTCATTAGGACAATCACTAGATTACTATCAGAGGATTTCTGAATTATATCCTCACGTTAAAGATTACATTTTAACTTCTCTTAATGATGTAATTTATAATGATGAAATAAAGCAAGAGTTTAGATATGAAGAAGGCTTTGTCGAATCTTTAATGAGATATGTTAGCGAAGAATCTGACATATTCAATCTTGGTCCATCAATTATTCGCCAAAATTTTGATTCTATTCCTGAATTGCATGTTTTAAATTTTGATTTTAAAACATCAGAAATGGAGGAGTTTATAAGTTTTAATTTCGAGTCTAATTATGTAGAAGATGAAAATGGAGTGCAATTCAGTTTATCAAGTAGAATAATAGCTGTTATTGGTAAGAATGGCAGTGGAAAAACCACTTTTTTATCCAAACTCTCAAAATTAGCTTTTGCTTCAACGACAGATAGAATTGAAAAATTAGGGCAAATAGCTAAAATAAGACCTGCTGGCATTGGATTTCCAAGAATAATAAGTGTATCTTACAGTGCCTTTGATACTTTCAAAGTACCAGGAATCAGAGTTAAAGAGGTAGAACAGATATCTAAAGAAATTGTTAATGGAGATGGTAGGTATATTTACTGTGGTATTAGAAATATTACTCAGGAATTAACTGATTTTCTTAAAGAAACACGAGAGGAAAAAGGTGGTTACTTGACAGAGGAAGATATATTAAAACCCAACTATAAAATTAATATTCTTAAATCTTCTATTGATATTACTAAAGAATTCCATGATTCATTAAATGTCATTGAACAAGATGAGTCTAGAAAAGATTTGCTAAACTCAATAATTAAAATTCTAGCTACAGAATCTTCATTTGCTGAAGTTTTTAATGTCAATATCTCTAATATAAATATTGAAACTTTTAAGGAATCTTTTAATGATCTAAGCACAGGACACAAGTTCATTTTACACTCTCTTCTAAGTATAATTAAAAATATTGAAAAGAACAGTTTAGTACTTTTTGATGAACCTGAAATTCATCTTCATCCTCCTTTATTATCTATATTAATGAAATCTCTAAGATATATTCTCGAAAAAAGATATTCTTTTATGATAGTCACTACACACTCTCCTATTGTTGTCCAAGAAATTTTAAGCAGTCATGTCTATATTATTAAAAGAGTGGGGAGCAGTATTGGATTACTAAAACCAGAAATACAGACCTATGGAGAAAATGTGAGTATTATTACTTCTCATGTATTTGGCTTAAATTCTGATATTGTAGATTTCTATGACGACCTTGACATGATAGTAGAAATCTATAAAAAACAAGATGGTACTATAGATGAAAAAATGCAAAATATCTCTCAATTATTCAATGGAAACATAAGTATTCAAACTAGAGCATATTTAATGACGAAATTAGCTGAAGATTACATATGAAAAAACTAATACCTCCAAGTAATACTGATTGGGAAAAGCATATAAAAACTGCTTTTACTTATAAGGATAATACAATTAAATTTACAATTACAGATGATGAGTTAAAAATCATATCAACTATTTATAATAAGTATCACACTGAAAAAGGTAAAGAGTGTGATGAATTCAAAAGCACTCTGCTTAGTGATGAACTTAATAATGCACTTGAAGTATCTTACAATGAGATACAAGAAAAAGGTAGATTGAGCAAACTTAGAGAGCAACTTTTATTATCTGCTAATCGCTGTCCTTTCTGTGGAATATCTGCAACTGAAGAATTAGATCATCACCTCCCAAAATCAGTTTATAAATCTTTAGGTATTTTTTCAAGAAACTTAGTTCCCTCTTGTCATAAATGCAACAACAAAAAAAGAACCCTTGTAGGGATTCCTCATATCTACTATGACGAATATTTAGATAATCACTTTTTTATTGCAGTTACTAAAATGGTTGGAAATGCATTAGTTATAAAGTATGAAATTAGCGAAGATAATATAACAAAAGAGCAGTTTAAAACTCTATCTTTAGTCTTTGAGAGAATTAACCTTAACAATAGATTGCTTAAAGAAACTAATACATTTTTATCCTCATTTTCAATTTCTATTGAAGAAAAGTTCGACAATTTCAGTGAAAAAGGGGTTAAAGAATACCTTTTAAAATTATATCAACAATTTATAAATGATTTTGGAATTAATGATTGGAGGACTGCACTAATGCAGTCTTTAGCTAACTGTGATGATTTTTGTAATGGTGGGTTTAAAGATTACTATCAAAGTTTGACACCATAAGAATTTATCTGTAGACTTATAAACATAGTATTAGAAATAGTAAGATTTTACTTTCCTATTTTTCATGTAAATTAGTAGTCTTTTAAACAATTAAGCGAAATATATAATCAACTTAAATACAAGTGATTAATCAAAACTTGCAGTAAAAATTATTAAAATTTTAAATTCATTATTTTATATTGTGTAATTTTGAAAATTACCTTAAAATCATACTTTTTTATGAGTAAAATGTTTACTGAAATTAGCAGGATTGTAAATGAAGATATCAGTTCAAGGGTAACGCAATATGACGTTATTTTTGAAGCAATTACTAATGCAATTCACTCTAATTCTACTGAAATTAAATGCTATTTAAATTTCAATGGAAATTTAATAAAAGATGGAGATATTGAGATTGGTAGAATTAAAGTTGATACAATCAAAGTTGTTGATAATGGAGATGGGATTACAGATGACAATTATAAGTCTTTTTCAACATATAGAACAGAACATAAAAAACATTTGGGCTGTAAAGGGGTTGGAAGATTTGTCTTCTTAAAGATTTATAGTTCAGCAAGCTATAGGAGTAATTTAAAAGAGATACAAGAACAAAGAAAAATAAAATTTCATATAAATTTTGATACTGAAAAAGATATTCAAAAAGAAGCAAAAAAAGTAAATAGCAATGAAACTGAAGTTTTTGTAAGCACACTCAATAATCAATATTTAGACTGGGATAAGAAAATAGACAGAAGAATTGAATTAGATATTATTTCAATAAGAGATAAAACTCTTATGAACCTAATTCCAACTTTATATTTTTATAAGCAAAAAGGTAGAACTATTGAAATCACATTTTTTGATGAATATACCTCTAAATCAGTAAAAATTTCTTCAAACGATATTCCTGATTTTAAAATTGCCACATTTAATGTACTGAACAATCAAGGAGCTAATGTAGCATTCAAATTAAGCCATAATATTAAAAATTCAAAAGGAGATCTACATGCCTTTTATTGCGCAAACAATAGAACTGTTTGCGAATTCGAAGATAAGAATCTGAAAATGACTTTACCATATGGCTATTCTGGATTTTTACTTTTAGAATCTGAATATTTAAGCAGTAAAGTAAATCACGAAAGAAATGATTTTGATATATTTCCTATTAAAACAGATATGTATTCTACTATTTCTTGGGAAATGATTAATGTTGAATTGAAAAAGTCAATTAGTGAAATTATTAAAATAGGAGTTCCTAATACAATTAAATTAAATAAAGCAAAAATTAGTGAAATCCAAGAAGAAAGACCTTATTTAGTACACTATATTGATGAAAGTGATGTCGAAATTGCAGGCGTGTTAGATAAAAAACACATTATAGAAAAAGCTAAGAAGAAATTTGATGATTCTAAAGAGATCGTATTGAGTAATGCTAATAAATCAGAATTTAGTGATGAGGAATTATCACAAGCAATATTATTGGCTCAAAATGAATTGGTTTCTTACATTAATGATAGAGTTATTGTTATTGATAAATTAAAAAAACTTATTGATAAAGGTGAACAAGTTGAAGCTATTATCCATAATATGATTATGGAAAAATACACTACTGATAGTAAATCAAAAGATGATTTTTTAATTCTTAACAAAAATAATTTATGGTTACTGGATGACAGATTTACTACATATAGCTTTGCAGCAAGCGACAAGAGAGTCAAGGACATTTTAAATGAGCTTGACATTCCAGATGATGATACTAAAATATTAAAAGATAAGCCAGATTTTTCAATTTTTTTCTCTCATAACCCTCACAATGATGATAGATTAAAATCTGTACTTATAGAACTAAAACCATTTGATTACAAAAATAAATCTCACAGGAAAAAACATCAAGGTTTATTGCAGTTGAGAGAATATTTGGAAGCATTTAAATCCAAAGAAAGAATAAAAGAAGTTTATGGTTATCTAATTACAGATATTGATGATGACTTTGCTGACACTTTAAAAAAAGATGAATATGTGGCAATGTATTCTTCTGAATTCCCTATTTATCATAAGTATTACAAAACTCTAGATATTTCAATATTTGTTGTCAGTGTAAAGACAATGATTTATGATGCAGAAGCAAGGAATAAGATGTTTTTAGATATTATTCGAAAAAACAGTAAAATAAATCAATTATTTGACAGTAATAATGCTAATGTTAAAAATGATATTTTATCTACTCAAATAATTAATAATAAAGATTTACTTAATTAATTTTTTAATATGAATGGGTTAGATTTTCTTAAGAGCCTCAATGACATTACTGATAAAATAAACAAAAGTATATATCCATTAGGAACAAATCAGTGGCTAAATAAAATAAATACTGGATTTGATTTTAATGAATTAAAAAAAGCAATACTTTTCAATAATAAATCATTAAATAACGAACTGTTTGAATTATCAAAAAGTACAAATTGGAATTATGATTTTAATAAAACTATCATTAGCCAATTGAACAGTAATATAGGAGTTAGTTTGAATAATGATATTTTTGAAAAAATCAATTCTGCTAGCTATTGGGGTAATATTGCAAAACTATCTTTAATAAATGGAGTAAATATTTTTGATGATGATGAAATATCAGTTTCTGATGTAATTACAGATAACTTTGATGACATTAATCACGCTATTGAACAAATAGAGAAAAATCCAATTGAATTTTTCAACAATATCGTCGTATCCATTAAAACATATATGGATAACAATCCAGCAATAAAATATTCTGCCCATTTAGTGGGTTTTATAATTTCTATCTATATCACTGTACTTATAACCAATTCATTATCGAATCCTAACGACAATAAGCCAGAAGTACATCAGATTTCTTATACAATAAATAACAATTCAACAAAAGATTTGATTTTAAAAATTAACTGTAAATCTATTTCACTGAAAAACTTTCCAAGAGACAATTCAAAATCAGTCCATAATTTGTCGAAAAACGATAAAGTTAAGATTTTGAAAGATAGTTTAAAATGGGCTTTTGTTATAAAGGAGAATTCTGTAGAAACTGGTTGGATTAGAAAAGAATATCTTAATTTTTCAAAATAAAACTACCTCATATTTTTATATGAGGCAGTTTCTTTAACTCAAAAACCAACTATAATCAGAACTATAATTAAGTGTTTTCTGAATACCTTTTGAGAACTCAAAAGCATTCAAATTTCTGTCAAGAAAGGTGTCTATATAGCTGCTTTTATTAGCCTGTGTAAAGAGATTGTAAACACTCCAGAGATTAATGTCTCCATCTTCACTTCTGCAAAAGCTTTCATCTTCATAGTAGTCTTTTGCCACTGTATTAAGCTGACTATCATTGAAGTTCAGACTTGGAATAGCTAATTTCTGCTTTTTAGGTAGGTGTTGATACAGTCTTGACTTACCCAAAAGTTGGGCAAATTGATGCTCTGTAAGGTGATTATGAGATAAAGACCTCATGACCTCCAGGTGACTTTCTGCACTGTAATTCTGAATAACATTAGTCACTTTCTCCTGTAATTCATGATAGTTACCCACTCTCATTTCCTCAACAAAACCATCAGAAGATACACAGAGATTACAGCACACTTTGTTTTGAAAGCCAATGAAAAACTTAAACTTTTCAAATGTTTTCTTGTTATACAAGTTCTCCAGATTATAACTTCTTACTCCACCTAAAGTCAAAGCCAGTTCATTACCATTAATAGTGTCTACAATGGATGGTATCTGAATAATAAAAGCCATTCTTTCATAATAGATAGTCTTTTCATGGTCTAATAAATCTTTAGCACTTTTGTAGATGGCATCAGGAGTTCTACCTTTGATTTGGTGTGATACTCTGATTTCAGGGTTACTTATACTATGGTGAGGAAACAGTTTTAATACTGTATTCATAACAATGTCTATAAATTCTTGGTGGGCAATGGTCTTTTCATTATCCTTACTGAACACAGGAATAATGCAGTCACTTTTAAGGTGGCTCAAATCAACCTGTAAGGTGTTGGCTTCAATGAATGGTTTATGAACATATGTTGTATTGTTGGTGCTGATAATATTTGAAACCAAAAGAGGCTGAACACTTTTTGGTTCAACCTCCTTAATTTCATTTATTCTACTTGGATAAAATACCTCAGCATCTTGGATATCTACAGCTCCCAGGTTAAGGTGGCTTCTTCTTTGAACATTATGCAGTTCCATTATTGCTGTATTATCTGTGTACTCCATTAGTTGAAAAGTTTTGAGGGTTAGACAATTTGATTAAAAATGATTTTCTGGCTTCATATTCAGGTTTTAATTCTTCCTGATAATCAGGATATTGTTTATAGAGTGCTAATAGTTCAGCCACAGTATTACATTCTCCAATCTTACTAATCAACTTACTTATCTCTTTAGAGCCCAGGTAACTTTGTTCAGAAGTTAAAGAAGTTACCTGGGTACTAGTATTTGTAATCCCTGAATTACACCAGTCAAGAATAATCTTGCCAGTTTGAGAAGTTATCAGAAATTCAGGTTTATTCATGAATAGTCCTGTTCTGTCCTTACTTGCTTTAGCTAAGTGATTATCATTCACTAACTCAAAATTGATAGTTAGTTCATATTCAAAGCCATCTCTAGTGATTTCTTTAGTTCCATGTTTTACAACTTTAGTCTTACCATTGATACCAATATCTAAAGAGTAATCCATCTTTCTTCTTGTGGTGGTAATGATATGACAGCTTGACTGTAAAATTTTGTTGATAAACGCCTGATGTCTTGGAGTTACATTTGCCCAATCCTGAAATCTGCCACCTAATTTTTCATGAATTTCAAGACATCCTCCAGAACCATTCCACTCATGACTGGCTGAATCTATGATAATGACTTCTATTTCTGATTTTTCACATAGTTCAATAGCTTGTATGTATCTTTCAGGACTGTAAGGTGCTTGTAAATCCAGCACATTATAACTGCCCAGGTCAGAATATAGGGAAGCTGATGAATTTTCTGTGTCAATAACAGCTATCTTACTCCACTCCTGTGTCATTCCATAGGCTAATAATAGTGCTGATTTGGTCTTTCCAAATCCAGAAGCTCCTGACAATCCTAATCTGAGCTTTACTTGTTGTCTTTGTGATTGTTTTAATTGCATAATTTTTTACAGTTTTAAATGGTTAATATTTACTCTTGGAATTAAGAGTGTTGTTTAATTGTCAAAGGTTGATGTTAAAAATAGATTTATAGTTTAATCCTACTGATAAATACACATTCAGGACAAAAAGCCATTAGAGGAAATCCTCAAATAAAAGATATCGTATATAATCTTTTTAACAATATCTTTTATTGGGGGAAATCCTCCATTGGGGAAAGGTGTCTGTTATTTTCTTTTCCTGCCTGTCTTTTTTTCTAATCCAGGTTTAAGATATTTTTGAATATCTCTGTGTCCTGGAAAAATAAAATTCTCTTCATCCTCTTCTCCAAACATTTTGGGAAGTAATTCAATAACTTTTTCAGGATGCAGAAAGAAGTAATTAACCTGCTGTGGTTTTCCTTCAAATGTTCTTGTTTTCTTCTCAACAGAAATAATTTCCAATTCTTTAAATCTGCTAATTATTTTTTCTGACCTGTCTTTCTTGATGCCTACTTCTTTAAATATCTTTTCTTTAGACCAGTAAAATGAGGTAAAGTCTGATTTTTTGTACTTGATAAGTAGTGCCTCAAAAAAGACTCTTTCATCGCAAACAAAGAAATTGCTGTCATATTTCATAAAAGTTAGTAGTCTTGTTCCAAAGATTGTATCATAATCTATCATATAATTCTCAAATGCAGAGTAATCATAGACATTCATATTGACTACAATCTTGTCAAAAGGGGTTAATGATGGTGTATTATTTTCAACAGCCATACTGCCATCTTCTGTAACTTTTACTAAAATGTACTTTGGATTGTTGTTTTCTTGGAAATTTTCTTCAAGAGTAATGTCGTGATTGTAGAGTTCTATTTTTTCAGACCTCTCTTCAAAATCTTCACTATATTCTCCAGGTAACTTCTGGGAAGGGAGATTACTTTCAATCCCATTTTCTTTATGAAAATCCTCTTCTAAAGGGAATTCATTCATAATATTAATGAGTTAAAAATTTGTAAAAATTGAAATTAAGAATTTTCTTAATTTTATTACACAAGGATATTTCTATTTTTTCAGATTAAGTTTAATCTTGGTTTATAAATCTAATAATCTTCTGTTGGCTTTATCCAGTTCTTCATCATCAAATTCTTTCAGATAGGTCATAGTTATTTGTACATTAGAATGCCCCATCAGTTCAGAAATCAAATCTGTACTTGTTCCTTTCTTTTTAAGGATGGTTGCAAAGCTGTGTCTAGCTACATAAGAGGTTACATGAGATTCAACACCTGCAATTTTAGCTATCTCTCCTAATTTTCTATTATAACGACTTAAAACTTTATGTTTTCTGTATTCAATCTGTTTTGGTGTCATATCATCACTTAACAGTATTGGGAATACATAAGAAGTATTCTTTGTTTTATCTTTGTAAAAATCAATTATTTCCTGCGCCTTATCAACAATTTCTATATTAAATCTGCCTTTGGTTTTGGCTCTGGTATAATATAATCTGTCATTAACTATATCTGATTTTTTAAGGTACATCATATCCACAAAGTTCATCCCTCTTGTGTAAAATGAAAACATAAAGTAATTGTATGCTTCCATAAGATGGGGAAACTGCAACAAATTAACATCTTTCAACTTTTTAAAATCTTCTACTGTCAATGCTCTTTTGTTGGGTTTTGCTTTGAGCTTGGAAACCTTGTAGTATTTAAAGGGATAAATATCCTGTGATATGATTTTTCTATTAATAGCTTTATTAAATATTGCTCTAATTTGCCTCATCTTAAAAGCCATTCCTCCATTTTCATTTCCTCTTGAACGCATATATACTTCATATTTTTCAAGTAACTCTGGGGTCAATTCTTTGAATTTAACTATTGTTTTGCCTGGATGGTTCTCATTTATAAATTTTACCAGAGATTCTTTTGCTTCTTTATAGGCTCTTGCATTTCCTAACCTGTCTGACTGCTCCATTTCTTTAATAATTTCTTCTGTAAAGTCAAAAAAATTGTCATTGTTTTCTGGTACTCCCCTAAATTTTCTTTCAAAAGATTCTAGGGTGAAATCTTCATCGTTAAGCTGAAAATTTCTGATTATACTTAACGCTTCATGTTTTTGTTTTATAATAAAGCCATTTTCAATTTTAAAGTTGGGATGAGGCTTTATAAACTGTTCACTAACAAAGTGTTCTTTAAAACTTTTTAAACCAATTGAGATTTCTTTTTTTCTTCTATTTTTTGTTATACGCAAGTAAACCAGATACTGACCATCAGACAAAGGTTTACTACCCATAACAACTTTTATTGTTGCATGGTTATTCATTTTTCTAGATTTAGTTAGTTGATAAAAGCCTGCCTGGAAATAGGCAGACTTAAGAAGTTTAGATTATTTTTTTAAATTCAAACTTTTGAAATTATAAAGAGAATGTTGAAAATAAATATCTATTAATTTTAAGCAGTTGTCAAAATCAGCATCTGTACAAACTAATTTATTAGGCTCTATTCTTTCTTCTACAAACCTTAAAGCAGAAATTATCATACATAATTTAAAAAAAATTAAGGCTAATCTATTGTTATTAGAAGTAAAGTTTAAAGATTCTTTATTCAGTATATAAGTTTGCTTATCTTGAAAATGCTGATGAAAAATTCTCTTTTGACGCTCTGTCAACTCAAATTCCAATTTGTCTCCATATCTCGACAAGGAATACTTTTCTTCCAACATTTCTGAATAATATTCAAATACATCTTTTTTATTTTTATCTCTATTGGCAAAAACATCTTTAAACTTAGTAACCTCATCAAAAGAATAAGTAAGAAATATTGATGCTAAATCATTTCCAGCAGAATTCATTATACGTTTATACTGCTCCTGAGTACTACTTAATACAAGTGAAAGTTTAGGTTTTTCAATATTCATATAAAAATCTTCCTCCTTCAATGATATTGGTTCATGGTGAAAACTTTTCTTCATAATATGTAAGAAATTATCCATCATAACTTTAATTATATCTGATTCAGACTCTATAATCAACAATCCTCCATCAGTTCTGTCCAGAAAGCTATAAAAATCTTTACTATTAACATTTACAGGTAAAATCTTTAAATCAAAACAAGGTCTAACCACTTTATTATCACGCTTCATTTCAAATTCATAATCTGAGGTAGATACAGAGACGATAGCTTCATTGGTAATATCTACTAAACTTCTAGCTTTCATTAAAATTCCTTTATCTGATGCAATAGGTGCAGTTATAAAAGTGTGTAAATTAGGATAAACTATATTAGAGTCATAATATCCATAGATATGGGGTAATAAACTACTTAACACCCCTAAAGATGACGTAAGAAGCATATCCTTCTCCCTGCCTGAAAAATCTCCAGTATCATCTCTAAGAATACGTGGTAAATTCTTGTAAATTTTGTTAGGAATTAATGGTGTTTTAGTTTGTTTTTCCATTAGATTTAAAATTTTTGGTTAATAAACGCTTTTCTAAACTTTCAATAGACTTCACTTCATTCTGCATCATCCAGTTCTCCAAATCTTCTTTTTTAAAGTAGATTTTACCATTATTAGGCTTGAAGAAGCTGATTCTGCCTTCTGATGTCAATTTATACAAGAATGACTTGCTGACATCCATAAATTCAATGGATTCTTTGAAACTCAAAATTTCTTTTTCAATGTTTTTCATTGCTTTAAATTTTTGTTGTGACAAAGTTAAAAGCATAAAAAAATCCACTTCTCAAATGGTAAGAAGTGGATAATATACAAGTAATATTACTTGATATTACTTTGGTCTATTCTGTAGTTTGGTAAAGAAATCTAACAGTTCTTGTGATAAGGTTATTTTTGATTTTTTATTGGTGGTTTTGTACCTATGATAATTACTAACTTTCAGAATAGTATTATTTGATGTATAAAAAAGTCCTGATAGTTCAATGTTTTTTATTGTTCCTTTTTCCAATATTGGTAATAAATTTCTGATGTATTCTACCATTTCTGCTGTTGAACACTTAAACACTATATTTTTATTACTGTCACCTGATAGTACAGTAAAGAAATCATCTACATCTAAATTTTCATATTCAATATAATCATCAATACTCAAATTATACAGTTCAGTAATATCAGATTTTCTAAGTCCTCCTTTTAACCTTAGATATTGATTAGCTTTTTGATTAGCAACAAAGGGAGCAATAGAAATTTCAAAATTATACTTGGTCTGGAAAAAATCAATCAGCTTGTTTATATATTTTTTAGTGAAACCATAGGTGTCTAATCTTAATATATTTCTTAAGGATTTTTCAACATAGTCTTTAAAGCCTTTGATTTCTTCTTTAATATAAACTTCTTCCATTAGAATTTTAGCTTTCTCAAACAGTGCTTCAATATTTCTTTCAAAGTTAGACAGCCAAGATGAACAACTATCATTTGGAAGATGTAGAATAATATCATTTACTCTTTCTTCAATATGAATATCATTAAACTTAGATCCATACTTGTAATAAGATTCTGTAAAGTTGATTTGAGAGTTTTTTATACCTTCAAGAGTAAAGCAATCTTCAATTTCTTTGAAAAATAACAGTTTATTATCAGTCATAGTCAAAATTACAAATGTTTCACCTATGTTTCACCCAACAAAACAAAAAAGCACCTACATTTTTGTAAGTGCTTGATTTAAAAAGTGGTCCCACCTGGGCTCGAACCAGGGACCACCTGATTATGAGTCAGGTGCTCTAACCAACTGAGCTATAGGACCGCAAAATTGGTTGAATTTTGTGACTGCAAAAATAGCAAAATTTCTGGCATTACAAAATTTTTTATGCCTTTTCTTGACAAAGTTCTACCAGTACCCCATTGGTAGATCTGGGATGAAGAAAGACAATCAATTTATTATCAGCACCTTCTTTGGGGTCTTCAGAAATAAATTCAAATCCTTCTTTTTTCAGTCTTTCGATTTCTTTTAAAATATTTTCCACGCCGAAAGCCAGATGGTGAATACCTTCCCCTTTTTTATCGATAAACTTTGAGATCGGGCTTTCTTCCGTGCTGGCTTCAAGAAGTTCGATTTTACTTTCGCCGGCAGCGTAAAAAGAAGTGGTAACCCCTTCCCTTTCTACAGATTCGTTTTTATAGGACTCCTGCCCCAAAAGCTTTGTGAAAAGTTCGTCTGAAATGCCTAAGGATTTTACGGCAATACCGATATGTTCTAATTTCATAAATATTTTAAATAATTAAATTGTAAATTTGATAATGCTTCAATTTTCAAAGGATCAATTCAAACAAAAGTAGTAAATTTGCACAACTTATGGAGAGTAACAGACAACGAAAAGTAGCCCAGATTATACAGGAAGATTTTGCAGAACTTTTCCGCAAACAGGCCGCCGAAAGCAAACAAAGCATTCTGGTATCAGTTTCTGATGTAAAGGTAACCGCAGATCTCGGGATCGCAAAAATCTATTTAAGCATATTTCCTCAGGAATTCCGCGCTGCCGTCATGAAAGAGATCGAAGAAAACAAAGCCCAGTACAGAAATTTTATCGGCCAGAAAATGGCGAAACAGGTCCGCGTGATCCCAAATCTCAACTTCTATCTGGACACCACTCTTGACGATGTTGAAAAACTAGACCGCGAACTCAGAGGCGAAGGCGACAATCCTATTCTGTAAGATTTGAAAAACATTGCATTTTATATAGCTTCGAGGTACCTTTTAGCAAAAAAAGGGAGTACTGCCGTTACGTTTATTACGTGGCTGGCAGTTGGAGCCATGACGGTAGCCGTCACTGCAATGTTTGTGATCATTTCCGTCTTCTCAGGACTGGAAGATCTTAATAAGGAACTGATTTCCAACCTTCATGCCGATCTTACGATTAAAAGTGATTCCGGGAAAACCCTCAAAGATTTTGACAGAGTCAATTCGATCCTGAAAAGTAATAAGGAAATCAGCCATTTTTCCAGAGTGATTGAAGAAAAAGTGTACATCAGCTACAACGGAAAAGGCGACATTGCCTATTTACGCGGCGTTGATTCTGCTTACATTAAAGTGAATCCGATTAATAAAGATATTTTCTACGGCTCCTATCCGGGTTTCAAATATTCCAATGAGGTTTTAATGGAAAACTCTTTAGACAACAGATTGTCTATCCCCGTCTCTTCAGATTCCGGATATGCCACGATTTTCATGCCCAAACCGGGAACCGGAATCATCAATAAGGAAGAAGATATTTATAACAAAAAAGACATTCTGGTCACCGGAATTTTCCCCGGCAAAGATCAACTGGACAATTATATTATTGCCCCGATAGAGCTTACGGAGGAATTATTAAACCTTCCAAAACATTCAGCTTATCAGATTGTCATCAAGCTGAAAAACCCGGATAATTCTAATACCGTAAAGCAGCAGCTTCTTTCTGTACTCGGAAAGAACATTGAGGTTAAAACCAAAGAAGAAGAAAATGCGGCATTCTGGAAAATGATCAATACAGAAAAATTATTTATTTATCTGATTTTTGCGCTGGTTATCTTCATTACCACTTTTAACCTGGCGGGCGCCATCATCATTCTGCAGCTTGATAAAAAGCAACAGGCAAAATCCTTAGTTTCTTTAGGACTTCCACTGAGCCACCTAAGACAAATTTATTTTTACACCGGAATTCTCATTGTCGTCTTGGGAATCATTTCAGGATTGATCCTTGGGACTGTGCTTTGCTATTTCCAGCTATACACAGAGTTCTTTAAAGCAAACGACATTTTACCTTTCCCTATAAAGATTGTCGGTAAAAATTACCTGATTGTCTCTCTTACCGCTGCTGTTTTTGGCTTCGGTATTTCATGGGCATTTTCTAAAATAGGAAAGGAGTACATTACCAAAACTTAATATTCTTACGTATATATTTTTTTTACTTTTACCGACCAAATTTAAAAAAAATGAAACGTATTTTATTCACTTTACTGATGAGCTTTGTCTTTACAAGTACATTCGCTCAAATTCCTACGGGGTATTACGACGGCACCACCGGTCTCTCCGGAGCAGCCCTGAAAACGAAACTTAAAGACATCATTTCAGCCGGACACGTAGATCATGGCTATGGCGGATTATGGATCGGCTACCAGACTACGGACCGCGATAATATCGCAGGAATTCCGGGGTATGAAAATGACGGAACCATTCTGGATATGTATTCTGAAAACCCTACCGGGACAGATCCTTACAACTACATCTATGACACGAATCAATGCGGAACGTACGGGGTCGAAGGAGACTGCTACAACAGGGAACACATTGTTCCGCAAAGTCTTTTTAACAGTACGGCACCTATGGTCTCAGACATCCATTTCATCAGACCCACTGACGGAAAGGTAAACGGAATGAGATCAAACTACCCGTTCGGAATTGTAGGAAACTCTACGTTTACATCGCAGAACGGTTCAAAAGTAGGAAATTCCGTATCACCGGGATATTCAGGGATCGTTTTTGAACCTATCGATGCATTCAAAGGTGATATTGCAAGAATGATTTTTTACTTCATCACGAGATATGAATCGCAACTTTCATCATTTTCTACAGGTGATATCCTGGGAGGTTCTGCTTTTCCGGGGCTTCAAACCTGGGAGCTTAACCAATTATTAGCCTGGAACGCGGCAGACCCTGTATCTGCAACTGAAATTGCCAGAAACAATGCTTCTTATACCTATCAGGGGAACAGGAATCCATACATCGATCACCCTGAATATGTGAATGAAATCTGGGGAACTCCGGTTTTGGATACCGAGGCTCCGACCGCACCTACCAACCTTGCAGCGAGCAATCCGACAGCCAATGCCATTTCATTGAGTTGGACCGCTTCCACCGACAACCTTGGCGTTGCCGCGTATGATGTATATAAAAATGGTGTTTTGAACACAACAGTGACAGGAACTACAGCGACCGTTTACGGATTAATGCCTTCCACAACCTATACATTTTATGTGATCGCTAAGGATACAAGCGGAAATTCTTCGACACAAAGCAACACGGTTACGGAAACCACCCTTTCCGGAGGCCAGACGGGAACCGTATGCGGAACAGAAGATTTCACCAACATTCCTGCGAGCGCAAACAACTATACGACCAGAACATGGACAAGCAACAGCATCACATGGAATGCAACCGATGCCAGAACAGATCAGACTATTAATGGGAAAGCCATTACCATCAGAGACGGATATTTATTAAGTTCAGCCATTTCCAGCGGAGTGCAGAGTCTTACGGTAACCACGCAGTTAAAATTCACCGGATCCAGCAATGCATTGATCGTTCAAGTAAATGGAACCCAGGTGGGGACAATCCCTTACAGCACAACAGTAGGAACATTCACCATTAATAACATCAATGTAACAGGAGATGCCGTCATTAAGATCATTAACCCTGTTTCTACCAACAGAGTAGCGATTGATGATTTGAGCTGGACGTGTGGCGGAGTGCTTGGAACCATTGAAAATTCAAAAAATAAATCCACGTTCTCTATTTACCCTAATCCGGTAAAAAACAATGAGCTGTTTGTAAAGGGGGAAAATCTTGGTAAAATTTTAAAAGCGCAGGTTTATGACTTTTCCGGGAAACTGATTCAAACGATTGAAAACCCTTTTAAAAATTCAAATAAAATCTCTCTGAAAGGATTGGCAAAAGGCACTTACTTCCTTGCAACAGATTCTTTCTCCGAAAAATTCATCGTAGATTAAATACTGAAAATATTTTTGATAAAGACCGGTTTTTTCCGGTCTTTTTTTTACTTTTATCGTATGGATTCCAATAAAAAATTAGGCCTGATCGGAAGAAATATATCGTATTCTTTCTCTAAAAAATTCTTTGAAGATAAATTTCAGAAACTCATGCTGAAAGGATATTCTTACACTATTTTTGATTTAAAAGAAATCAATGAAGTTGACGATCTGTTTTCTGTTCCTGATCTTTTAGGATTTAATGTAACGATTCCCTACAAAGAAAAAATAATCGATTATCTGGATGAGCTGAGCGATGAAGCCAGGATGATTGGTGCTGTAAACTGTGTCTTAATTGAAAACGGGAAAAAGACAGGTTATAATACCGATGCTTTCGGCTTTGAAAAAACCTTGCTTCTCCATAAAAAGCCTCATCAGAGTTCAGCAATTATTTTAGGAAATGGCGGGGCAGCCAAGGCTGTTAAGTATATTTTAGATAAAAACAATATTCCTAATATTACCGTTTCAAGAGCCACGGAAGTTAATTATGGCAACCTGAAGACGGAAGATGTTGAAGCTCATAAAATCATTATCCAGTGTACACCAGTCGGTACATTCCCGAATGTAGACGACTGCCTTGAATTTCCTTTTGAAGGCATCACCAAAGATCACCTGATTATTGATTTAATTTATAACCCGAACTACACCAGATTCATCATCAAAGCATCTGAAAAAGGCGCTAAAACAGTGAATGGATATTACATGCTCGAGCAGCAGGCAGAAAAAGCCTGGGAAATTTGGAATTATCAAAAAAAATAACATAAATTAGTACTATATTAGCTTTTTGCTATATATTTAGGGGATATTAATGCCACTCACAATAAACGATTTGCTATGATTACAGAAAACAATCTTTCTGAAAACGAGGAAAACAAAAACGTTAATCCTATACCTGTGGAGGAAACTGCAGAACATGCAGCACCTCAGGCTGAAAACGTTCAAAATGAAGAACATGAACATGAAGAAGAGCACGAAGAGGTAGACCTCTCTCTGGCGGATGCTTTGAAGGAAATGGAAAAAATCATCAACGCACCCAATGCCGGTGAAGATTTCAAAAGATTCAACCAGCTTAAGGAGAAAGCAAGTCATTACATCCATGATGAAGTGGAAGATAAAAAGCATGAATACACAGATGCCGGAAATGCCCCTGAAACCTTCAGCTACGAGCATCCTTCCCAGGCGAGATTTTCGGCTTTAGTCAATATCTTCAGAGAAAAGCATGACACTTATCAAAAAGGTCAGGAAGAAGAGCAGAAAAAGAATCTTGAGCATCGTCAGAATATTATTGAAAGGCTTAAAAATCTATATACGAATTCCGAACCAGGTACCAATCTTTTCAAATCGATAAGAGAAATTAAGGAAGACTGGTCTAACGCCGGACAGGTTGCAAAATCTGAATTTAAAATCCTGAATAACAATTATTTCCACCATCTGAACCAATTTTACCAGATGCTGGATCTCAATAAAGAATTTCTTGAGCAGGAATACAGCCACAACCTGGAAAAGAGACAGCACATTATCGAACGGGCCAAGCAGCTCGAGCATGAACCTGTCATCCAGAAAGCACTTAATGAACTTCAGTATCTTCATAAACTATGGAAAGAGGAGGCTGAACCCGTAGCAGAAGAATTCCGTGAAAAAACATGGGAAGAATTTAAAGAAATTTCCAATAAAATCCATGAAAGAAAATCTGAGCTTTCCGCAGCCATCGAAACAGAGCAAAACGAAAATCTTGAAAAGAAAAATCAGATTATCGCTGAAATAAAAAAACTTTCGGAACCGTCTGAAAATCCCAACCACAATTATTGGCAGAACGCCATTAAAAGAGTTGAAGAGCTCAGATCTGAATTCCTGAAAACCGGAAGCGTTCCGAGAAAGCTGTCTAATCAGAACTGGAATGATTTTAAAACGACCTTAAGAACATTCAACACGACTAAGAATTCTTATTATAAATCTTTAAAGGGTTCTCAACAGGCCAATCTGGAGGAAAAATTAAAGCTTATCCAGACCGCGAAAGACAACCAGGACAATGAAGAATGGGATATCGCGGTACCTCTGTTCAAAAAGCTGCAGGAAGACTGGAAGAAAATCGGGCATGTTCCGAAGAGCATGACGAATAAAATCTGGGATGAATTCCGTGATGCATGTAACGCATTTTTCAACAATTACAGAGAAAAAAGCAACGCTTCTACCGATAACTGGAAAGAAAATTACAAGAATAAAAAAGCCCTTCTCGATGATCTGAAGACCGTTACCAACGAAGAAGGAAGCATTGAAAAAATTGAATCCATAAAAACAGCATGGAATAATATCGGGAAAGTCCCAAGGGATAAAATTTCCATCAACACTGAATTCAACAAAACCTTAAGGGAAAAACTTAAATTAAACAAAATCAACGAGTTTGAACTTAAAGAAGAAGGTTTATCGGAAAATCAGCTGACTGACAAGGCCAGAAAAATGAAGAGCCAGATTTCCGATCTTGAAGCAGAAATCGTTAAATTGGAAAACAACCTTGCTTTCTTTAAAAATCCATCCAGAGAAAACCCTATGCTTAGGGAAACCTTTGATTCCATTGATGAGAAAAAAGCTCATTTAGAAAATTTAAAACAAAATCTCCACAACATTATTGCCGGAGAATAGTATAAATTAAAAATTAATAAAGCGGAGCAAAGGAATTTGACTTCGCTTTTTTATTTGTTATGAAAGACGAATTTTACATCAGAAGATGCATCGAGCTTGCCGGTAAAGCAATCGGGAAAACATATCCGAATCCGCTTGTGGGAAGCGTGATCGTATATCAGGATAAAATTATCGGTGAAGGATACCATCATAAAGCCGGTGAAAACCATGCGGAGATCAATGCTATCAATTCTGTTAAAGACAAATCCCTGATTTCGGAATCCACAATTTATGTCTCATTGGAACCTTGTGCGCATTATGGAAAAACGCCTCCCTGCGCTCTGAAAATAAAAGAACTGGGATTCCGGAAAGTGGTGATTGGCGCTATGGATTCTCATGATAAAGTAAACGGAAAAGGTAAAAAAATCATCCAGGAAGTGGGAATAGAAGTCGTTTCAGGGGTTTTAGAACAAGATTGCCTGGATTTAAATAAGAGATTTTTTACGTTTCACCAGAAAAAAAGGCCTTACATCTTTCTGAAATGGGCACAGTCCGGTGATGGTTTTTTAGACCGGGATTTCAAGCCCTATTCCATTTCAAATACTCTGGTTAATCAGTTTGTACATCAACTGAGAGCTGATGAACACGCCATTCTCGTCGGAACACAAACCGCTTTAAATGACAATCCCGGGCTTACCGTGAGAAATGTAGAGGGCGAAAATCCCATAAGAGTTCTCATTGATTTTGAGCTTAAAGTTCCCGAAACGTTTAATATTTATAATCCGGAAGCAAAAACAATCGTTATAAATACCATTAAAGAAGAAGAAAACGAAAATATAAAATTCATTAGAATCAGCAAAGAAAATTTCCTTGCAGAGCTGATGAATGCCTTATACAGAGAACAGATTCAGTCGGTTATTATCGAAGGCGGAAGGTTTACCTTACAACAGTTTATTGATGCAGGACTTTGGGACGAAGCCATCGTGATCAAAAACGAAAATCTAAAACTTATCAGCGGTACGAAAGCTCCTGACTTTACAGATCAGAAGCCTTTAAAAACAGAAGAATTCAGAGATAATATGATTGAATTTTACAAAAACCAAAGAGATAATATTTTAACTATCAATACTTAACATCAAAATTTTCACAAAAATATCACCCTACTTTGAAATTAATTCCGTAACTTCATGATCAACTTAAAACCTAAACATCATGAAAAATTTAAGAAAACTTTCAACAAGAGAATTGAAATCAGTAAAGGGAGGTATTCCAGGCTGTTACTACGATGTTGTCCTCAATCAGATGGTTTGTCCATGCAATCCGCATCTTTATTACAACTGCAACGGTAAGTGCGTTCCACTGGATCAAGCATGTCCAACTCCAGGAATTGAATTATAATACTGAGGATTAACAATCTCTGTCATACAAAAAAGAAGAGGACTTTAATGGTTCTCTTTTTTTATGGCTCCTTTTTTAATTCTTTCCCTCAAAAAATTTTTACCTTTGATAAAATAATTCTAAAATTACAGACGAGATCATTTTTCCTTACACATGTTCAATTTTAAAACCATAGAATCTTCAGTCGAAAATACGTTATTAAAAGAAAAAGGAAGCAAGTTCATAGGCTTTGCCTTTCCGGTGAATAATGAAAATGAACTTAAAAATGCACTGGAAAAAATACGCGGAGAACACCCGAAAGCAACACACCATTGCTACGCCTTCAGAATGGGTCTTAATGGAGAAAACTACCGCGCCAACGACGACGGAGAGCCTTCAGGAAGTGCCGGGCTGCCTATTTACAACCAATTACTGGCCCATGAAATCACCAATGTTCTCGTAATTTCTGTAAGATACTATGGCGGAACAAAGCTTGGCGTTTCAGGATTGGTGAAGGCTTATAAAGAATCGGCCAAAATCACACTCGAAGAAGCCAGTATTGTCACGAAAGAACTTGAAACACAGATTGAGATTCAGTTTAACTTCAATCAGCAGAATCTTATTTTCACACTGCTTTCAAAATACGATGCAAAAGTCATCAATTTTGATGCGGATGAGCAATGCGTCGTCACAGCATCCTTAAAGCTGTCTCAAAAAGAAAACATCTCAGATAAATTATCTGAGATGCAACATATTAAATTTAATTTTAAAGATCATTAATTTCTTCTTCCTCCCATCAATAGCGAAAGCCAGTACAGGAGTTGGGCAAGCGAACCTAAAGCAGCCACCACGTAAGTCCGGGCGGCCCATTTCAGGCTATCTTTGACACCTACGTATTCTTCCGTTGTTACAGTACCGGTGTCTCTTAGCCATTTCATCGCTCTATTGCTGGCATCATACTCTACAGGAAGCGTGATAAAGGCAAATAAAGTGGTGAATGCAAACATCACAACCCCTATCGCCAGTACTAGTCTGTTGCCTGTAGGATTTTCAATAGATCGCGTTGCTACCATAATCATGACTCCTGCAATCACTACAAACTGCATCAGGTTTGAGCTTATCTGCACCACCGGTACCAATTTCGATCTTAGCTGCAGCATGGAATATCCTACTTTATGCTGTACGGCGTGTCCACATTCATGTGCTGCGACGGCCGCCGCAGCTGCATTTCTCTGCATATAAACAGATTCAGAAAGATTCACTGTTTTATTTTCAGGATTATAATGATCCGTGAGTTGTCCAGGAACCGAAATCACTTGTACATCATTAATACTGTTGTCTCTAAGCATTTTTTCCGCAATTTCTTTTCCGGAAAGCCCGTTTCGGAGGTGTACTTTGGAATAATATTCAAACTTCGATTTCAATTTCCATGAGACATACCAGCTCACAGCCATTGAAACAATAATAATCAGATAATACCCACTCATCTTAATAACTTTACAATATATTTTCACACAACAAGATGTAAAAACTGTGCCAAAGTATATCATTTAATTGGCTATATTTGCTTATTAATTCGCCTTTAAAAACTATGTCTAAAGTTTCAGTAATTGAAGTAAAAACCACGGATCAGCTTAAGCAATTCGTGAGATTTCCGATGGATTTGTACAAAGACAATCCGTATTACGTTCCGTCATTTATCAATGATGAAATGAATATCTGGAATCCGGCTGAAAATCCGGCCATGCAATACTCTGAAGCGAAACAGTTTTTAGCCTATAAAAACAATAAAATCGTCGGCAGGATTGCGGTAATGATCAACCATAAGGAGGAACGTGAACTGGGAATCAGGAAAGTACGTTTCGGATGGATTGATTTTATTGATGATCCTGAAGTCTCCAAAGCTTTAATCGATACCGTTATAAACCACGCCAGAGAAAAAGACATCAGCAAAATAGAAGGCCCGATGGGCTTTACCAATCTCGACAAAGCGGGAATGCTGACCATGGGATTCGACAAGCTCGCCACGATGATCGGTATTTACAATCACGAATACTACCCGAAACACCTTGAACAGTTAGGCTTAACAAAAGAAAAGGAATGGGTTGAATTTGAACTTCAATTCCCGGAAATACTACCTGATAAAATCCACAAATTCAACGAATTAATCTCTCAAAAATACAAACTTAAGGTTTTAAACTTCAAATCAAAAGAAGAGATCCTTGAATACGTGGATCCGATGTTCGACCTCCTTGATGAAACCTATAAGCATTTATCGACCTACACTCCTATTTCCGATGAACAGCGCAAAACATACAAAGAAAAATACTTTAAATTAATCGATAAAGATTATATCGTATGTGTCGCCGATGATGCAGACCAACTGGTAGCGTTTGCTATTACCATGCCTTCTTATTCTAAAGCTTTACAAAAATCAGGCGGAAAGCTTTTACCTTTTGGTTGGTGGCATTTCCTGAAAGCCGGAAAGAAAAATGACCGGGCCAATTTTTATTTAATAGGTATTCACCCTGATTATCAGCGGAGAGGTGTTACTTCAATTATTTTTAAGGAGATATGGAAGCTTTTCAGAAAAAAAGGCGTAAAATACCTGGAGACCAATCCTGAACTGGAAGAGAATAAAAGCGTTCAGCTTTTGTGGCAGGACTACAATCCGGTGAATCATAAAAGAAGACGCACCTATTCGCTCGACATCAAATAATTTCTTATCCCTAAAAAGTAGACTTATCACTTTTCAGCTTATGAAAATCCATCTTTTTGTTTTCGGAATTTTAATCGCAGGATTTATTATTTTTAATATTTTCCTGCAGTCAGGAGATGACAGAACCGATACCGCCATTAATATCATTTATGCCAGTGTATTATTCGGCTATATTTCATTTATGGCTTTTTCTCTTTTAAAAAAGATGAGAAAATAAACTAATTTTTATTCATTCTAAATTATAAGTTTTCTTCATTTTGAAGCGACTTTTAACCCGATAAATTTCATGCTTTCTTGTTTATTCGCTAAATTTGCAAATTGAGATAATAATGCAAAAATGAATTTACCTGAAAGTTATATTCCAATCCTTATACAGGCAGGTGTTGCGATAGGTTTCGTAGCCATTTCTTTGCTTGGAGCGCATTTTTTAGGTCCTAAACAGAAAAAAGGAAATTCTGTGAAAAACCAAAGCTGGGAGTGTGGAGTCCCGGTAGAAGGAAATGCAAGAACACCGTTTTCCATTAAATATTTTTTGACGGCGGTATTATTCGTATTATTCGATATTGAGATCGTATTTTTTTATCCGTATGCAGTCAACTTCAGAGAATTCGGAATGGAAGGCTTCCTTGCCGTTCTGACCTTTGTGGCGATCTTCTTCATGGCATTTTTCTATGTCTGGAAACGTGGCGCACTAGACTGGGATAAATAAAAAAGAATAAAAATTTTAAATTAAAAATTTTAGATGGTGATTTTTAATTAAAGTTAACATTAACATTAATTTGGAATCTAAAATTTAAAATCTAAAATCTACTAAAATGTCAGATAACAAACCAGTAATAAGAACAGATGCACCTGCTCCGGAAGGATTTGAAGGAGAAGGGTTTTTCGCAACGAAACTGAGCAGTGTAATCGGGATGGCCAGAAAATTTTCACTTTGGCCTTTGCCATTTGCAACCTCTTGTTGTGGTATCGAGTTTATGGCAACCCTGAATCCTACGTATGATGCGTCAAGATTTGGAATGGAAAGAAACTCTTTCTCTCCAAGACAGGCAGACATGCTGATGGTATGCGGAACCATATCCAAGAAGTTAGGACCGGTCCTAAAAGAAGTGTACACTCAGATGGCAGAGCCGAAATGGGTGGTTGCCGTGGGCGCCTGTGCTTCCAGCGGTGGTATTTTTGATACTTATTCTGTGTTACAGGGAATTGATAAAATTATTCCTGTGGACGTGTACGTTCCGGGATGTCCTCCGAGACCGGAGCAAATCATTGAAGGTGTGATGCAGGTACAGGCTTTGGCGGAAAGCGAAAGCATCAGAAGAAGAGACATGCCTGAATACCAGAAATTACTAGATTCTTACAACATAAGCAACTAACGGAAATGACGAACGAATTTGTATTAGAAGCAATCACAAGAGAATTTCCGGAATCCGTAATCGCCAGTTCAGAGCCTTATGGAATGCTTACGATTGAAGTGAAGAAAGAAGACCTGAAGAAGATTGTACATTATCTTAAAGATTCTTCTCTGGAAATCAATTTCCTCACAGACGTTTGCGGAATACATTACCCTGAATTTCCGGAAAAAGAAATCGGAGTCGTGTATCACCTGCACAACATGATGACGAATTTCAGATTACGTCTGAAAATCTTCATGTCCAGGGAAAACATAGAAGTGGATTCTTTAGTGGAATTGTATGCAGGAGCCAACTGGATGGAAAGAGAAACCTATGATTTCTTTGGAATTAAATTTAAAGGTCATCCGGATCTGAGACCTATTTTAAATATGGAAGATCTCGGATACCACCCGATGTTGAAAGAATATCGCCTTGAAGACGGAACAAGAACCGACAAAGACGATGCCATGTTCGGAAGATAAAATATAATGCAATAAGCAGTAAGCAGCAAGCAATAAGCTTAAAGCCTAAAGCCTATCGCCTAAAGCATTTAAATTATGAAAGATAACTCTTTATCTAATATACTAAATCAGTACGACAGCAAGGAACAGATTGACGGACAATTATACACCCTCAATTTAGGTCCTACCCACCCTGCAACGCACGGGATTTTCCAGAATATCTTAACGATGGACGGCGAAAGAATCCTTCACGCTGAGCAAACTGTCGGGTACATTCACAGAGCATTTGAGAAAATCTCCGAAAGAAGAAATTATGCTCAGATCACAACCCTTACCGACCGTATGAACTATTGTTCTGCGCCGATTAACAACTTAGGCTGGCACATGACCGTTGAAAAACTGATCGGTGTGGAAGTTCCGAAGCGTGTGGATTATATGCGTGTTATTTTAATGGAATTAGCCAGAATCGGGGATCACCTGATCTGCAACGGGGTAACCGGGATGGACTCTGGTGCGATTACAGGACTTACTTACATGTTCATCGAAAGAGAACGTATTTACGATATGTACGAACAGATCTGCGGCGCAAGAATGACGACCAATATGGGAAGAATCGGAGGTTTTGAAAGAGATTTCACCCCAAAATTCCATGAGCTGATCAAGGATTTTCTTAAAACCTTCCCGCCAAGATTCAAAGAATTCTGTACTTTATTGGAAAGAAACAGGATCTTTATGGACCGAACGATTGGAGCAGGAGGAATTTCAGCAGAAAGAGCATTAAGCTATGGTTTTACAGGTCCGAACTTAAGAGCAACCGGCGTAGATTATGACGTAAGAGTGGCACAACCTTATTCTTCTTACCAGGATTTCGACTTCATCATCCCTGTGGGAACTTCAGGAGATACTTACGACCGTTTCATGGTTCGTCAGCAGGAAATCTGGGAATCGATCAAGATCATCAAACAAGCATACGAAAATCTTCCTGAAGGACCGTTCCATGCGGATGTTCCGGACTTCTATCTTCCTGAAAAGGCAGATGTTTACCAGAAAATGGAAGCATTGATCTACCATTTCAAAATTGTAATGGGGGAAACCGACGTGCCGAAAGGTGAAGTATACAACGCGGTAGAAGGAGGAAACGGAGAATTAGGTTTCTACTTAGTAAGTGATGGCGGAAGAAGCCCTTACCGACTGCACTTCAGAAGACCATGCTTCATCTATTATCAGGCCTATCCTGAGATGATTACAGGTTCTGTGATCTCCGATGCGATTGTAACGATGTGTAGCATGAATATTATTGCGGGAGAATTAGACGCATAAAAAAGAAGAAGTCAGACATCAGATTTTAGATGTAAGACTTTTTCCTTATATATAAATTTAAAATCTGATGTCTGAAATCTGGCATCTGAAATCTTAGATAAAAATGAGCGAAACAATAGCTTTTAAACCGGAAAGTTTAGCACAGGTGCACAAAATGATCGCGAGATACCCTGAAGGAAGACAAAAATCTGCACTGATCCCTGTACTTCATTTGGCACAGAAGGAATTCGGCGGATGGTTAGACGTTCCTGTCATGGATTATGTCGCAGAATTATTGAGCATCAAACCGATCGAGGTATACGAAGTGGCAACTTTCTATACCATGTTCAATATGAAACCAGTGGGGAAATATGTTCTGGAAGTCTGCAGAACAGGTCCTTGTATGGTCTCGGGAAGCGAAAAGATCCTTAACCACATCAGAACAAAGCTGAACATTAAAGACGGAGAAACTACGGAAGACGGAATGTTCACCCTAAAGCCGGCAGAATGTTTAGGAGCCTGCGGATATGCTCCGATGATGCAGTTAGGAAAATTCTTTCATGAAAATTTAACAATAGAAAAAGTTGACGAAATCCTTGATCTTTGCAGAGAAGGACAGGTTGATTTAGGCTAATACCAATTTAAAATCTCAGGTTTTAAATTAATTTTAAATTTTAATAATTAAATGCAAGAAGCCAAAAGCCAATTGCAATAAGCATACAACAATGAGTAAAAAACTTTTACTTAAAGACGCACATATAGAAGGGATTCGCTACTTTGAAACCTATCGTAAACAGGGAGGTTACACGGCAGCTGAAAAGGCCTTGAAAATGACTCCGGACGAAATTTTGGAAGAAGTAAAAGCTTCCGGACTTCGCGGACGTGGTGGAGCAGGATTCCCAACCGGAATGAAATGGAGCTTCCTGGCAAAACCGGAAGGCGTTCCAAGGCACCTGGTGGTCAATGCCGACGAATCTGAGCCGGGAACTTTCAAAGACAGATATTTAATGGAATTCCTTCCGCATTTACTGATCGAAGGAATGCTCATTTCATCGTACTGCTTAGGTTCAAATGTTTCTTATATCTACATCCGTGGAGAATATTCATGGATTCCTGATATTCTGGAAGAAGCCATTGAAGAAGCGAAAGCAGCAGGATTTTTAGGTAAAAATATTTTAGGAACAGGTTTCGATCTGGAAATTTATGTTCAGAGAGGTGCCGGAGCTTATATCTGCGGTGAAGAAACGGCATTGCTCGAATCTCTTGAAGGGAAAAGAGGAAACCCTAGATTAAAACCGCCTTTCCCTGCTGTAAAAGGACTTTGGGAAAGACCAACGGTAGTAAACAACGTTGAATCGATCGCGGCTATTGTTCCGATCATCGATATTACCGGAGCAGAATACGCAAAAATCGGGGTTGGAAGATCTACCGGTACGAAATTGATTTCAGCCTGTGGAAACATCAACAAACCGGGAGTTTATGAAATCGATATGACGATTACCGTTGAAGAATTCATTTACTCAGACGAATACTGTGGCGGAATTAAAGACGGAAAAAGACTGAAAGCCTGTATTCCGGGTGGAAGTTCCGTTCCGATCGTTCCTGCTAACTTATTATTGAAAACCGTAAACGGAGAACCAAGATACATGAACTACGAATCTTTGGCAGACGGTGGTTTTGCTACCGGAACCATGATGGGTTCAGGAGGATTCATCGTGCTGGATGAAGACCAGTGCGTGGTAGAACATACCATGACTTTGGCCAGATTCTATAATCATGAAAGTTGCGGACAATGTACGCCTTGCCGTGAAGGGACAGGATGGATGTACAAGATTTTAAAGAAAATCGAGAAAGGAGAAGGAAAAATGGAAGACATTGATCTTCTTTGGGACATCCAGAGAAAGATTGAAGGAAATACAATTTGTCCATTGGGTGACGCAGCAGCCTGGCCGGTTGCAGCAGCGATCCGTCATTTCAGAGATGAATTTGAATGGCATGTTAAAAACCCTGAATTGTGTCTGACACAAAATTACGGATTGGCACATTATGCAGATCCAATCCCTGCAGTTGAAAACAATGCTTAAGATGAAACAGATATTAGCAGTCGGCATTTTGATGTCGGGTCTTGCTTTTGGACAAGTCAAAAACGATACTATAGAAAAAGAATACAGGCTGGAAGCAACTCCTTATAAAGCTGAAAAGAAGGAAAAACCTTTACCATTAAGCAAGAAAGGACAGGTCTTTGTTTTTTACGGTTGGAACAGAGGAGCATACAGCAATTCTGATATTCATTTCAGTGGAAATGGCTATGACTTTCAATTGAATAACGTATCTGCCAGGGATAAACCTACAAAATTCGGAATCGTTTATTTTGATCCGAGCTGGTTTACCGTTACACAGTACAATTTCAGACTGGGTTATTTTATTAAAGATAATTTGGCCCTGGTATTAGGGATTGATCACATGAAATATGTAATGAAGCAAGACCAGACGGTTGATTTCAGAGGAAATATTTCAGATCCTAAATATGCCGCCATGGTACAGAATGGGCAGGTAAATCTGTCGGATGGAGAGTTTCTTACTTTTGAGCATACGGACGGACTTAACTATGAAAATTTAGGTCTAGAAAAATATAAGAATCTCATCCATAAGAAAAATATTGACCTGGTATGGTCTTATGGAGCAGGATTAGGCTTCATGTTTCCGAAAAGTAACGTAAAACTTTTTGGCAATGACAGGAGTGACCGCTTTCATGTAGCAGGAATGGGGACCGATCTGAGATCAAGCCTTAACATGGTGTTCTGGAAAAACTGGATCATCAGAGCCGAAGCCAAAGCGGGATACATCAATATGTGGGATATTAAAACCACCCTCAACAACAAACCCGATAAGGCCCGCCAGGATTTTGTTTTCGGAGAAGTATTGGCCGGCATCGGATATACATTTAATACGAAGAAGTATAATTAAAATATAGCTAAAGCTTTCACAGCATAAGCGAAAAAGCATAGAATATGAGCGAAGAGGTTAAAAAATTCAAAATAACTATAGACGGACAGACTACCGAAGTTTTGCCAGGAACTTCTATTTTAGAAGCCGCAAGACAGATCGGTGGAAAATCTGTACCTCCTGCAATGTGCTACTACAGCAAATTGGAAACCAGTGGAGGAAGATGCAGAACCTGCCTGGTAGAAGTTTCTAAAGGGTCTGAAGCAGATCCCCGTCCTATGCCAAAACTGGTAGCCAGCTGCAGAACCAATGTGATGGATGGCATGGAAGTAAAAAACCTTACCTCCGAAAAAGCACAGGAAGGCAGAAAAGCTGTTACCGAGTTCCTATTGGTCAATCACCCGCTGGACTGCCCTATCTGCGACCAGGCCGGTGAATGTCACCTTCAGGATTTAGGATATGAGCATGGGGTGGAGAACACAAGAACTGAATTTGAAAGGAATACTTACGAAGCTGATGACCTTGGTCCTCACATCAAACTAAATATGAACCGCTGCATTCTTTGTGCAAGATGCGTACTGGCTGCCAATCAACTCACAGGAGAAAGGGAGCACGGTATTTTGTTCAGAGGAGATCACGCTGAAATTTCCACGTATTTGAATAAAGCTTTGGATAATGATTTCATCGGAAACGTTATTGACGTTTGCCCGGTAGGAGCATTAACCGACAGAACCGCACGTTTTGCCAGCAGGGTATGGTTTACCAAACCTATGAATGCTTCATGCAACTGCGATAAATGTTCAGGAAAAGCTGCAGTATGGATGAAAGGCGATGAAATCGTAAGGGTGACTGCCCGAAAAGATCAGTGGGGAGAAGTGGAAGAATTCATCTGCGATACCTGCCGTTTCGAAAGAAAAAACCTGAGCGACTGGAATATCGAAGGACCTAGACATATCGACAGACATTCAGTGATTTCATTGAACCACTATGAAAAGCCTAAAGATGAGCTGAGAGTTTTAGACAATCCGATGGCTAAAGAAATCAGTGAAAAAGACGAAAAATAATTTGAAAATTTGATAATGAGTTAATTTGAAAATGAAATCTCTGGTGTTGCGAAGACTACTTCCCTCATCCAGCTTCCATCTTCAAGCCTCTGATATCTAACATCTATAAAAATAAAAATGGATTTACTTACATTTAAACTTATACTTGTACTGGCACTTTTCCTGCTTTCATTAACGATTGCAGCCTACTCTACCTGGGCAGAAAGAAAAGTTGCTGCCATTATGCAGGACAGAATCGGGCCCAACAGATCCGGGCCTTTCGGATTGCTGCAGCCTCTTGCTGACGGTGGAAAGTTCTTCTTTAAAGAAGATTTTACCCCGCAAAATGCAGAAAAATTCCTTTTTGTATTGGGGCCTGCCTTAGTAATGTTTATTTCGTTGATCACAGGAGCGGTTATTCCTTGGGGTAAAAGTTTAAATATTGCGGGAACGTCTTACGATCTTCAGGTAGCCAATATTGACGTTGGGGTACTTTTCATCATCGGAATGGCTTCCATAGGCGTTTATGGAATCATGATCGGAGGGTGGGCTTCCAACAACAAATATTCATTGTTAGGTGCTATCCGTGCGTCTTCCCAGATGATCTCTTACGAATTGGCGATGGGATTGGCTCTGCTTTCTATCATTATGATGACGGGAAGTTTAGATTTAAAAGAAATTACCGCAAGCCAGACGAACGGAAAAATGTGGGGAGTGATTCCTTGGGTTTCTGGACTCAACTGGAATATTTTCTACCAGCCAATTGCTTTCTTAGTATTCATAGTAGCTGCCTTAGCAGAAACAAACAGACACCCTTTCGATTTACCTGAATGTGAATCTGAACTGGTAACCGGATATTCTACGGAGTATTCTTCCATGAAATTAGGACTGTATATGTTCGGGGAATATGTGAACATGTTTATCTCCAATGCTTTCATGGTCGTTCTTTTCTTCGGAGGGTACAACTATCCGGGAATTGAATGGGTAACTCAGAACTGGGGCGAAAATACTGCTGGTATCCTGAGTATTGTAGCGTTTTTAGCTAAAACCGTGATCGGAATTTTGATCTTTATGTGGATCAGATGGACTCTTCCGAGATTCAGATATGATCAATTGATGCACTTGGGTTGGAAAACATTAATTCCAATGGCATTGGTAAACTTGCTGGTTACAGGTGCTGTAATTTTAGCATTTGGAAATTAATTAATTTAAAATTTGAGAATGAGCTAATTTGAACATTGAATGCAACAATTATTTTTAGCTCAATAACTATAAAATTAAGATAACAGACAAGATTTGTCTAAAATCTGATGTCTAACATCTAACATCTATAATTAAATGAAACTTACGAACAGATCAAAAGTTGTTTCTAACAAGGAAATGACCCTTGCTGAAAAAATCTATCTTCCTGCGATTTTCACAGGGATGGGGATTACCTTTAAGCATGCTGTAAGAACCGTATTGAAAGGTGCTCCTGCAGTATATTCCTATCCGGAAGTACAGAAGCCAAGGGCAGATATCTGGAGAGGCCAGCACGTTTTGAAGAGAGACGAGGAAGGCAGAGAAAGATGTACCGCTTGCGGACTTTGTGCAGTAGCGTGTCCTGCAGAAGCAATCACCATGACTGCAGCTGAACGAACAAAGGAGGAAAAGCACCTTTACAGAGAAGAAAAATATGCTTCAGTATATGAAATCAATATGCTGAGATGTATTTTCTGCGGAATGTGCGAAGAGGCTTGTCCGAAGTCTGCAATCTATCTTACCGACCGACTGGTAGATGTAGAAACCAACAGAGGGTCTTTCATTTACGGAAAAGATAAATTAGTTGAAAAAATAAACGAAAGGATTGATATCACTGAAAGACAATCCGAGAAACAAAAAAATGCGGTAAAATAATGGATCAGTTTTTATTTTTCTTGGTGGCGTTTTTAGCAGTGGCAAGTGCGGTGTATTTCGTGTTTGCGAGAAATCCTCTTTATGCTATTCTGTCATTAATTGTTACGATGTTTTCTATTGCGGGGATGTACATTCTTCTGAATGCACAATTCCTTGCGATTATCCAGATCATTGTCTATGCAGGAGCCATCATGGTATTATTCCTGTATATCCTCATGATGCTGAACCTTAATAAGCAAGACGAAAGTAAGAAGAACAATACTTTAAAATTTGTTGGTGTTTTTACGGCGGGTCTTTTATTGATTGGTGTTTTAGGCGTGTTCAGAGGCGTTCAGCAGAACCAGATTGTCGTTGATAATGCAGACGGTAGCATCGGACTTACTAAAAATCTGGGAAGACTTTTGTTTAATGAATATGTTTTACCGTTTGAGCTTGCATCCATCCTTATTTTGGCAGGTATCGTAGGTGCGGTATTAATCGGTAAAAAAGATTTATAAAATTATGGGAGAAGTAAATACATTTATACAAAGCATCCCTCTGAATTACTTCATCATTCTTTCATCAGTATTATTCTGTCTGGGAGTATTGGGAGTATTGCTGAGAAAAAATGCAATTGTTATTTTAGGTTGTGTAGAGCTTATGCTGAATTCTGTAAACCTTTTATTGGCTGCATTTTCAGCATACAAAGGTAACGGCGACGGACAACTTCTGGTTTTCTTCATTATGGTGGTGGCTGCTGCGGAAGTAGCGGTAGGTTTGGCAATTATTGCTATGCTCTATAGAAATACCCGTTCTGTTGATGTAAGTATATTTAATAAATTAAGAGGATAAGAATGGAAAATTTAGTGTATGCAATAATACTTTTACCACTTTTAGGTTTTCTTATAAACGGTCTGTTCGGAAAAAATCTTCCAAAAATTGTTGTCGGTAGCCTGGCTACAGCAATGGTTTTTGCATCTTTCTGCATTGCAGTAAGTATTTTCATGAATTTTGATTCCGAAAGCCAGCCTGTCATTGTAAAAGCTTTTGAATGGTTTAGAGTAAATGGAATTCAGATCAATTTCGGGTTCCAGATCGATCAGCTCTCATTAATGATGGTCATGATCATCACAGGGATCGGATCTTTAATTCACCTCTACTCTATCGGATATATGAGTCATGATAAAGGTTTCTATAAGTTTTTTACTTATCTGAACCTGTTTATCTTCTCGATGTTACTATTGGTAATGGGAAGTAACTACCTGATCCTTTTCATCGGATGGGAAGGCGTAGGATTGTGTTCTTATTTACTAATCGGTTTCTGGTATACCAACGAAGAATATGGTAAAGCGGCAAGAAAAGCTTTCATTATGAACAGAATCGGTGACCTTGCATTATTGATCGGTATCTTTATGCTGGCTTCTCAAACGAATGCTGTGGATTACCTTACCATCAGAGAAAATGCCGGAAAATTTGAATTGGACGGAAGCGTGATTATCTTTATCACAGCAAGTTTATTTATCGGGGCTACCGGTAAATCTGCACAGGTTCCGTTATATACCTGGTTACCTGATGCGATGGCCGGGCCAACTCCGGTTTCTGCATTGATTCACGCAGCAACGATGGTAACGGCGGGTATCTATTTAGTGGTAAGATCCAATTTCTTATTCACTTTAGCCCCAACGGTTCAGGGAGGAATTTTATTCATCGGGTTCCTGACAGCCGCATTGGCAGGGTTCTATGCCCTACGTCAGAACGACATCAAAAAAGTATTGGCCTACTCTACCGTTTCACAGCTTGGATTTATGTTCATCGCTTTAGGTTTAGGAGCTTATACAACGGCCATGTTCCACGTAATGACACACGCTTTCTTCAAAGCATTATTGTTCTTAGGAGCGGGTTCTGTAATCCATGCGATGAGCAATGAGCAGGATATGCGTTTCATGGGAGGGTTAAAAAAATACATTCCTCTCACCCATGCTACCTTCCTGATCGGAACATTAGCCATCTCAGGATTCCCTTTATTATCGGGGATGATCTCTAAAGATGAAATTTTAGTAGCGGCTTTCGCTAAAAATCCAATTTACTGGGTATTCTTATTCATTTTAGCGGCCATTACAGCAACTTATATGTTCAGACTGTATTATCTTACTTTCCACGGCGAGTTCAGAGGGACGGAAGAACAAAAACACCACTTACACGAAAGTCCGACCAATATGACCTTACCATTGATCGTACTGGCTATACTTTCTGTGGTCGGAGGTTTAATAAATCTTCCTCACTTCATCGGTCATGGTCATTATGCAAAATTAATGGAATGGCTGAAGCCTGTGCTTACTGAGGAAAGCTATAATCAGATGGAGGCTACACTTTCAGGAGTTCCGTTTGGTACCGAAATGATACTTTTAGGCGCAACAGTTTTAATGTTCTTCAGTGTATGGTTCCTTGTTAAAAATACTTACGTTAACAAGAAAAAACAGGCTCTTCCTGAAGAGCAGTACACCGGATGGGAAAAGCTGTCTGCCAGAAAATTATATATTGACGAACTTTACAATGCATTAATTGTAAAAACTGTTGAAGGATTAGGACGCGGAGGAAAGATGTTTGATAAAGGTATTCTTGATCGTTTTGTAGACTTCGTAGGTGAAGGTGCTGAGGACAGCGGAAAAGCTATGAAGCGCATCCAGAACGGAAATGTTGAGAATTACATTCTGATTATGTCTTTAGCGGTAGGAATTATACTGATTGTTAACTTTATATTACAATAATGTCTGGTTTATTATTAACATTATTACTATTACCTCTTGTAGGTTCGGGATTAGTTTTTGCATGGAAAAATAAATCCAGCAAGTATTTGGCACTGGGGATTTCGTTGATTCAGATGCTTGTAACATTCTACATTGCGGCGGATTTCAATTTTAATCCAACGGTAGACAGCGTATTACAGCACGAGATCAATTATCCTTGGTCACAATTTATCAAAAGTACACTTCATTTCGGGATCGACGGAATGAGCCTGCTTCTTTTGTTGCTGACCAATATCTTAACGCCTGTTATTATTTTATCTTCTTTTAATGAAAATGTAAGCTACAGAAATTCTTTCTACGGACTGATCCTGATGATGCAGTTCGGACTTATAGGGGTTTTCACATCGCTTGACGGATTATTATTCTACATTTTCTGGGAAGTAACTTTGATTCCGATCTGGTTCATTGCAGGACTTTGGGGCCAGGAAAATAAGAGATTTGAATTCACAACAAAATTCTTCGTATATACTTTCGTAGGATCACTATTCATGCTGGCAGGTTTGATTTATGTTTATAATCATTCCGCATCTTTTGCCCTGACAGATCTTTATAATGCTCAATTAAACGAAACCCAGCAGACGGTGGTATTCTGGTTTATTTTCTTTGCTTTTGCAGTGAAATTGCCGGTATTTCCTTTCCATACCTGGCAGCCGGATACGTACACTTATTCGCCTACACAAGGGTCAATGCTTTTGTCGGGGATTATGCTTAAAATGGCCATCTACGGAGTTATGCGTTATCTGTTGCCGATCACGCCGCTTCCGATTGCAGGAATTTCAGGGCAGATCGTCATCATTCTGGCCATCGTAGGAATTGTTCACGGGGCTTTGATTGCGATCATTCAGACCGATATGAAAAGAATTATTGCGTATTCTTCTTTCTCTCACGTTGGTTTAATGGTGGCCGGTATTTTTGCTTCTGCGGTAATCACTTTAAGAGGGAATTTAAATATTGAAGGAGCTGAAGGAGCTTTGGTACAGACATTCGCCCACGGGATCAACGTGGCAGGGCTGTTTTACTGCTGTGACATTTTATACAAAAGATTCAAATCAAGGGATATCAGACAAATGGGAGGCCTTGCAAAGGTTGCTCCGAAGTTTGCCGTATTGTTTTTGATCATCATACTAGGTTCAATGGGCGTTCCATTGACGAACGGATTTATCGGGGAATTTATCCTGTTAAAATCCGTATATGATTTCAACGGGTTGGCAGCCGTGATCGCAGGTCTTACAGTAATTCTTGCTGCTGTTTATCTATTGAGATTCTACGGAAAAGCAATGTTCGGACAGGGAGACGAAGCCGTTCTGAGTACCGCAAAAGATCTGTCTACCGTAGAGTTTTCTGTGTTGGCGAGTTTAGCGGTTTTTGTGATTGTATTTGGTATTTTCCCACAGCCGATCATCGAAATGGTGAACAGTTCGTTGAAGTTTATCTACACGGCGATGGCCAGTTAAAATTAAAAGATTTAAAAATTAAAAAATAAGAGATCAGGGAAGATAAAAAGTAAAGTACGAAGCTCTATTTCAAACCTTACTTTACCTTCAAATCTCAAATCTATATTATGAGTGTTTTAATTATTGTTTTCCTAACGGCAGTTGTTGCGTTATTTTCAGGAGTTTTTGAACAAGGGAAATTCGCAAGATATATTGGGATTTTGGGATTGATCATCGCATTATGGGTAAGCTTTATGCCGGAATGTACATTCTTTGCGCAGTACCGTCATATGTATGACTATACTCAAAATACGGCATTATTCACTAAAATATCAATCGTAACCACATTGTTATTGTTCTTTCTGGGAGGTTTTGCATTCAGCAATCACAGAAGCCACCAGTCGGAGCTGTATGCTTTGATGCTTTTTGCCCTTTGTGGTGGAATTATCCTTTTCGGATACCAGAACATGGTAACCCTGTTCCTTGGGGTTGAAATCCTTTCCATTCCTTTATACGTAATGGCCGGTGCTAATAAAACTGATTTAAGATCCAATGAAGCTTCTATCAAATATTTCCTGATGGGTGCCTTTGCAACAGGTTTTCTGTTGTTTGGGATTGCCTTTATCTACGGAAGTGTAGGAAGTTTTGACTTATATAAGATCCAGAATTTCGGCGTTCTGAACCCGAAAGATGGGATGTTTATTTTGGGAGTTTTATTAATACTTTGTGCGTTGGCATTTAAAGTAGCATTAGCACCTTTCCACATGTGGAGTCCTGATGTTTATTATGGAGCACCCTCATTGATTACGGCTTTCATGGCAAGTGTGGTGAAGATCTCCGGATTTTATGCACTGTTTAGATTAATGACCATCGGGTTTGGTGCTGTGACCGAAGAATGGATCAATGTTTTCGGGGTATTCCTGATTATTACTTTATTATTGGCAAACGTCATGGGACTTGCCCAGACCAATGCCAAAAGAATGCTGGCCTACTCTTCAGTTTCCCACGCAGGTTACATTGGCCTGGTATTCTTTGGGATGACCAGCCTTTCCACTTATAATTTAGCCTTTTATCTCTTTGCCTACGCTTTGGCAACAGTAGGGGTTTTCATGTGCTTAATTTATGTTGAAAAACTGAAAAGAGAAACGTCTTTCGGAGCTTTCAGAGGCTTAGCAAAAACAGAACCTTTATTGGCTACGGTAGCTTCCATTTCCATGCTTTCCATGGCGGGGATTCCGTTGACAGCCGGTTTTATGGGGAAATTTGCATTGTTCTCCCAGGCGATGAATTCGAACCATGGTGTTTTCCTTGTGCTGGTAGCCGTTTTAGGTTCCGCCCTTTCCATCGCATATTATTTAAGATTAATCATTTCAATGTTCTTTTTTAAAGAAAGTACATTCAAATCTTCAGAGAAAGTGACCTTAACCTATAATATTGTTGCGGTATTCGTTATCGCTTCCATCATTGTTCTGGGTGTTTTCCCTGATCTGTTTGCAAGACAGTTCGGACTGTAAAAAATCACTTAAAAATAACAGACCACAACCGCTAAGTTGTGGTTTTTTTATACCTTTACTTTAAATTTCAGTTTTGGCCAATCTTTACAAAAAAGACGCTCCATTTCAGGTTTATATTTCTTTCAAAAAATATTTGGATGTGCTTGAACATATCCGGTACAATGACCGTTTGGACTACCGGGTGAACTATGCCAAATCCCTGATCGATAAAACCAAAAACTTTAAAGAACTGAGAGACGGGTTTCAGGATATTTCACTGCTTGAAAAACATGATGAGCTGATCAAGTTACTGCTTGCCGATCTTTTTCCTACGGGACTTACTCATAATGAAATAAAAGCAGCCAGCATTCCGCTTTCCAATATTACATTCAACTATACCGAAAGATTTAAAAATATCCTCAAAGATGCCGGGAAAGATTTTGAAATAGAGCTTCGGAATATTGATGACGACGAGTTTTATGTGTTCTGCTGCTGCCTGATTATGCAGGCCTATTACAAAAGAGACATCAAAAGTTCACTCCCTTTTTATTATGACATCCCGAACAGACAGGGAATCATGAAGCATTACAAAATTACGGTCAATTCCGATTTCACGGAAGTGTATCCTATCAAAGGCACTAAAATACCTTCTGAAGAAGTCGTGGATATGCTGCTCGAAAATCTCGATGATTTTAAGATGTGGAAAAAATATTTCCCTTCAGAATCATGGATATTAAAAGGTTTTACAATCATTTCACTGGTCGATTGTACCTCTGAAGTTGCCTTATCCGACCTGAAATCGAGCATGATCAGTATCGACCCCGAAAATCTTTCCCCTGACGAAAACCTCATCGAAATTTTTAAATCTTATTTTGATGTGGCCGATCTTAACTTCGGATTGATGCTTTTTAATAAGAAAGACCAAAGGCTTGAAAAACTTCCGATCTATGAAAACGTTTTTACCAATCATATTCTCGACTTCTGGATCAATACTTTTGATGAAGAAACGAGAAAGAATACGTTTATCAATTTAAACCACAATTCAAAACCGATCGTGGTTTCAAACATTTCCAATCTGGATCACGACATAAAAGATCTCCCATCCTTCAGGATTTTAAGCGAAAATAAAATCAACAGCTTCATGGTAATTCCGATCATGAAAGAAAACGAACTGATTGCCATCATGGAATTTACTTCTACTATTGTCAACAGCTTCAACGGCCTTAAACTGAAAAAGCTCGAATTTTTTTCAGACATGATCTTATTTTCCCTCAACAGGTTCAGCTTTGAGAAAAACTACCAGATAGAAGCCATCATTCAACGCGAATACACCTCTATACACGACAGCGTGGTATGGAAATTCAGGAATGAAGCGGAGAAATATTTCAATGCCTCCCTGAATAAAAAAATATACACTTTACGGCAAATCATCTTCAAAAACCTTACGCCTCTCTTCGGGTTCTCGGATATCCGTTCTTCATCTGAAAAACGGTACAACCTGATGCTTGAAGATCTTAATCAGCAGATTGAATGCCTGCACGGGATTTTCTCAATGCTCACAGACTCCGATACCGAAAAGTACCATCTGGCGATTGATATTTTTGAGAATGAATTAAACAATGAGATAAAAGCAGACAGCGAACAGCGTTTTCAGCGTTTACTGAGAGATGAAATCCATCCTTTCTTACAGGCAAAACTGGAAATCAAAACATCCAGTGAGGTTAAAGCAAAAATAAAAGATTATTTCAGCCAGGTCTTTACGCAAAATGATTTATTTTATGGAAATCGTAAAAACCTGGATGATTCGATTACCTTGGTCAACAGGAAGCTCGCGGACGTCCTTGATGAGAGCCAGGTGAAAGCACAGCAGATTTTCCCGCACTACTACGAAAGATTTAAATCTGACGGTATTGAGCACAACCTGTATATCGGAAAAAATATTGCCCCGGAATTGAATTATCATTCTAAGGTCGTTCATAAGCTGAGATATTGGCAGCTGAAAACCATTTGCAATATGGAGCGTGAATTTCGGAATTTCAAAAAGGACCTTCCGATTGCCATGGATATTGCTTCCCTGATTTTTGTCTACAATGAAAAGATCGATATCCGTTTCAGAATGGATGAAAAACGTTTTGATGTGGACGGTGCCTTCAATTCCTATTATGAGATCATTAAAAAAAGGCTTGATAAAGCGCACGTAAAAGATTCTGCCGAACGAATTACCTGCCCGGGGAAAATAACGATTGTCTATTTCGGCATGGAAAACCAGCGCGAGTATCTGGATTATATCAGTAAATTACAGAAAAAAGAGATTCTCCGTAATGATGTTGAGTTTCTCCGTGTGGAAGATCTGCAGGGAATTACCGGCCTTCTTGCCCTAAGGGTATCTATAGCCTAAAAATAAAGCTCATCCGGACTGAATGAGCTTTTATCTTAAAGAAATATTTTTTTAAAGGGTCAGAAAAGCATACCCGAAAGACAATACCGAAATGACGATTCCAGCCATGAAAATCTGGTAAGTGATCGACAAAAGCCTGTATTTCCGGTCCAGAACTTTCCCCAGATAGTATAAGTCTTTTACCATAGAATCATAAATATAATCGCGGTCTTTTATCAGGATGTTCATTGCGTCCTGGTAATCCTCAAAGACCATACGGTTGAAATTTCCGAAAAATAGCAGATTTACCTTTCTGTCGGCAACGTCTTTTGCGGTAAACCTCGCTTTGGTAACATTAGGTTTCGTGGAAAGAATGGCAAAAATAATCGTTAAAACGGCCGATAAAAGCAGGATAAAACTAGGAATGATAAGATGTGAATTTTTAGGAGTATCCAGCTTTGGAACCAGCACCGAAAGGCAGACTGAAATGATAATCGCATTTACAGACAGCAGAATATTGGCTTTGCTGTCGGCGATATCGCTTAACCGCGTATGATTGCTGAGGGTCACTCTGAATAAAGTATCGACACTGCGATCGGATTTGGGTTCTTTATCTTTGGATTTTTTACTTTCGGACGTTTCTTTTTTATCCTCTTCCTTTTCAAGTTTTTTCTCAATTTTCCTGATATTCTTATCTTTCAGGGGTTGCCAGTTTTGCTTCGCGTAATCGGTGTAGAACCGGTGTTTATGCTTCAGCATATCGAGATTTCCGGAATTCCATTCGTCATTCGAAAAGCACCTTACATTGGTGAGTTCCCACTCTTTTCGTAAAGCATCGGAAATATCATTGTAGTCATGGCTTGCAAAATGGCTGCAGTCGGCATCTTTTACAATTTTTTCCAGAAGATTCTGCGGCTCATAGGTAATTTTCGTTGCCAGAATAAGTTTGGCAATATCATCGATAGCATTTTCAGGGTAATTTTCCTTCTGAAGAAAATCTTTCATGATCTCAACGCCTTTCTCTTCATGGTCTTTGGCACATTCTATGTATCCTGTATCGTGAAACCACAGAGCAAGCAAAACCTTTTCCTGATCTTTTTCGGAGACCGGCGTATTTTTTAAGATTTCCTCAGCTTTATTTACCGTAAAGGTTGTATGAATAAAATTATGATAAAAATATACCGAAGATAGCTTATCTTTGAATAAGGTTTCAACATAATCTTTGGCTTTTTGTAAAATGTCCATCACGAAATTTTGTTAATGTAAATTTATGAATTTATACTTGAAAACTCATCTAAAAAATACTTCTCTTGCTCTTAGATTCGTATTGTCCGCCGGAGTTCTTTATTCCTGCGCAACATATAACGTAAAAAAGGGTAAAAACTTATCTGAAGTCAGCAATTCTGATATCAAACCGGAAACTGATTTTAAACTTTTCCTGGTAGGAGATGCAGGAAATGCAGATGAGCTTCAGTCTCAAAATACGTTACGCTTGTTGAAAAGCCAGCTGGAAACCGCCGGCAGCAATTCGATGCTAATTTTTTTAGGAGATAATATTTATCCGAAAGGAATGCCCGATCCCTCCGATAAAAATTATGAGCAGGCAAAGAAAAAGCTCGAAGATCAGCTTTCGATTGTAAAAAACTTTAAAGGCAAAACACTGGTTATTCCCGGAAACCACGACTGGTACAGCGGACTGGACGGAATGAAAGCACAGGAAGATTTTGTAAAGAATTATTTAAATGATAAAAAAGCTTTCCTTCCCAAAAATACCTGCCCGATCGACGATATCAATTTAACAAAAGACATAAAACTCATTGTCATCGATTCGGAATGGGCACTTTTAAACTGGGACAAACATCCCGGAATCAATAAAAACTGTGACATTAAAACCCGTGAAGATTTTTTCGAGGAATTTAAAGACCTCATTACTAAAAATCAGGACAAGCAGATCATTGTAGCGCTCCATCATCCTGTGATCAGCAGCGGGACGCATGCCGGGTACAGTTCGGCAAAATCCCATCTTTTTCCCCTGAAAAGTAAAATTCCCGCTCCGGGGGTTGCGAGTCTTATCAATGTGGTAAGAAGCTCGTCGGGCGCCAACCCGGAAGACATCAACAATCAGCATTATGCGGATCTGGCCAACAGGCTAAAAAGCATCGTCCAGGAGAAAGAAAACATTATTTTTGTTTCGGGGCACGATCACAATCTGCAGTACCACGAAGCAAGAAATATCCGGCAGATCGTCAGCGGCGCCGGTTCAAAGGTAGATCCCGCATCGATCGGCGAAAAAACAGACTTTTCGTACGGAGGAAGCGGATTTGCCGTGTTAAATATGAGAAAGGACAAAAGTGCCGATGTGGAATATTTTTCGACAAGAGACAACGCTCTGGAAAAACTTTCGCATATACAAGTAACCGAAAAGCCTGCGGATTTTGTCAATAATTATCCCGATTCTTTTCCTTCTACCATCACTTCTACTATTTATCCTAAAAAATTAACCGAAAAAAGAAAATTTTACAGATGGCTTTGGGGTGAGCATTACCGGAAATATTACGGCATGCCCATTGAAGCCCCGACAGCAAATATTTCAACACTGGATGGCGGATATATCCCTTTCAGAGAAGGAGGAGGAAACCAGTCAAACAGCCTGAGGTTAAAAGCAAAAGACGGACAGGAATTTGTGATGAGAGGCGTGAAAAAAAGTGCCGTGCGTTTTCTTAACAACATGGCTTTTAAAAAAAGTACGTTCGGAAATGAGCTGGACAACACCTTCCCGGAAAAATTCCTGCTGGACTTCTATACCACCAATCATCCTTTCACACCTTTTGCGATCGGCAACCTGTCGGACAAGCTGAATCTTTATCACAGCAATCCGAGGTTATACTATATTCCTAAACAAAAAGCACTCGGAGAATACAATATGCACTACGGTGATGAAATGTACATGATTGAAGAGCGGTTTTCTTCGGATCCCAAGACCCTCGCATCACTGGATCATGCAAATGATATTGTTTCCACGGATGACGTGCTTAAAAATTTTAGCAAAAATTACAAATATTCGGTAGACCAGGAATTGTATATCAGGGCCCGGCTTTTCGATATGCTCATCGGAGATTGGGACCGGCATTCCGACCAATGGAAATGGGCGGAGTACAAGGAAGGCGACAAAGTCATTTACAAACCAATTCCGCGTGACAGGGACCAGGCCTTCAGCAAGTATGACGGTGCTGCCTTTAAAATTATCATGAATATCCCTGCGATCCGACATATGAAAACCTTTAAAGATGACATCCGAAGCGTTAAATGGCTCGCCATGGAACCTTATCCTCTTGATCTCGTGTTCCTTAAAGGAGCAACTCAGGAAGAATGGATCGCACAAGCCAAATATATTCAGGAACATCTCACGGATGAGGATATTGATAATGCTTTCAAAAATTTACCAAAAGAAGTACAGGACGAAACCATTGCAGAAATCCAGAGAAAGCTTAAATTAAGAAAAACGAAACTCGAAACGTATGCTTCGCAGTATTACGATGTGCTGCAGAAGAAGGTTCCGTTGGCGGGTACGGTAAACCCGGATAAGTTTGTCATCACGAAAAACGGGAATTCCGTGAACGTAAAACAGTATAAATTAGATAAAAACCAGGAAAATCCGGAGCTGGTTTTTGAAAAGACCTACGACGATTCCAAGACAAAGGAACTCTGGATTTACGGGCTGGAAGATGATGACATCTATGAAGTTTCCGGTGATGGAAAACCAAAGATGAACATTCGTCTGATAGGAGGATACAATCATGATACTTACAATGTAGCCGATGGCAGAAAGGTAAAGATCTATGATTTTAAGTCACAGAAAAACACCTACAATACCCACGGAGCCACCAAAGATATTTCCGATGACTATGACATTAATACCTACAATTACAAGCATCCGAAATACAACTTCTTTGCTGGTTATCCGAATGCCAATTTTAATCCGGATGATGGTGTCATCCTTGGCGTAGTGGCCAACTACACGGTCAATAATTTCATCCGCGCACCTTTTACCCAGAAACACAGCCTGCGGGCCAATGTATACACGGCAACGGGAGGCTTTAACCTGGGATACAAAGGAATCTTCAAAAAAGCCGTCGGAAGCTGGGATGCAGGCATCGATGCCAGCTATACGACGCCGTTTTTTGCCAGGACATTCTTCGGCCTGGGCAATGAAAGCGTGTACGATAAAGAAAATGTTGACAGGGATTATAACCGCGTACGTATTTCTCAGTTTCAATTTGCGCCATCGCTGTCCACAACGAGCTGGTATAACCTTAAACATCAGTTTCAGCTGACCTTTGACCATGCGAAAGTACAGAGGAATGACAACCGTTTCGTAGCCGTTTCTCCGGATGTGAATCCCGAAGTTTTTAACGGTCAGCAGTTTGCTGGAGCCAATTATACCTTCAGTTTTAAAAACCTGGACAACAGCGCTTTCCCTACTCTGGGAATGGAACTTGCTCTGAAAGCAGGCTGGAAAGCCAATATCTCCGAGTTCGACCAGAATTTCGCAACGTTTCAGGGTACCTTGAACATATTTCACCGGATTGATAAGCGGGGGCGGTTTGTATTGGCCAACTCCACCAATGCCATGCTCGTCAACAACAACAATTTTGAATTTTACCAGGCTGCCGCAATAGGCGGAAATAATGCCATGCGTGCTTACAGGAATGAAAGATTTGCCGGGAAATCTTATGTTGTCAACAATGCCGAAATACGATGGGATTTCGGAAGGGTTAAAAACAATATTGCTCCCGCCAATATGGGAATTCTTGTCGGATATGACCTTGGAAGAGTGTGGATGGACCGTGAATCGTCCGACAAATGGCATCAGGGTGTAGGGGCAGGATTCTGGCTGAATATCCTTGAAATGTTTTCGGCAAGGATAGATTATTTCACCGGTGAAGATGGCGGAAGAATTTCAGGGGGTGTGGGACTTGCGTTCTGATTTATGGGCAATAGGCAATAGGCAATAGGCAATAGGCAATAGGCAATAGGCAATAGGCAATAGGCAATAGGCAATAGGCAAATTTATATCTATACAAAGATTCTCGCAAACAAAAATCTGAATGATTATTTTTAATGCAAAGGTTTATTAATCCTGTATATTTTAAGTAAGCCAAGAATTGATCAGCGAGCTGATTAATGAAGTTATATGGTAGCTTTGTGAAGCTAATTTATTTTCCGTTGCCTTCTGAAATCAACGGTATGAAAAATTGATCTTTGCGGTGAAAACTTTTCCGAAGTTAAAATCATCAGTTTATTTCAAATTAAACCGATAGACGTTTCCTCCGGTTTTTTTATCCTTTTCATCGGCAATTAATAAGGTTTTATCATCAGCAAAAGCTATGGCTTCTTTCTGAGAATTATGATCCAAGGATATTTTCTGAATCTTGGTGGAATTAAAATCGTTCTCCGTAAAACCTGTGAGAATCTGAATATTTTTGTGGTTCAGCAAAACAATTTGATCTCCGGTACTGTTGATTGCCGCTGAAGTAATAGCAGCATCACTGTATCCTCCGTCAAGCTTTAATGTACCAATTAATTTTGCCTCAAAATCTCCTTCTCTGTTAGGCACTTTAAAAACGAGAAAAGTTCCGTCAAAACCTTTACTCCTGTTTTTCGTAAACAGGTAAAAATTTCCTTTCACCTCTACAAAAGCTTCACAGTCATAGAGCCATTTTGATTTTTTCGGAGGAAATTCTGTCTGTCCTTCATAATGAAATTTTGTCGTCTGGACTACCTCAGTTGACTTTTGTGAAGCATCTTTAAGATCAACTTTTAAAATAGAAAGATTTTGGCGGTCATTATCGTTATTTCCAAAATCCCCGATATAAAAATTTCCTTCAGAATCTGTTGTGATATCTTCCCAGTCGTTGTTCTCAACATTATTTACCAGCACGTCAGCAATTTGCTTTCCCTGCCTGTCAAGACCATAAATAACGTTCTTGTTTCCCTGGTCTTCGATGGCCCAGATCGTTTGCTTATCTTTAGACAAAGCAATTCCTGAAACTTCTTTAAGCTTTTTAGGCAAAGAAAATTCTATTTCCAGACCGCCGTTATTTGGAGAATCCTGAGCTTTAGGATTGCAGCTCACCAATAAGAATGCTGATAAAACAATAACTCGCAACATATTTATTTTTTTAATTTTTTAAACTGAAAATAGGAAAACCTGATATTCTTCTCTAAGTTATTAATAATCTGCTGATGATGAAGAAAAAATCCTGCAGCCAGACCGATCAGACTTCCAATAATTGTGTCAAGTAATCTTGCATGCATCAGATTTTCAACATTATGGTGGACCGTACTTCCTGTTTCTGCCAGAAGAATAGTAAGAGGGGTGATGAACACAACGGCAAGGCCATAATTCCGTACCACCAGCAATTCAATAACGAATTGAAGAACCGTGATAATCACAATCATGACAATCTTTTCAGGATTGAATAAAAGAATAATCCATGCCAAGCCTATTCCGATAAAAGTTCCCAGGATCCTGTGCATATTTCTCTGTCGTACGTGCTCAAAATTCCGTCCCTGAACAATGGCAACCGCCGCGATAGAGATCCAATAGGTATTGTTAAATTGTAAAAGATGTCCGACGATCAGCGTTAACGCCATAAAAAAGCCAATGATCGTACTTTCCACAAACTTGGTATATCTTCTTTTGTTAAATGTTCTTCTCGGAACCGCAACGACTTCGCTTTTCTCAATAAAAACAGAGTATAAAAAAGCAAATGAGCACGATAAAATAGCTCCCATTGCCACAAGGCCAACTCGGGTAGGAATCATTTCCAGATCAAATTTATAGGTGCTTGCCATAGCCGCTACCATGATAAAGAAAAAATTTCCGGGCGGCGGAATTTTGTAGTATGAAGAAATAAAATGGGCCAAAAAAGCAATAATGCCCAATGACAATGCCGCAGCATACGCATTAAATCCGAAAAAAGAACTTACCGAAAACGAAAAAACAATTCCGAACGCACAAACTGCCAGGTGAATCATTCGCTGATTGATCGGCGCAGAAGTGAAATATAAGATCGTTAATGCTCCCAAACTGGAAAGCGCTCCATAATTAGGTTTCCCTGAAAAATAACCGATAAACAGGCAGCTGCCAATACAAAGGGCTGCAAGAAAAGGAAAATGCCATTTGCGCTCTGTTTTTTTAAACTCCAACAGATACTGAAATCGGTGATGGATGGGATTCTGCACCTTCATTTTTATTGGAGTTGTTTGGCTTTTTCCCAGAGTATATCCATTTCTTCCAGCGACATTTCTGCTAATTTTAAATTCTGTTCAGCAGCTAAATGTTCCATTTTCTGGAATCTTGAGATAAATTTTAAGTTGGTTCTTTCAAGTGCAGAATCCGGGTTGATCCCTGAAATTCTTGCATAATTGATCAGGGAAAAAAATACATCTCCCAATTCCTGTTCCTTTTTATCCGGATCGGTTTCCTCGTGAAATTCCCGGATTTCTTCATCTACTTTTTTCCAGGCATCTTCCGCATCGTGGAATTCAAACCCGATGCCTTTTACCTTATCCTGAATACGATATGCTTTTACCATGCTCGGAAGACTTTTCGGAACGCCGCCTAAAATTGATTTATTTCCCTCTTTAAGCTTTAATTTTTCCCAGTTTTGCTTGACTTCTTCTTCGTCTTTTACTTCCGTATCTCCATAGATATGGGGATGGCGGAAGATCAGTTTTTCATTGAGTGAATTAATGACATCCGCAATGTCGAAACTTTCTTTTTCGGAACCTATTTTGGCATAAAAAACCAGATGCAGCAATACATCGCCGAGTTCTTTTTTAATTTCCTGTAAATCATTCTGAAGGATCGCATCTGACAGCTCGTACGTTTCTTCCAGTGTTAAATGCCGAAGGGATTCCAGCGTCTGTTTCTGGTCCCACGGGCATTTTTCGCGCAGGTCGTCCATAATATCCAGTAATCTTCCGAAAGCTTCCAGCTTTTCCTGTTTCGTATTCATAGTTTGGGAATTCAAAGTAGTACAAATTTACGGGAAATATTCTGTTTGGTTCTTTTGTGGTTAGAATTTTAACCACAGATGGGCACTGATTTTCACGCATGGAGGCATTGCTTCTGAAACCGGAACACAAAGTTCGCGGAGAAAATGTCCCTGCATGCTGCTGAAAGGTTCACAGAGGCGTTCCACTTATAAGAGACCACTAAGTCTGGCTTCACGACAATTGATCACGCTACTCGACGGTTCTTCCTGAAAGCAATGTTATAAAAATAGATCTACCGAAATTCACACAACGTTTGTCATTCCCGAAGGGAATCTCAACATCGTATGAGAGATTCGCATGGAACGATTCGCATCCGGATTCCTAGTGAATGACAAATATCACGCATTAATTTAGGGATCGCTTTTGCGGTAAAATCTAAACAGTCACTTTCCGGCTGTATTCCTCACCACGATCAACCATGCGGCATCCAGCATTTTCGTGAGCTGGAGATACGGAATGATGATGCTCTTTCCCTCGTCGCACCGGGAATTTCCCAGCGAGAAATACACCATTGCCGAAAGAAATCCATCGAATTCTTCCAGACTGCAGGCCTTGAAAGCGTTCTGAAACACCCGCACCGGATCCCGGTATTCTTCCTCCGAAAGGGAGCCCGTCATTGTTTTGGGAAAGTTGGAATCTGAAGAAATCTTAAACTTCCCATTCTTTGCTTTTCCCCCGATCAGACGGGCGGCCCGGACCAGCGAGCGCAGCGACAGGTACAAATGGAAAATTTCGGCGGGATCTTTCGTGATCCGGACATTCTTCTGTACCGAACACAGCATCATCATGCTGAGGGTTTCCTTTACTTCCACCAGGCTGTTGAACTGGAAGAAGGTTTCCAGCAAACCCGCCGCGGAATGTTTCCGGGTGCCCGACCAGAACCGGGCTTCAAAGTCTGTCTTTTTCTTTTTCATGATTCTGTTTTTTTAGATTGTGGACGGCCATCGTTCAGAGAAGAGCTTTCCCAAGGGATGCCGGAATTTTATTTTCATGTTAATCTTCGTGGTCAGGGCATACCGGAGACGGCCTGCCTGGTGGCAGACCATTACCGGATGTAAAGAATAACAAAACAATTATGCACAGGAAGACCCTGTTCATTTCTTAAATTCCTTTCGGGATGAAAATAATTTGGAAAATTGACAGAAAGCCAGTACTTTTAAGGGACGAGTTTAGCGTACTTCGGCTTTCCTTTGCGCTTAAAGGAATTTCGGAGTTCGGCGGTTTTTGATTGCGGCTATGCCCCGCCTTCCTGCACTTGCGGGCAGTTTCGGTATAGCGTGTTATCGGTGATGCGGTGGGAACCGGTTATTCCGGAGGGCCCATGAGCGGAAGGGTTGAAAATTTATTTTTCATCATTTGTTTTTTTATGAAAGCCTCTCCTAAAGCCACCGTAAAAATCACGACCTGCCGTCCGAAAAGTGAGGAACTTTTTGGCAACCATTTCCTTTACGGAAATCGTCACGCCGACTCGGATGCGTCTTTTTAAAGGTCTTTAGAGACTGTTGTTAAGTTGCTGATACAAATATAAGAATAATTTTTAATACACCAATATATAGGTGTAATATTTTTTTTTGAAAATATGACCAAAACTTTCGTGTTTGAAACGACTCAATTCGATTATGACCTTATTAATCATGTCAAAAAGTTAAGAATTGAAAAAGGATTGTCTCAGGAAAAATTAAGCTTAGAAATGGGCTTAGCGAGAAGTTTTGTTGGTAATGTTGAAAATATAAAAGAAAATCATAAATATTCCACCCGCCACATTTCTTTGCTAGCCAAAGCTTTCGGCTACAAAAATATTTCTGAAATGATGGACTTCCCTACTCCGCAATATGACCGAATTAAAGTCACCGTGAAGCAGGTTTATAATGAGAGTGGAACGAAGGTGATGGAAAGTGAGGTGGTGGGGATTGAGGGGATTGAATAGAAAAAACTTCTGAGTTTTCAGGAGTTTTTGTTGATCTATCCGCAAAATATAATAGCAATAATTTTAAGATTACATTTTATTTCGCATATTTATGTTCCTATTACTTAAACCGAATTTCTCAAATTTGTACCTAATAAATCTGGAATACCTATCTTCGTGGGTAGATAAGACAATTTGTTGGTTTGAGAAATTATATTTTAAAAGCTCTACCAATGAATGAGCATTAATTTCATCCAATGTTTGTAACGGATCATCAATAAAAATTATTCCAAGTTTTGATTGATTAAAGACTTTGTTTAATACTAGCATTAATGAAATAACTGTTGCTGAAAGCTGACCAGAACTTAAAGTAAAAGCAACTTCCTGATCTTTATAACAAGGAGTTATATACAACTGCTTTTGTCTCTCCATGTCAAACTCAATATTTAGACCTGAACCTAAACTGTGATTCTGCAATATTTTACCTGTGTATATATGAAAAGGTATTTTAATTTTTTCTACTATTCTATTAGTATATTCTTTAATTTGTGTTTCTACTTTCTTTGACAAATTATTTATTTTAGCAAAGGCAGACTCTAATTTTCTTAATTTTTCTTGTCTTAAAGTGATATTATGGCTGATAGAATTATAAAAATCCCATTGGATATATTTACGTTTATTTTCTATTAGATTTGCTGAAATAGATCTCAATTCTTGTAAGTCGCCTTCAAAATAAAAGTCAAAATCATTTTTAATAGTAGTCTGATCTAAACTACTATCAATTAATGGACGATGATCATTAATCAGTTGTATTGTTTTTTCTTTTATATTTGTTAAATCATCTATAGAACGATGATTAATCCAATTTAAAATTCCATTTTGAGCACTTTCATTGAATAGAAGTAAAAATTCTTTAAATTGATTCTCTCTAGTACGATAATCTAATATTTGAGAATAAAAATCAGCTTCAATCAGCTTACTCCTTTCTTCCAATAAATTTTGATTTTCAGAAAGTAAAGAAGACTTTATAGTATTTAAAATTGTTTCATTGAATTGCTTTTTTATCCTTTCATATTCTGCATTACTGTCTAAGTAAGATTTAAAAATTTTTGACTCGGTTTCTTCTATGTGTTTGATTAATTCTTCATATGATCCCCAGTCATATCCGCAAGTAGGACATTCACTATCTTCAATTTTTATAATAGTTCTATGTTTTGAATTTATTTCTAATAATTCTTCACGCTTTTCTTTCAATTCGGATAAAACCCTATTGTCAACAGATAGATTTTCTTCCATTGACAAAATTGTATTAAGTGAAGTTCTATAAGAAGCTAGATATTCATTTAAAACATCTTTTTGAAAAATAAAGTCTGTTGTATTCTTATCGTTAAGTCTCTTATAGTCTAATTTTTCAATCAGCTCAAGAATACTGGAGTTCCTTTGAAAAGTCCGATTTATTGCTATTGTTCTGTCATATTCTGCTTGTATTATTTCAAAATTAGTAACTCCCCAATAGTATTTTATAAATATATCAATAGAATTTGTATTAAGGAAAGAACTAATTTTTTGGTTATTAATAACATTCTCAATGGACTCTTTGTGAAGAATCAAATAATTTAGCTTATCTAACTCTGTAAGATACTGTTGATGGATGTCAGAATCTGTATTTTTTATTTCTTCTTTATCCCAATCTAAGCCTTTAGCAGTTATAAGCCTACTGAAGACAACGTCAGAAGCGCTTTCTGAGATTGTATCTAAATTGTTTTTTTGGAATTGTTCTATCTCATTTCTGTAGATAGTCATTTTATTTTCAATCTGAGACCTGAAACTTTTGAGTTTAGATAAAAGCAGTCGTTCTTCTTCTCCACCTAATAATGATTCTAAAGTATTATACCTGTCTTTAGGATTTTCTTTTAAAAAATAGGTATTTTCATCTTGTTCTACATAATTCAATAAATTAAACAATGAGTAAATATCCTTAAAGTCAAGCAATTGCTCTAAATCATTATATTCAGTTTCTGCATCATTAACATAAAATATTGAAGAAGAAAAAATCTGCCCAATATTATTACCTCTTGAAAAATAATCATTTGCTGCAGGAAATTCTCTCTTAATTTCCAGTTGATTTCCTTCATTATCCTTTAGAACGATAGAAATTTCTATTTTAGAATTATTTACTTTATGGATAGGACTATCTTTAAACGCATAGTTTTTATTTAAAAAAGGCGTTCTGACCTTTCTAGGGGTCTCGGCAAACAATATCTCAATGGCTTCAAAACAAGTGGTTTTTCCATAACCATTTGGTCCATCATAAACAATTAAATTATTACCATCAAAATTAAATTCTGATTCGGTAATACATTTAAAATTTTTAATATACAGACTTGATATTTTATACTTGTTCATCATCAGCTATTTGAAATTGTGAAATAAAAGTTTCAATATCTACACTATCAGAATAGTTATCATTAATGTTTTGTAGCAAAGTTTTCTCGTTCTCTGTCAAATCCGTTTCTAAAAGTTCTGCAATGGTAGTCAGTCCAAAACTATCACTATGATAATTTAAAAAAGGAAGTTTAATAAAAAGATTCATTAACAATTGATACCAACTTTCATCTTTGTTGTTAATGATTTCAGAGTTCTCTAATGCTATTTTGTTTAATTTTTCATTTAAATTATCTGATGTTATACCCCCTAATTTCTTATTTAATAATTCAAAATCTGAGTTGAGATACGGTAAAATATACTTTTTAGCAATTTTATAATCTTCCTCTATTTTATGTATTTGCTTTAAAATGTCTTCATTTTCTAATGTTTCTAATTGTACTGCAACAATGCAGGAAAGATTAAAGTCAATGAATCTATTTCTAAAAACATCTATGTTAGAATATTCTTTGACGCTATCTAAATAGGCATTTATCCCTAAATCAATATCATTGCTGTTTTCCTCCAGCTCAAGTTGACGTAATAAATTTTGATATTCTGAAGATATTATGATATAAAAATCGTCCTTATCCTCAAAATATAATACCGTAGGGTTTAGTTTTCCATCATTTAATTCTAAAGACTTTAGATGATTATTTTCTGCAATATTTTCAATTAAATTTTTCATGAATTGAGATCAGTTATAGTTTCAGATAGCTTTTTTAATCCAAAATTTTTAATAGGATCTGTAATATTTATAGAGGGGGCTGAAAAAGTATCAGGAACATCAGTAATATTCCTTCTAAGATCCGCTACAATGCTTTTATCTAACGTCACATGATCTGTAACTATATAATCAGCATCTGTTAAATTATTTTCCTGAATATTTTTAAAATAGCCTTGTAGCTTTATTTTATCAGGATTAGTTGGAGGATCACTAATATTGTGGCTTATAAGGGATAACTGATATTTTTCCTTATTATGATTATAAATAAGGTTTTCATAATCAGGTGCTTGAATAATTCCCTCTATTGCTTTTGTAATAATATTATTTATAGAGTCCGTATTCATATAAGAAATCGAATTTACTCGTATGTCATCATCACCTAAGGTAACATGGGCGTTAATTCGTTCTTTTACAAGTTTCTTTATGTCATCAAAATCCAGGCGGTCAATACCTTCGTAGCATTCCGTTACTTTTTTACATAATTCAACTTCATTTGGGTTACTCATGTCATAATCAGGAATATGTTCAGATAATTTCTTTAGAAATATTCGTACAGCTGAAAACCAAAAAATATCTTCAGTGTAAGTTAAAGCCGAACTAAGAATCCAGTTTTTAATTTCTGTCAATGGTATAGAGCGAGCGACTTTGGTTCTGTGCCGTAACTTGATTAGGTTGACAATATTATTAAGACAATAATTTCTTTTTAGTGTAATATCACTCTGATGTGGGTTAGGTTCAGGGAGTAAGCTTTCTATTGCAGTATCAATTTTTGAAGTAATATTTTCAAGAGTATAGACTCCTTGAATAATAGAAAATTTACTAAAATCAATGGTTTTGTATCTGTTGTCAAAAGAAGATAAATCCGATTCATAATCTGAAATTACTTTATCGGTAATTAATGAACAATTAATAGGTTTTACTCTTTTATTAATACTAAATAATGATTGTTTTTTTCTACCGTCATTAGGGTCTTTCAATAAAGTTATAAAATAGTAATACTTGTCAATTAATTCCTTTATGACACCCTTATATTTACTTAATTTGTCGGCATCTTGACTTAAATATGCCTTTACTTGAAACACTTCTAAAATATCAGTCTTTAAAGAAAAATCTTCATCTTGTTCTAATCTCAAACAAAAATCATCAGGAATCGTGTCGCCTAAACTTATAATAGTTTCAATTGCTTTGCATAAAGCAACTTCTCCTTGAAATATATATCCAGACCAACTAGGGGTAGCATCTGTACTCATCAGTTATTTATAAATTATTCATAAAACACAATTATAATTTATTCCTCAAAATAGTAGTTACGGTTTTCCGTAAAATAATTAATTTATCAGATTATCTTCAATGAATTCAAATACTTCGTAAGTTATTCTCCTAACCTCGATATATTCTTCTGTTCCTATATTCGCAAAGGAAAGTTCTTCACATTTTCTATGAAAGTTCTTTAACTCTTTTTTTTGCTTCGAATCTTTAACTAATGGGATTACATTTTGTAATACTACAGATAATTTATTATGTAAGTGATTACTCATTAAATCATCTGCAGTCTTTAATTGAGAATAATATTCTTTAATTGTCATGGATAGAGTTTTAACAAATCTAAAAAAAAATTATGAAGAATTATTAAATAATTACGTCATATAAAATCACTTATTAATATGAATAATTTTTATTAATATTATACTTAGCATAATAGTAAAGTAATTTTCATAGTCAGTTAAGAATTAGTTATAAAAAAACCTCATCAAATCTGATGAGGTTTATATTGTAAAGTAAGATAATTAATTATCCCTGTTTTCTGTGCGTGCTTTTCGGAGCGGCTTTGGCTGCAGAAGTCGCTTTTACTTTTGGAGCGGCTGGCTTTTCAGCTTTTGGGGCTGCTTTTTTAGGCGCTTCTTTTTCTACGTTTACTTCTTCGGTTGCCGGTTCACCATCCAATGTTTCAGGTTCTGCTTTTACGAAGCTTTCCGGCGTGATGTATCCTGCTTTGTGAAGGATGTTGTACCATTGTGCCAGTTTTTTGATATCGGAAGCGTACACTCTTTCGGTATCGTAGTTCGGAAGAGAAGCGGTCATGAATTCTTTCAGCTCAGCTTCAGTAGCTTTGTGGTGGATGGCTTCTTTGTAATCGTAGTTTTTCGCAATATTTTCAAAAACTTCGAACAAAGGAACTTCCTTATCAAAGGTAAACATGGCGATGTTATCCAGTAAGCTTACCTGGCTGGAATTCCCGATGCTCACTTTCTTCTTGGTCGTAACATCTTCAATGATAAAACCGTTTCTTAATTGAGAAACTAATTTGTAAAGTCCTGGTTTTCCAGAGATTGAAATTATTTTTTCTAACAGCATAATTTTATTTTTTGTAAATTCTGCAATCGCTTCCGGCACCTCGGCAAGCTCCGTGCGTGGGCTTTTGCGTTATATTTCTTCTTTTTATTATTTACTTATTTGGGGAATCTCATTTTATAACTGATGCTTACGTCACCCTGGGTAATTTTGGTCAGCTTTCCTTTCACGAGCTTCTTTTTCAGGGCACTCAAATGGTCGGTGAACAGAATTCCTTCGATGTGGTCGTACTCATGCTGGATTACGCGGGCTCTAATATCGGAAAAAGTTTCGGTATGTTTTACGAAATTTTCGTCATAGTATTCAATGACGATGGTTCCTTTCCGCTTCACGTCTTCCCGTACATCCGGAATCGAAAGGCATCCTTCATTGAATTTCCACTCTTCACCGGATTCTTCAAGAATTTGCGCATTGATGAACACTTTCTTAAACTCTGCCAGTTCATCCTTGATGTCTTCATAATCTTCATCTTCCGCCAGCGGGCTCACGTCGATCACGAAAAGGCGGATGTCCAGACCGATCTGCGGGGCCGCCAGACCGATTCCATTGGCACTGTACATAGTCTCGAACATGTTTTCTATCAGTTCCTGAAGGTCGGGATAATCCTTGTCTATATCCTTTGCTACTTTTCTTAAAACCGGGTCCCCAAAAGCTCTTATCGGTAAAATCATCTTGTTCTTTGTTCTAAAAAATTCTGCAATATGATGGTTGCACTTACTTTATCTATTAATCCTTTCTCCTGCCGCTGCTTTTTACTTTTTCCGCTTTGGGAAATAAAAAAAGAGGCCATTTTGGAGGTAAATCTCTCATCGAAGCGGTTGACTTTCACGGTCGGAAATTCATCTTTAAAAATTTCGATAAATTTCAGAATATCCGTTTCCACTTCGGAGACATTTCCTTTCAGGTCTACGGGAAGTCCTATCACGACTTCATCTACTTTGTTTTCACTGAAATATTTCTTCAGAAAATCAGTCAGAACAGGAGTCGAAACCGTATCCAGACCGCTTGCAATGATCTGCATATCGTCGGTTACAGCGATGCCGCACCGAGCCTTTCCGTAGTCTATTGCAAGGATTTGTCCCATAGGTTTGCAAATTTAGTAAATTTTAATGATTTTATTCCAAATGCGGTTTTTTATTACGCCCTGCATTGTCAATAGCGGTTTTCGTCTGTTTTACCGCCATCCCTCAAGATAGGGAATACTTGTTTATATGGGGATTGAATAAGGAAATTTCATGCATTTGCACGGTTTTTTTACAAATCATGTTTTATTACGCTAATTTTTTTATAAATTTAATTTTCAAAACAAAATTATGAAGAAACTCATCCTCGTACGACATGCAAAAAGCGACTGGCCGGAAGAAACCGACGACTTCAACAGACCCTTGGCAGACAAGGGGTTGGAAGAAGCGATGCATATGTCTAAATTTATGAAAGACAACAATGTGAGCATCGATTATTTTGTTTCGAGTCCCGCGGTCCGTGCATTGAATACGTGCAGGATCTTCAACCAGTCTTATCAAATCGATCTTACGACGGATGAGAAGCTTTACAATCCTTTGGAAAGCAATTTTGAATCGGTAATCTATAACCTGGACGATAGCCATGAGTCGGTAGCGTTTTTCTCCCACAACAACGGGATCTCCAATTTTGCCAATTCTATTTCTGAAGACATCTTCCACTTCCCGACTTGTGGTGTTGCGGGTTTTGAGATCGACTGCAATTCGTGGTCGGAATTTGACGGAGCCAAAAAGAGACTGCTGTTTTTTTATGATCCGGGGAAAATAAAATGAAACGATCCAATGGCTTCGAGAGCCTCAGCCACCGGATCTTTTCATCTTACCATGTAAAAAATCAAAGATTTTTAAAAACTTTTGTGTTCTAAAATATGCGCAACACTTTATCCTATAATCCAATATGACTTATGTGTTAAAAACTTTTGTTACTTTGTGGTTACATAAAAAGTTCAAACATTACCCCGTAATTTTCGGCTAAAGCCTTTTTCTCCATTCAAAAACAAAAAGACGGGCTAAAGCCCGTCCCTATTGATAACCACCCCTGAATGATTTTTTATAATTATTTCCGTCTCAAATCCAGATCATCAAAATCAAAGCTGAAATCCGTAACATCGGAAATCGGTTTTAGCCTGGCAGACTGCGCTTTTCCTGTCTCGTCATAGTCGAAAATAATGTAAGCATCGGCATCATAGCTTCTGTCGTCCCATTTGATGATAAAAGAATTATTGGAAAAAGGCAGTAATTCACCTTTCAATCTTGGAGAATTTTTACAGAAAACCCTATAAGCATTTCCCTGCTGTGAGATTTCTACATCGCCAAACCATTTGTCGCTATAGGTTCCGACGAATTGTTCTGCTTTTGGCTGAAGATTTTTATCCTTTCGGAAAGCTTCTGATTTGGCAAAGGCTTCTTTTTTCTGTTTGTCAAAACCCTCTTCCATTTTCTTCATTCTGTCGCTATAGGTTTTCAGCCAGTTACGGTCTGCAATGCCGAGATAAGAATCTTTTATGGTGTTGGTAATCGTACTGAAAGCAGCTCCGGACTGTTGATTTGTCAAAACGACAATTCCCAGTTTCATATCGGGGATCAGCGTAAACTGTGTAACTGTTCCGATCAATCCGCCGGTGTGCTGAATTTGTTTATGACCTTTCACATCGCTTAAAAACCAGCCCATTCCGTAGCCATAGAAGCTGGTATCGTACGGATTTTTCGGGGCTACAGCCTCCGGAATCTGTAAGCTCCACAGCTGCTGGATATTTTTGTCTGAAACTAATTTTTTCCCGTCTTTGGTGGTGAAATTATTCAGGAGGAATTCTGCCCATGTTGTCATGTCTTTAATATTGCTCAAAATTCCTCCCGCAGCATTGCCTGTTTCGTTCCAGTCGTGAGGAACAGCGATGGCTTTTCCGTCAACAGGAGCATGCGCATCGATTTTATTGGCAACAGCTTTTGCCCTGTTGTAGCTTCCGAAACTTGAAGTCATTCCTACAGGTTTCATGATTCTCTGTTCGATAAATTCTGCCCAGCTTAATCCTGAAACTCTGTGAATGACTTCACCGGCAACGATGAACATAATATTATTGTAATCTAATGTTGTTCTGAAAGGGTTTTCAGGTTTTAAATACCGTACATTGTGCACAATATCATTGACCGTTAGATTTCCGCCTTCCGGAAAGAACATCAAATCTCCTTGTCCCAGTCCTAGTCCGGCTCTGTGCGTCACCAAATCTTTAATGGTAACATTTTGAGAAACATACGGATCATACATCTGAAATTCAGGAATATATTTGGAAACTTTATCGTCCCAATCCAGTTTTCCCTCATCGGCTAAAATAGCCAAAGCCGTACACGTAAAACCTTTTGAATTGGAGGCGATTCCAACAAGTGTATTGTCATCCATCGGTTGTTTGGTCGTTAGAGAGCGTACACCAAATCCTTTTGAATAAATCACTTTGCCATCTTTGATAATTCCCACTGACATACCCGGCACATCGAATGTTTTCAGGGTATTTTGTACAAGTTCATCAAGTTTTTTCTCTTCCACCTGTGCGTTCGCAATACCGACAGCAAGCAAAAGAAAGAAAAAAGAAAGTTTCTGCTTCATTTTTTAATTTTTTCAAATTTAATTAAATATTGGATGATGCTGATATAAAAAGTAAAACTTCATAACTTTGCAGGATAAATCATTTTCATGACCAAAATCCTTCTTCTTTCCGATTCCCATTCATACATTGATGACCGTATTTTAGAATATGCCGGACAAGCCGATGCAATATGGCACGGCGGTGATTTCGGGAGCATGGAGGTGATTGAGCAGCTTGAAAAAATCAAACCGCTGAAAGGCGTTTACGGAAATATCGACAATGCGAAGATCCGTTCGGAATTCCCTGAAGTGAATCGTTTCTTTTGCGAAAATGTGGAAGTCCTGATGATCCACATCGGCGGCTATCCGGGAAAATATACGCCACTGGCAAAACAGGAAATTACGAAAAAAGCTCCAAAGCTATTTATTTCAGGCCATTCGCATATTTTGAAAGTGATGTTTGATCAGAAAAACAACCTGCTTCATCTCAATCCGGGAGCATGTGGAAAGCAAGGATGGCATAAAATGAGAACGATGATGCGTTTTGTAATCGACAGAGCGGAAATCAAGGATCTGGAAGTGATTGAATTGGGACCTAAATTTTAAACACTAATTTCACTAATATTCTCACCAATATCACTATTAAAATTGTGAGAATCTGTGAAATTATTTGTGCATTTTGTGTTTTAGAAAAATTATGAAAATAGGAGATAAAGTTTCGGTGGTAGACGAGGATTTGAGTGGAGTAATCACTTCGGTCAACGGAAATATTGTTGTTTTTAAAGATGAATACGGGTTTACTTACCAATATCCGAAAACTAAACTGGTTCCGAAAAATTCGGATCTATATGAAAATATTAAAGTTGTAAAAAAAGCAGAGCCTAAAAAAAATATTTCTAAAAAGCATCAGAAAAATGCATTGGTCCTGGATCTTCATTTTCATCATCTGGTAAAAAATCCGCATGATTACGACAGTTTTGAAAGGTTATTCATTCAGAAGGAAAGATTACTTGAAACGTTGAATTTTTGCAGGAAAAATCATCTTAAAAGATTAGAGATCGTACACGGAATTGGTGACGGAACCCTTCAGCGAATGGTTTGGGATGTCCTGGAAAGCCAGACCGGGCTCGATTTTTACAACAAGGAAATACTTCATCATCAATCGGGTGCGGTAATGGTAGAATTTCACTAAATTTGCAGGAATCAGATTATGAATATACTTAATTTACTTTTCACCAAAGACGGACTGACCTACCAGATTGCTAAAAACAAAAGCATTGTGGAAGAAAAATCGTATTTCGTAAACGAGGAATCCCCGGAAAACTATATTCTGGATACTCTTGAGGAAGTACTCATCAAACAGAGATTTGATGAAATCCAGGTAATTTCCGCCCTGAACCATTTTACGCTGATGCCGGAAGGTTTTTCACAGCACGAAACGGGATTCGACCTGATCGCCTTCAATGCGCCGGTAGACAAGGATAAAGAAGAGCTGATGCTGTCGATCAATGAAAAATTCAAAGTACAGTTTTATTATACGTTTCCGAAGAATTTTTACAAAAAGATTAAAGATCCGGCGATTCCTGTCAGCTTCAATTTTTCAGGGGAGAAGTTTCTAAATTCTATCCATAATAAAAGCCATAAAGAAATTCATATCAATCTTTATCACAACCAGTGTGAATTTTTTGCGATCGACAACAGGAAAGTTATTTTATATAACAATCTGGACGTTAATTCTGAAGTCGATTTTCTTTATTTTATCATGTTTACTTTAAGCAAGATCGGTTTTGGCATCAATGAAACCTATTTCTTTGCATACGGAGAAACTACTGAAAATGAAACATTTATTTCGGAATTGCAGAAATTCGTTAAAAACCTAAAAATCATATTCGATAATATTCCGAATAAAAATTTTATCCTAAATTAGGTTACAGGGATCAGATATCAGGTTTTAGCGAACCTGCGACCTTCTACCTACAATCTAAAACCCAACAACTATGTACAGAATCATTTCAGGCAAATGGAAAGCCAAGAAAATAGCCGCCCCGAAAAATTTTGATGTAAGGCCGACCACGGATTTTGCCAAGGAAGCGCTGTTCAGCATTCTGGAAAACACCTATGATATGCAGTCGGTATCCGTATTGGACTTGTTTGCGGGAATCGGGTCCATCAGTTTTGAATTTGCCTCCAGAGGCTGCCAGGATGTGACTTCCGTGGAAATGAACCCGAAACATACGTCTTTCCTTAATACCACTGCTTCGGAACTCGGATTCAGCCTGCAGGTGAATGTTCAGAGAGGCGATGTTTTTGACTGGCTTAAAAAATTCAGGAATAAAAAATCTTTTGAAATTGTATTTTCCGACGCTCCTTTTGAAATGGAAGAGAAAAAATACCAGGAAATCATTTCTTTAGTTTTAAACAATAAATACCTGAAAGAAAACGGCGTTCTGATCGTCGAGCACCAGAGCCGGATGAAGTTCGATCACCCAAACTTATTCGACACCAGAAAGTACGGAAATGTAAGTTTCAGTTTTTTCAGACCGAATAAAGAAGAAGATACAACGGCTTCAGCAACCGAAGAATAATCAGGACGTTTTCCTGATTATTTTTTTTGAGTTTTCCGCAGCTTCAATTCCCCATTTTGTGATCGCCTGGATCACCGGAAAAAGGGTTTTTCCAAAATCCGTTAAAGCATATTCTACCATTAATGGCGGCTTTTGGGTATAAACTTTTCGCTCGATGATGCCATCTTCTTCCAGCTGTTTCAACTGCAGGCTTAAGGTTCTTTCCGTAATGGTGGGAATCAGCTTTCTGATTTCATTATAACGTTTCGGGCCATCCGTAAGATGAACCAGGATTACCGCTTTCCATTTTCCACCGATGAATCTCATAGTGACGCTCGTACAGCAAGGATAAGTTTTATCGTCTATCGTATACATTTTTTATACTATCATTTTTTACCGTTATTGCAAATGTATAAAACTTACAATAGTTTTGCAACTATAAAAAATATAGTTAAAAAATTATGAGCTTTTTAGAAAAAATGAGATCGAGATATACGGTAAAAAAGTATAATCCGAAAGGAACCCTCAGTGAAGAAACCGTTCAGCAACTGAAAGATATTTTACAGCTGAGTCCATCCTCCATTAACAGCCAGCCCTGGAATTTTGTATTTGTGAATGAATCTTCGGATAACCGGGAAAAACTGGCCGATGCTTCTTACTGGAACAAAGAAAAAATCGACAACAGCAACCTGCTGATCGTTTTCCAGGTGCTTAAAAAGCCGGAAGATTTTGAAAAGCAGATCGAAGGGCATCTGCCGGAAGGATCCATCAATTATTACAAAAATTTTGTAAAATCCAAAGGAGAAGTGTTCATCAAATCCTGGATGGCGCATCAGGTGTACCTTTCGCTGGGCATCCTGCTGTCGGCCTGTGCTGAAATGGGGCTGGATTCCACACCCATGGAAGGCATTGAGAATGACAAATATGATGAGATCATCAACAACGAGAAATACGAAACCCTTTTTGCCGTAACCGTGGGAACAAGATCGGAAGAAGATACAAACCAGCCGGTACATACGCCAAAGAAAAGGCTGGAAAGCAAGGATATAATTATAGAAATCTGATTTAATTCAAATCATTATAAAATAAAAGCTGTCTCTTCACGGGACAGCTTTGCTTTTATAGGACTTTCAGTTCGAGATCGATGGTTTTTCCGAAGAATTTCTTTGAGATTTTTTCAAAGTTTTTCGTAAGGTCCGAAAGATAGAAATGATAGCTAGGCTTAGGATTCTGATCATTCAGCAGATTATATTTATCTAAAATAATTTTCAAATGGTTAGCCACAATATTAGGAGAATCGATCACGCGGACACGGTTTCCGTAATACTGCTTGATCTCATCAATTAATAAAGGATAATGGGTACAGCCCAGGATCAGCGTTTCAATATTCTTCAGCTTGCTGTTGCTGAGATAGTTGTAAATGATGGCGTGGGTGATCGGATGGTTTTTAAAACCTTCTTCAATGGCCGGAACCAGCAAAGGCGTTGCCAGTTCATCCACTTTGATCCATTTGTTATGCTTCCGGATGCTTTTCTTGTACAATCCCGAATTCACGGTAGCTTTCGTTGCAATCACGCCGACGTTATTATGAATTTCGTAGGATACCTTTTCCGCCACAGGATTGATAACATCGATAACCGGCACTTTTCCCGCCACCGACTGCATTACTTCGTTCAACGCATTGGCCGTCGCCGTATTACAGGCAATAACAATCGCTTTACAGTTCTGCTCCAGCAGGAAATTGGTAATTTTTGTAGAATATTCGATGATGGCCTCTCTCGATTTTTCACCGTAAGGAAGGTGTTTGGTGTCTCCGAAATAAATAAGGTCTTCATGAGGAAGTAGCCGCTTAATTTCTTTAGCTACCGTTAATCCACCCACGCCACTATCGAAAATCCCGATAGGCTGTTTCGGTGAAAGATGCGAGTAATCCTGTTTTTTAGTTTTCAAAATAACGTTGAAATTTTATGCAAAAATAAGGAATTTTGCCACGTAAAATATGACTGGTACTCAATTTAAACCATAAACAAATCCGAAGCAATACCATCCGCCATAAACCAGTGTTTTTCTGGAATTTTCAAATGGTTATTTTCAATGATGAGGATTTCTTCCTCCAGCTTCTGCTTAATTTCGTGCCGGAAATGTTCCAGGATCCTGTCATTGAATTTTGCCTCTAAATTACCAAGATCGACTCCCCAAATCGTCCGAAGCCCGATCATGATCATTTCGTTGAACTGGTCTTCAGTGGAAAGCAACTCTTCTTCTTTAGCCAAAATATTTGAATTCAGCTTCTTAATGTACTGGCTGTTGTTGGCAATATTCCAGCTTCTGACATCATGCCCATTGTAAGAATGGGCGGAAGGTCCTATTCCTAAATATTCTTTATACTTCCAATACGAAGAATTGTGTCTTGAATAAAAGCCCGGCTTCGTAAAATTGGAAACTTCATAGTGGTCAAATCCGTTATCCTTCAGGAAATCCGACAGGTAATAAAATTCTTTGTTCTGCTCTTCTTCTTTCGGGCTTTTTATTCTGCCTTTTGAAATCCAGTTTTCCAGAGCGGTTTTGGGTTCAACCGTCAGTGCATATGAAGAAATGTGAGGTACTTCTAAGGCTATTGTTTTATTTAAATTCTCTTTCCAAATCTCCAAGTCGGATGTAGGTGAGCCGTAAATCAAATCAATGCTTAAATTTTCAAATCCGAAATCCTGAGCTCTTTTTATGGAATCTTCCGCTTCATTAGCCGTGTGCGCCCGGTTCATCAGTTTCAGATCAGCTTCAAAAAAACTCTGGGTTCCGATGGACAGGCGGTTGACCGGCGAATCTGACAATCCTTTTAAAAACTCTTTATTCAGATCATCCGGATTGGCTTCTAAGGTTACTTCAACATCTTTTTCAAAGCTGAAGTATCGCAATATCTCGTCGATCAGAGATTTTATTTCGTCCGCGGAAAGGATGGAGGGCGTTCCGCCACCGAAGTAAAGGGATTGCAAGCTTTTATTCTGCAACTCGTCCTTCCGGAGAAAGATTTCCTTTTTCATCGCAGCCAGCATTTCATCCTTGAAATTCAAAGATGTTGAAAAGTGAAAATTGCAGTAACTGCATTTCTGCTTGCAAAAAGGGATGTGAATGTAAATCATAAAAAAAGCCCTGAAAAATTCAGAGCTCAAATTTATTTAAATTAAATCAATTAATATCTATAACCTCTGTGGTTAATGAAGTTGTCGAAGTTGTATCCTACCCCGAGCATGAAGCTGTTTCCTCCATATTCCTGGATATCAGACAATCCGATGTTGTAGGTAGCTCCTACCATAAACTTGTTGAATCTTACTTTCACTACAGGAGCAATCTGTAACTGCTGACTGTCGAATCTGTTCTGAACAGATCTGTAGTTTACCCCGAAAGAGAAAGAGTTGATATCATTGAAGAAGGTTGCCATAAGGTTCCCGTCGATTGTTCTTGTAGAGTTAGTATTCAGGTTGATCAATACGGATGGTGTTACATACATATTATCAGCAAAATGCCAGTCCCATCCTAAGTTTAAGAAGAATTTAATAGGAGAAGGCTCACGTCCGTTTACGATGGCTTCGTCATTGGTAATGGCGATATCATTCACGGAAACCGAAGCAAAGATGTTTCTGTAGGTAGCCGCAGCCCCGAAGTTGGCATAAGCCATGAAAATATTGCTTTCACTTCCCTGTAATAGAGGATCTGAAGCATCCTGCGTATTAATCTTTGAATAATCAAAATTCATGTTGTACAAGCTGATGCTCGTACCGAAAGAGAACTGGTCTTTTCTGTCTCCTTCGCTGCTAAGAGGAATAAAATATGAAGCACCCGCTGTAATACCACCCGCAGAAATAGGCCCATTGCTGTCTCTGAACACAGACAGACCCGCACCTACTCTATCAAAGATGTTCGCGTTGATCCCCACCGACTGTACGTTGGGAGACTCACTGAACTTCGAAAATTGCTGCTGATAGTTAAGATTAAGCTGCACATAGTCGGTCTTTCCGTATTGTGCCGGGTTGAACAGAAAATCACCATCTAAAAGGTATTGTTGATAGTATGGTAATGTTTCTTGTGCTTTGTATGCATTTGACAAAAGAGCTAAACATACGATAGCATATAGTTTTCTCATAACAAATCTTGATTTCAATTCAACAAATATAAAAAAATTCTCAATATATTTTTAGTTTTCTAAATAATTTCTCCATTTTTTTACAGCATCCGCCATATCTTTCGGCATTGGGCTTTCAAAATACAATTCTTTCTTTGTGGTCGGATGAATGAATCCTAAAGTATGGGCATGGAGCGCATGTCTCGGCAGAATTTCAAATACATTTTTTATAAACTGCTTATACTTAGGAAGATTCACTCCGCGCAGTGGGGTATGCCCTTCGTACCTTTCATCATTAAATAAAGTATGACCGATGTGTTTGAAGTGGGCCCTGATCTGGTGGGTTCTTCCTGTTTCAAGCTTACACTCGACCCAGGTCATATATTTGAATCTTTCCAGAACTTTATAGTGGGTCACTGCATGTTTCCCCTGGCTGCCGTCTTCATAGGTGTGCATCTGCATCCTGTTTTTCGGGTGGCGCCCGATATGGCCTCTTATGGTCCCTTCATCGTCCTGTACATTTCCCCAGACAAAAGCCCAGTACAGTCTCTTTGTTTTCCTGTCGAAAAACTGTTTGGCCAGAAAGCTTAATGCATATTCATTTTTTGCGATCACCAGAAGTCCGGAGGTATCCTTATCAATCCTGTGAACGAGCCCTACCCTGTCGAGATCGGATTTTGCTCCGTTTTGCTCAAAATGATAGGCCAGCGCGTTGACCAGCGTTCCGTCCCAGTTTCCGAATCCCGGATGTACGACCATCCCCGGATCTTTATCGACGACAATCAGGTCATCATCTTCGTATACAATGTTGATAGGGATATTCTGCGGGATGATCACATTCTCCCTTGGCGGATGTGCCAGCAGTACGGAAATCTGGTCTCCCGGCTTTACACGGTAATTTTGCTTGACAGGCGTTCCGTTAACGACTACGTTTCCCGCTCTGCAGGTCTGCGAAATTTTATTTCTTGAAGAATTCTGACGGAAAATCAACAGAAACTTATCGATCCTCAAAGGTTCCTGGCTTTTGTCTACGGTAATGTTGAGATGTTCATAAAGCCCTTTGTTTTCCTCATCAATATCGATATTTTCGATACTGTCGCGGTCTAACAATTCATCATCCAAAAAATCTTCGTTATCTTCTGCCATTGTTTTATTTTTTATACAAAAGGCTTCAACATAATAAAGTTGAAGCCTGTATTTTTATGTGAATTAATATTATTCTACGACTACTTTCTTAGCCTTTGGCTTTTCTGCCGGTTTTTGCGTCGAAGCAGCCGGTTTGGTATTGGAGACTGTATTTCCGCTGCCGGTATTGGAAGTTGTACTTCTTGGCTTCGAACTTTCATTAGAGGAACCGGTTGTTTTACCCGTCGATCTCTGAGTTTCTATTTTCGGTGTTTCTGAAGAAGGCTTAGGAGTTTCTCTCCTAGGAGCAGGAGGAACCTGAGGTTCTTCGTAGGCAGGCTCATGGTAGGCAGGAACTTCCTGATACTGTACCGGAGGCAGTCCTGTATCAACTTTCATCCTGTAAATAGAATTCAGTTCTTCGATTTTTGCCCGCAATTCTGCAGGAGTTCTCTTACTTGCCCAAAGATCCATCTGCATTCCCTGATCCCTTACATCTCCTGCGGCAGGATCCTGGTAATAAATGATATCGGATTCATCTTTACTTCCATCCTCATGTTCTACCAGCCCCACTTCAAACATGCTTCTTGCGATTACAGCTCTGGCCTCTTTCACGGTAAGCCCTACAACATTAGGAATGGAGATATTTCTCATCGGCCCTGAACCGATAACGACATCTACGACAGAAAATCTCGGAAGCTTTGTCTTCGGTTTTACGGCTGTTCCTTTAAACATAATTCTTAGGACAGCATCTTTCTGAATGCTTGGTTCATAAATGGTATCACCCACTTTTAGTCCTACCTGTTCCAATCTCTGGAAAGCAAGACCCGAATATTTATTAATGACATCAGGAACCTCTACCCGGGCCCATGTTCTCGGATTTACTTTAATTTGAATGGCTCTTCCATCCTTCACTCTTGAGCCTGGCGAAGGATACACCTGCAATACCTGGAAAGGCCTGTACTTAGGGTCATATTTAAAGCTATCTACTTCATAGTCCAAACCTGCATCATCCAATATTTTGATTGCTTCCTGTACTGATTTATTGACAATATTGGGAACGGGAATTTCCTGACCGTGATTGGTATGGTATTCCAGCCAGCGGAATGTAAGCCAGACCAGCCCTACAAAAACACCGATGGCAACAACTAAGTTCAGTAAAACTTTCCAATTGAAAAGTGATTTAAGCATACTTAATATTACTATAATTAGACAGCAAATATAACTAATATTTTAGAATGTACTTTTATTTTCCTATTTCATTTTCCTTTTCAAAATTTCAGGATTTACAAAATTGCATTGTATAAAATCATTAAATTTGCCCCAATTGATACTTTACAAATATGAGCAAAAAAAGTGTTGCCGTAGTGATGGGGGGCTATTCTGACGAATATGTTGTATCATTAAAGAGCGGACAATTAATCTACGATTCTCTGGATAGAAATCTTTACGATCTATATAAAGTGGTTATTCTGAAAGATGAGTGGTATTTTTTAGATGAAAACAATCAGAAATTCCCGATCAGTAAGGGTGATTTTTCGGTCATCACAGACCGCGATACAACCTTGAGATTCGATGTCTGCTTCAATATCATTCACGGAACACCGGGTGAAAACGGAATTCTTCAGGCATATTGGGATGCCATCGGACAAAAATACACGGGATGTGATTTTTACCAGAGTGCGCTTACCTTCAATAAAAAAGACACTTTGGCTGTACTCTCAAAATATGGGATTCCTTCCGCAAAAAGTGTTTATTTGAGAAAAGGAGAAAATATCAATACCGATGAGATCATAGATCACCTCGGATTGCCCGTTTTTGTAAAGCCGAATCAGTCGGGCTCTTCACTGGGCATTTCAAAAGTGAAAGAAAAATCTGAACTGCTTGCCGCTACCGAACTCGCCTTTAAAGAAGATGATGAAATTTTAATTGAAAGCTTCCTGAACGGAATGGAAGTTTCTGTCGGAGTCATTGATTATAAAGGAGAAACGATTGTTTTGGGAATTACTGAAATCGTTCCTAAAAATGAGTTTTTCGATTATGAAGCCAAGTATGAAGGAGCTTCTGAGGAAATTACCCCCGCAAGAATAGACGACGAAACAAGAATCCGCGTGGAAGAAATCGCAAAAAAAGCATACAACTCTTTGGGGATGAGCGGTTTTTCACGCAGCGAATTTATCCTGATGGACGGAATTCCGTACATGCTCGAGATGAATACCAACCCCGGATTTTCTCCGGCCAGCATCCTTCCGCAACAGGCAAAGATTTACGGAATCTCCATCACCGATCTTTGCGGAAATGAGGTTGAAAAAGCTTTAAACAAAAGAAATTAGACATTAGAAATAAGATACTAGAGTAAAAGACTCTTTTATTAGCTTATAACTTATAACTTTATCACGCATGAAAATTGCTGTTTTTCCGGGATCATTTGATCCTATCACCTTAGGGCATTACGACATTATAGAACGGGCGGCGCCGCTTTTCGATAAACTGATCATTGCTATCGGGCAGAATTCACAGAAAAAATACATGTTTCCGCTGGAAAAAAGAATGGAATTCATCCAGAATTCCGTTGCCGAATTCCCGAATGTGGAAGTCGATTATTTTGAAGGGCTTACCGTTGACTATTGTTTTGAAAAGAATGCCCAATACATCATCAGGGGATTAAGAAATCCGGCAGACTTTGAGTTTGAAAAAGCCATCGCCCATACCAACAGAACTTTAGCCCATAAAAAGCTGGAAACGGTCTTTTTACTGACCTCATCGGGAAAATCGTTTATCAGCAGCAGCATTGTACGGGAAATCATCAACCACGGCGGAGAATACGGGCTTTTGGTTCCGGATTCCGTGAGGGTTGAGAAAAGTTAAAATAATTGATCATCTATAAATGATGATTGATAGCTTACATGAAATTGACCCAATTGATTATCAATCATCATTTATCAATCATAATATATGCACGAGCAGTTTAATTTTGCCATAGAAGTTCTTGGGACGATCTCTTTTTCGATGTCGGGAAGTTTTGCTGCTATGCAGAAACGGCTTGATCCGTTCGGCGTACTGATCATTGCTTTTGTAACATCTGTTGGCGGCGGAACCGTGAGGGATTTGCTTCTGGATATTCCGGTGTTCTGGATGCACGATCTCCTGACCTGTGCTTTGATTATCCTGACCAGTATTTTCACGATGATTTTTAAATCTTTTGAAAAAAATTTCAGGGTAACTCTTTTTATTTTCGACAGCTTCGGACTCGGCCTGTTTACGATAATCGGCGTTCAGAAAGGTTTGCACGCGGATATCCATCCTCTGATCTGTATCGGCTTGGGAACGATTACGGGATGCTTCGGAGGGATTATCCGGGATATTCTTCTCAACAGAATCCCATTGATTTTCAGGAAAGAAATCTATGCCACAGCATGTATCGTCGGAGGTTCTGCGTTTCTGCTCCTGACAAAATTCACTACGCTCACCTACACTATTATACAGATTTTCACCATTTTACTGATCGTGACCATAAGGACCCTCGCCGTAAAATATCACTGGCAGATCCCCAAGTTCTACGGTTATACTAATGATGCGGAAATGTAATTAATTGCTTTCATTTATCCGTATCTTTGGGATACAACACAACGCATCAGAAGAATTAACTTTAAAGTCAGCGGTTGTGAATTGCTTTCATTTATCCGTATCTTTGGGATACAACACAACGAAAGTCTGTTATATTATGCCATACTTCCTAGTTGTGAATTGCTTTCATTTATCCGTATCTTTGGGATACAACACAACAGGAAATTCAATCAAGCTGATGAAGAAGTGGTTGTGAATTGCTTTCATTTATCCGTATCTTTGGGATACAACACAACTTGATACTAACAGACGATTTATAGCAGTATGTTGTGAATTGCTTTCATTTATCCGTATCTTTGGGATACAACACAACGGTCTATTGGCAAAAGCTACGGCTTATAACGTTGTGAATTGCTTTCATTTATCCGTATCTTTGGGATACAACACAACTATTTTCCATCGGTCACGGTTGGGGCGACAGTTGTGAATTGCTTTCATTTATCCGTATCTTTGGGATACAACACAACAGTAATTACTAACAAGATTACACCATGCTGGTTGTGAATTGCTTTCATTTATCCGTATCTTTGGGATACAACACAACTCCGAACTCACGTAGGCGACGAAACAACGGGTTGTGAATTGCTTTCATTTATCCGTATCTTTGGGATACAACACAACAAGTTTGCAAGCAGTTGCAGATTGCTTCTGGTTGTGAATTGCTTTCATTTATCCGTATCTTTGGGATACAACACAACACAAAAATTTCCGCATAGTTTTCCAGCCCAGTTGTGAATTGCTTTCATTTATCCGTATCTTTGGGATACAACACAACTAGGGCTTAATTCAAACCCCGAAGCTGCCAGTTGTGAATTGCTTTCATTTATCCGTATCTTTGGGATACAACACAACATGGAGAGCCTGATTATGATATGTTACTGGGTTGTGAATTGCTTTCATTTATCCGTATCTTTGGGATACAACACAACAAATAAAACCGCCCTAAAAATAAGGCGGTCGTTGTGAATTGCTTTCATTTATCCGTATCTTTGGGATACAACACAACTAAGCTTCATCTTCGTCGTCCTTATAGATTGTTGTGAATTGCTTTCATTTATCCGTATCTTTGGGATACAACACAACTCGGCTGATTTCCCGGCGGAAGCCCTACGGGTTGTGAATTGCTTTCATTTATCCGTATCTTTGGGATACAACACAACCTATCTTATAGTCGCCACTTTCAGGAGCTAGTTGTGAATTGCTTTCATTTATCCGTATCTTTGGGATACAACACAACAGTATTGAGAGAATTTGCCTTTATGAAGTGGTTGTGAATTGCTTTCATTTATCCGTATCTTTGGGATACAACACAACCGTTTTAAACAATTAAACAATAAATATACTGTTGTGAATTGCTTTCATTTATCCGTATCTTTGGGATACAACACAACGACTGTACATTTTAGACCTGAATACGTCCGGTTGTGAATTGCTTTCATTTATCCGTATCTTTGGGATACAACACAACAGTATCTCCTACTGCTTTATCTATGGCCTTGTTGTGAATTGCTTTCATTTATCCGTATCTTTGGGATACAACACAACATATGATTGATAAGGTAGACGGATTAAGGAGTTGTGAATTGCTTTCATTTATCCGTATCTTTGGGATACAACACAACCTACGAATAGCGCCGCCTCTCTGGCTGAGGGTTGTGAATTGCTTTCATTTATCCGTATCTTTGGGATACAACACAACGACTGATATACTTAATAGCATTCCCGAGGTGTTGTGAATTGCTTTCATTTATCCGTATCTTTGGGATACAACACAACCCCTAACCAATCCATCTACTGAATAATCAAGTTGTGAATTGCTTTCATTTATCCGTATCTTTGGGATACAACACAACCCCTCAACGCCATTATAATTTCTCAGATTTGTTGTGAATTGCTTTCATTTATCCGTATCTTTGGGATACAACACAACTCAATTAAACAAGATTACAAAAAAAGAATGGTTGTGAATTGCTTTCATTTATCCGTATCTTTGGGATACAACACAACTGATTGCCGATGCAATTGCTAATGTAAGTGAGTTGTGAATTGCTTTCATTTATCCGTATCTTTGGGATACAACACAACTCTTTGATGTTATTGTAAGTCATAGACTCGGTTGTGAATTGCTTTCATTTATCCGTATCTTTGGGATACAACACAACTCAAAAAATACTAACAGTAAAGAAAATTAAGTTGTGAATTGCTTTCATTTATCCGTATCTTTGGGATACAACACAACCTTCCAGATGGTTTTTTGTTTTCCCAATACGTTGTGAATTGCTTTCATTTATCCGTATCTTTGGGATACAACACAACCTCAACATTTAACCCACTGAATAACAGTGGGTTTATTTATTATTTAGGATTAAAAAAATCAGAAAAGCTCGAGCTGTTGGAAGGTCGGAGGCGGTTCTTCTTTATTCCTGGCAAAGAAGATCTCGATGTCGCCGAACTGCTTATCCGTAATGCACATAATGGCAACTTTTCCGGCTTTGGGAAGCATAAACTTAACTCTTTTAATATGCACTTCCGCGTTTTCACGGCTCGGGCAATGACGCACGTACATGGAAAATTGGAACAACGTGAAGCCATCATCGATCAGGGCTTTCCGGAAACGGTTGGCGTCCTTCATGTTGGCTTTCGTTTCGGTCGGAAGATCATACAATACTAGTACCCACATAATCCGGTATGCATTAAACCTTTCGGCGTTCATATTTTTCTTTGTAAAATGTACAATGTAAAAAGTAATTCAATTCATCAGATCAGTTCGGGATAAGAGATCAGCCGCTTTTCTCCCGTGTAACATCTATAAAGCGAAGAAGCAGTTGATTTTACAGCTACCAGCAAAGGTCTTGTTTTACCGTCAATCAGCACATCCCTGGTCGCAATCTGAAGAATATGCGCTTTGAATTCTTTCGTCAGTTCCTCAGATTCCGGATAGGCTTTCAGCCACTGCATCACCAGCAAATCGATAAATGGACGGTAAGGTTCCATCAGATCATCAGCGAGACAATACGGATTGTATTTGTTTTTATGAAAGATGCCGAGAACCGGGAGCAGTCCTGTTTCCACAATAGCCCGTGCCACAATGCTCCGGAGCACCGCATAGCCGAAATTAAAAAATTGATTTGGAGAATCCCCGAAACGCTGTCGCAGGAAATCCAGGCTGATCAGGTATTTCCAGTAATGCTGGGCGGCAATTCCTTCCATATTGGTGCTGTCGCCGGATTTTACATTCCGCTGATATTCCAGCATCGGCTCATAATAATTCCCGAGTTTCATCAGGACATTTTTCTGGTTTTCAATCTTGCATTCCACCGTCTGTTTCCACAGCTGCTTTTTCAACGGTTCACTGGCTTCCAGCTGGTCTTTTACCCTGTCTGAATGCTCGGTATGTCCGTACAGCGGCAACATGATTCCATGCGGCAGGTGATGCGCATCACAGCTGATCACTACCACATTGTTTCCCATCATTTTCTGAATAAGGTTATGCGAAATGGTGATTTGATAATGGTCCAGCATCAGCAGTCCCAGATCTTCCACAGGGACACTCCCCTTTTCCGTTTTGGTTTCCGGACAGAGGATTTTCAGCTGCTTGTCTTTGAGCTTGAGATAAGCGGGATTGCCAATGTAGATGGAGCGGGTGATCATAATGTAAAAATTTTAATATTCTCCTACCTGAACTATTTTCCCCAGATGATTCAGACGAACCTTTAAAACACCTTTTAATCCGCTTAATCCCTCTCTTCTCCAAGTGACTCCTTTCAAGGCAGAATTATCTTCAACATTAGTTTCCAGATGATGCCTAAAAAAATAATCTTTTATGGTAAACTTTTGTACTCTAAACAAGTTTTTAGAAATCAAACTTAGGTTCTTATCATCAAATAAATCCGCTTCTAATGGATCAAAATCTTCAGAAGGAAATAAAAACATTTCATTTTGTTTCAGTGTAAATAAAAACTTCCAGCCTAACTCAGCATTATATTCTTTATCAATAATCGGTAAATTTTGGTTTACTCTTTCAACAGCTTCATAAAAGCTAACAACTTTTTCCTGAAAATTTCCATTTACATCTTCATAAATAGCTACATGATGATTATTGCCAGTACTCACAAAGTCGACAGCTATCTTTCTACCATTTTCATCTAAAATTTCTCTTCCTAAATGATCTTTTTTATAATGTAAAGCTTCAGCATTATTAATCCCTGAAATGGTAACCGTCTTTATAGCAATCCCTTTAGATTTATTAAGCCAGATTGGATTCTTTTCCAAATCAGAAAAAGCTTCTTTGGAATTTCCATTAAATTCTTTTAATCTTTCTATTAATATATTCTTAACCCCTTTATCAATTACCTTTTCAATATTTTTATAATCTTTAAAATTATCCGGATTGACAGCTTTTCGAATTGTATAACCTGTTTCATACCAAGCTAAAATTACACTCTCAGGTATCTTCTCATTTTCACTTAAATAGATGGGATTTTTTGAAATAATATTTTTTCCTGTAAATGCTTTTTTAGGATCTTCTCCAAATTCTTTTAATCTATGTAATAAAGCTTTTCTATAGCTTTCGTTTTGGACCTTTTGAACAGTTTCCCAATCGAATTTTCCTGATATTTTTTCTTCTCTGGTTTTAAGAAATTTTGAGCTTCCGTAAATCGTTTCTTTATGAAGCTGACCTCTTGGTGTAAGTTCTGTCTTTGCAATTATGCCACCTTTTTTCTTAATTTTATTAATGTTCTTAGTTACAACCTTATTTTTAGCTTTATGAGAAATTAAGATCTCATCTAAATATTTTCTGGCTTCTTTTCTAAGATTTTTTACAGGTTCTTTAAATCGTCTTTCTTTTGAACCATTTTTCTTTTCAACTATTTCTGTAATATTTTTCTCAATATTTGTAATTATTTTATGCTCTTTATGCTCTTCATTTTTTCTTGCATTTAAATAATTTAAATACTGAATATGATTATGTGTTGTAAAAGCAACCGTCAAAGCATCCATCGCATGATGGCGATGGTCGTTTCGTTTCGTCCAATCTATAATTCTCTGTTTCTCTTCTCCCTTCGAATTAATAACCGTTTCGGTAAAACCTAATTTTCTGTATTTTTCCAGATTAAGTTCTTTCATTGTATTTACGAGATTCCAATCCTCACGAAGTTTATCTGTTATCCTTCCAGAAGTTGAAATTACAGAATTGGTTATTCCGAAGAGTATTTCCTTAGATTTTTTCGCAATGTATTGGGTGTTCCGTAAATCTCTTTCAATAAAGCCATCTCCTATTTCAATACCTTTTTTTTGTAATTTTTCAAATTTGGCTTTTGTAATTGCTCCTTTATCATACAGATCTCGTATAATGTTGAGAAATTTTTCTAACTTTTCTTTTCCTTCTATTTCAAGATAATCGAAAGCTGTAAAATTTCCTTTTTTGAGATTGGCTCCCCGTGGTACCAAAACTTTATTGGAAAAACTGTCATCAAAAAATCGGGATTGTGGTATGATGTGGTCTATATCATATTTCTCACTAAATAAATTTTCACGTTCAATTTTCGCATTTGTATATAAATCTTTAAAGCCATTATTTGCCAGTTCTAAGTATAACTTATAACGGATAATATCATTTCTTGATGGAACAGGAATATTAAATTCCTTTCTTAAAATTTCAGCATATTTCTGATGCTGTATGGTGGCTTTGTTAATTTCAGAAGTCATGGTCGCACGTTCTTCCGCACTAAATTTAAGCTCTCGTGCAAGTTCGATTCTTATTTCATCAGGTCTTCCGTATTCTTTAATGAGTTCATTTACCAGATTAATCATTTGATTTAAGATCTTTTCAACTACAGGATTTCGTAAGGAATTTTTTGGAAGTATTTCTAACTGCTCCTTTAATACGCGGTTTTCTAACTGTTCTTTGGTCAAAGAATTTTTAGAATGATTATAACCTGCATAATTACAGGCTACACTGTATTTATGCTCTTTGATGAATGGATAAATCTTTCTCATAGCCTTAGTACTCAGACTTCCATAATCCTGAGGAAAACCGATTTCCGCCAATATTTTGGAATGTTCTTTTTTGAAACCGAATTTCTTTTCCAATAATTCATATAGCTTTTCATTCCCGGAAGGAGAATCATCACCTTCATAAGAATAAAGCAAATGCCACAGTTGATAAGAAGACTGTCTTTCAAAATCACTTCCTTCCAATTCGGGATTGAAGTTCAGAATAGAAATATCAATTCCCAATTCCGACAGCTTTTCCCTAACAAATGCTTTTATAATCTTTGCAGAAACATTTATTTTAGAAACTTTTATTTCATCCTCAATGGTTAATTTAAATTCTTTTGGGAATTCTATTCCTTCACTGGCAATAATCTTCAGAAAAGCAGTATACAAATTTTCATTGGTATAGTTTCCTTCAATTTCTTTCAAATTTGCTTTCCACTCTTTTCCTGAATAACCAACGAGATCTAAAACATCCTTTGCCGAAAGTTTTCCTTTAATATTCACTTCATCAAAAATGGATTGTTTAAAATCAAAATCTATAGGAAAAACTTCCTTTGTATCTACATTTTGAAACAGTAAATTATTAAGAACCTGCCAGATTTTAAACTCCTGAAATAACGGAGAAGACTTTGGTGCTACTTTTAAACCAATCGTCTTCTTTTTTATTTTTCCATTTTCTGTAATTTCAATTTCTCTGTTTTCAAACTCACAGATACTGATTAAACCTTTCTGTGATTTCAGTTTTCTTTGATAAAAAATAATAATATCCCGAACTTCTGCTTTTAAATCCTCCGTTAATTCTTTATGATACTTTGCTTGGGTTTCCCAAATTTTATCGAATTCGTCTAAATAATCCTGTCGATAGAAAACCTGATTTTTAAGCTTCGCGTGAGGATTGTCTTTCAACTGCTGAAATAAATATTCTCCAACAGTCTGATTCTTAAAATATAATTCCTTGCTTCTATCACTTATTGCTCCCAAATACCCGCTTGAACTATTCAGATTGCTATTGATCTCCTGAAGAACAACCGCCAGGCTTTCAAAATCCAATTGTTTTTTTACAGCTTTACTTCTCCAAAGATATTTTTCTTCTTTTTTTTCCTGAGTAGTACCTGTTTGTTTTATTCCTACAAGAGAAAATGGTTCTTTTAAAATGGCCCAGGTGGCATTTTTATTCTTTCCCTGTAAATCGTTATAAAGCTGCTCCGTAAGAATTTCAGGATAAAAATTCCTTTGAAAATTCCAGACCTTATCAAATTCCGAATGTAAATCCGAACGGTAAAAATCAGGCAATTGTTTCTTTCCCTCCTGTAAAAGTTGATATGAATATTCTCCCGGAGTTAAATTCTCTTCATATAATTTTTTGGCAACAAACATTCCGTCTATAATCTGTCCTTCATCATCATTTTTGGCTTTACGGCTGCTTTTGTATCCTCTTTTTTTATTAATTAAAAGTAAGACTCTTGCAAATTCAGCCAGATCAATTTTTTCCTGTGCTGCTTTTGCTCTTAATTCCTGAGTTTGAAAAGTAGAATTTTTGCCTACCTCAGCAAGGAAATCATTTTCAGTAAGAATATTATTTTTTATTAAAATCTCGATAAGATTAGCCCTTCTTAACTTAAACCTTTGAAGATTTCTTCTTGCACTTCTGGCTAAAGTTCTTCCGGCATTGGTCGTAATCGGTTTTCCTTTTTCAAAATTCAATTGTTCATCAACAGTAAGCGGATTGACGCGAACTCCAAGTTTAATGATCTTATTATGTTCAGGACTTTTAGAATCTTCCTGAACATAGGCCCATCCTATTGAAGATACGCCTAAATCAAGTCCAAGTATATTTTTAGTCATAATCTATTAGTTTTTAGAAATTGCTTAAATGTAAAAATAAATGAATAAGTATTTTTACGGGAAACCATAAATCAGTTAAAAAAAAATTTTCTAGATTTGTATTCGAAAGCAATTCACAATAAGGATAATTCCGTTGTGAAAACATTTAAGGCGGGGTAACTCGCCTTCTTTATTTTACTAACACACGCTTAAATAAATCATACAATTTTAGTATATTTGCAAAAAACAATTAGGCGGTTAAGCCGCCTAATTGAATGTTTTTATTTGCATTTTTTACAATAAAAACAGAAGGGTTTGGATAGATGAACTATCTTTTTGCTTCGCCAATGTTTAAACGAACGAAAGCAAATTAACTTACCTGCTGGCATAATAATTTAATTTTAAGATTAAATGTTATTGCTAAATACAATCCTTTGATGTTCCCGCATCAAGGGATTTTTCAATTTATCCATCTCCAAAATTATGGAGGTTATCAATCATAAAATTTGAAAGCAATTCGCAACCGATTCAATCAACCTAATGAAGTAAGTTTCTTAAACCAATAGGATTTGTATCTGCAAATATAATTAAATTATTAAAATAAACAACATTAGGTTATTGAATCGGAAACATAAAAAAAATATATACTTTTAATAGTTTATATTTTCCATCCTCAATATCTGATCAGAAAGAGTAGGATTTCGATACAATTCATTACAATAAAAAACAGGAAAAATATCCATCACTTTTCCTGTTTTTTATTTATATAACCTATTGCTAATAGGAAAAATACACTTCACACAAAGCAATGCATAGCGGTGACGAAAAAGATCTTTTAAAAATTTTGGTGAAGTATTTATAGAATTTTAATACCTTCTTTATTTTACGCTTGACAATCTGCCGATTGGCATGCCGGGCGATCCTGTTCAGGCAGAAATCTACCGGACAGCCGTACAGATAAGAATATTGTTCGGCAATGATTCTGATCACCTGAGGATCATTGCTGAGTCTGGCAAAATTTGCAAGTCTTTTATTCAGATCAATCGAATCGTAGAAGCTCATCCTGTTCAGATCGACCATGTAAATTGAATAGGCATCGTTTTCCTTCCGAATTAAAAAATTATTTGGTGAATTGTCTAAAAACAGGATCCCATCATTATGCAGGCGAAACATTAATGAGGTGTACTCTTTTATAATTTCTTCACGGTCAGCAAAAGCAGGGTCCCGGAGAACATGGTCAAAAGTCCAGCAATCTTCCAGCTGTTCACTGACGTAGTAGCTGGATGTCAATCCGATAATGTCATGATTTTCAATATAGGCGATAGGTTTTGGGGTCCAATAGCTTTTCCGGAGAAGCATATGCGCATATTCAAATGAGCGCTGTGCTTTAGATTTCCGGTAAAACTTATAGATGTGCCTGTTGATGATATTATGTTGTTTAAATAATTTAAAATTAAAATGTACCCCCTTCAATTTAAATACTTTAATCACATTCCGTGAACCATCTCCAATTAATCTGCCGTCATATTTGAACTTTTTTAATGTTGACAGAATATCATCCTTATACGTATATAAGCCTTCAGCAAAAGTAAATTTCATATTATCTATTATTTTATTCCATGGTTTTACGCAGTAAAGCCATGATATTTTCGTTTGATGTGTGTCCTGTGTTTACGGAAAAGCTTTTTGAGTTATAGGGTCTGTAAAGATTTTCATCCGTGACTGAAAACAGCCCTACGGTAGGCGTCCCGCTGGCACTGGCTAAATGCATTACCCCATTATCCGCCGCAATAAACAATTGTGTATTTGCGATAAAAGCCCCCATTTCACGGATGTCCTTACTGTAAAAATGAGGTATGGTAAAGTTTAACTTGGAAATATTTTCAACCGGCAAAAGTTCCACAATGTGATGACCAGGAAATGTCTGTTGTAAACTGCTGTAGAAATCGTGCCACCATTCTTCAGAGTAGCATTTATCTCCGGTAGCATTGGTGAACAGACAGATCACAGGTTTATCAGCTTGCACAATGGAAAATAGACTTTTCCTTCCGCTTTCAATTTCCATGGCGTCCAGTTTCAAATCCAGGAAGGGCGGTTCATTAGTATTGGCAGGCATCCCCAGCTGTGACAAATATTGTCTTAAATTATAAACAGGATGCTTGGCAGAATGCTGGTAATCAACAAATTGCCGCACGTATTTTTCATCATATTCTCCGAACAGCTTGAATTTAGCACGCGCAAAAGAAGTGGAAAGCCTTCCCGATGATGAACCAAAATTCGCATTGATCACCAGATCATACTTCCTTGCACGGAGCGACAGCCATCCTCCTACATATTTAAAAATATTACTAAACGGCTTTTTCGGAAGCTGGATCACCTTGTCAATATTTTTATAATTTTTGTAAATGATTGGAGAGATCTGCCCTTTCACGAAGAGATCGATCTTACTGTCAGGAAACGTATTGATCACTTCCTGAACCAAAGGGCTGAGTAGAAGTAAATTGCCGAGCCGGTGATTGGGTCGTGATATTAAAATTCTTTTTATTTTAAGATCATCTTTTTTAACTGTTTCAAAGTTGGTTTTGCCAATATTTTCAGTAAGCTTTCTCATTAATGACCTCCTAATGGCATTTACTTTTTTCGGTACTTTCATTAAAAAAAATATTTAACAATAATAATCATATTTAGTCATAAAACATTCATGAGTCATGAGTGATTTAACAGAAAATCCATAATAATTACCTATTATGATAATAGAAATTATCTCAGTAATTTTAACACTAAATATCAATACAATGATTTATATCCCTATATAATGAAAAATCCACATTACAATTATGCAATATGGATTTTGTTCTGCTTTAAAAGCTATGTCATTAAGATACTGTAATCAAGACTCCTTCATTGACCGTATTAATTTAAATCAAACCGGTCCAGATTCATTACTTTCACCCACGCTGAAACGAAGTCATTGACAAACTTTTCCTGAGCATCGGAACTTGCGTAGACTTCAGCGATAGCCCTGAGTTCAGAATTTGACCCGAATACCAGATCCGCACGGGTCGCCGTCCATTTTTTCTCACCTGTTTTCCGGTCAGTTCCTTCATACACCTCTTTGTCGTCAGAAGCTGCCTTCCACTGAGTACTCATATCCAAAAGATTAACAAAGAAATCATTGGTAAGCACACCGGGCCTATGTGTAAAAACACCATGCTGTGAGTGATCGTAATTAGCCTGTAAAGATCTCATTCCACCGATCAGTACGGTAAGCTCGGGAGCCGTCAGGGTTAAAAGCTGAGCTTTGTCAATCAGTAAAGACTCTGTAGAAACCGAAAATTTCTTTTTTAAATAATTCCTGAATCCGTCGGCTGCAGGCTCAAGATATTTCATCGATTCCACATCGGTCTGCTCCTGTGAGGCATCGGTTCTTCCCGGCGCGAAAGGGACAATAATAGTATACCCCGCATCTTTTGCCGCTTTTTCTACCGCAGCAGTTCCCGCAAGCACGATCAGATCAGCCAGTGAAACTTTTTTACCCCCGGTCTGGCTTTCATTAAATTCGTTCTGAATATTTTCCAAAACACCCAAAACTTTCTGCAGCTGCTGAGGATTATTCACTTCCCAGTCTTTTTGTGGAGCCAGGCGGATTCTCGCACCATTCGCACCTCCTCTCTTATCACTTCCCCTGAAGGTAGATGCCGATGCCCAGGCCGTAGACACCAATTCTGAAACACTCAATCCCGAACTAAGAATTTTTGATTTTAATCCTTCCACATCCGAATTATTGATGATAGTATAATCGGCCTCAGGAAGAGGATCCTGCCAGATCAGTTCTTCTGCAGGGACTTCCGGTCCCAGGTACCGCGCTTTCGGTCCCATATCCCGGTGGGTCAGTTTAAACCACGCCCTGGCAAAAGCATCTGCAAATGCTTCGGGATTTTCATAAAACTTTCTTGAAATCTTCTCATATTCCGGATCAAATCTTAAAGAGAGATCTGTCGTGAGCATTGTCGGTCTGTGTTTTTTTGCAGGATCAAATGCATCCGGAATGATTTCTTCTCCGTTTTTAGCCACCCACTGATGTGCTCCTGCCGGGCTTTTCGTAAGCTCCCACTCGTTTTCAAACAGGTTTTTAAAGAAAAAATTACTCCATTGGGTCGGGGTTTCCGTCCAGGTCACTTCAAGACCGCTGGAGATCGCATCCGGGCCTTTTCCTGATTTATAAGTACTGTTCCAGCCGAATCCCTGCGCTTCAATTCCCGCTGCTTCCGGCTCTTTTCCTACGTGATCTGCGGGTCCGGCTCCGTGTGTTTTTCCGAAGGTATGACCTCCCGCAATCAGCGCTACTGTTTCTTCATCGTTCATCGCCATCCTTCCGAAAGTATCGCGGATATCTTTCGCCGCGGCAATAGGATCAGGATTCCCGTCCGGTCCTTCGGGATTTACATAAATCAGTCCCATTTGTACCGCAGCCAGGGGTTTTTCAAGGTCCCGTGTATGAATATCACCATCTGCATCATCATCCGAAGGTAAAACACCACGTCCTTCCACCACCCCATCCGAACCGTGCGAATAACGAAGATCCCCTCCTAACCATGTTTTCTCAGCTCCCCAATAAACATCCATATCCGGCTCCCACACATCTTCACGACCGCCCGCAAATCCGAAAGTCCTGAACCCCATCGATTCTAAAGCGACATTCCCTGTCAGGATCATAAGATCGGCCCATGATATTTTTTTCCCATATTTCTGTTTGATCGGCCAGAGAAGTCTTCTTGCTTTATCCAGGCTCACATTATCGGGCCAGCTGTTCAGGGGCGCAAACCGCTGCTGCCCCGCTCCGGCACCTCCTCTTCCATCTCCAACCCGGTAAGTTCCTGCGCTATGCCACGCCATTCGGATGAAAAGCGGTCCATAATGACCGAAATCGGCCGGCCACCAATCCTGTGAATCTGTCATTAATGCGTGAAGATCTTTTTTTACAGCTTCCAGATCCAGGCTTTTAAAAGCTTCCGCGTAATCGAAATCCGGATCCATAGGGTTTGACAATGAGGAATGCTGGCGAAGGATATCTACCCTTAACTGATCCGGCCACCAGTCGGAATTTTTGGTTCCGCCACCGGCTACGTTTTCTTTTTTCATGCTTCCGTTATGAAACGGACATTTACTGATGTCATTAGAATCTTTTTCCATTGGAGTTTAATTTTTTATGTTGATTACAATTCGTTATTTACAGCAAACTTACATTAGTTTAAACATAAATACAATCTATCAAAAATATTTAATCAATAGTTAAAAACAATAATTTGGTAATTTCCGATTTTGGATAGAATATTGTTATTTAATAAACATTTAAGTTAGTGAAAAATGTAAGAGCCTGGAATACAACCTTAAAATTTAGCACAATTTAGAATTATTCCATTATATGATTGAGGTCATATTGTGGAATTTTTATATTATTTTTATAGTAGCTTAAACATTTGAATATGAAAAAAGTTTTGATTATAATTCTCGTCGCCTTTGTGATCATCCAGTTTTTCCCTATTGATAAAACGAATCCTGAACCCACGCCAGGAATGGATTTTCTTAAGATAAAGAATACGCCGCCGGAAGTTGCCAAACTGGTACAAACTTCCTGCTACGACTGTCACTCCAACGAAACAAAATATCCATGGTATTCGAATATTGCCCCTGCCTCATGGGTATTGAAAAACCACATCGATGAAGGAAGGAAAGAACTTAATTTTTCTACGTTTGCCGTTTATCCACCGAAAGATCAGGCACATAAATTGCAGGAGTGTATAGAAATGATTCAAAAGAAAGAAATGCCGCTGGAGTCGTATTTTATCGGACATCAGAAAGCAAAACTGAGTGATGACCAAAGAAAGATTTTAACAGATTATTTTAAAAGGGAGAAAACCGAAACGGAGAGAAAAATGCTTTATTAATTTTGACATCATGGAAGAAAACTGGCAAAACAAACACATTGTATTTTTTGACGGCGACTGTGGGGTGTGTAATTTCTGGGTACAATGGATTCTCGAAAGAGATAGGAAAGACCGGTTTATGTTTGCTTCGCTGCAATCGGATTTTGGTCAGAATTTTTTATCGGAAAGAGGATTAAATACCAAAGTTTTCAACACGATGTACCTTTGGAAACCCGGACAATATTACCTGGAAAAATCAAGGGCGGTATTAAAGATAGCCAGCCTGCTGGGAGGTATTTATATCCTATCAGGCGTGGGAAAAATCATTCCTTCTTTTTTAAGCGACAAAATATATGATACCGTGTCGAAAAACAGAATGAAAATCGCCAACCAGAAGTGCTATCTGCCAACTCCCCATCAGAGGGCAAAATTTATTCAGATTTAAAACCATAATGAAAAGCCCGCCTCCGATCAGAAGCAGGCTTTTGGTTGAATATTACTGATTTAGCGACCATACGGAATAAGAATTCGGAGCACACTGGATTTTTACCCATTTGTCCGACTGTGTCGTCGGATACCAGCCCGAGCTTCCGGTAAAATCTTTGATCTGCTGGCTTGCCCAGTTGGTCTGAACCCACCGCTCCTGCCAGCTCGAAGAATTGTTGATATATACCACCAGTCCCGGATTTCCGTTATAACCGTTTCTTCTTGCAATATATTCGTCATTATCGGTATAAAGAATAGAGGTTGTTCCCGTAGCTTTATTGTTATGGATCCAGATCAGATTGTTTAATCTTTCCTTGTTGAGCCATTCTTCATAATCTCTGTAAAAAATGGTAGGATAGCCTTCATGCGTCAGAATATAAGCATAAGCCAACATTTTGTTATAGATAATATCGGTGTCGTGATTCGCGACAAATGTTACGGCTTTGTACGGATTCCTCTTCCACATCATATCATCGTTAAGCACATTTAAATTTCCATTATCAAATGCTTCATCCATTTTGTAATAGGCTGCAAAATCAAAAACCGAACTGTTGGCATTATTCGCCCACCATTCCAGTGTATTGACATTGGAGTCCCAGAGCTCACCTACCGAAAATCCACCCACGCTGGAATTCCAGGCATTTACCACCCAGGGCCCGAAGCCTTTAACGTAATCGAATCTCCAGCCATCAAATTTCATCACATTTTTGTAGTATTTTGCCACAGAATCGTCTCTGCCCCAAAGCCAGTCCTGCACATACGGATTGGCATGGCAAAGGTCGGGGAAGCCCCCGAAAGAACCTTCATCATTATTTCCGTAGGCATTTTTGTAAAAATCATGATAGCTTCTCGGAAACTTTCCCGAAGCAACTCCTGAAAAATTCGTCCAGGTATTGGACCCTACGTAAGGATTGTACTCCGACTGACCTCCACTGTTGTGATTGATCACGATATCCGCGTAGACCTGCATATTTTCTGCGTGGGCTTTTGTGATCAGCGCCTCAAGTTCTGTTCTGGATCCGAAGCGCGTTTCCGTACTTCCGTTTTGGTTGTAATTTCCGAAGTCGTAATAATCGGTGGGATCGTATCCCATTGAATAAGCTCCGTTCTGAGCTTTCGAAGCAGGAGGAAGCCACACTGCCCCTATACCGGCATTCGACCAGTCGGTGAGTTTTCCTTTCACGGTATTCCACCAGTTCCCGCCATCGGGAACATCCCAGTAAAAACCCTGCATGAGAACACTTCCTCCCGGCCCTGCAACGAATTTCGCATAAGGTGAAGTTCCGGTACTGAAAGGCCGCCCGTCATGATTGGTGACATTAACGATTTTGCTATGGACTTCCGGATTCTGCGAAGCTTCCTTAATCATCTCATCATTATCCTGACATGAGCTTACAATACCTAAAGCCAGCAATGAAAGCAGTAAGTGTATTTTTTTCATATTTAAAATTTTAATTATTAATGTATTACCTAAATTACACTTTTATTAAAATAATATCTATAGATCGTGATATAATTTTTGTTTTTAACATGAAAGCGGTTTAAAAAATAATTTGCAGCATCATTAAAAAATCATAAACTTTAAAGATTTTCAGTACAATTTTTCCATTAATCCATATATTTGCATATTATGGAATACAATACCCAAAAAACCCAGCTTCATCTGCCGGAATACGGCAGAATAATCCAACAGTTGGTTGAGCGTTGCAAAGAGCTTACTTCGAAAGAGGAAAGAAACGAAATGGCAATGGCAATCATCGATTTTATGGGTCAGAGAAACCCGCAGCTCCGCGACGAAGAAAATTATAAGCATAAACTTTGGGATCACTTGTTCATTCTTGCTGAATACGATCTCGATGTAGATTCACCATACCCTTTCCCGACCAGAGAAGAACTGGCCGAGAAGCCCAAAAGAATGGAATACCCGAAACTTCAGGGAGATTTTAAATTTTACGGGAAAAGTATTCTTCAGTTAATCGAAAAAGCAATAGAGCTTGAACAGGGAGATGAAAAAGAAGCCCTGATCGAAGTGATTGCCAACAATATGAAGAAATCTTACAACGTATATAACAAAGAGCACGTAACCGACGACGTAATTTTCCGCCACCTGAAGGAGCTTTCCGAAAACAGGCTCGACCTTACGGGAATCGATACGCTTGAAAAAAGTAAAATCTATTACACAAGCAATAACAATAGCCGTAACAACAACAATAACCGAAACCAGTCTAACAACAGAAACCAACCCAACAACAATAAAAGAAGACACAACAATAACAACAACAATCATAAAAACAGGAAGTAGACATGAGTGGAACATTTCAAATAAGAGGAGGAAAGAGACTGCAAGGTGAAATCACTCCACAAGGAGCAAAAAATGAAGCTCTACAGATTCTTTGTGCTGTTCTGTTAACTGATGAGGAAGTAAGGATCAAAAACATTCCGGATATCCACGACGTTAATCGATTAATTGAAATTTTGGGAGACTTTGGGGTAAAGGTGACCAAAAACGGACACGCAGATTATACTTTCAAAGCAGATCAGGTAAATTTTGATTATATTAAATCTTCCGAATTCAAAAAAGATGGTGCTAAGCTGAGAGGTTCTATCATGCTGATGGGCCCAATGCTCGCAAGATACGGGGAAGCCTATATGCCGACTCCGGGAGGTGACAAAATCGGAAGAAGAAGACTGGACACTCATTTCCAGGGACTTGTAGAACTTGGCGCTGAGTTTCATTATGATGAAGAAGAATTCTTTTATTCTTTAAAAGCGAAAGAGCTAAACGGGAAGTTTATTTTGCTCGAAGAAGCATCCGTGACGGGAACCGCAAACATTGTTATGGCCGCAGCTCTGGCAAAAGGCAAAACAAGAATTTACAATGCTGCATGCGAGCCTTATCTTCAGCAGCTTTGTAAGATGTTAAACAGAATGGGAGCCAATATCTCAGGAATCGGTTCAAATTTGCTAACCATCGAAGGTGTTGAATATCTGCACGGTACAGAACACACCATGCTTCCCGACATGGTCGAGATCGGCTCATGGATCGGTCTTGCCGCCATGACGAAATCTGAAATCACCATTAAAAATGTAAACTGGAATCAGCTCGGTGTCATCCCAAACACTTTCAGAAAGCTTGGGATACAACTTGAACAGAGCAACGACGACATCTTTATTCCGGCTCAGGAAAATTATAAAATTCAAAAATTTATCGACGGGTCGATCCTTACGATTTCCGATGCTCCATGGCCGGGATTCACACCGGATTTGCTTTCCATCATCCTGGTAGTAGCTACACAGGCTAAAGGAAGCCTTCTGATCCATCAGAAAATGTTTGAGTCCCGATTGTTCTTTGTTGACAAACTGATCGACATGGGCGCACAGATCATTCTTTGTGATCCGCACAGAGCCACCGTGATCGGATTGAACCAGGAAACACCTCTAAGAGGAACCACTATGGTGTCTCCGGACATCAGAGCGGGTAATGCGCTTCTTATTGCCGCGCTTTCTGCAGAAGGAAAATCGATCATTCACAATATTGAGCAGATCGACAGAGGTTATGAAAATATCGATGGAAGACTGAAAGCAATTGGCGCAGACATCGAAAGAATTTAATACAAAATCAGATTTTATTTAAAAATAAATAAAGCGTTCGGTTTTCACTGAACGCTTTTGTAATTAAAAACTATATGAACCATCCTTATGTGTACTTTCTGCAGACGTATTCTACAGTGGTACTCAGAAGTTTATTTTTATTCAGATACAATTCAAGCTCTTCAAAATCATCTGAATTCACATTAATATAAAGCTGCACCGAGCCGAAGCTTCTTCCGTCCGCATATTCCACATTAGCAGATAACACCCTGTGACAGATCCCGAACTGATTGTATATCGTGTTCATCAGATGCTCAAACTTCATCTTTCCGTTCAGCTCAATTTCCAGGATCAATTCTTTTTTGGGCAGATTCATTGCATTCTGTACGATCTGCCGATTCGGGTTTGGGGTTATCATAGGAAAACTTTTTTTAGGTTTAAAAATAAATGCTCATTATTCTTTTGTCATTAAAAACTTCAACAAAAATATAAAAAATTATTAGTCTACCAAATTAGTAGGATAATAATTTAAATGATTTTAAAAAAAATTAAACAAAAAAAAAGCAGACCCTCTTGAATCTGCCGTATCTTTTGGATATTATAAAAAATCATTTATTCCAATTCCTGCACCCGTACAAGCTTTTCAGAAGCAGCCAGTCCGTTAGGATTACAGCCCGGCTGACCTTCGGGAACTTCTAAGTTTTTCTTTTGATAGAAATCTTTCCAGAACGCATTGGTCTTTCCGGTTGCAGGATCGATGAAAGTCATGGGTTCGAGACTGAAAATACCATCTTTACGGAACGCTCTTTCAATAAAATCTGAACAGTAATAGGTATTTTCATCCAAAATATAATTAAAGTTATAAGGTTTACCCAGCATTGAATTTGCCTTTTGAATAGCCACCGGAATAGCCGCTTTATACTGAGGCTTTAGCCTGTAAACGAATACCTTCTGCCCGTCATCAGCCTGTTCTTTAAGAAAATCTTTAAGCTTTTGCTTTTGGGAACCGCCTTTTGGAGCCGCATGCAGAACATAAAAATCGCGTCCTGTTTTTTCCAAAATCCCGATATGGTCGAAAGAAGCATTTTCCTGTTTTTGTGTAACGTTATTGATTGCCCCTGAAAGCCCGGAATCTTTTGCCGTCACAAAAAGCAGATCGCCGTTTTCCAGGTCATAAAATTTTGAAATTCCACAGCTTACAACACCGCACAAGATATAAAAGGCAGCAAAAATTGCAAATACAATTTTACTTTTTAAAATTTTCTTCATAACAATCAATCCATTCCTGAACACTCATCTTCTTACACAGTTCGGCCAGTAATTCCATCGGAATTTCATCTGTTTTTTTGAAACGCACACATGATTTTCCCATATCGAGTTTTCTTTTGGAATGCCTGGGAAATTCCGAAACAAACCAATCCAGCAAATCGGGTTTTGCGTACATTCCCATGTGATAAAAGGCAATGAAGTTCTTTTGGGAAGCAATACTTATGAACGGCAATGGTGTTCCCGGCGCGCAATGGTAACCCGCAGGATAGGTTTCCAGCGGAACACCCCAGCCAATCATTCCATAACTGCTGCCCTGGGAAAAGCCTTCGGGAAGGCTATTGCTGACGGTGTCAAAAAGCTCCTTAAAGACAGCCTGCCTCTCTTCAGGAATCTTAGAAATATAATCTTTTATGGAAACGGATTGTATCTGCATTTTAAATTTTACTGATTGACGAAAATAATAAAATTTTTATGAAAACTACGCCTTAAAATGGAAACAAACCTTTTACATATTATCAATAGCTAATACCTTTCTGTGAATTGATTATTCAAGTTAAAATTATAAAGACAACCATTCCCTAATCTATACACAATATTGCAGTAAGAACCTGTAAACGAAAAACATAAACACAACATTTTTTTTTATATTTGTAACCTAAAAAAATATAAATGACTAAAAAAATTACTTTCTTGAGTATCCTCATGATCTGTGGCGGATACTTGCAGGCCCAGGTTCCCGGAACCCTTGATTCTACCTTTGGAATTTCAGGCAAGATCACATCCAATTATTTTTCAACGCAGATGATTTTTGATACCGCCACTCAACCGGACGGGAAAATTGTTGCAGTAGGAGCCGCTACGGTAGGTTCTTCCAATAATAATACTTTCTACGCAGTGAGATTTAATGCTAATGGAGCAATTGATACAACCTTCGGGTCAAATGGGTATTTCAATTTAGACATGAGCGGTCTCGGTTATAATAACTTTGCCAGAACCGTTGAATTACAACCAGACGGAAAAATAATTTTAGGCGGTGCTGTTGCCCAGTTCATCAATGGAGACAACTATTATTTTGGGGTGCTCCGATTGAACGCAAACGGAACCATAGATAACACCTTCGGAAACCAGGGAAAAAGCATTTTTTCAATGAGTTCTTCCAGCTCTACTTCCAACCAAATAAAAGATATCGCCTTACAAGCTGATGGAAAAATAATTGTAGCAGGAACTTATTACAACAGTCCTTCAACGGATTTTGCCGTTGCAAGGCTTAATACCGACGGATCATTGGATTCCGATTTCAGCAATGACGGGAAGGTCCTCATAGGTTTTACTTACAATTCTACCGTTAATTATGATGAAGCGCACAGGATAAAAATCCTAAGTGATTCCAGAATCCTTATTGGTGGCGAAACCTCTTTCAATGATAGCGCATGGTGTATGCTGCAGCCGGACGGATCACTCGACTCTTCTTTTGGAACAGGAGGAAAAAAGACATTCGCCACAGATAATAATTTTGATTTTGGAACCGTCTATTTCCTTCCTGATAATTCAGTTCTTTTAGGTGGCTACTATTCCGGGAACAGTGATGACGCGGCACTGTATAAAATATCCTTAGATGGGACATTGGATACAACATTCGGAAATAGCGGCAAAGCCATCGTCGATGTTGACAATTCCAGTTCGGATGGCGGTATTGTCGACCTGGATATTGATAATACGGGGAAAATTTATGCAGTGGGCAAAACTTTGACAGGAGGTACTTCTTATTTTTATCTTCTCAATTTCAATAGCAACGGTACTCTGAATACAAATTTCAGTTATGACGGAAAAGTTTTAGTAAATTTTGGAGCCAATTCAAACTACGGCAATTCTGTTTCTGTACAACCTAACGGAAAAGTACTGCTTGCAGGGTATTACAATTACCCTTATACAGGATCATTGGCGAGATTCAACAACCAACCTTATTTAAGTACGACGGAAATAGCAGAAAAAAATACATTTACCCTATATCCCAATCCCACAGCAGACTTTTTTATGATTTCGAAATCTGAAATAAGTAATAAAAACCAAAAAGTTGAAATAGCGGATGAAGCCGGTAGAATCATAAAAACGGTATTTATCAATGCTGACAACCCTAAGGTAGAGGTATCGGATTTAAAAACGGGAGTTTACTATGTACACTTAAATAAGGTCACCAAAAAATTGATTATAAAATAGTTGTCATTAAATCTCTATACCATTATGGCGTTCTTTGCGGAGCGCCATATTTTTGCTTTATAAACAACCTTAAACTTCACTCAAACCGAACAGATCTTTATAAAATCCTCTTCTTTCCGGTCCTTAATTTTAATATTGCGGAATTAAATCTTATTTTTGCCATACAAATTTTTTGAACAATGCCGAATATTTCAAACAGAGCACTGCACATGCCGCCTTCGCCGGTAAGAAAACTGGTTCCTTTTGCCCTTGCCGCCAAACAGAGAGGAATAAAAGTCTATCATTTGAACATCGGGCAGCCCGATATCGAAACTCCGGAAACGGCACTGAATGCTTTAAAGAATATCGATCTGAAAGTCTTGGAATATGCACTTTCTGAAGGTAATCTGGACTACAGAAAAGCGTTGACCGAATATTACCATTCACTAGGTTTTAATGATCTTACAACAGACAATTTCATCGTTACCAACGGAGGTTCCGAAGCTTTGAATTTCGCCATTTCCACCCTGTGTGATGATGGAGACGAGGTGATTATTCCTGAACCTTATTACGCCAACTATAATGGGTTTACAAGTACTTTCAATGTAAATGTGGTAGCCGTTCCTTCAACCATAGATACAGGCTTTGCCCTGCCACCGATTGAAGAATTTGAGAAAAAAATTACCGAAAAAACAAGAGCAATCGTCATCTGTAACCCGGGCAACCCTACAGGATATCTGTATACCCGCGAGGAGCTTCAGAAACTGGCAGAAATTGCTTTAAAATACGATATTGTCGTTATTTCAGATGAGGTTTACAGGGAATATGTATACGATGGAAAACAGCAGATTTCTATGCTGGCTTTTCCTGAGCTTGCAGAAAACTGCATCATTATCGATTCAGAATCAAAACGTTACTCGATGTGCGGCGTGAGAATCGGATGTTTGATCACCCGTTCCAAAAAAATACACGATGCGGCAATGCTCTTTGCACAGGCCAGACTAAGCCCGGTTCTTTTAGGCCAAATCGCCGCGACAGCTGCCCACCAGAATGACGGTGCTTACATCAGAGCAGTAAGGGAAGAATATACACACAGAAGAAATATTTTGGTAGATCTTTTAAATGCCATTCCAGGCGTTATCTGCCCTAAGCCGAAAGGAGCTTTCTATTGTGTGGCGGAACTTCCGGTAGACGATACCGAGAAATTTGCACAATGGCTGCTTGAAAAATATTCGAACCAGAACGAAACAATCATGGTTGCACCGGCAGGAGGTTTTTACAGCAATCCTGAACTTGGTAAAAAACAGGTAAGAATCGCATACGTTTTAAAAGAAGAAGATCTGAAAAGAAGTGCTGCTATCCTCAAGGACGCGCTTCAGCAGTATAAAATAGAATTCAGCCTTTAAGCTGAAAAAAATTGATCTGTCAGCAATAAATTTTGGGATTGAAATTTTTCTTCTCTATTTTTATTGCTGATATTTTGTTTTTAGAGTTAAAGTTTATGAATCGTTTAAATCATAAGATGCAGGAAAATTTTTCATTAAAACCATACAACACATTTGGCGTTGATGCCAAAGCCAGATATTTCACTGAAGTTCATTCTGCGGAAGAATTGCTGGATGCACTCAACGATTCAAAGACGAAGACTTTACCCCTGCTGTTATTAGGTGGCGGAAGCAATATGCTGCTCACCCAGGATTTTGAAGGGCTTGCTATTCGACTTAACCTCAAAGGTATTCATGAAGATTTTATAAATGATGAAGAAGTGCTGGTTACCGCAAAAGCAGGCGAAAACTGGCATGAATTCGTGCTCTTTTGCCTGAATAAAAACTATGGCGGACTGGAAAATCTTTCTCTGATTCCGGGAAATGTAGGAACATCGCCGATGCAGAATATCGGAGCGTACGGCGCTGAAATTAAAGATACGTTCGTAAACTGTACGGTTCTCAATCTTGAAAATCTACAGCTGGAAACCTTCAGCCTGGAACAATGCAGATTCGGATACAGGGATTCTGTTTTCAAGCAGGAAGGCAAAGGAAAATACGTGATCCTGGAGGTCACTTTCAAATTAACCCGGAAAAACCACCGGATCAAAACAGAATATGGTGCGATAAAATCGGAGCTTGACAATTCGGGCATCACCAATCCGACTATTCAGGATATTTCAAAAGCGGTTATCAGCATCAGGAAAAGCAAACTTCCCGATCCCAAAGAAATCGGAAATGCAGGAAGCTTTTTTAAAAACCCGACTATTCCAAGAACTCAATTTGACACGCTTAAGCAACAATTTGAAAACATCCCGGGGTATGCCAATGGAGACTTCGTAAAAGTTCCGGCGGGCTGGCTTATCGAACAATGCGGCTGGAAGGGAAAACAAATCGGAAATGTTGCCTCTCACAAATTACAGGCACTGGTCATCATCAACGCCACAGGAGAAGCGACCGGGCAGGAAATTTTTGATTTTTCCACAAAAATTATCGATTCGGTACGGGAGAAATTCGGTATTGAGCTGGAACGGGAAGTGAATATTATTTAAACAAAATTTCGTCAAAGAGAACTTTGACAAAGTTATAAAAACACATAGAAAACATGAAAATAGCTATACTGGGAGCCGGAAATATGGGTCTGTCTTTTTCAAAATCGTTTTTAAAATACGAACTCATCAAGCCTGAAAATCTTCATCTGATCACGAGAAACGAATCCCGGTTTTCAGAAATATCAAAAGAGTTTCCCAAATCTACCATTTCAACTTTTGATCAGGTACATGAGCTGGATGCGGATTTAATCGTCATTGCCGTAAAGCCTCAGGACTTTCAGTACGTGTCGGAACATCTGAAGTTTCAAATCAGGCCAGATCAGATGATATTATCCATCATGGCAGGAATTAAAATCGAAAAAATTCAAAGTTTATTACACCATCCTTTGGTGGTAAGAGCGATGCCCAACTCTCCCACTCTCCTCGGAATGGGAATCACCGGCTATACCTCGGCACCGGGAATTTCTTTCAGCCGGCTTATCAACATCGAAAGACTTTTAAACTCCACCGGAAGATCGGTTTATCTTGAAAACGAAGAGCTTCTGGATGGTGTTACAGCCCTCTCCGGAAGCGGACCTGCTTATTTCTATTATATTATTGATGCCATGATCAAAGCGGGCGTTGCCATGGGAATCGACGAAAATCTTTCCAAATTGTTCGTACAACAAACCATGCTGGGCGCCTATCATCTGATTAATAATTCCGATAAAAATTTAGAAGAACTGATCGGGGATGTGGCTTCCAAAGGCGGTACCACAGAAGCTGCCCTGAAAACCTTTAATGAGAACAATCTGAAAGAAATTCTCAAAGACGGCATTCTGAATGCGGAAAAGCGCGCGAAGGAATTGAACGTGTAATTGGGCTAAAAAACTTTGTCAAAGTTCGGAACTTTGACAAAGTTATCGAACATCCGGATTCACAAATTTTCAAACCTCTTTTCAATATTTTTTTTAATTAAAAATCCTAAAAAGACCCCGAACGTATTCAGGATAATATCATCTACTTCAAAAATACCCAACCTTGAAAAATACTGAAGCGCTTCAACGATGGTAATGGCTGAAACGACAGTAAACAGAAGGCTTTTAAGGATATTAAGCTTAGGAAAAATCCATCCCAGAAATCCGAAAGGCATGAACATCACAATATTTCCTCCGACGATTACAAAAGCATCTTTCCAGGAAATACAGCCTTTGATGAAATTTAGGGTGGACACGATAGGTTCTACCGTCAGTAAATTGTCATCCATCTGCCGCCTTCCCATCCCGAAGAACATTAGGTATAGCAGGAATAGAGTATAAGGAACAATAATAATTTTATAAAATTTCTTTAACATCCTTTTACAAATGTATTCATTTCAAAAACATTAAATTTGTATATTAAAACAAATTCATGAAATACGTTTTGCTTACGCTCATTTCGGCGATGCTCCTATCCGTTTCCTGGCCTACTTACGGGGTTCCGTTCTTTATATTTTTTGCGCTGGTCCCGCTTCTGATGATGGAGCACGGGGTTTCAAAATTTTCAGACTATAATAGGAAAAGCTGGGTCGTTTTCGTACTTTCCTACTTATGCTTCGTCATCTGGAATGTGGTGACGACCGGCTGGCTGTACGGTTCCAAAAACCCCGACGGAAGCCATTCTATGATGGCGGTATTATTCCCGGTTTTGGTGAATTCCTTTTTGTACGCACTGGTTTTCCAATGTTATCACTGGTATAAAAACGCACAGGGAACGTATTGGGGACTCGCTTTTTTTATTGCTATATGGATGAGCTTCGAAAAATTCCACCTAGGTTGGGAACTGACCTGGCCATGGCTGAATCTTGGAAATGTTTTCTCTGATTATCCTAAAATGATCCAGTGGTATGATACACTGGGTGCTACCGGGGGAAGCTTCTGGATCCTGGCAGTGAATGTCCTGATATTCTACACCGTAAGAATCTGGCAGGCAGGAAGAAAAAGAAAAGATCTCATCAGAAATACGTCCATGGTTGCAGGCTTAATTATTATTCCTATGGTCATTTCATTGGTGAAATACAATAATTTTAATGAAAAGCCGATCGGAAATGTCAATGTCCTGATGCTTCAGCCCGACCTTGATCCTTATGCTGAAAAATATTCCAAAGACAGCTTGGTTATTGAAAGTGATCTCCTGGATCTGGCAGAAAAAAATTCAAAAGGAAAAATAGATTACTATATTGCCCCGGAAACCGCTCTTCCCGGTCGGGGCTCAATCTCCGAGCGGTCTTTTGAAAAGAGTTTGATTTTAAATAATCTTAAAGCATTTTTAGCCAAACATCCCGGCTCAGTATTCGCAACAGGAATTTCTTCACATAAATTCTATACCTCCAAAGAAAATCTTCCGGTGGAAGCTTATGAGCTTAACCCCGGTCTCTGGGTAGAAAGCTTCAATTCGGCCGTTCAGGTCATTCCCAACCGCAATGTGGAGGTGTATCACAAAGGAAAACTGGTTCCTGGTGTAGAGATCTTTCCTTACATGAATTATCTGAAACCTCTTCTGGGAGACGCCATGCTGAACCTGGGAGGAACCGTTGCTTCACTGGGAACCGATAAAGAAAGAATCGCTTTTTCAAATCCCTTCAACAAAGGTAAGATGGCTCCCATCATCTGCTATGAAAGCATCTATGGTGAATTTACGGGCGATTATGTAAAAAAAGGTGCCAATTTCCTGGGAATTATGACCAACGATTCATGGTGGGGTGTTTCGGAGGGACACCGACAGCTTCTGTCGTATGCGAGACTGCGTGCCATCGAGACCAGAAGAGAGATCGCTAGGGCCGCCAACAGCGGAATTTCCGCTCATATTGATGCGAAAGGAGAAATCATTGAAGATACTTTTTACGGAGATAAAACAGCCTTATTTGCAAAAGTGAATCTTTATGATCAGCTGACTTTTTATACAAAAGCCGGAGATTTACTCTCCCGTTTTTCGATTTTTGCACTGGGCTTTCTCCTGTTTTATTTTCTGATTAAAAGGTTTCAGGCAAAAACACAAAAAAGCTAGAGAAACAGGAAGTTGGATGCGGAAATAATGATTTTACAACGGAACAAAATATTTAATTTATTTATAAATAATTTCCTAAAAGATTTGTCTATCTGAAAAATTCTTCGTTATTTTGCACTCTCAAATATTATAGTACAAATAAGAACATCGAGATATGTCAAGAATTTGCCAAATAACAGGAAAGCGTGCAATGGTTGGTAACAACGTTTCTCACGCTAATAACGAAGCGTCGTTTTGAAATTAACTTATTGGAGAAGAAGTTTTACCTTCCGGAGCAAGATAAGCACGTAACACTGAAAGTATCAGCTCATGGATTGAGAGTGATTAACAAGATTGGAATCGAGGAGGCTCTTGAAAGAGCTGTAAGAAACGGATTGATTAAAAAGTAATTGAATCATGGCAAAAAAAGGAAACAGAGTTCAAGTAATCCTTGAATGTACAGAGCATAAAGAAAGTGGTATGCCAGGAATGTCCAGATACATTTCTACAAAGAATAAAAAGAACACAACTGAAAGATTGGAATTGAAAAAATACAATCCTGTTCTTAAGAAAGTAACCGTTCACAAAGAAATCAAGTAATTATTAAATATAATTTACCATGGCAAAGAAAGTAGTAGCAACCCTACAAAGCGGTCAGTCTAAAAAGATGACTAAAGTGGTGAAAATGGTGAAGTCTTCTAAATCAGGAGCTTACGTTTTCGAAGAAAAAGTAATGAATGCAGACGAAGTGGACGGTTATTTGAAAAAATAATCTACACTTTATTTACAATATAAAAAAACTACTCAGCTTTTGGGTAGTTTTTTTGTTATCTTTGTTTTTAATCTGGCTGGAAGTCATAAGCCTGAGATGGGAAAGGCACAGCAATTTAAGCATCATATTTCCCCGCTCCCTATTCCGCCATAATCATTAAATTCCCTTTTCATAAAGATGAGTTGGTTTAAAAAAATTTTTAAAAAAGAAGAAAAAGAAACCTTAGATAAAGGATTGGAAAAATCCAGCCAGGGTTTTTTCGAAAAAATGACGAAAGCCGTGGTCGGTAAAAGCAAAGTAGACGACGAGGTTCTGGATGACCTTGAAGAAATACTTATCGCTTCCGACGTCGGTGCATCTACAACCATCAAGATCATTGAGAGAATTGAAGAACGCGTTGCCAGAGATAAATATGTAAGCGTAAATGAGTTGGATAAAATTCTCCGTGAAGAAATTTCAGGACTTCTCCTGGAAAACCCTCATGCCGGAACCGGAAACATAGATACGTCCAAAAAGCCTTATGTCATCATGGTCGTAGGTGTAAACGGCGTTGGAAAAACCACTACTATTGGAAAACTGGCTCATCAGTTTACTTCAGAAGGCAAAAAGGTAGTATTAGGCGCTGCCGATACCTTCCGTGCTGCAGCAGTAGACCAGCTGGTCATCTGGAGTGAAAGGGTTGGTGTTCCTATAGTCAAGCAGGAAATGGGTTCGGATCCCGCTTCCGTAGCATTTGATACCGTACAGAGTGCTGCTGCCCAGAATGCAGATGTCGTAATCATCGACACCGCAGGAAGGCTTCATAATAAAATCAACCTGATGAATGAGCTCTCAAAGATCAAAAGGGTAATGCAGAAGGTCATTCCTGATGCTCCTCATGAAGTTCTGCTGGTTCTCGACGGTTCTACGGGCCAGAACGCATTTGAGCAGGCAAAACAATTTACAGCCGCTACAGAAGTAAACGCCTTGGCAGTGACCAAACTCGACGGAACAGCGAAGGGAGGTGTGGTAATCGGTATATCAGATCAGTTTCAGATTCCCGTGAAATATATAGGGGTCGGCGAAAAGATGCAGGATTTGCAGTTGTTTAATGGTACAGAGTTTGTAGATTCTTTTTTCAAGAAGAGATAAATCTTTTTGAATCAAATCATCAAATATTAACATTAAAAAATGCAACTATGGGATTTTTAACATGGATTATTTTCGGGCTGTTGGCCGGAGCACTGGCTAAAGCAATCATGCCGGGAAAACAAGGAGGCGGAATGCTGATCACTATGATTCTCGGGATCATCGGTGCCTTCATCGGAGGAGCAATAGGCGTATATGTACTTCACTGGGGAGATGTAGATTCTTTCTGGAATTTCAGAAGCTGGATCCTGGCCATCGGAGGAGCTTTAATCGTTCTCTGGATTTACGGAATGCTGACTGCCAGAAGAGTTTAATCAGTACCATAAAAAATTAAAGCGGCGGATTTGAAATTCAAATCCGCCGCTTCTTTTTACAATATAATTTAGTTAATTTTAATCTGGTAAGGCATTTCCATTTTTATTTCAGACTGCAGTTTTCTCTTTTCAGTAACCTGCTGAAGAATTTCATAATTTGATTTTCCTATTTTATTTTTAATCACCCTTGCCGAAATTTCATCCTGGTTCAGATCTTTAAATATCTGCTCAAAAGGAGTCATGCTCTTAGGATACGACGCCACAGCATAAGATTTCAATCCCGCTTTTTGCGCAGCAAATTTTACAGCGTCATTCAATGTTCCCAACTCATCTACCAGGCCGATCTGTTTGGCTCTCGTTCCGCTCCATACCCTTCCGCCACCGATATTATCGATTTGCTCAAAGGTCTGCTTTCTGTTCTGCGTTACAAAATATACGAATCTTTTGTAAGTCCCTTCAACACTTCTTGTAATAAGGTTTACGCCATACGGGGTTACTCCATTAAGAGAAGAGTAATACTGCGAGTTCGCGTTTGTAGAAACAATATCGGAACGGATACCGTTTTTATTCGCAAGATCTTTAAAATATGGAATAACTCCGAAAACACCTATTGACCCTGTTAAAGTATTAGGTTCGGAATAAATTTTATCTGCCGCCATGGCAATATAATAACCTCCGGATGCGGCATAGTCCCCGAAAGAAACAATTAACGGCTTCTTCTTTTTCAGCTGCTGCAGTTCAAACAGAATTTCGTCGGATGCATTGGCACTTCCTCCCGGAGAATTAATTCTGAATACAACCGCTTTTACCTTATCATTTTCCTGAAGGTCTTTTATATATTTAATGTATTTTTCAGAATGGATATCAGCATAATCATCACCGCCATAAATGGATCCTGAAGCATATAAAACGGCAACTTTATCACCCGAATTTTCATCATCAGAATAAGAAGCGATATACTTTCCTAAAGAGATCTTATTTAATTTATCATCACTTTTAAGCTTTAATTTTGATTTGATCAACTCATCATATTCTGTTTTCTGCATCAGCTTGTCGGCCAGTTTGTATTTTAAACCTAATTCAGGGATCATTCCGTACAGGCTGTCTACCACAGTCCTGAATGCTGCCGTATCAATTTTTCGGGAAGCTGCCATTTTTGACGATGTATTTTTCCAGATATCATTTAAAAGAGTGCTCAGCTGCTCCTTGTTTTCCGGAGAAATATCATTTCTTAAAAAAGGCTCGACGGCAGACTTGAATTTCCCATGACGGATCACCTCAATGCCAATGCCATATTTGTCAGCAAAATCTTTAAAGAACGTAACTTCCGTAGCAAGGCCTTTCAGCTCGATCATTCCGGCCGGATTCAGATAATACTGATCTGCCACTGATCCCAAATAATAAGAAGCCTGTGACACCGCGTTTCCATAAGCGTATACGAATTTTCCGCTTTTCTTAAAATCTGTGATGGCATTTCTTAAATCATCAATCTGAGTGACCCCGGCATTAATATAATCGGATTCAATACTGATTCCTTTAATATTATCATCGGTCTTTGCTTTATTAATCGCCTCAATGGCATCATAAATCAATACATTCTTGTTCTGGTCACTGATATCGAACAGACCTTTTTGCTCCTCGGTCGGGCTGTCGATAATATTCGTTTTCAAATTAATGGTAAGGACGGAATTCTTTTTTACAACTACAGACTTCTCGCTTCTCATCGCGCTGAAGACCAGCATGATGATGAAAAAGAAGAAAAACAGGACACATAATATGACAATAGCCACTATATTTGCCAGTACATTTTTAAAAAAGCTTTTCATAAATCAATCATTTTACAATATGTCGCACCATAAAGTCATTTTGTTACTGGGAAGTAATCTCGGAGATCAAAAAAAAAATCTCGAGACTGCATTGGATCACATAAAAAATGCCGGAAACGAAATTGTACAGGCAAGCGATTTTCTGACATCAGAACCTGTAGAATTTGTTAGTTCCAATATTTTTTGTAATATTGCAGCAATAATATCCACACATCTTTCTCCGATTCAGCTTCTTACCCTCATCAAAAGCATTGAAACGGAAATGGGAAGAGCTAACGATTCGAGCGTAACCGGAGGATATACCGACCGCGTTATTGATATAGACATCGTAAAGTACAATGAGATAAAATTCATATCGGAAAGGTTAGAAATCCCTCATCAAAAACACCTTTCTGAGAGAGAATTTTCACGGATATTATTAAAAGATTTTATCTGAAATAAAACATAAAAACATATTGTATGAAATTAAATTTGTTATTATTGGCAGCATTGCCTATTGCGACGTATGCGCAAGACAGTATTGCCGTCACTTCTAATGATAGGTATCCCAATACATTCTCTTCAGGATCTGCAAATGTACAGTCTTTTAACAATACAGCCAGAAGATTCAATGATTGGTCTGTGTCGGTGGGCGGTGGTGCCGCCTTCATGGTTCACTCGGACCTGAAATCAATCACAGATCAGCACATAAACTGGGGATACAACTCATATGTAAGCCTGGATAAACAGATCAGTCATGTCATAGGATTAAGCCTGATCTACCAGAGAGGTGAAACAACACAGAAAGCACAGCTTGATGAAGCTTCTGGAGTGGCGGAAGCAAAAACAAAATATAACCAGATTGCTGTGATGGGCGATATAAATTTTTCAAACATTTTACGACGCGTAGACAATCACTCTCCTTACCGATGGGCCATGCACGGCTATGCCGGTATCGGCTTCATGAACTTCAACACTTCACTGCATGACAACAAAGATTACAGCTGGAGCAGCAATCCCAGAAGAATTCCACTGTTTATGAATCAGAAACTGGGGCTTAATTCCTCCTATTTTCAATTTGGATTAGGCTTAAAATATAATGTGTCTGAACTGATTGATATCGAAGCGCGAACGATGTACATCATCAGCGGTGATGATGAATTCGACGGCGGAGGATATGCCGGCCCCGGAGATTATGACCCCAACTCAGCCATCCCTAAATATAACATGATCGACAAAAGGAGGTCTGACAATGCTCTGACGATCAATCTGGGACTTTCCTTTAAGTTAGGAAAACACACGACCCATCTCGCATGGTACGATCCGTTGCAGGAAGCCTACTACAGAGCACACCTCCTGGAAAATAAAAGTACGGAACTCATCGTTTGTGAAAGAGGTGATCAGGATAACGACGGCGTTTGCGACGACTGGGACAGACAACCCGACACTCCTGCCGGAGCAAGAGTCGACGGTGCAGGGGTTGCCCTGGACATGGATCTTGACGGAGTGATCGACCTTTATGACAAATGCGTAACGGTTCCTGGACCTGCTGAAAACAAAGGATGCCCTTCAAATAAATAATTATCTTTAATTAAATAAAAAATACATTATGAAATTAAGTTTAGCAATTGTCGCATTAGCATTATCTGCTCCTGCATTAAGCTTTGCACAAGACTCGACGGCAGTAGCTTCGAACGGAAAGTATCCCAATACCTTCTCTTCAGGTTCTGCAAATATTTCCCCTTTTACAAATACAGCAAGAAGATTCAATGATTGGGCAATTTCATTTGGTGCAGGCGTACCACTGGTTCAATCCGCAGATCTTACCTCAATAAAAAACGGAAACGGTAAAAACCTATTCGGATACTCCGCTTACGTGAGCATTGATAAAGCGATTACCCATGCTTTCGGCATCAATTTACAATACGACAGAGGCGAGACCAGACAAGGCTGGTTCAATACAAAAAAAGACGCTCCTGCGAATGCTTCATTGTATCAGCAGGTGGGCGCAAGAACCCAATACGATGCTATCTCGTTGTTGGGAGATATTAATTTTTCAAATTTATTCAGAAGAGTAGACAATCATTCTCCTTACCGTTGGGCACTCCATGGATATGCAGGTTTAGGGACATTGGCATTCCGGGCATATCAGAAAGATGAAATGGGCAGCAGAATGGTATCCGAAGTAAAGCCATTCAATCTGAACTCCATGTTCGCCCAGGCCGGTGCCGGATTTAAATTTAAAATAAACAACAGGATCGACATCGAAAGCAGATTAATGTACGTAATGACAGGCACCGATGAATTTGACGGAGGTGGCGACAAATACAGCGTCATCAATCAAAGGGAAGAACAGATTTCCGACAATTTCTTTAATGCCACCCTGGGACTTTCATTAAAGTTAGGAAAACATGAATCTCACCTCATGTGGCACGACCCGCTTCAGGAAATGTACTATAAGCTGGATGTCTTAGGAAATAAAAATCAGGATATTGAAGTCTGTAAAAAAGGAGATCTTGACAACGATGGTGTTTGCGACGATTGGGACAGACAACCGGATACCCCTGCCGGAGCAAGAGTAGATGGTGCCGGTGTAGCCCTTGACACAGACCTGGATGGCGTTATTGACCTCTACGATAAATGTGTAACCGTTCCCGGACCCGTTGAAAACAACGGATGCCCGGTTGTAACACCAGCTCCCGTAAAGAACGGACCCGTAGATGAAAGTGAAACAAAACTGGAAGGAATTGAGTTTAACCTGAATTCAGATAAGATCTTACCTTCCAATACGCCGATCCTGAACAATGCCGTGAATTACATCAATTCTTCCAGCGGAAAATATACCGTGATCGGAACCACCGACACCAGGGCTTCCGAATCATACAACCAAAAGCTGTCTGAAAGAAGAGCGAAAAATGTTAAAGATTATTTAATTAAAAACGGCGTTCAGTCAGATAAATTAAATGCTGAAGGAAGAGGCGAGAAAGACCTTAAATATCCTGAATGCAACCCGGCTACAAAATGCCCGGAATGGAAAAACAGAGCCAACCGAAGAGTTTATTTTGAAGCCAGATAACCCTTCGTTCGGAATAATATAAAAAGTCACGCTCTGCGTGGCTTTTTTTGTCAACTTAGTTTCATTAATTTTATCCCATGATTTCTCAACAGGATTTTCAAGAATTAAAATTTAAGACCTTAAAATATTTTTGGGGCTACGATCACTTCCGAGACAGTCAGGAGGCAATTATTGATTCCGTGATCAATGAAAAAGATACGCTGGTATTGCTACCGACCGGTGCCGGAAAGTCGCTTTGCTACCAGCTACCCTCTTTACTCAAAGAAGGGACCTGTCTTATTATATCGCCGCTTTTAGCTTTGATGAAAGATCAGGTAAGCCAGTTGAAATCAAGAGGCATTGAAGCGGAATACCTGTCTTCGGAACTGGATGAATATGATGCGGAAGGAATCTATGACCGCTGCAAGGAAGGTTTAACCAAGATGCTTTATATTTCCCCGGAAAGACTGACCAACAAACAGTTCCTCCAGAATATTGAAGAAATTCAGCTCTCTTTTATCGCTGTAGACGAGGCACACTGTATCTCGGAATGGGGACAGGATTTCAGGCCGAGTTACCAGAACATCAAGGAATTCAGGAGAAATAACCCGAAGATTTCATGCCTTGCTTTAACGGCAACCGCGACCCCGAAAGTATTGGAAGAAATCAAATCAAAACTGGAGCTTAAGAATCCGCAGGTATTCCAGAAAAGCTTTAAGCGGGACAATATCCGGATCTTTACCGAAGAAGTCTCTGATAAATTCCAGAAGATTTATGACATCTTAAAGTTTAACAGAGAAGCAGGAATTGTGTATGTAAGAACCCGCCGGGAAGCTGAACTTCTCTGTGGATTTCTCCAAAAAAACCAGCTGAAGAATGTAGACTTTTTCCATGCAGGCCTTACCACGAAGGAAAAAAATGCCAAACAAACGATCTGGAACAACAGTGACAGCCATGTTTTGATTTCCACCAATGCATTCGGAATGGGGATCGATAAGGATAATGTACGTTTTGTGATTCACTATTCTCCTGCGCCTTCCATCGAAAATTATTACCAGGAAATCGGAAGATCAGGCAGGGACGGCCAGGAAAGCTTTGCTTTTTTGCTCTGGGATAAGCAGGAACTGTCGAATTTTGATGACATACTGAAGAACCAGACTCCTGGTAAATCGGAATTTTTAAAAATCCTTACGTACCTCTACTCTATTTTCCAGGTGGCGGAGTTTGAATTGCCGGAAAAGGTTTTCCAGCTGAATATTAACGGAATTCAGAATTTCACCAGATTGTCTTCAGCGAAGATTAAAAATGTCCTGAATTTCCTTAATAACCAGGAAATTATTTATTTTAATGACCATAAAAGCTTATCCTCCCTTCAGCTTCTGATGCAGGCGGATGAGATCGATCAGCTTCCTCAGAAAGATGCTTATTTTATTGAGTTGATGCTTAGAACCATTTCAGGAATCACGACCCATAAAGTAATGTTCAGCGAGCAGCAGGTAAGCAATAAGATTGGCGTAAGCGTTCACTTAATAAAAGAAAGGTTAAAAGAACTTCAGCAGAAAGGCTATGTGGAATATGTGGACGGCGCTTTATCGAGCATTAAATTCTTGAAACCCCGCGACGAGCGGCTGAATAAATCACAATACTGGAAGCTTTTTGAACACATTCAGAAAAACAAAATCCAGAAATGGGAAGAGATGAAGTTTTACATTGAAGATAACGCACATTGTAAAATGAAGCTCATTCTCCATTATTTCGGAGAAAAAAAAGCGAAAAACTGCGGGAAATGCTCGGTTTGTGAGAAAAATAAGCAGTCGATTTTCGGAAAGAACATTTCCGGTGAAATCCTGACCATACTGACGAAAAGGCCTTCCACGATTGAGGAACTCTCGATTCAGCTGAATTATCATTCCAAAGAAAATATTCTTGAAAACCTGATTTATCTTCTCGATTCCGGAAAAGTAAAAATGCTTAATTTCAGAACATACGCGATCGCATGAGTAACGGGCAATAATTAATTCTTTTAATCTTTTTGATCCTTTGATAAAGACCTTATCTTTGCAGTATGAAATCATTGAAAGTCGTTTTTTTAGGCACTCCGGAATTTGCAAAAACTTCTTTGGAAGCCATTTTTCACTCAAACCATCAGGTAGTCGGCGTTGTAACGGTAGCAGATAAGGCAAGCGGGCGCGGGCAGAAGATCAGCCAGTCCCCGGTGAAAGTTTTCGCCGCAGAAAACAACATCCCTGTTTTTCAGCCGGAAAAACTAAGAAATCCTGAATTTCTGGAAGAACTGAGAAAACTGGATGCCGATGTTTTTGTGGTGGTGGCCTTCAGAATGATGCCGAAGGTACTTTTCGAAATGCCAAAAATGGGAACATTTAACCTCCATGCATCTCTGCTTCCCGATTACAGGGGTGCGGCGCCAATTAATTATGCGGTCATCAACGGAGAGGAAAAAACCGGCGCTACGACATTTTTCATCAATGAGAAGATCGACGAAGGGAATATCCTGCTTCAGGAGGAACTGGCTATTCTACCCGATGAAAATGCAGGCAGCCTCCACGACCGCCTCATGGAAATGGGCGCAAAACTCGTGGTAAAAACACTTGACGGATTAGCGGAGAATACCATTACCGAAAAAACTCAGCCGCAGGTAGAGCACCCAAAAAACGCCTATAAAATATTTAAAGAAGATACCAGAATAAACTGGTCCCGAAAATCAAAAGAAGTTCATCAGTTTATTTTAGGAATGTCCCCTTATCCTGCCGCTTTTACAACATTGAAAATTGGAGAAGAGGAAAAAGGACTGAAAATTTTCGGTGGTAAATCTGAAATTTCAAATCATGATAAGACAGCCGGAACTTTAGATATTTCAAAAAACGAATTTAAAATTTATACCGGAGACGGAATATATTATCCTCTTGAATTACAGCTTGAAGGAAAAAAAAGAATGAATGTCAAAGATTTCCTGAACGGGTTCAGGAGCTTTGAACACATAAAAATGGCTTGATGAAAATCAAGCCATTTTTATGTGTTGTCAATTGTGAATCTTGTTTTGCAAGTCAATAGTCAATTTTTAAACCTACAAAAAATTCACAGGCAAAGCGAATTGACCAATCACCATTCACTTTTAAAGCTGCACCATCTCCGTCACCTCAACATCATAACCGCCAACCTGCGGCTTAATATTAGGATTTTGGGTGATTACTTTAAATTTATTGATTCCAAGGTTTTTAAGGATCTGCGTTCCGATTCCGTAATCCCTGTAATTGAAGGCCAGGGTCGGATGCCGCTGCTGTCCGTCCTGATAGTTTAGGAACTGCTGCAATTTCTTTAATGTATTTTCAGAATTTGAAACGTTGTTGATGAAAATGATGGCGCCTTTTCCAGCTTCATTCACCATATTCGTTACTTTCTCCAGCAAAGGTTTTTCACCGTTATTCAGTCGGGTCAGCACATCAAAATACGAATCGGACGATTGCACCCTTACCAAAACAGGTTCGTTTACCGTCCAGCTTCCTTTTGTTAAAGCAAAATGGATCTGATCATTGGAAGTTTCCCTGAAAGCAAAGAAATCAAAATCCCCGTAAGCGGTTTTTACTTTCCGCTCCTCTAATCTTTCGATAAGGTTTCCTTTTTTCAGCTGGTAATGGATCAGGTCTTCGATAGAAACGATCTTCATATCGTGTTTCTGGGCAAAAGCGTAAAGTTCCGGCAAACGCGACATCGAACCGTCTTCATTCATGATTTCACAGATCACGCCACCCTCTTTTAATCCTGCCAGGCAGGTAAGATCAATAGCGGCTTCGGTGTGGCCTGCTCTTTTCAGAACGCCACCCTTTTTCGCACGGAGCGGGAAGATATGTCCGGGACGCATAAAATCGGTAGGCTTCGATTTTTCATCCATTAAAGCTAAAATCGTTTTTGCCCTGTCTGCTGCGGAAATCCCTGTCGATGTTCCGTTTCCGAGAAGGTCTACCGATACGGTAAAGGCGGTTTCCTTAGGATCGCTGCTTCTGCTTACCATCACCTCCAGTCCCAGCTCATCACATCGCTTTTCAGGAAGAGGCATACAGATCAGCCCTCTGCCGTGAAGCGCCATAAAATTGATGATCTCGGGTGTCGTAAGCTCAGCGGCACAAAGGAAATCTCCCTCGTTCTCTCTGTCTTCATCATCTACTACTATGATTATTTTACCATTTTTAAGGTCTTCAATAGCCTCCGGAATAGTATTTAATTTAATATCAGACATTTTTACTTTAAATTTCTGTAAAGATACTCATAAAATAAGCATCTCCCAATTATGATAAGGGTTTGTTAGATTTTGAATATCGCGTCTTTTGCTTTTCTGAAAATCGAATACGAATCCAGTCTTTTCTGATGGTCATAAATATGAGAATTGATCATCAGCTCATTCACATTGAATTTTTCCTGGAAGGTCCTGAGTTGTTCCTCGATTTCGGACTGATCCCCGATGAGGGTGTAGCGCAATTTCTGTAAAACCATTGATTTTTCCATAGGCGACCAGATCTCATCCATTGTATCGACGGGCGGGGCAAAAGGCTTCCTGTCGTTGCGGATAATATTGATAAATGCCTGGAACAATGTCGTTGAAATTCTGTGCGCTTCTTCGGAAGTTTCTGCGGCCACGCCGTTGACACAGGCGATAATATAAGGCTGATCACAATATTCCGAAGGTTCGAAATTCTGCCTGTAGATATTGAAGGCCATTTCCATCTGCTCGGGAGCAAAATGTCCGGCAAAGGCGTAAGGCAATCCCAACTCGGCAGCCAGAAACGCACTGTCGGTACTAGATCCCAGGATATATAAAGGGATATTCAATCCTTCTCCCGGAATAGCGCGCACCAAAGCATCGCGATTTTCTTTGGAAAAATATTTTTGCAATTCCAAAATCTGTCTTGGAAACTGCTGATTAATGATCGCAGGATTCCGTCCCAAAGCCTGCGCCGTGAGACCATCAGTACCGGGAGCCCTTCCCAGACCCAAGTCAATTCTTCCCGGGAAAAGAGATTCCAGGGTCCCGAATTGCTCGGCAATGACTAATGAACTGTGATTGGGCAGCATGATCCCCCCCGATCCTACTCTTATTTTTTGGGTTCCGTTGGCAATGAAACCGATAAGCACCGACGTTGCCGAACTGGCAATGCTTTCCATATTGTGGTGTTCGGCAAGCCAGAATCTTTTATAATCCAGACTTTCCGCATGATTGGCCAGAGACAGGCTGTCCTGAAACGTATCGTGAATGGTCTTTTCCTGTTTTACCGGAGCAAGATCCAGCACGGATATTTCGAAATTTTGCATAATTCTACATTTATAGTCTTTTAAGACCAGACAAATTTAAAACATATAATCCGCATTAGTTACTTTTTGTAATTGATAAGACTTATCGATCAATTCAGCGAAAAACTATTGGGGAAATTATTTTTTACGACCGTTCACCGGTGATCTCTGTTTCCAAAATTCCAGATGGATGGCCCATAATTTTTCAGAATTTCTGTTTCACAGGTATAATATTCTACATGCGAGGAATTTATATTTAAAATATCAATTCAATAACTATTTAACAATAAAAATTTAAATAAAATAGTCAGTTATTGCTAATTACATTAATTAATTATCAAATAAATAATTTTTAATACATTTGTTTAAATATTTTATAATTATGAAAAATGCTATTCAAACGCAGCTTACGCCTGCTTTCCAAAAAGAAATCGACATTAAAATCGCAGAATTAGAATCTCTATTTCAGGGAAAACTGTCCGCATTAAATGCAGACCAGCGAAAATTTTACGGGCTCATTAACGAACAGAATAAGCTCTTTGTAAACAAAGTAAGAGATTATAGACAAAACCAACCTCAACTGAGTGCTGATGATGTAGACTGGGAAGAATTTGAGAACGATTACCAGGCCAGGGTTTTCTTAGAAACGAGAAAAGATAAATTGGCCAGCCTGGTCTATCAGATGGAAAGCACCAAAATTTTACACGATTACGACAATTACAATGATGCCTTAGACGATTATGCATACTCCCAATACAAGAAAGGAAGAGAGGTAATCGGCTTTGCAGAAAAAGTAGCCGAGCTGAAACAGTTCTTTCCAAGAACACCGAAAAGCAGTTCTTCAGAAGATAAAAACAAAGCTGATTAGTGTTATTTAGCACTAAGACCTAAACATTTAAGTCATTTGATGATCCGTTTAAGTCTTTTTAATTTCCGTTTAGGTCTTTGGGTTAAAGTTTTAGGTCTCTGGGTTAAAATTTTAGGTCTTTCGGCTAAATTTTTAAGTGATTTGGTTAAAATTTCAGGGACTTTCATCAAAAATTTAGAAAAATGAAATCAGGCAGTTACTAAAGCTGTCTGATTCTTTTAGAATGATCCTAAAACTTTGAAGATAACTTAGTGCTTGAAGGAAAAAGATTTTAGAAAAGTAAATCACAAAGTGAATTGATCTCGACTTTATGAGCACCGCTTTGGGAAACATATAAAAAATTAATAATCATTAAAACACAACTTATGGAAGAATCTGACGACGAGTTCGGGGATCTGTCCCAGTTCAAAATACTTTCTTTTGAAGAAGTAAATCAAGGATTTACAAGAAACAATGCTTTTGCAAATACAATTATCAACAAAGATAATTCTCCTGATTACAGAAGCCCGTTTCATGATTACAGAAATACATCTTTGGGATATTCCTATCTTACTGACGATCCCGCATCTGTATTTCCTTCAACCGGAATCAATGAGAAAGGAGAAAAAGGCTACGAATACAGGGCAGCAGTTTTACCTTGTGAAAATGGCTCTCAGGTATTGGGAAGCTACAATAGCAACAAAAGAGAACCACAGAGCCTTTTCTTATTTTATGAAAAGCCCAATTCCAAGAAATCTAATTTTGCAGGAGATTTTTATGCTGCTAAAATGGGAGATTATTTTGTTCAGCTCTTTAAGAGATTTCCTGAACCATTACCCTCCAGAGTTGGTGGCAAATTCTTCAAGAATATAGCTTCTTTAGAGGATGAAGCTGCATATCTGGCACAGTTAGCATACACTTATGAAGGAGATAAAATTAATGCTACTCTTGTACGGGATGCTTTAATGAGAGAATATCAGTTTTATACAAACGACAAACAATTTGACGAACTATTAGGAAACGCCTCTCAAATTCCTGCAGACGCTATCGGATGGTGCGCCGCGCAACTGGAAGACTTTAGACCTGATGAAAGAAATTATGATCCTGCTTCCAAAGATTATTCTCCTCTAATTCCAGTTTTTGCAGGAGCAACAGTTTCTGAAAACATGAACAAGGCGGCAGAATTTTTTGAAGATTTGGGCAGCAATCCTTTTGTACAGGGTGTAGAAACAGCTTTCAGCCAGGTTTGGGAACTGGCAAAACAATCGGCAAGTAAAGTGAAGGATGCTTCTATTGATCATTTGCCTGATTCCTTCAAAAAACTGGTGACCAGGATTACAGGAATGATCAATACCATTAAAACCTTTCTATCAGACATTAAAGACATTGTTACTGATCTGGCACAGAAAGGAATTGAGTTCTTAAAAATCCTGAATGCTTTTCTCTGTGGGGTAATCAATGGTTTGGTGAGTTTAGTACAATGTATTCTGTATATTTTGGAGTTCCTTTTGCAACCTACACTTACATTTTCTTATCAACAATATCTGGAAAGAAGAGACCTTTTGGAAAAAGCAGAAGATGTACTGGATTGGGTATCTGAAAATATGCCTGTTTTTTTAGAAGGGGTTAAAAACCTATTCAGTTCAAGTGTGAATATATCCCAATCTGACTTTGAAAACATTTTTGACCAATTGAAAGAATATTGGGATAAGGCTTCCCGCTATACAGTAGCATTTTATGCGGGGCTTATAGCCTTTGAATTCATCATCAACATTTTACTCCTTATCTTTACCGCAGGAGAAGGCAATGTGGTAAAAGGAGCTACTTATGTGGAGAAAGCATCCAGCCTGCTTTGGGTTCTGACCAGAGAAGCATTTTCGGCAGCTACATTTGGGCTTACAGATTTGTTACTGGGTCTTGGTAAACTGATGTTAAGATTCTCCAAAGCCTGCGCAAAAGGCTTCAAAGGGTTTATTAAATTTATTGAGGAGCTGCTGCAGGGCGTTAAAAATGGTGCAAAGGCGGAGGATTTGGTGGAAGAAGCGCAGGATATAGAGGACGTTATTATAAAAGCTAATAAAAAGAATGCAAAAGATTTTAGTGAGTTTGAGGCATTAGAACTTCTTAAAAAGTACAATTTTCATGGGCATTACGGACCATCTGACCTAAAGAAAGTATGGATAAGAAGTATGACCTTAAAGTTTACCACAAAAGAAATGGTAGATTTTGTAAAAACAGGCAGTCTGCTAAAAATGGAGAGAAAATATCTTATCCAAGAAATGAATTTCTTCGCAAAACAACTAAAGAATAAATTTGCTTTGCAAACCTCTAAACTGATAAAAGGTAAAAATTGTTTACGAGATTTTGATATAGCCAATTGCGGCGGAGAAATTTTAAACCTAGACTGGCTAAATATAGAAATCTTTGAAGAAGGTCTGGAAATGGTAAGAAAGCATTTGGAAAGGTTTGAATTTGATGATTGGAATAATAGAATGCTGAAAAGGTTGGAAGATATTATAGACAAAAAAATTCTGGCTACAGATTTTGATAAAAGGTTTTATACCCATGAGATTAGAGAATATAGGAGGTATAAAAATGTTGGTGTAGAAGATGGCATTGATCCTTCTGGTTATTGGGATAACCTACATTCTGCTACTTTAGAAGATTATAAAATAAATGAGGTAATAGAATATAATAGTAAAAAAGTTCATAGTCTATATCATCCAGATGTTCAATATTAAACTATTAAATTAAAAATTATGAATACAAAAAAAGAAATTTTGAAAATAATTAAAAATCTATCAAATAATAATTTTGAAAAATATATAGGAATACAGTCTATAGATAGAAGATTATTATTGATTGATGGAGAAAGTGTTTTATCAAAAAAATATCTTTCTGATATTAAAGAGTTATTAATGGAGAAGTATTTAGACGCTAAAAATGTTGATTCTTATAGGCTAACATCAAAAGGCTTAGAATATTTAGAACAACATTCAGAAGAATAATCTTAGCAAGACTGTCAGAAATGGCAGTCTTGTTTTTTAAATTTGTGGTGGAGAAATTTTAAACCTAGACAGGCAAAATGTAGAAATCTTTGAAGAAGGTTTAGATATGGTGAAAGCTCTTTTAGAAAGGTTTAAATTTGATGATTGGATGAAAAACAATTTTTTCCGAGAACGGTAAAAAGCAGTCCTTCTGAAGGCCAAGACAAGAATAAATAATATGCATAATTATCGAAACATCAAATGATAAGGTCTTTTGATGATCCGTTTAAGTCTTTTTACGTTCCGTTTAGGTCTTTTGGTTAAAGTTTCAGGTCTCCGGATTAAAGTTTCAGGTGTTTCGGCAAAAGTTTCAGGTGATCTGGTTAAAATTTCAGGTTTTTTTATTAAAATTTTAGAAAAAACGAGAATAAGGGCATTTCTAAGGATCCTGGCAAAAGTAGAGGCTGACCATTTTTCTGGTCAGCCTCTATTGTATTTTAATCGATGTCCTTTAATTCAAAAAGATTATCAGATTTCCTTTATTTATTCAGATAAAAATCATTTAATCCGGGCTATGAAAACGTTTAAAACTCATCTTCTGCTTGAGGTCTTTTTTATTCTGAAGAACAATATAATCATTGTTAAGCTCTTCGATTTCAAATGATTTTTCCTGGCCAAACATTGTAATTTTAATGATTTTATCAGACCTTTCAATCTTATAAGTACCCTGCATACCGCCAATCAGCGCTTTTGTCTTTCCGTTTCTCATTTCCAGCGTTGCGGTACTGTCTTTTTTAAAGGTAAAAACTCCCGTTGAAGTGGTATTGGCAAAATTATCCTGTGACCAGGATCCTATCAGTATATTATAGTCGTAATCGTCCTTTTTGTCGGAATTCAGGAATAATAAAAGAAAAAAAGTAAACAGATATTTCATGATAATTGTTATTTACCTAAAAATACAAAAATTACATGATTTGTTGGCTGGTGATTTTATATAAATTAATACGTTTTGCAGTTACAGGATTTCCATATTGGATCCGTCAATTATACCATGCGAATTTCCCTCCGTCTGTTCGAGTAAAATTCTGCAAGAATTTGTTTCGAGAGCTTGTGGGTAAAGCTAATCGGTAGCCCAACTTCCCGATACGATTTTTTTTCAAAAACCTACTCGAATTGACGAAAATAAACCAAATGTGCAACGGGTTAAAAAATTAAATCTTACCCTTCTCCTTCAGATAAGTAAAATGATTGATCAGGATCCGGATTTCATTAAACTCAAAATCATTAGGCAACGCATTTTTCCATTCCGTTAAAGTTTCTTTAGGATCATTTCTAAATATACCTTCAAAAGCTTTAATCTTATCTGAAGTAATAACTCTTGAGATATCCAGCAGCCCCTGTTCGGCAAATTTGGCCAGATGGCCGATCACCGTTTCTTTTACCAGCCCTCTTTCCAGCGCTATTTCTGAAATGGTTTTCCCTTGCTCAAAAAGCTGGAACGTAAGCACCTGGGATGGGACTTTGGCAATTTTCATGCTGACCTCCCTGTCATTTTTTTCGTCAAGAAGCCTGGTTTCCAACAGGTGAATTTCTTTTAAACTGTTTAAATATTCTTCTATATCTTCCAGCCACACCCTGAAATCCTCGTTGTATTGCTTTAATCCTTTTGTTCCTTTGATTTCCGCATAAAAATCTTTCAGCGGACTGAAAACTTTATCCCGGATCTCCGTAAAAAAGAAGTTGACAGCCCCTTTGCTTTTATTCTCGATCTCGGACCATTCTTCTTTCTGTTCAATAAAATTACTGACCTTCTGTGAAATTACCCGGTCAAGCTTTTCAAAAATCTTACCCAGGTTTACGATTTCGTGCTTCAGCTGCTTATACAGCTGATTGGTCTTTACATGATCGATGCTTTTGGTAGTAACGGAAAGCTTATTCCAATCTTCCACTTCTTTGAGGAGCCACTGCGAATCGATGGTACGAAGCACTTTTTTAAGGCTGTAATCATACTTTTCATTGTTTAAAATAGCTTCCACTTTATCATTCGCTACCGTATCGGTATGAAAATGCAGGATCCTGTTGTCTTTAAAAATAACTTCGGGGGTAATTTTAGACTTTAAAACAATTCCTTCCAAAGTTCGGCACCGTGACAGGGCCACGTAGACCTGTCCGGCCGTAAAGCTTTTCCCGGCATCAATAATCACCCTGTCGAAGGTGAGTCCCTGGCTTTTATGGATGGTTACCGCCCAGGCAAGCTTTATCGGAAACTGCTCGAAGCTTCCCAGCACTTCTTCTTTGATATTTTTATCCGTGTCGAGAAAATATTTTTTCTGCTCCCAGACTTCTCTTTTTACAGTGATCTCCCTTTCGCTGCCGTCGAGGATTACTTTAATTTCATTTTCATCAAGCGCAGAAATTTCCCCCAGCTTTCCGTTAAAATATTTCTTTTCCCCTGAAATATCATTGCGGATAAACATGATCTGGGCCCCTATTTTCAGGTCTAAAAACTGCTCATTCGGAAACTGGTTTTCCCGGAATTCCCCGAAAAGCTTGGCCTCATACGTTTTTGAACTGGCCTTTAATTCATCGAGCTTCTCCTGATTGATATCATCGGCCATCTTGTTGTGAGAGCAGAGATAGACATACGGCTCATCACCCATATCAAAATCAGGGTCGTATCTTTCATTTAAATGTTCAAAGTCAATATTGTCCACATCTCCGTCACGAATCGCGTTCAGGATGGCCAGGAAATCTTCATCGGACTGGCGGTAGACCTTCGTGAGCTCAATGGTAATTAAAGGAATCTCTTTAATCGCATGACTGTCGAAAAAGAAAGGCGAAGGATAGCAGATCTTTAAAATATGCTCATCCCGGACTACCGGCGGAAGCTGATAAAGATCCCCGATGAACAACATCTGCACCCCACCGAAACGCTGGTTGTTTCTACGGATAAACCGCAGGGAGAAATCCATCATATCCAAAACATCCGCACGCAGCATAGAGACCTCATCGATAATGATGATTTCTACCTCTCTTAAAAGCTTCAGCTTGTCTTTCCGGTATTTGAAATGCGGCATCAGGTCGGCAATATTATTGGCCATGCTGGTGTCGATGCGGTCTGTGGTCGGCAGAAAAGTCCGCAGCGGCAGGCCAAACATCGAGTGGATGGTAACACCGCCCGCATTGATGGCTGCAATCCCGGTGGGCGCGACCACAATGTGTTTCTTGCGTGTGCGTTTCACAAAATCGTTGAGAAAAGTAGTCTTTCCCGTACCCGCTTTACCCGTTAAAAATACACTTCGGTTGGTATGTTCTATTAAGTCAAAAAAATGATTATTCATCGTTGTCAAAATTACGGAAAATGATATTTAAATCCTTACCTTGGCACAACTTTTGAAAATCCCTCATCATAACGAGAGAAAAACAACTTATGAAAATCCCTGTATTCATCTTATGTGCAGCGCTGTTTGCAGCCTCATGTTCTTCAACAAAAAATACGGATGCCAATTTGCCGAAAGACATTTCGGAGCGTCCTGCCGATGAAAACAACCAGAAATACGAGCAGGCCCAGCTGGATAAATTAAAAGCGTCCATCGAATCTGAAATTGCAAAAGAAAAATGTACCGATGCCGCAGAATGGACATTTGCCCCGATGGGCGCCAAAGCGTGCGGAGGTCCTCAGCTGTATATTGCTTATCCTAAAAAACTGGAAACTTCGGTTTTACCAAAAATAAATGACTACACTGAAAAAGTGAAAGCCTTCAATCAAAAATACAGCATCGTTTCCGACTGTATGATGATCATGCCACCCACTTCTATAAAATGTGTCAACGGAAAAGCCGAACTGGTGAATCCCTAAGAAATAAAAAAATCTTGCTCCACACCGGGCAAGATTTTTTATTTTGATAAAGTTTTTAAATCAATTTTGAAACGTGAAATTTACTTTATCTTCATAAATTCACAATTCACCATTCACCATTGACTCTATTACCCTTCCACATGTTTTACGTTCTCCTTATACCATGAGGAATATTTAACGTAATTATCAGCGATCCTGTTGACCTCTCCTTCCAGCAGCTGGGAACTGATGTCTTTGATCTTTCTTGCCGGAACTCCGCCCCATACTTCTCCCGATTTGATATGGGTACCCTGGGTAACTACCGAGCCTGCACCGATAATAGAATTTTCTTCAACGAGGCAGTCATCCATCACAATGGCACCCATACCGATCAGCACATTATCTTTGATCGTGCATCCGTGAACAATGGCATTGTGGCCGATCGAAACATTATTTCCGATATTCAAAGGATGTTTCTGGTAAGTGCAGTGCAGCATCGCATTATCCTGAACGTTTACCTTATTTCCCATTTTAATATAATGAACATCACCTCTGATCACCGCGTTGTACCAGATACTGCAATCGGTTCCCATGGTTACATCGCCGATGATCGTTGCCGTTTCCGCTAAAAAGGTATTGTCGCCTATCTGAGGTGCTTTTCCTAAAAGTTCTTTTATCAGTGCCATATATTTAATTTGAAAATTTGAAAATCAGTTTATTTGAAAATGGATAGATCAGGGCTTACGAGAATCCGATTCCGGCTCCTTAATTTTTAAATCATGCCGATAGCAAAAATCTAACTTCCAACCCGCAGCTCCTAATTTCTAATTGCGTATTTTTGTATCTCAAATTTAAAGAAAAAATGCATACTATACTTATAGAGCCTACCGAAAACCCGAAAGTGATGAAATTTGTAGCAGATTACAACCTGATTCCGGGATCTTTAGAGTTGGACAGAGATTCAGATATTTCAGAAATCCCTTTGGCACAGGAGCTATTCAATTATCCGTTTGTGGAAAGGATTTTCATCACTGCAAATTTTGTTGCGGTTGCAAAACAGGACACCGTAGAATGGGAGCATGTAGCGGAAAGCCTGAAAAATGTAATTGAAGATGAGCTTCTGGCCAATCCGAGAATTTATCTTCAGAAGAAAAAAGAGCTGTATCAGATCTACGCGGAGATGACTCCCAATCCGAATGTGATGAAGTTTGTTTCCAACAAATTGTTGATGGAAGGTTTCGTAGAAGTAAAATCAAGAGATGCAGCGGAAGGCGTTCCTTTGGCAGAGGCTATTTTCAAGGAATTCGATTTTGCGAAGGAAGTATTCATTTCCGATAATTTCGTAGCGGTTACGAGAGACAATTCTGTAGAATGGCACCAGGTGATGATGACCGTTCGCGCCCTCATTGCAGAATATCTTCAGAATGGCGGCGAGATCTCCAATATTGAAGCCCAGAAGCACGAAAATCCTGTGGAAAAGATCATCAACAGGGATTATACGGAAGACGAACAGAAAATTTCCGATATCCTTAACGAATATGTGGCTCCTGCCGTAGAAAACGATGGCGGAAAAATTTCCCTGATGGAATACGACCAGGAAAATAAAACCGCAAAAATGCTTCTTCAGGGTGCATGCTCCGGCTGCCCAAGCTCTACCGCTACTTTAAAGAACGGAATTGAAAATATTTTAAAACAATTCGTTCCCGATCTTGTGGAGCATGTAGAAGCGGTGAACGGATAAAAGAATTCAAGAACTCAATGCTTTAAACCAAATCTTTAGTCGTAAACATTTAAACGAGAAAAAAATTGCATAAAGAAGCTTCAAACCCGAAAAAAGGAATTTTATTGGTGAATCTTGGCTCACCACGATCAACAGACATAAAGGATGTAAAGGAATATCTCGATGAATTCCTGATGGATGAAAGAGTGATCGACTACCGGTGGATCTTCCGGGCACTTCTCGTACAGGGAATCATCCTTAAAACACGTCCTCCGAAATCTGCCGAGGCTTACAAAACGGTATGGACCGACGAAGGCTCCCCACTGATTGTGATTACGGAAAAGATTCAGAAGAAGCTGCAGAAATCAGTCGATGTTCCGGTGGAAATCGGAATGAGATACGCAGAACCCAGCATAGAAACCGGCATCAGAAAGATGGTTGACAACGGCGTTTCTGAGATCGTGCTTTTCCCTCTTTACCCTCAATATGCGATGAGCACCACCGAAACCGTGATCGAAAAAGCGGAAGAGGTGAGAAAGCAGAAGTTTCCAGGCGTAAAAATCAATTATATTCAGCCTTTCTACAACCGCGAAATCTATATCAACTGCCTGGCAGAAAGCATCCGTGAAAAACTTCCTGAAAATTTCGATGCCCTGCAGTTTTCGTATCATGGTGTTCCGGAAAGGCATATATTTAAAACAGACCCTACAAAAACGTGTAACCTCAACGACTGCTGCACGCGGGAAAACAACCCGAGCCACCAGTTTTGCTATCGCCACCAGTGCTATAAAACGACGGAGACTGTGATTGAAAAACTCAATTTACCGAAAGAAAAGGTCATTGTTTCCTTCCAGTCGAGACTTGGAAAAGATAAGTGGATCGAGCCTTATACTGACGAAACTTTTGAGACTATCCCTAAGAAAGGAATCAAGAACCTTGCGGTGGTTTGTCCGGCCTTTGTTTCCGACTGTCTTGAAACACTGGAGGAAATTTCCGTGGAAGGCAAGCACCAGTTTACCGGCGCGGGCGGAGAAAACTTTCATTATATTCCCTGCCTGAATGACGAAGACCGGTGGATCGAAGTGGTAAAAACCTTATGCGAGGAAAAGCTTAACGAATTCTATTTAGTATAGACATCATAACCTTCGGAAACGGAGGTTATTTTTTTATTCAGAAATGAGCACATCATCAGAAAAAAATTAAAAATTTCCAATACACCCCCCTAAAAAATACAACCAATATTAATTTTAATTAAAAATAAACAATACACCCCTATAATTTCACTATAATATTTTACAATTTAAATATTTTCACTACCTTTACCCCATCAAAACAATATCATCAACCTTTAAAACTTAGAAATGATGAATGCAACTGCAGAAATTTTAAAAAATAAGATTGAAAAATTCAGTCCTGACGCTTTGGAAGCTTTTGCAAGAATGATGGAAAGCTTCGAAAAGAAGAACAATGCCGCCGCATCAAAATTTTACATGGACGAAATTTTATACAGAATACAGTTTCACAATGAAAATCCTTCTACCAAACTGGATTTTTATGAAAACATTTCAGAGCTGAAAAAGTATTGCGCGTAATGAAAATTCTTCTTTCCTCTATTGCCAAAAACGACATAAGGCTTCTTGTGCGGGTCTTCTGTGCAGAACACAAGCAAAAAGGGATTTACTTTCTGGAGAGCCTTAAAGACTGTATCAACGAGATTGCGCAGGAACGTGAACGCTCAGAAGAGATCAGCATCCGCACGATGGAAGACTTTCCGGTGAATATTCATTACATGTTCGAGGATGAACAAACGTTGTTTGTCACGGCCATATTCAGAAGCTGAACAATTTCCACACTATTATTATATCAAACCTTGCAAATTTTATTTGTGAGGTTTTTTGTTAAATAAAAAAGACGTCGGCACCCATTATTCAAAACGTAGGGACCTTTTAAGTAAAACGTCGAAACGTTTTGACCAAAACATCGAAAGGTTTTCCCTAAAACGTCGGGACGTTTTTAACCAAGGATAATAACCATTGAAAATTAAAACATTAAGTTTTAAATCAGCAAAACTCAAACTCACAACACCCCAAAACTCTAAAACTCTCAAACCCTAAAACTCTCAAACCCAGCCTACCTCACCGGCGTTCTGAACTCACCATACCCCATCAGTCCGTCATAATTTCTTCCGAAAGGAGCGTAATACAGAAATGCCTGATACAGATTCTCGGTCTGCCAGAAATTACCATTGATTTCCCCGAAATCCAGGCGGCCGTCCGCGCTTTTGGTGGCTAAGATATAATTATAGAAACCCTGTTTCAGATAGATCCGGGCCACATATTTTTTGGTTTCGGCATCATACTGCATTTGGTTTTCTTTATTCGGGATAAAACCGTTGAACCCACCCAGGACATAAATATCCTTGTCGGCAGGATCGGACTCGAGAGAGAAATAGACCCATGAATAATCGGCTTCCCTTTCCGCGTCCCTTTCTCTTCCGAGGTCATTTCTCCGGTAATACCAGGCTCCGTTTACGTCCGGCTGATATTGGTAATTCAGGGGAAATGCCCATACCGGATGAAGATAGGTATTATTGACCCCGTCTTTCACTTCTGTGGCGCGAACCATATCCGCGGCCATGTTCATGTTTTTATTGTCAAAATAATAGAATTCATTATTTCCCGGGAATACCAAAGAAAGCTGCTGAAAAAGCAACTGGCTGCCCATTGTTGAGCTCGGCTTTAAATTGTTCACCGTGACATTCGGATTATTATTCTGCATCACATTCAGGGTCATCGAATTGACATTGGAGGCAAGCTCGCCGCCTTTGGAAACCGCTTTTACCTCTACCCTCTGGTTGGCGTCAGGATTTCTGGCATCTGCAAATCTTGAAACGCCGACGGCAAGGGTCGCAGCATTTTCCACCACGTAAAACCTTCTGGTAAACAAAGGCTTGTCGGCAGAATCTTTATAGACAATGATTTCGAAGTTACCCGAGATCTTCAGCTGCATTTTATCATTCGGGAAATTCAGTTTGTAGTGGGTGTACGACTGAAGCGTATTGAATGAATACTGAAAACTGTCTAATAAACCGTTCAAGCTTCCTGTGGCATACTCCGTAAAGAAAAGGTTGTCATCTTCCCAGTTCCTGTTGTAATGCTTGATCGTATAGCGGTAGATCTGGCTGGAATTGGTAAGGTCGTCGAAGCTGAGCACCAATTGCTGATTGGAATAAATAACCGGCGTTTCATCGTTGGTCTGCGGGTTAAACAACTGGATGCTTTGGATATTCTGCCCAAAGACAAAACCACTCAGGGTAAGTAAAAGTATTCGCAAGGTTTTCATTATGACGAAGATAAAGAAAAATCATTTCAAACCATAACAGATTAAATCTTTATTCCTTAAAATATCGCTTCCCGGTCCTGAAAATCTTTCATCTTATTTTTAAACCCAAACTTTTGTGCCTACATTTGCGTCTTCAAAAACATTTATCATATGCTTCAGATACAAAGTTTCGTATTCAATTTTGCGAGCGAAAACACATACATCCTTTATAACGAAAATAAAAATGCCTGGCTGATCGATCCGGGAAATATGAATGAACAGGAAACCAAAATTCTCGGTGACTTCATCACAGAAAAAGGCCTGAAGATTGAAAAGATCCTTTTAACCCATGCTCATATCGATCATATTCTTGGGCTCCAGTGGGCGGCGGACACTTTTAAGGTTCCCGTCTATATGCATCAGGAGGATAAAGAAGTCTTAGACATGTTCCAGATCAGCGGAATGCGGTTCGGGATAAATGTCGATCACATCCATGCGGACATCCGCTACCTTAAAGAAGGAGACGAATTGGATCTTGACGGCGAAAAATTCAGGATTTACCATGTTCCGGGGCATTCCCCGGGAAGTATAGTCTATCATCATGAAGGGGAAAAGTTCATGATCTCAGGAGATGTTCTTTTTGAGGGGAGCATCGGGCGAACTGATCTTTTTAAGGGGAATTATGAGCAGCTGATTGAAGGAATTAAAACCAAGCTTTTCATCCTTGATCCCGAAACGAAGGTATTTTCCGGCCATGGAAATCCTACAAGTATTGGTTTTGAGAAAGAATATAATCCGTTTTTCAGATAGTGATGCAGGGCGGGCGTTACTTATCTGTATTATCCACAGGATTTTCCATCAAATAAAAAAGCTGTTCCAAAAAGAACAGCTTTTACATTTTATATGATACCGTTGCAAAAAGCCATCAACCGACAACCCGCAACGATCAGACAAATCTATTTCCATTTGATATTGCATCCCATGCTTGGCCTCTGGATTTCTTCCTGAGGTTCACCTGCCAATAGATTTTCAAAGGCAATAATCAAATCTTCACCGGTAACATCCTTATGATTCCCTGGTCTTGAATCATCCATCTGACCCCGGTAGATGAGATCTAATTTTTCATCAAAGAAAAAGAAATCGGGTGTGCACGCAGCATCGTAAGCTTTGGCAATAGCCTGGCTCTCGTCATACAAATACGGAAAGTCGAATTTTCTTTCGATCTGGAATTCGATCATCTTCCCCGGAGCATCTGCAGGATATTTTTCCACATCATTGGAATTGATGGCGATGAATTCAATCCCTTTTTCATTATAATCTTCATACAGTTCGTTTAATTTGTCAATCACGTGCAGAACAAACGGACAATGATTGCACATAAAGATCACCAGCGTACCTTTCTCACCTTTCAGATCATCCAAAGACTGTATCTCATTCCTTTTTGAGGGGTTCGGAAGTTCGAAAAACGGTGCTTTTGTACCTAAATCGATCATATTTGAGGGCGTATTCATAACTTTTTTATTTGATGGCAAAGATAAAGATTTTCCTGATTATTTTAGTAAGGAAGATGGATGCAGGAAGTTAAAGGACATTAATTGAGCATGACTATAAATCTTATTAATTTTTACAATAATTCTAACACGTAGACCTTTTAACTCCCATTCTTACTGGATCTAAACAAGTTGTAACAGTCTTCAAACTTTAACTTCAAAAAATTTAACTCTAAATTTGTTTGGAAGATATGTTCAAAAGTTTGTAGTTTTGCTAACACTGTTAGTAAATAAAAATCATGGGTTTACATGAACGCCGTCAAAGAGAAAAAGAAAACATACGTGCCAGTATCCTGGATGCGGCTTTTTCTTTGGCTAAAACCGAAGGCTGGGCTTCACTTTCCATGAGAAAAATTGCCGATGCCATAGAATACAGTGCACCGGTAGTTTATGACCATTTTGAAAACAAAGAAGCTATTTTATATGAAATCTCATTGAATGGTTTCCATTGTTTACATATTGAATTGTTGAAAGCTCAGAGAGAACACGACAATCCTGAAGATCAGTTAAAGGCGATTGTGGATGCTTACTGGAAATTTGCATTCAAAAACAAGGAATATTACCAGCTGATGTTCGGATTGGGAATGCAGTGCAGCGGAAAAGGGATGATGAAAGAAGAATTTTCTTCATTCCAGGATATGCTGTATGACTGTACTTACGAGATTATCAAAAAGAAAGGATCAAATCCTGCGAATGCCTGCCATTCATCACATGCTTTGTTTTCTGCTATCCACGGACTGATCTCAATCATGATGATGCGCAATGATGATATTCCTTCCACGATGAACAAGACGACTTTGGATGAAACGGTTTCCGCATTCATCAAGTCTTTATAATTTTTTTTGAACTTAAAATTAACACCGTTAGGAATATTAACACCTAATTAATAATGATATAAAAAAAATATTCATGCAAGACTAAAAATATGCGGTGTTTTTTTTCACAATAGTTAACACTGTTAGTAAAAATAACACATTTTAAATTTCAACTATTTACTTTTAAAACTTTTAAAACAGATTTTATCATGATTACAACTACTAATTGAGTATTACAAATTCCGGATTTTTTTTAATTCACCATTAACACTGTTAGGAAATATAGCGGAATAAAAATTAAAAACAACATTACTTTATTTAACACTTCATTAAAAATTTAAACTCAAAATGAAAATATTTGGAAAAACGAGGATCATCGTACTTATGGCAAGTATTATCCTTTTACAAAATTGCACCAAGGCAGCGGAAGGATCGAATGCAGCTCCACCGCCACCCCAATTGCCTGTTTATACCGTAACGACCTCTCCGGCTACCGTTTACCAGGAATTTCCGACAGCCCTTGAAGGAAAAAACAATGTAGAAATAAGATCCCAGGTTGATGGGTATCTTGATAAAATTTATGTAGAAGAAGGGGCTTATGTAAGAGCCGGACAGCCTTTATTTAAAATAGATTCGAGAGCATACGGCGAGCAGATGAATATGGCTTCAGCGAATCTGCAGGTAGCCAATGCCAATATTCAGAAAGCGAAGGTTGAGGTTGACAGGCTAGAGCCTCTGGTTGCGGCAAAAGTAGTCTCAGACGTACAGTTGAGAACGGCAAAAGCCAATTATGCAGCTGCCGTGGCCGCCGCTTCACAGGCAAGAGCATCGGTGGGAAGCGCAAAAATCAATGTAGGATTCACAACCATTACAGCACCGGTAAGCGGCTATATAGGGAGAATTCCTTATAAAAAAGGAAGCCTGATCTCAAGAACGGATCCGAACCCGCTGACTCTGTTATCCGATATCAGTGAGATTTACGCGTACTTTTCTTTGAGCGAGCTGGATTTCATTGCTTTCCAGAATAAATACCCGGGAGCAACTTTAAATGAAAAACTGAAAAACATGCCGCTGGTAGACCTGGTAATTGCCGACAATACGATTTATCCTGAAAAAGGAAGAATGAGCATCGTAGACGGTCAATTTGACAAAACCACCGGAGCCATCAGCGTTCGCGCGGTATTCCCGAATGCCAACGGAACTTTGAGAACCGGAAACACAGGCAGGGTACGCATGCCTCAGCTTTTCGATAAAACTTTGGTTATTCCACAGGAATCTACTTTTGAAATTCAGGATAAGACCTATGTGTATGTGCTTGGAAAAGACAAGAAGGTAACCGGAAAACCTGTGACAATTTCAGGGAAAACAGACAGCTATTACTTTATTTCTGAAGGTTTGTCTGCGGGAGATAAGATCGTATTCACCGGAATCGGGGTATTGAAAGACGGGGTTACGATTCAGCCGAAAGTGATTTCATCTGACAGCCTGCTTAAAGCCAGACCTTTATAACAGTTTAAATTTCTTTAACCACAAAAGTCAAAACAGTGTTTTTTAAAGCCTGGTCTACTGACACTTTAAAGTAAACATTGTGAATCAGTTAGGCTTTTGGTGGAAGAAAGTTTAAGCAACATTAAAAAATAAACTTCTTATGTTAAAACAATTTATAGAAAGACCGGTACTTTCCACCGTTATTTCCATCATACTTTTATTATTGGGTGCTTTGTCACTCTTTAATTTGCCCATTGCCCTGTTTCCGGACATCGCGCCGCCAAGCGTTCAGGTGACCGCATTTTATCCGGGAGCGAATGCAGAAGTTGTAGCCCGTTCGGTGGCAACACCCATCGAGGAAGCGGTAAACGGAGTGGAAAATATGACCTACATGACCTCCAACTCGAGTAACGACGGAACGATGACACTGAGCGTGTTTTTCAAGCAGGGATCAGATCCGGACAATGCTGCCGTAAACGTTCAGAACCGTGTATCGAAAGCGATGAGCCAGCTTCCGCAAGAAGTGGTACAGGCAGGAATTTCGACCCAGAAAGTTCAGAACAGTATGATCATGTTTATGGGATTAACCAGTAATGATCCAAAACAATACGACGAGCTTTTCTTACAAAACTATTTAAAGATTAACATCATCCCGCAGATCCAGCGTATTCCGGGAGTTGCCCAGGCACAGGTTTTCGGAACAAGGGATTATTCCATGAGACTCTGGCTGAAACCGGACCGACTGGCCGCCAACGGACTTTCTCCCCAGGAGGTTTTAAATGCCGTAAAAGATCATAACCTGGAAGCCGCTCCCGGACGTCTTGGACAGGGAAGTAAGGAGACGTACGAATATATTTTAAAGTATAAAGGTAAATTAAACAAAAACGAAGACTACGAAAACATTGCCATCAAAGCCAACAGCGACGGCTCATTCCTGAGACTGAAGGATGTGGCGAGAGTAGAATTCGGTTCGTACACGTATACTGCAGCCAACAGAGTGGATGGGAAACCGGTATCCGGTTTTGCCATTATGCAGACCGCAGGATCTAATGCCAATGAGATTCTTACGGAAATTGAAAAGCAGGTCGATCAGTTTAAAACTACCCTTCCAAAAGGAGTTGAGCCGATCATCATGTACAATTCCAAAGACTTTCTGGATGCTTCCATTCATCAGGTGGTAGAGACTTTGGTCATTGCCTTTATCCTGGTATTTATTGTCGTGTATATTTTCCTACAGGACTTCAGGTCTACCTTAATTCCTGCGATTGCCGTTCCTGTGGCGATTATCGGTACGTTCTTTTTCCTACAGCTGTTTGGTTTCAGTATCAACATGTTGACTTTGTTCGCTTTGGTACTCGCCATCGGTATTGTGGTGGATGATGCGATCGTAGTGGTAGAAGCCGTTCACTCCAAAATGGAACATACGGGAATGCCCGTGGAGCACGCCACCATGAGTTCAATGAGTGAAATTTCCGGTGCGATTATTTCCATTACGTTGGTGATGTGTGCCGTGTTTATTCCGGTTGGATTCATGCAGGGGCCTGCGGGTGTCTTCTACAGACAGTTTGCCTTTACACTGGCCATTGCGATTATGATTTCTGCAGTGAATGCCTTGACCTTAAGCCCGGCTTTATGTGCAATGTTTTTAAACGATCCGCAGGGACAACATGGAGAATATGGTAAAAAAACAGGATTTGGAGCAAGATTCTTCAATGCTTTTAATACCAGCTTTAATAATTTAACTAAAAAATACATTTACAGCCTTAAATTTTTAATTAAAAATAAATGGGTTGCCGTAGGAGGATTAGTATTGATTACTGCCGCAAGTATTTTCTTAATTAAAAAAGCACCGTCAGGATTTATTCCTACAGAAGATCAGGGATTCATTCTGTATGCAGTAAACACCCCTCCCGGAAGCTCACTGGACAGAACCCACAGGGCTACCGAACAGATCGATAAAATCATCAATGGTGAAAAGGCCAAAAATCACCTTTGGGTGGCAGACGGTCTGAATTTCATCAGCAATGCCAATGCCTCTCCGTATTCTGCAGGTTTTATTAAATTAAAAGATCATGACCAGCGTGGTGAAATAACAGATCCTGATCAGATTGCCGCGGGATTGACAGGGAAAGTTTCCCAGGTAAAAGATGCAAGTGCATTCTTCTTCAACTTTCCTACCGTTCAGGGATTTGGTAACGTTTCCGGTTTTGAATTTATGCTTCAGGATAAAACTAACGGATCCCTGGAAAATTTAGGAACAACCACCCAGGCTTTCATCGGAGAGCTGATGAAACGTCCGGAAATTGCTTTTGCTTTCACTACTTACGCAGCTGGAAACCCACAGTTTACAATCGAAGTTGATAGTGATAAGGCTAACCAGCTGGGAGTTTCCATTACAGAATTGATGCAGACGATGCAGATTTACTATGGAAGCAGCTTCGTTTCAGATTTCAACAGATTCGGAAAATACTACAGGGTGATGGCGCAGGCCGATATTCCTTACAGAACGGACGCTAACTCCCTGGAAGGAATTTATGTTAAAAATAAATCCGGCGAAATGGTTCCTGTAAAGACCCTGGTGACCTTAAAAAGAGCTTTCGGGCCTGAAACAGTGACCAGAAACAACTTGTTCAATGCAGTAACCATTAACGGAACGCCAAAACCTGGCTACAGTACCGGAGACGCGATCAAAGCCGTGGAAGAAGTAGCAGAAAAATCACTTCCGAGAGGCTTCGGATACGAATGGACAGGAATTACCCGCGAAGAGATCAAAACCAGCGGACAGACTGCTTTTATCTTTATGCTAAGTATTTTGTTCGTCTACTTCCTGCTGGCGGCTCAGTATGAAAGTTACATTCTTCCTTTTGCGGTTATTTTAACAATTCCTACAGGTATTTTCGGCGTATTTGCTTTCACAGGATTGGCAGGAATTGACAATAATATTTACGTTCAGGTCGGACTCATCATGCTTGTCGGATTGTTGGCCAAAAACGCAATCCTTATTGTTGAATTTGCCGTACAGAGAAGAAATGCAGGAAGATCTTTACTGGAAGCTGCACTTCAGGCTTCGAGATTACGTCTGAGACCGATTCTTATGACCTCATTTGCATTCATCGTCGGGATGTTACCGCTTGTGTTTACGCAGGGCGCTTCTGCAAAAGGGAATCATTCCATTGGTTTCAGTACTGTTGGCGGAATGTTGACCGGTGTGGTATTCGGAATTTTCATCATTCCGGTAATGTTTGTGATCTTCCAGTATTTACATGAAAAAATGCCAAGCAGAAAGAAGAAAAGACTTCAAAGACAAAAACTGGAAGCTGAACTTTTAGCGACCCATTAAAAAAGAATTACCACTTTAAGAGATTTGAATTCAAACTAAAATTTTAAACGCAAAGATTTATTAACTCCAAATATTTCTTTGCGTTGAAAAAATTAAAAAAATTATAGCAGAATAATTTCGGAAGCAATCTCTCAAAGTTTTGTGATTCATTATAAATTAAAAATTATGAAAAGAATATTCAATATCATCATCGCTTTCGGACTGGCTCTGGGTTCGGTCTCCTGTGTGTCTAAACTGGCATACACAGAGCCTGAACTTGAGCTGCCTGAAACATTCAAATATACCGCAACAGCCGATACGGCAAGTGTTGCCAACCTGGAATGGAGACAGTTTTTTAGCGATCCAATGTTACAAACATTGATTGAAAAAGGAATTAAAAACAATTATGATCTACAGATTGCATTAAAACAGGTCGCTTCATCGCAGGAGAAACTAAAACAGGCTAAATACCTTCAATATCCTGACGTAGGCTTCGGAGTTTCTGCACAGATTTCAAAACCTTCGAAAAACAGCATGAATGGGCAGAGTTTGAATCTGTTTTTAGGAAAAAGCTATGTTGAAGATTATAATGCAGCATTCAATTTATCTTGGGAAGCAGACATCTGGGGGAAAATAAAAAACCAGCAGGAAGTTTCCAGAATGCAGTACCTACAGACTTATGAAGCCACGAAAGCAATTCAGACACAAGTTGTGGCAGCGATTGCCCAGGGGTATTACAATCTTTTAATGCTTGACAAGCAATTACAGATTGCTCAATCGAATTTAGAATTAAGTGCCAATACCCTTTCCCTGACCGAAAAATTATGGAAAAGCGGCGACACCACTTCGCTCGGCGTACAGCAGGCCACCGCTCAGAAGCAATCTACCGAACTTTTAATTACACAACTGGAACAGAATATTGCCATCCAGGAAAATGCTCTGAGTATTTTGGTCGGTGAAAATCCCGGTAAAATTACCCGAACCATTGAAATGTCTGAAACCTCTTTGCCACAGGATATCTCGGCAGGACTTCCGGCAGCGATGGTAAGCCGTCGTCCTGATGTTCGCCAGCAGGAACTGGTGTTGTTGGAATCCAATTCAGTTGTAGGCATTGCCCAGGCCAATATGTATCCTTCACTGAAAATCACAGCAAACGGAGGTGTAAATTCATTCAAGATCGACAACTGGTTTCAGATCCCGGCTTCCCTGTTCGGGTCGGTTTTGGGAAGCCTGACCCAGCCTATTTTCCAGAAAAGACAATTGAAAACAGATTTAAATGTTGCTAAAATACAAAGAGAGAAAAATGTATTGGCGTTCCGTCAGTCTGTTTTAAATGCGGTAGGAGAAGTTTCTGATGCTTTGGTTTCAAACGAAAGCTTAAAAGTACAGGAAGCGAAAGCAGCCGAACAAGTGACTACCTTAAAAGACGGCATCAAAAGTGCCGAAATGCTTTATAAAGGCGGAATGGCCAACTATTTAGAAGTCATAACCGCCCAGGGAAACTCTCTGCAGGCTGAGCTGAATCTTGCATCCGTGAAAAGACAGCGACTGAGCAGCATTGTAGATCTATATCGGGCTTTAGGAGGCGGATGGAAGTAGTAATTAAATTATATTTTGTTTTTGAATGCAGTCTTTAGAGGCTGCATTTTTTGTTTAAATGTGCTAACCGTTAAGATTTTGAATAAGAAATTAAGCTCAATTAAGAAAAACAAATAGATTTATGCAAAAAACGCAGTTCATCTTAAATATTAGCGATTTCTGACAGATATTTTTATGTTTAAATTAAACGCAAAAATCTCCAAAAGAATCTGTAAAAATCTGTGAAATCTGCGGGAGATAAAACTAAAGTTGTTCATTAATATATCCAATCAACCTATTAAAATTCTCCTGCGAGTATCCCAAGGACAAATAGTGAATATCATCCGCTTTCCGGTACCAGGTCAACTGTCGTTTGGCGTACCGGCGGCTGTTTTTCTTTATTTCGGAAACGGCAAAATCAAGATCCCATTCGCCATCAAAATATTTGAATAATTCAGCGTAACCCACTGTATTTAAAGCTGTCAGATGTTTAAATTCCTCTAAACCTTTTGCTTCTTCCAATAATCCTTTCTCCATCATGATATCTACTCTCCTGTTGATCCTGTCGTACAACTCTTCCCGCGGCGCTTCGATCCCGATCCTGATTGCATGAAAATCTCTGGAATCCTGAGAAACGGCGATCTGTTCAGAATATTTCTTATCCGTCTGCCAGATCACATCAATGGCACGTAAAAGCCTCCGGTGATTATGGATATCAACGACTGAAAAATACTCTGGGTCGAGTTCTTTCAAGATGTCCTTAAGTTTTTCAATACCTTCATGCTCCAAAATTCCCTGAAGTTTTTCCTGATTTTTTTCGTCAGCTTCCGGTAAGTCATTCAGACCTTCAATGACTGCTTTCTCGTACATCATACTTCCGCCCACCAGAACAACAACCTCATATTTTTCAAAAAGTTCATCAAGTTTTTTTAAGGCATCTTCTTCATATTGCCCGATCGAATAATAGTCTTCCACTGAAAGATTACCGATAAAATGATGGGGTGCTTCCGCCAGCTCTTCTTCTGACGGTGAAGCAGTTCCGATTTTCATTTCCTTAAAAAACTGGCGGGAATCGCAGGAAATAATTTCCGTACCGAAATATTTCGCCAGATCAATAGCCAGCCTTGTCTTTCCAATCCCGGTGGGACCGACTACAGAAATCAACTTTTTCTTTTTCACACTGCTAATTTACGAAAATGAGTTTATTTAACTGTTTGGAAGATGGAAGTTAAAATCGGTATTCATTTATATCCACGACAACCTTCACTCTTCGTACATCCAACTTCCAGCCTTACTACTTTAGCTAAACTATACACTTAAATGTTTATCTTTGTACAACAATAAAAAACTATGATTTTATCAATGACCGGCTTCGGTAGAGCCGAAGGTGTTTTTGAAGGAAAAAAGATTACCATAGATATTAAGTCACTGAACAGCAAAAGCTTTGATTTGAATATTAAAATTCCTTTACGTTATAAAGAAAAAGAATTTGAGATCAGAAAAATTCTTAACGACAGGATTATTCGTGGAAAAGTAGACTGCTACATCAACCTTGAGAACCTTGAAGAGTCTACTGATGTGAAAATTAATAAAAATTTAATTGATTCTTACATCAGCGAACTCCGTAATATCGCTTCAGACGGACCGGATTTCGAATATCTTAAAATGGCGGTAAGGCTTCCGGATGCGATCACCTCAAGACCCGATGAGCTGTCAGAAGGCGAATGGAAATCACTGGTGAAAATCGTAACTGCCGCACTCGACCGATTTGAAGATTTCAGAAAAACAGAAGGAAAGATTCTTCATGAAGAACTGGAAAGAAATTTGCAGAACATTGACAAAAATCTTGGTGAAGTTATCCCTTTTGAAGAAGAAAGAATCAATGCGGTAAGAGAACGTTACCAGAAATCTTTGAAAGAGTTTGAAAATGTAGATGAAACACGATTCTACCAGGAAATGGCCTATTTTACGGAAAAACTAGATATCTCGGAAGAAAAAGTACGGCTTGCGCAACACTTAAAATATTATAAAGAGGTGATGGATAATGAAGATTTCAATGGCAAAAAACTGGGATTCATCTCTCAGGAAATAGGCCGTGAAATCAATACTTTGGGATCAAAAGCCAATCATGCACAAATCCAGAAACTGGTAGTCATGATGAAGGATGATCTGGAAAAAATTAAGGAACAAACGTTAAACGTGCTTTAAATTCAAAGTTTAATGTTTAAAATTCAAGGTTGATAATCTTTGATCTAAAAACATACATTTGAATGACAAACGAAACTTTAAACCCTAAACTTTAAACTTTGAACAATAAAGTTATCATATTTTCAGCGCCGTCGGGAAGCGGAAAAACCACATTGGTAAAGCATTCCCTGGAGGTTTTTGATGAGCTTCAGTTCTCCATTTCGTGCACCACAAGGCAGCCCAGAGGGACTGAAGTGCATGCTGTGGACTATCATTTCCTGACTCCTGATGAATTCAGGCAGAAAATCGCGGAAGATGCTTTCGTAGAATTTGAAGAAGTGTATACCGATAAATATTACGGAACGCTGAAATCAGAAGTGGAAAAAATCTGGAATGAGGGTAAAACAGTAATTTTCGATGTTGATGTAAAAGGAGGAATTTCTCTTAAAAAATATTTCGGAGAACAGGCTTTATCGATATTTATTGAGCCTCCTTCCATCGAAGAACTGGAACGAAGATTGATTTCCAGGAATACGGATGATGCGGAAACCATTAAAACACGTGTCGCCAAAGCGGAAGAAGAAATGTCCTACGCCAAAGAATTTGACAAAATCGTGATCAACGCCGATTTAGACATAGCAAAAAAAGAAATAGAAAGTTTAATAAAAAATTTCGTGAAAGAAACCAGAGGCTAGAAATTAAAAGTTAGTTTTTAACAGTAAAATTTTAACTAACATCTAATTTCTAAAATCTAACTTCTATAATAAAAAAACATTGAGGTTGATATGAGTACCGAAACATTAGAAAAAGCTAAATCTACGATTCCGGTAAAAGGATTTTTAGATATAAAAGATATAATAATTCCTGAAGGGGAAGAACTCGTGCAGGCTATTCTTCAGTTGAAAGAAGAAAAAAATGCGGTGATTCTGGCGCATTATTATCAACCCGGAGACATTCAGGATATCGCAGATTTTCTTGGAGATTCCCTTCAGCTGGCAAGACAGGCAAAAGATACGGATGCAGATATGATCGTATTTTGCGGGGTTCATTTCATGGCTGAAGCCGCTAAGATCCTTAACCCCACTAAAAAAGTAGTGCTTCCGGATACGATGGCAGGATGTTCCCTTGCAGACGGCTGTTCAGGAGAAGGACTGCGAAAGATGCGTGAGCAATACCCCAATGCCCTGGTAGCCACCTACATCAACTGTAACGCGGAAACAAAGGCCGAAAGTGACATCATCGTCACCAGCTCCAATGCTGAAACCGTGATTGAAGCATTGCCTAAAGACAGACCGATTATTTTTGCCCCGGATAAAAACCTGGGACGATATTTATCTCAGAAAACAGGCCGCGATATGATCCTTTGGGACGGAAGCTGTATCGTCCACGAGGCGTTCTCCATGGAAAGGATTGCCAAACAGCTGGCCGACAACCCGGACGCGAAACTCATTGCCCATCCTGAAAGTGAAGAAGCGGTTTTAAAGCTGGCGCATTTTATCGGCTCCACTTCTGCCCTGCTCAATTATGTTGAAAAAGAGGACTGCCACAAGTTCATCATCGCTACGGAAGAAGGAATTCTGCACGAAATGAAAAAGCGTGCCCCTCATAAAGAATTGATCCCTGCCTTGGTCTTCGATGAAACCTGCAACTGCTCAGAATGTTTCTATATGAAACGCAATACCATGCAGAAACTGTATCTGTGTATGAAATACGAGCTTCCTGAAATCATTATCGATGAGGAATTAAGATTAAAAGCTTTAAAGCCTATTGAGGCCATGCTTGATCTTTCAAAAAGTATAAAATAAATGAGAAAGCGGGTTTTATACTCGCTTTTTTAAACTTTAAATCTGTACAAAATATTAGTGATGACTAAAATATTTCTTGAAGACGTAAAAATATATGCCTACCACGGCGTTTTACCGGAAGAAAATATCATCGGGACCTACTATCTTTTAAATCTCGAAATCCACACCGATCTATGTAAGGCCGCTGAAACCGACGAACTGGAAGACACGATCAGCTATGCCGATATTAACGGGATTATTCATAACGAAATGAAGATCAGCTCCAAACTGCTGGAACATGTCGCAGGAAGAATCATCTTAAAAATTCATGAGAGCTTTCCTGAAATTTCTTATATTAAATTAAAAATCACCAAGACTGCTCCGCCTATGGAGGGTGAGATGAAAGGAGCAAGCATTGAGCTGGACAAAAGCTTTTAAGCATGGTCATTTAAAAAAGTTGTAATTTTGATTTAAATACATATTACATTGAAATTCATTAGAATATTATTTCTTCTAGCTTCCATTACGGTTTTCGGACAGACAAATGCCGATAATCAGGTGGCAGCCTATAATTTTCCGAAGCTGAAATCCAGCATTACGATGCCGGTTACCATACCGCTTTCTGAGATCAGCAATATGGTTAATGCTTCTGTAAAAGATCTTATTTATCAGGATGATTCTTATACCGACAACAACAATGACCAGTTTAAAGTAAAGGTCTGGAAAACCCGTCCCATAAGACTTGTCGGCGGCACCAATCAAAATATCCTCATTGAAGTTCCTCTGAAGATCTGGGCTGAAAAAGGAATCGGCACGCTCGGGATCTATACTTACCAGAATACGACTTTTGAAACGGTCATGTCTTTCAATACCTCAATCGACCTAAAAAACAACTGGACGATTCTTACGCACACCCAACCCAATGGCTTCAGATGGGTAACCAAGCCTGTACTGGATTTTGGTGCCATAAAAATTCCCATCACTTCTCTGGTAGAAAAGAGCCTGAAGGAACAGCAAGAGAAGTTTTGTAAAACCATCGACCAGCAAATGAGCAGCCAGCTGAATTTTCAGAATTATGCGGTAGCTGCCTGGAACGCCTTTTCGAATCCCTTCCCTATTTCGCAGGAATTCAATACATGGCTGAAAATAACGCCGATTGGCGTTCATATTACACCACTGAAATTTTACGCCAACCAGATCAATACCAGTTTGGGTATAGATATTTATTCTGAAACTTTTACCGGAAACCGGCCGGATTCTTCACAACCTGTAAAGTCGGCTGCGGATTTTGGCTTTGTTTCGTCCCTTACCGATCAGTTTTTACTCCAGACAACAGCGAATGTTCCTTTTACGGAAGCAACAACGATTGCCCGTAATATGTTCTTAAACAAAGAATATGACGTCAGAGGATCATCCGTTAAAATTACGGATATAAAAGTATATGGCGTCGATGACCGGGTAATGATCGAAGCGCAGACGGAAGGCTATGTGAACGGTACGGCTTTCATTTCCGGAATTCCGGTTTATGATGATCTGAAAAAGAAAATTGTACTTTCCGATACAAAATTTAAGCTTAAAACTTCAAATATTCTACAAAAAACGGCCACACTGCTGTTCCGGGGAAGGATCGTAAAAATGATCGAAGACGAATATGGTATTCCCACCCAGGATCTTGAAAATACCTCTAAAAAAAGTATTGAAGAAGCATTCAACAAAGAATATTATAAAGGTTTGAAAATGAGCGGACAGGTATTTAATTTAAAACCGGCAGATATCCTGATGAATCCTTTGGGCATCACGGCGGTTATCAATACAAGCGCTTCTTTAAAATTAATATTAAACGGAATGTAAAACTTATCTAATTAACCATGAAAAAAATATTAAAAATTGTAGAAAATAACAGAGCAACTTCCTGGAGCCGCTTCGGCAACTATATTATTGACAGGGTTGCTGTTCTTGCTTTCTTTGCGTTATTCGGATTTTTCGCTTCTTTTATGTACCAGCTTTTTGGCATCGAATACTTTATCAATGTAGCTACAGCATTAGGATCTGTAAATAAATTGATGGATATAATCATCACCTCAACCGTATATTTTGTATATGCATTGCTGATGGAATATTTTACAAAAGGCAGAACCATCGGAAAGTACATTACCAGAACCAAGGTTATCTCAACGGATGGCACGGAACCTACTTTTAAAGATTATTTTATCCGGAACATATCACGTCTTGTACCTTTTGATGCATTATCTTTTTTAGGAGGAGGAAATGGTTGGCACGACAGCTGGAGCGATACAAGAGTCATCAACATAAAAAATTATAAAGCTGAAACCCAGATAAAAAGCGAAATAGAAAGCATCGGCACGAAAGAAATTGCCTGAAAAACTTTTGTCGAATCATATATTTTGTTATATTTGCACACCTAAAAATGGTAAAGACAGGGTACTTTGGCCGAGCGGCTAGGCAGTGGTCTGCAACACCATCTACAGCGGTTCGAATCCGCTAGGTACCTCACTCTCTGCAAACCAGCATCCACAAAGGTTTGCAGAGATTTTTTTAAAAACTCTCCAGCGCGTTTAATTTTAAAACAGTGTAAAAAACCGTGTAAAAATGAACTCGCACTATTCAACAATTAAAGTTTACCCGATATCATGGGATAAACAAATCAAAACCAATCTTAAAAAGATTTGGGAGATCCGTTATGTTTTTTATTGTCCGGAATATCCTTTGGGACATACCATCCGATTAAAGGGCATGAATCGCTGTAAAACTCTTGAAGAAAAGCAAGAACTTACGAGATACTTAATCGCTCTTGAAGAGGAGAATTTAAGACGAGGCTATAATCCGATTACAGAATCTTATGATGAAATGGAAGACGCTGTATCTGAAGATACGCCATTCATTATGGCATTAAATTTTGCTTTTGAAAAAACAAAGCTTGTCCCATCGACGATAAAAGCAATAAAAGATACATTGAAAATTGTTACCGAAGCTTCTTTAAAAATCGGAATATCGAATAAGCCGATCGGAGAAATTAGAAAGAAAGACATAAGGATTGTTTTAGATTTTCTTCTCAGTAAAGGATATTCGAATGACAGATACAATAAGGTTAAAACTTATCTGGGGATTCTGTTTAATTATTTTGTAGATCTGGATATCTTCGAGCATAATTTCCTGCATTTTATAAAAAAACGTCCGCATACTCCAAAAATCCGTACGATTTTCAGAGAAGATGATCTCGAAAAGTTCGAGGAACTAAAAAGCATAAATTATAAGCTGTGGAGAATTCTAACGATGTATTATGCATCGCAAACAAGGATAACGGAATTCAGAGATATAAAAATTTCTGATATTCATTTTGAAAAGCAATACTTCAAAATCTTCGAGAAAAAAGGCAAAAGATATCATGAGGTTTTAAAACCTATAAACGTTAATGTAAGTCACCTTTGGAAAGAACTTTTGGAAGAGGCAGAAAAAGATGATAAATATCTTTTTTGCAACGATCTGGTACCAGGTGACGAAGCCTGTACTGAATGGTCTTTATCGAATAAATACAGAAGATGGGTAAAAGGAAAACTAGGAATAAAAGCCGATATGTACTCGCTACGCCATACGTTTGCTAATTATATCACAAAGGAATATGGAATTCCCGAGGCCCAAAAGGCACTGGGACATACAACGCAAACGACAACTATGGTATATGCTGTAGACTACAAAGAAGATCTTCTGGAAAAACAAAGAAATCTCAAGATTGGGTTACGAAAATAAACCCTCAACCGAGGGTTTATTTAACTTATCGTTTCTGTTGTAAATTCTACCCGGTAAGTATCAGGTGATATTTTTTCTTTGCTCCAGTTCTTGATAATATGCACATTATTATATGCGTATATATAGTCTTTTATTCTGTACTGAGAGAATTTTTCGATGTTAACGTCATAGCTCCAAGAAAACTCCTGCCCGCTTAATCTCATTTTAAGCCAGTTTTTCCAGTGTGTTTCAAAAAGAGCAGGAAAATCACAGTCGGAAACTGCATTAGCGTTATTCTGACCATTTTTTACTCCATCGTAATCCACCATTGACAAAGTTGTAGCACTATCCTTCATCACGTATGCCGTGTTATAACCATTTTCCTTTGGCAACTTGACCGGCATTACATAACCATTGATGGTAATCTCATTGGTTTCCTCGTTTTTTGAACCGTTAATTTTAACGCCCTGATAATCGAAATATAAGCTGTCTTTCTTCTGATCATTATCTAAATCTTCAAACTGTAACAGCCATGATTTTTTATTCAGGAAATTTCTTTTTGGAAGAAATACCTGATATTTTGTAAAATCTTCAATTTTGGTAATTTCTTCATTATTGATCTTATTCATTATTGCAACATTATCGACGATATCCAGGTCATAATTAAACCAATTTTTAATGATCTTAAAAAAATCACCAAAAGTCATATCCGGAACCGCTTTCTTTAGATCAATCGTATTGCTGTTTTTCACTAACGAATTATCGAAATCCTGTGCCTCGGATTCCTCGTTAATAATTGAGTTGGACTTGAGTTCATAAGTGATAACATTCCAGGGAACATTAACATTCATTCCTGATTGCTCTACATGAAATGTTATTACGGCATTATTAACAGAAATCATAGTCTGGAAGGTCTCCTCATACTCTTTCGTATCGTAACTGTATTCTTCCTTCGAAAAAATTTCCGAACCATTTAACGTTACTTTCAATCGGAACGGACGGTATTTCACCAATCTCACTTTAAAGGTTACACTGACATAGACCGTATCCTGAAAATTCAGACTTTCTGAAGCTTCGTATGCGTACACGGGAAAGCTGCCGGCCAGAACCGTATTCTCCCACCACTGCTCGTAATAATCATCAGAACTGATCGTTCTTACATTTGAGTACTGATTGACTTTTGTAAAATATTCTGTTGCAGAAAACATCCATTTCTTTTGCAAAACCGGATCTGTTAAAATATCGCCCTGAAGTTCAAGTCCGGCATCTTCAAATCCTTTTGTCAAAACATACAAAACATGAGGCATAGGATGAATAATATTAATATTAAATATATTACCTGTTGAATCAACATAATTTCTTTTCATCTCGGTACCTTCTTGATTCAGATCATTATAATACCCATCAAAAGCACTCCATATCTGTTGATCCGGTGAATATTTCTTGGAATAAACCCTCGGAAAATTAAAATTTGTCTCCGGCCACTTTTTAGAACAAACATCTTTCGCATATATATGAATATCCGCAACATCAAATTTTTCAAGATTCAGTTCAGACAGCTTTTTGTCAAAGTTTGGTAATTCTTCAAAACCAAAGTCGATTTGATTGGTAATATTGAAGCCCTGTCCTGACTGAAAAAAACGCTCTGCATCATGAATTTTATTTTCAAACTGCAACTTACCGACGATTTTATTCTTCAGATTGTTTGCTTCATAACTTACAAAATCCCCATACATTCTTAAAAACTCAGGGCTTGCATATTTATCAAACGGCAAGGTAAATTTAGTAAACATCGTATCCGACACCTTCGAATTACTTTCTTCGACTGTGATAGCGATATCCGACAAATCTTCAACACCTCTTTCTGATATAAATTTAGTTTCCATATTCTACTACTAAAAATTCGAATTCATAATTATTAACATTTTGAGCAGAATCTGCTCTTCTAAACTTTGATGTAACCGGAAACACTGTATAAACATCATTTTGAATTTTCATAAACCCTAGATTCCTTCTGTTAATTTGAGATAACGTCGGAAGTTCTTCTTTAAAAACAAAGCCTGTATTCACCGTCAGTTTTCCCACCACTTTACAGCCATACTTTTTGGCGAAATTCTCTTCATCTTCGTAATTATGTTCATAATTTTCTTCAATAAAGTAATCGCCGTTAAAGACGAATAATTCAGGAACAAGATTTTCATTGATGTACTGAAAATAAACCTGATTATGGCCTTTCGGAATTCGGATAAAATCTACTCCCAAAATATTTTTATAGTCTCCGAATTGCATGAGATTATCCGAATCCTGGAAAAATACGGAATTGACTTCACCAGGAAGAAAAGGATTAGAAGACACCGGTTCACCAACAATATCAGCCGGCTGCACCAGGTCTGTCAGATAAGTGAAAATATAAGCAGAATCCGAATAAATTCTTTTTACCGGGGAATTGGAAAATACAGGAAACATCTTCGGCTTTTTTCCCGGAAAAAGTTTGATGTCGCTATATGTTTTTGTAAACACAACAGAATAGTTAGCATCAAGTTCATCAATGATTACTTTTACAATAGCCGGTTTATAAACAAAAATATTATTAAAATCAATTCCAGGATTTGCAAAGATATTCTCAGAAAAAGCTGTAAAATGATTATGAACTTTAGCTCCCAGATCAGTTGTAGCAGTATCATTATAATAAGCAATCTGATAAGAAGTATTTACCGTCTCAGAGCCCTCCGAATTTTGCAGAACAATTTCTAATGATATCCTCACCAGTCTTGCTGTATCACTAATTCTGTGAACAGTTAAAAAGAAATCATCGAGACAAAAATTATAATCTCCTATCGGAAAAGCAATAAAATCAATATTATTGAGAGCAACTGGAACTTTAAGTGACTTAGAACCATACGCAATCTCAATATTTCCGGAATAAATCTGAGCATTCAGATCCGCTGAATTATCTGTTGTTACTTCGACATCTACCGAAGAATTACCGGATAAGGGCGTGACAGCTACAAAATCCGGAGCCGTAATCGTAAAATCAAGATTTGCGGGATTAATTACTTTGATAGTAGTGTTTTTAGATTCTGAAAGATGCTTAAACAAGCTAAATTCAATGACGGCCTGGTCTGTCGAAATATCGTTGGTATTCACAACAGTAAGTGTTATCGAGAAGGTATAGACCGTAGTTCCGGAAGAATCCTTAAGCCTGCATCCGATAAGTTTGGTTCCGGATTGAGGCAAATCTGGACTTGTTAGAAAAGGATAAGCAGGATCCTGCTCCAAAGTAAACGAGTTGACTGCTGTTTTTTCTAGAAAAAGATTGGTTCCGACCGTTTCAAAAGAGATATTCTCAGAATTTGTGTTCCGCAAAATATTTACGATAGTATTCCCAGAAATTGTATTTGTGATCCTGTTAAAAATAACAGAGTAATTATCTTTATCAGTTTTGATAGGTGAATATTGGCCGACAATAGTCAGATTAACATTATATGTTTTTATTGTACTTCCGTTTGAAAAAACAATTTTAGCGGTGTAAAAAGATCCGGTCAATAGATTAATATTCTGAAAATCCAATACAATGTTTCCACCCGGTAATACAACGACTCCAAATTCGTCATAATATTCTACATCTCCAGTAATATTCAGCCATTTTACATCCGTATTTTCATAATTCGTATAAAAACTCACTGAAGCATTTTCATCGGCAATAACGCTAAAGGAAAGCAAATTTGGAAACGGCGTATTCCGGGTCCATGTAATATTCTGGCTATACGAGGAAAGCGCAAAAAAAGTTGGGGTAATCGGTGGCATATTATCTTTTATTTTTATTTTCTAAAGTTTCTCTTCTTTTCATCATGGTTCTCAGTTTCTTTTCATTTTTTGGATTTTCAGCGATGTACGCTTCAAGACCTCCTTCATCATCAATCTTTTGAAATAGATTAAGTAGTGTTGTAAAAAGAGATTGAAGATTATAGTCATTAACTGGATTGCTTGAATTTGAAACCGATGAATTTGAATCAGGATAACCGCCGTCTGCCATCTTAGTAATTTTATTGGCTCGAATAAATTCAAGTCGGTTGATATCTTTAGAGATCTGCGGATGCTCAGTCATCCATCGCGGAGCCACCCATTCGCGGCGGTGAAGGCGTACATTAGCAAAAGGACGTTCTCCGGTTTCATCTGCCGGAATATTACTGTCTCCGGTGAAACCTTCAAAATAACCTCCTTTGGCATAGGTTTGAAGTTCCGGCAGAGGCTGCGCGGCGATGGTTCCGATCTGAACCGCTCCTAAAGCTCCTACAATAGCAGCTAAAGCGATCCCGGCGGGACCTCCGACCGCTAATGAATTGGCCACCCCCATCGCGACACCTCCAATAGCTGAGAATAATTTTGACATTTTCTCCGCCTTCGCCTGCTTGTACTCAATTTCAGCCTGCTTATTGGCGAGCTGTGCATCCATGAGCTCGGTTTGTTTCTTATAGTTTTCCTGGGATATCAGTCCTAAAGCTAAATTCTTATCCAGTTCTGATTTTTTTCGATCCTGTACTTTTTTGAAATTTCTTAATTCTCTTTCGCCTAAAGCCCGCTGAAGATCTCCATACATTGTGGCAGCATTTCCCAACGCCTGGAAAACAACTGCTGCAGCTTTAAGCCCATCTACTAAAGTTTCGATATTATCAAATGTATTTCTCCAGTCTTCGGCGGAAAATCCAAGAATATCAATTGATTCCCTGGCTTTCTTTTTAGAGTCATCAGCTTTACCCTGATCGGCTTCCTTACCGCCAAGGATTTGCCCTCTAATTTTAGTGAGTTCCTCCTCTAAAACCTTAAGATCCTCTAGTAATTTCTTCTTTTCCGGACCGTCGGTCATGGAGGAAATAGCTGCAACAAGGTTTTTCCTTTGCTCTTCTAAAAATAATAGCTGCTGATCTAAAGCCTTACGATTCGCCATCTCACGAAGGGCCGCCTTAGCTTTTTCAAGTGTATCTAAACTTTTAAGCTCTTCTTTAGTAAGTTTTAGATATTCATTTTCTTGCAATATTTTTTTTGCTTCAGATAAAGAAGTTATGCCTTGAATTTCTTCTTCATCCTTTCTTAATTTTTCAGCAACCTCATAGCCTTTAGCTTTTATAAAATCTTCTAGCTTTTTTGATTGCCATTTATTTTGGATTGCTAAAAGTCTCTTTTGGTGCGCTTCTTCGGAATTAATAACAATCTGATCATGGACTTGTAATGAGTCTAATTCATCCTGTAAGGCTTTCTTATAATTAGCCTTAGCTTCTGGTGATTGGGTTTCTGAAATCTTTTTTTGAAGTTCCCTGATATTTCTTAGAATCTGATCTTGATACTGTCTCTGTTTATTAAGCTCTTGACTTCTTTTTGCATTTTCAGCATCAATTTCATTTTTTAAACTGGCATCTTCAATATTTGCCTTATCTGCGTAAAATTGAGCCTCTAGCTCCAAAAGTCGATCATTGCTTTCAGCAACAATTTTTTCAGAATCTTTAATATCAGCTTTTTTTTGTTTTTCTAGTTTTTTCCTTTCGCTTTCAGCTGCCTTTTGCCTTTTTTCCCTTTCTTTATCGGCCGCTGCTTGAGCATCTAAATCTGCATCAGTAGAGGTTTCCTTTGTTTTATCGTCTATGATATCCGAATATCTATTATTTATAGTTCTAATCAGATCTTCTTTGTCTTTATTTAAAACATCAATTTTTTTTCTAGTTTCAGAAAGCTGAATGCTAATAACTTTGTTACGATTACTTAAAACATTCTGTTCTGTCTGATCGAGCTTTTTAATATTTTTATCCGTAACCCATCCATTTCCTCCAGGAACAACTCCAGTCATCTTATAAAGATTTTCTTCTTTTTCAGACTGAAGCATGTCTACTTTTGTTTCTTCACGAATTAATTCAGACTCCTTGTCTCCAATCAAAGATTCTATTGCTCTTTTCTTGGCTAATTTTGTTACTCTATCAATCAATCTTCCATAAGCATCTCCTAATTTAAGTGTAGCATAATATTCTTTATCAACAGTACCTCGGAATTCCGGAGCGATCTTTACCAATTGTTCGTATGCCGTTTTTCTTTGTTGTAAAGTCTTATTCTGGTCATTGAGCGTTTTTATCAATGGATCAACTTTTTTCCGCAATTCCTCCATATCTTTCAAAACCTGCTTATTCATGCTCTTTTGAGCCTCTTGCTCCAGTCTTTGTTCGCGATTTAAAACCGTTATTTCCTGTCTTGCTTCTTTAACACGATTTCGGAAGATCACAAAAGCAGCGATCACGGCCGTAATAACCGACAATACAAGACCTAGTGGATTAAGTCTTGTTACAGTATTAAACACACGGAGTGCCGCCGTAGCTCTGACAATATTACCGGTCAGTAACGCTTTAGCTGCCGCATATAATAATGTAGAACCTCTGGCAATGTTTTCACCGATAACTTTAGCTTTTTGAATAGCATTGTAAATTAAAGTCTGCTGCCAAGCTCCTTTTGTAAATAAAGCCGTAAGAAGTAGTCCAGCTCGATAACTTGCCAATACTGCTATTACAGCTTTTATTGTATCCCTTAAAAAACGAAGATTACTTGCCATCTTAAGATACTCTTCGGATGGATCATCATTTTTTAGTTTAAAAACGATTGAAAGGAAATCCGCAAATGCTGATTTCATTTTTGAATAAGCTAAACCTAATTGTGTTGCAACACCAGTAAGATTTACCCATACATTATTAAGTTTTTCATTAGCCTCATACTCAGCTTTTTTAGCGACAGCGGCTTCACTTGTATTGACAACAAGCGTATCAAGGTTTGTATTAATATCTTTAAGTTGAGAAAGATATTCATAACCTGCATCTTCCCCTGGTCCGCCAAATAAATCCGCGATAGCAGTTCCAGTTAAACGGCTATTTGGACCCATCTCTGACATTTTAGAAGAAATCATCTGCAGAACATCAAAATAATTAATTGCACCAGAAGCTATATCTTTATAAACACCATCTACGTCGATTCCCAAAGCTTTCATTGCATCTTTAGCCGATTTGGTTCCTTCTCGAACACGAAGCATCCCTTCTTTAATAGCGTCTATACCTTTATCGTCATAAACTCCCATTTTTTCAGATTGCGAAATGATTGCGATCATTTCTTCCGCAGATACTTTCGCATCTTTCATCATGGTAGGATATTCTTTTAATTGCGCAAGCATTTCGCCCGAAGCATCAGCTCCGGAATCAAAACCATCTACGATTAATTTTAAAGATTTTTGAGTATCTCCCGTTAATGTATTAAGACCTTTTACTGCAGATTCTATCTCTTCTGCACTTTTGTTATAAGTTTCAGCTATGGCCTGTACAGATGCTGTAGCTTGATTAAGATCCGTTCCTTTAAGATTAGAATCAAGAGTAGATAGTGCATTTTTAATGTTGACTAATTCTTCAACACGCTCCTTTAACTGTTGTCCCCATTCAATAGCTTTTGAAGTTGCATTTTCGAAGAAATTGGCAGCAACATTACCGCCGAATATTTGTAATAAACCTTCAGTTTCCCTGCGCGTACCATTAATTTCATCTCTTATTTCGTTAAATCTCGCACGTACCGTTCTGAGTTGCTGTGAAGTTCTGATATATTCTTCACTGCCAACTGTCATTCCTCGCAGTTCCCTCTGCAATCGGTTAACTTCCGCACCAATACCTCTAAAAGTATTGGTAATTTCGCGATCATTGATTCTAATTACAACATTTGAAACGTTTCTTCCCGCCATATTTGAAATTTGACTCAAAAATGACATGAGAATGATGAATCAAAAAGGACATCAAATTTTGCCTAAAAGTTACTGATGGAAACCGCCAGATTCTGAGCTATTTCTTCTCCGCGTGATTCTGCAATTTTCTGAGAAATAAACGCCACTACTCCGGATCTCTGAATTACTGAATCCAAAAATGGTTTCGCAGTCTGCTTCATATAGTGATTTTTAAAATGATAGGTCGTATGTTTAGGTTTTCCCCTAGTTCTACTACCTGCATTTCTGTTAATGTTAACTCCATAGTGCATAATATAACCATGAGGCTCCATAACAATTGATATAGCGCGAAGATACGTGCTTCGGGTATTGTTTCTCAATAAGCCATAATTTTTGAACCGCGGCAAAGCCTTTGCATCACTTAACTTCTTTGAATCAATATTTCTATTATAATGATTCGAAAATGTACGTGTCCGAGCTCTTAAAGAAGCTGTTAGTCGACCTGCAGCCTGAATACCTATTAATTTATCATCAAATTTTCTATTCATAACTAGTCCTTTTCATAAACAACCCACTTAAAAACTTCTCCCACAGGAATAAGATCTACTTCTTCCTGAATGCCCTTACTCGGATTTGCTTCAACAATGACCTTTTCTTCATAGATGATCACTTTTTCCTGGAAGTAGCCTTCCAGCTTCATAAATTCATAAACATCGTGTTCAGAAACAGGAATTCTCGGCATCACACCACGAAAAAGAATATCAATTTCCGTGGTCGTCATGTGCTTTTTTTGGTATTGATCGCCGACATTGGTATAATATCGACTGAAAAGCAAAGCCATTTCTTCTTTATAATCTATCATGTAGTAAAAATAAATAGCCCGATATCTCTGTAAAAAGACATCGGGATATATATTAAAATATTTTTTCTAAAAACTACCTCCTAAAGCTTTATAATATTCGAAGGTATTTTTGATTGATTTAATGTTTGATTGAGACATTATTTTATCATCATAATATTGACTACCTGTAAACCTAACTTTTACATTTTTTGCTTTGGAGATTTTTTCGATGATATTTAATGTTGTTGGTGTTATCTGGTCGTCGTACCACTCCCAAATAGTAGTTTCATGATCACTGTCAATATTATCCGGAAAATATTCATAATTTTCTCCGTCAATATTGAATGTTAGTTTTTTTATAAACAACCATTCGTCGGCAGCATATTGTCCCACAAATCTAAAATTATCAACAGAACCATTGCTATTTTGGGCAAAGTAACAATAAAAGCCATTTCTGTTGATATATGCCGGTTTTGATTTCGGTTTTATCCAGGCATGAGAATCAAATTCATCTTTTTTTACAATAAATAATGATTTCAGCTTTTTAATTTCCGACGAGTCAATGGTATGTGAAGATAATGGCTTACTTATTTCTTCGTTTGAAGTATAAACAACAGAATCATTACCATTATCAATTGAGGTAATTTTATCAACATTTTTGTTGCAGGATAAAATAATACAAAGAATGTTTAATAATAGTATTTTTTTCATGGATAATTATTTTCAACAAATGTATTTAAAAAAATAAAATGGAAAATATGGAAAACCGTAAAATAAAAACCCAACCTTAAGGGGCTAGGTAACAAGTAAAACTATATGAAAAACTAACAGGATAAAAAATTATCTATCCATGCTTCTGCTTTAGCCTTTAATGATTGATTGTTGTTAAACTCCAAATGTACTTCAGAACCAAAACCACCATCTTCAAGTTCAACCGGTGTTATAATAGCTCCTTCTTTTTTAAAGGAATTGTACAGGAAGTGAGACTCATTAAAAGAGTCCATCTTCATTCTGGCCATGAACTGAAGAATGATTTGTTCCGCTTCGTCAATCCTTTGATACTGAAGTTCCAAATCATCTTCCGGAACATTTCGAAATACTACTGCAAAACCGATTTTTCTGGTACTAATCGTGTTTTGTTCAGGACCACTGAAGCCGAGTTCGTAATCAAACAAAGCCAGATAAGGACTTTCAAAATCATCTCTATCTATCTTTGTGAGAAGATCGCGTCTAAAATACCCTGCAAAAGATTTGACAAGCGTAGATTTGCTCACAAGATCTTCCATATAGTTTTTCATTTTCAGGTATGAATTATTTTCTCTTTGCATATTCTTCTTCTAATTTTTTGTTTTTGATAATTATTTTTGTGAAAACGGTCATAAATTCATAAATCCTAGTTTCATTGCACTGATGCAGATTACCTAATGGTTGAGATTCTTCATTCATCACTATATTTAAGATCATCTCAGAAAACGGTTTAAATTTCCCCTTTTTGCCCTGTTCAGGTTCTTGATCATTTTTTTTCAGCTTTGGATAAACTATGGGGAATTGCTCTGCTATGTGTTGATAGCAGGACATATATATAAAGCCAATCACCTGACGTTTTTTCTTGGACAATTTATCCGTTTGTTTAGAAATAACAGGAAGATCCTGCTCGTCAAATCTATTGTTCATTCTATAGATCGACGCGCACAATGCCCGTAGAAACTTATCCGACTTTGTGTCCATCCAAGTATGAAAGAACTGATCCATGTAAGAGAACTGTTTTATGGATAAATCGCCAAGGCGGTCAGCAGGCTTCTTCAAAGCTGAAATTTCTGGAAAGCTATGTATTTTTGGAGGTTGGAGCAGAAATTCAGCAAATTCAGCTAGATTAGATACTGGAACTTGTTTTATAATTTTCCACAACTTAAGCCTTGACCAAAAACCTTTATTCTTTTGAAAAAGAATAATGATCATCTTCTCAAAAGTTTTTTCCCAATTGTCTTCATTCGAATTGAGATAAAGATCTACAATTTCTTCAAGCTGCCATTCGTTCAATTCCGTCCAAGATTTAGCAACAGTAATATTCATTTTTTTTCTTTCAAATTTCCCAGATCAACAACAAAAATTAAAAGACAGTACGGAAAACCATATTGAAACCTACACTGAAATCTATAATTTACGGCATGAAAGAAATTAGAATCACTCAGCAAAACTCAATGGTACTAGCAATAATTGGATCTTTAAAAACCTGCACGCTCGGTATGGGAATAAGAAAATTACATAATATACAAATCAATCGTAGCGATAATGACACCCAAATTATATTTACCAGGAAGGATGGTAAACCAATTAATCCGCTCGATTTTTTTATGCTTGGGTATTTCGTTGGCAGGGATTACGATAAGTAGTATCTTTGCGATATGCAAGAATTAGAAGTGAAATTGTACGAAATGGTAAAGGCTCAGCATAAGCGATCAGGTGGCGCAAATGGCCTTAATCTTTACGGTGTAGACAAAGAATTAGGTGTAGATTATGCCGAACTTGCAAAAGCAGTCGAAAAGCTGTTATCTGAAAAGAAAATAGTCTACCTGAATCACCTTAACGGACGATCTTTAACGCTGCCAAAATAAAGCTTCAGATTATCCTGGAGCTTTTTATTCTGGGTATTCCCCAAAATCATTCTTATTTAAATCTCCCACATATGCTTTTTTTCTTTTATCCGGGCGTGGCGGTGGTGCCGGCACAATTACATTAGAAAGCCAGAACTTCCCCAGCTTTAGGCCGTAATAATCTACAGATTGAATTTTAACCGAAAAGACTACCTTCTGACGCTCCAATAATTCATTTACGGCTACTTTCCAGATCTCCGTATAGAATACGTCTACTTCCTGGCTTTTTTCGTCCGTGATAAGCCTGATATGATCTATATGTTTTGAATGTACAGTTCCACTAATTTTCATACGTCAAAATTGACACATTTTGTAACAACATGAAAATATTTTTTGTCACAATTTGTAACAATATGAATTTTTGCTTTTTTGATAGAGTATTCAGAAAAATTGATGAGACGCTGACACCGACTTGAGTGATAGTAAGAAATGAAATAGCGTCTAATTTATTGAGATATTTTGTAACTTTGGAAAAAACTACATCATGGATCTTACTCCCATAACTGACTTTTTTTCAAACATCAAGGAAAAAATAACAAATCCTTTTTTCGGAACTTTAATACTTGTTACCATATCAAGAAATTGGGATTTAATTTACTCTTTGTTCAATTTTGATACTGATACTACCCTTCATTACAAACTTAGATATATTTCAACTTATCTTGCTGAAAAAAACTTTTTAATAGAGATTTTAATAAATATTGGTTTTACTGCGCTCATCGTAGTAGCAGGGTACTTCATTGTAGTTCTATTCAGAACATTGTCAATTTGGATTGAGTTTACTGTAATGCCTAACTTAACAAAATTAGCTGTGAGCAAAAAAGTAGTTTTAAAAGAAGAATACGATGCATTAAAAGTTGATAGGGATGATTATGCTGAACGATATGAAGAACAACGCTTAAACGTTAGAAATTATTCTAAGGATAATGATGTTTTGATAAGTAGAGACCAAGAACAATCAAAGAGAATCATTGAACTAATAGAAGAAAGGGATAGTCTCGAAAAAAAAAACGATGCTGAAAAAGTTGCTCGTACTGAAGAATTTACTAGTAAATTAAATATATTAACAAACAAGATTGAGGAACAAAGATTACAACATATTGAAGAAATTCAAGATGCCATCGAGAATTGCAAAAGAGAGAAAGAACCTTTGCACGAGCTTATTAAAGACATGCGAACAACAATAGGTACTATGGAAACAGAATTCTCAAATGAAAAATTAAGACTCTCTGAAGATTGGAAAATACAAAGACAAATGTTATTAGATGATTGTGAGTTTGAGAATAGTGAATTGAAGAATAGAAATGAAATTTTACTTAAAGAACTAGAGCATTTCGATTTTATCACCGAAGAAAACTCGAGGCTAAAGTTTCAGCTCGAAGAATGCAGACAAAACAAGAAAATTAACTAAAAGCAAATCCCTAGCCATAGCCTGTGATGTAATTTGAAATCGAGTTGATTAATGTTGATAAATCAATTATACGCAAAACTCGATTGATATTTCTCTTATACCTTATTGTTGACTTCTGAGAAAAGTTTCTAAATCAATTATAGCCTTTGTATTTTCATTTATTAGCATAACCCTGCCGTCTTTATAAAATACCTCTCCCTCGATATAACCATTCACTTTAAAAGTAAACTTAAATTGATAATGATATCCCTGCCCGTTGTTAAAATTAAATCTTATGCCAGAAATCATAGGCTCTTCTTTAACTGTATCATCATTTTCAATCTTGTTTTCAATTATTTTTTGAAAAGTATCTTTTGAGATTGTCAAATTATGTAGGTTATCGGTCTTATTTATATGATCGACGGCATAAACATAATTAGCAGGTTCGATGTAAAATTTTTGCTTATAGCTTTTGATAAATTGGATCTCTACATAACCGTATTCGATTGGCAACATTTCCCTATCAAATGAATGATATAGTCCTAATTGTCGCAAGTCAATTCTAAATTTACCAGACGTCTTTATATCTTCCCAGTCATTTTTATCTATGATTTCTTTCACAATTAAGTCAGGAAGTGTCAAAATATTAACTTTATCATATGAGAATGTTTGTGGAACAAAAGTACATGTCTTACCGGCCTTATGAGCCATATTCAACATAACTTCTATATCTACGTTAAAATCATGGACCAAATTGTGGACTGGTATCTTTACAAGTGTTTCCCAATTTTTCTTTAATGCAGAATGAACTGTAAGACACTCTATCCCGTAACTTTTGGCCTTATTAATAGCGGATCTTGTAAAACCGCTTGAGCAAATCAAAATTCCTTTGTTAGCGTTAACATCTCTTATAACTTGTATAAACTCCTCGACAACACCAATGGATGCCCTAGTCTTGTAGTCTTTTACCTGCACAATAATTAAATGATTCGAACCTGCAAACTGATACTTTATCGACACGTCTATTTGTCTTTTGATCTCAGCTGTTCGATCAAAAATATGATCATCATGTTTAATAATAGCATTAGGTTCTAAACTGCGGTACATTTGTTCGATTAGAAGCTCATATTCTTTACCTTTTTTCATTTGGATATAATATGGTTATTACTTTTATAATGTCATCAAATGACAATCTTGTACCATATATCCTACTTCCATCGACTTCAAGTTGAAAACTATCACTCATTACATTTATGCAGATGGTTTGATAAGAAACAATTGAAAAAGAAAATCTTCTCTTTCCTTTAGATTTGAAACCTAAGGTTTTTAAAGTTTTTATTTGGTCATTCGTAATTGTCATCACACAAATATATTAATTAATCCATTGCGCTTCTAAAAGTTGTGCAGTTTAAGTAGAATGGAATCATAATTTACCTAATATCTTCCGCTAATAAAAAACAAATCGGCTTCTGCTTTTCTTCGTCTTATAAGCCCGTTCAGAATTTTTCCTCCGGCCGTAATGTAGCGAGTTGTAAACCAGTTTCGAATATCTGCTTCCGGAGCCTTTTTATTGACCAAAGAAAACAACGTATCGGAACCCCCGGTGTTGTAAGTGTGAGAAACCAGCGCGTCGAATTGGTTCTGTGTGATTGGAACTTTGATCTTTTTAGCGACAATATGTTCATAAACAGAAATATCCTGTCTTAAAGCTTCTTCTGCTTCTATTTCCGTGTTTATTGTGGCTCTCTTTTCTGCTATTGCTTTATTTCCCGGGCCTCTTAAGAAATTGCCCCTATCATCTCGCATAGCACGACCATATCCTTCCGTCCATATTTTCGCAGGATCCATTTTAGGCTGCAATCCTGGTTTTTTCAAATCGCCGTCATGTAGACTTTCGAACGATTTGATTAAATCTAATCCTTTTTGTGATGTTTTCATTTTTTCAAGTAAATTTTTGATGTGAATTTTTATTTCCGTTTGAAGTAAAAATAAATGCCAGTGGCTAATATCAGTACAATTCCGAGAACAGTCCAAACGATCCAAGCACCCGCTTGAAATCCTTTCGACGTAATTTTCTTCGTTGTATTACTTACAGTGCTGGCAACTTCTTTTATTGTTTCCTTCGAAACCAAATCCCGGGCGGTTTGCTGGATGATATTCGTTTTTTCCTCTTTTCCAGATTCTGACTTTTGATTGTTGTTTTTCTGAAAATGATTATTGATTGAATATTCAGCATTGCCACGGATTGAGATCGACTGCAAGGTGTGGCCGTTCACGATATTATGGAACTGCAACGGGTTTAAAGAATCAGATTTTCCCTTAATTATGATATCTCCGGAAAACTCATCTTTTTTTTCCTGAACCGTGTTATCAATAACTTTTTTTGTTTCCTGTTTGCTATTTAATTCTTTGAGAGAATCAAACTTTACACGCTCTATTTCTGTCCTACCTTCCTTTGTAAAGGATACGGCTTTTTGTTTAGTTCTACAGCCAAGCAAAAAACTACTCAGCAGGATTATTATCAGTATTTTCTTCATTGGTAATATTTTTTAAATCTTTTAAATCACCTGTTTTATTGAATTTTGCAATCCTATTAAGAATAAAGAGAGGCGGAAACTTCCCACCTGTCAGAATACCCATATTAACCATCACATTACCACCTGGCCAAGCGAATAATAGAAATCTTAAAAATCCTGTTATTGTTGGCGAATCATATTTGGCTTCATGAAGAATTTGTAAAAATGCTTCTGAGAAAAAATAAAAAACGATAGAAAAAGCCAATTTTTTAGTAAATCCCCACAACATTTTTTCAAATGAAAAACTGTGATTTTCTAAATGCTTCCAAACCCCTAAAATTAAATCAGCAATTAACGAGAAAGCAAGGATTATTATATATGTTTCTCTTTCCAGATACCAACCTAAAGCTCTTTCAGAAAGTGACAAACCAACTGCCGGAACTGCCGCCAATTTTAAAGCAGAAGAAGCTTTTCCGAAAGCTGTACCAGATTGCAGTGTCAAAATGTTTTTTATGATGAATTTTTTTATCATATCTCAATTAATGAAGATTGATTAAACTTCGTTATCGCGCCAACGTAATAATTATAGCCAGGCTCAAAGACAACATTAAAGGAAGTCCCGGGAGTATTTATTCGGGCGTACTCTTTCGTTAATTCTATTCCGTCACCGCTTGCCTTTCTCCACACTACCACTTTGCAAGGCAGGTCGGTTGTCACCGTATTTCCAGAAACCGTAATTATCGGCCTTTGGTTTGAATAATAATCCGTCGTTCCTTCGTATAACACAAAGCTGCCATAGCCTTTTTCATTAAGTCGGAATGGCACGTTTATAATCCATTCGTTTGCTGATAATTTCCGGATAGACTTCGCAGCGTCACATTTGATATTCTTTCCTGCCAAGGCAGTTCCGGTAGTATTTACACGGTAAGATACCGGCTGTCTGGTCAAAGAGAAATCCACTTCGTTCGGAATTCCGTTTGTGTTGGTGCCTGAAAAAACGTCATCGATCCGGTAAAAGCACGCAATCTGATTCTGATACTCGAAGCTTCCGAGCCTTCCGATGTTACCTTTCAGATACTCATATTCGATTAATTCCGGTTCGCCGGCACGCCACACATCCTGCGTGTCTATTTTCGCATCTTGTGCAGAAAAATAGTCTTTAAAAAAGGTGAACCGGTTCGCCAGGTAATCGGCGGAACCTTCCGACAGCTCGTACCCTAAATGCCAGTGAAAGAAGTCCTGGTACCAGCCATGAACGTTAATGCAATCTTGCAGCTCATTCATGGAATAGGCGATACTTTGCGCAACAGTAGGAATTTCGCCCCATCTAGCCACGCCCCTGGTACGTGTTGCATTGTTCCGAGCCATGTGGTAAGGCCGTGAAGAAAGACCGTAACCCATTTCCGAGTTTCCATTGCTTTTATATCCTGAATTTCTTCCTCCCAAATAATAAGGAATTAACGACTTTGAACACACATCATGACCGGACATGTAAGATATAACGGAAGGCTCTCTACCTATCAACTTTTTAATCTTTTCGTTTTGCCAGGCGACCCAGTCTAATAATTCTTTTTGGTTGCTGGCCCCCGGTACATTATTGATATAATCGTACCCGTATTGCCCGCCGGATATATTAAACAACTCCTGGCCGTGCCGCGGTGTCTGAGGTGTTTTTGTTGCCCCTAAGGTTACTGATGGAAAATACTTTTTTCCTTCAGCAGTCCACACCGTTCTGTAAAAATCAGGAAGTCTCGCATACAACCCTGTCAGGGGATCGATCCAACAATCCGTATTAAAGTACAAGGCAAATGAGATACGGCCACTTTCTTGAACATTCCTGACCATTTCTACATAAGTGGCCGGATCATTCTCATTCAAGTTAAAATCACCGCGAGGATTTAGATAGGATGTCCCTTGCAAATTTGCCCTGAACAATTCAAGTTCCGCAAGCGCATACTTGCCGTCTTTCAGCCTGTCCGTGTTGTTGCTTACAACGGCAATATGGCCGTTATAGATTGGTTCAACGGTTATGTTTAATTTGTTGTCTGGAAAAAAAACAACTTTCATCATGGTTTAACTTTTATTACGTAATCGTTTGTATCAAGATAAGCCTCTCTGCTAATTAAACCAGCAGGCGGCGCCCCCGCACCTGTCTTAAGATTGACAATAAGCAAATCAACTGTTAAACTACCAACAATTAAATTTCCAGAAGTGACTGTAGCGAATTCCACATTATCGGTTGTATTGAGCGATTGATCGTAAGCCTCTCCACCGCCGACTCCTGCGTGCTCAGCTACGTATTCTTTCATTTTCCGCAGATTCACGGCATTATCATCATTAATCGGATCCGGAATTATATTATCTTCTATTAGAGTAGTAGCTGCAATTTTATTTCCGTCAATTGCTCCTAAATAACCTACAGGCGGCGTCCATGGCTCATACGGCATCGCTTCCGGTCCTTCAACGATCATAACATTTGGCACAGCATAGGTTCCAGAATGATGTTTAAAAAGCATGGAAAAACAAGTAGTTCCGCCAGGAGCTGTCAAAGTCATAATACCGTCTGATTCTACTACCGAGTGAGCTAAAACGGTGTCAGCGTCGTTATAGTAACCCCAAAATAAATTAGATTTGTATATATAACCGGAAATCGTTATTACAGTTCCCGGAGCCATTGGCATTTTATAGATGCCCACTCCGCCAGCATACGCCGGACTCCTGGCATCTGCTCCGGTCGTAACGACAATCATGTCATTAACTACATATTGAGGATTAACAAGATTTTTCGAATTCTGAACATTAGTAATCTCTAATCCGGATTTTAGGACCGCTTTTTCATAGACTTCTCCACCAGCCACAGCTTCAGTATTATCTTCTTCTACAAGTCCAGATGGCTCAGCAGTTGGCATCTTAACTTCTATTTTTGTCCACGCACCACCATCGTAATATAAACTGGTATCATAACCATATTTAACCCTTTTGCCTCCGGCATTGGAATACAGAGTTCCGTAATCTGTAGGATCTGTAGGATTTGAATCTAATGAAGAAAGGGCCGGCTTATACCATCCTTTTAACCAGCCTCCTGTAGGAACCGGCGTTGATGGTAAAATTGGACCTCTGTTTTCAGATTGTGCAGCAGCAGCCAATTGCATATACTGCTCTTTACTCAAAACTACAGGTTCAGCAGCGCTGTAAACTAATGATGTTAAGGCAATTTGCGCGGCATTCGGATCCGAATAAACCATTCCATTTATCTCCACTTCACTCACATCGGCTTCCAGAAGCGAAAACATTTCGTTAGATGTTGATACTACTTTTAAACGGTTGCCATTAACAATTTCTACATTGTAGTTTTTTAAAGCAAACTGACCATTAAATTTAAAAGATAACGCACCCGCAGCGCCTGTGACTTCCTCGAAGATATATGACATTTCATTATTGTTTGAAACAAAAATATCGGTGTAAATACCGCTACAAAAGGACACTCTATATGTAAAGTCCTGATTTCTTTTCGATTATTTTTCGAATTCCATCGACAACTTCAGGTTGATAACATGGAAAGTCTTCCAGATGATCTTTAAGATAATCAATGATACTTCCCAAAGAATTAGAAGATATATCGCGAAACTCTTCCGAAAGTTTTTCCTTTTGCGAATCCGATAAAATTAAAGACTTCTGCCACGGTAATTCATCATATTGAAAGACAAGGCCGGAAGTGATAAATGTAAACTGAGATAGATCAATTGCATTAGCCAACGCAGAATAGGCCAAAGAATCTTTAAGTAAGAAAATGAGATCCTGATTTACTGATATCTGATCAATAGTGCAGGACTTAATTTTTTTTAGAATTGAAAACTCCCACACTCTGCGCATCAAAGGAACCAAATTCAAATAAACATCCATGGATTTATTAATTGAATAAATGTCATTAAATTCTTCAGGAGTTGGTATTGGACCAAATGAATATTTAGAAAAAAAAGTACAACGGTTCCTTAATAAAGGATCCTTTCCGATTTCAGTAAGTGCATCCGATAGTGCTTCGTCCGCAATCTTAATTAAAGCAAGTCCAAAATCCCGAACATCCCACCACTCGGCAGATTTCATTTTTTCCTGCGTATATTTATCAATACCAAATGAGCTGAACTTAATTTTCAATATCGGAATAGAAATGACAACCGTATAATTAGCTCCAGCCTTCGTGATTAAATCAGCTATTCTTTTTTTGATTTCATCAGGTGAAACTTTTAGTTCATCATAAAGTTCTTCAGAAATGAATGGAAAAATTTTTCGACGGAAAGCGGTTTCTTTGTGAGGCTTTAATTTATCGAAATCAAAATCTTTGGAAAGCCCGACATATTCTCTGTATTCTTCAGGTGTTAAATTTTGCATTTTTTGGATTTTTTAAGGAAATAAAAATTAGTTAACAACCGAGCTTTGTCCGGTCGGATTTTTATCCAATGTCGTCAATTGAACATTTGGAAATTTACCAATGATATCAGGATCCCATCCATTCCAATCTCGAATGGTCAGGAAAATTTCTAAAGTGACAGCATGTTTGGCCGGTAGACGAGAACAGAGAATCGTATATGCTTCACGCTTATCAGATCCGGAACCAGATAGATTTTTTCCTCCCGGAATACCTGCGCCGAGAAGACAAGGATCTACTCCCATCGGAAACAAAATCTCTGAATTACCGGCTGAAGCATCAAGAAGAAAATCACCATTTGATTGATCTTGTTTAATAGTTTCGATCTGCACACCCTTTATCGGCTCATTACTATTGGAATTTCGATCACGAAAAAATGGTGAAATCAAAGATCTCCCGGCGGATTCATTTCCAGAAAGCTTATTATCTATACTTTCGACCAATTCATTCCTTTTATCTTCCTGCTCTTTGGGAGACAAATCCTTCCAGGTTTCCGCGCCATAACGATGAACAAAGTAATCGTCTGCGATATGTATAAGATATTTGAAATTCAATTGATTCTCAAACATAAATTTTTTGAATTCCGGGATCGCCAGCACGACATCAACCCAGCCATTCTTAAATGAAGAATGCCAGCCTTTCAATGGATACACTTTCTGAATACTTAAAGTATCCATGTGTGGTATAACAAAGTTGGTCAGCTTTCTCTGCTTCGCTACTTCCTTCATTTCTTCGACAGAAAGCATTTGGCTAAAGATCGGAATCTTTACGTCATTCTCTTTTTTACGACTCTCCCAATCACTGTTAACAATAACATTTTCGATCATTCCGGTAGATTCGCTCGGAACTTCAAATCGACACCAGGAAGTATCGTGACGTTTTATCGATATAATCTGATCGCCGTTTGGTGACAATAAATACTCAACCGGTGTCCAGCTCCACTTTTCATAATCATGAATAACATCTTTATAGAATAGATCAATTTTGACCCTTCTAAAAAACTGGTATATCTCTGGATACTTGCTGAACGGCACCGCCACGTAGTCTTCAGAAACCCCTTCTTCAGTTTCTTTATATAAAGAAAAGCCGGTCCCGAAATGCGAGGTCGTTAAAACTTCAAGGCCGCCGACTGCAGTTCCGGATTTTGTAAATTTTTTATCAAAATTCTGTGGGTAAAGATTATCATCTCCCCAGTTGCAAACCTCGGAGTCTCCAGTACTCTTGGTAATTTTCACTTGGGAATGGGTAGGCCCTTCTGTTTTACTAAAAACCATTGCCACCCGGTTATTACCGACAGCCCAGATATCTTCTGTAATTTTCTTACTCATTTTAAAATATTACTAAGTAGCCGTTAAATCGGATGATAAAGATTATATGTATTGTCTTTATTTCCCCGTCTTCCAACTTTATATTTCGGGTCCTGTTTTCGAAGTGATTTGGATTTTTGAACGGTGTTGGATCAGCAAGTCTTACCAATCCTTTTTTTTTCGGCGGCCTAAGTAGTTCAGCATTTCTGTAGATTACAGTTTTCCCACCGGTTTTGTTATACCGGTTGAAAGTCCGCATTTCCAAATTGAACGGAGCCTCTTTCATTTTTTCCAAAACTTCACTCAAAAGCATTGTTTTTTCCACAGAGCAAATCTCTTTTAAGAGTTTCAAGAGCAAAAGGACACGGTATTTTTAAGAAAATCAGGGTACAAATCCCACGGTAAATATTTTATAATTTTGAAAATCAGTTTTTTAGAATCAAATTTTAACATTTCAATCCCAAAATTTGTTTGTGAACCCCACGGCCGCCTTAGTTAAATCTACAATTTCCGTTTTCGAAAAACCGAAATATGGAGGATCCGGCCGGTCCGCGCCCCGGCATATACCACAAAAAGCCCGTTTCAGGGCTTTCATAGGGTAACGATAAGTTAAAGGTTTGTGATCAGCAAGGATGACGAGTACGCAGGATCAATAACTGACCCGAACCCCCAGTATAAGCGGTAGTCGAATGTATCGGAGAAGTGAGTGGCATGTTCCTGGGGTAAGGTCTTCGACTTCTCACTGCTCTTATCTTTCTCGAATCCATCCTTATGCGTAACTTCGGCATTCTCCATCGATATAATAAGATTAGGACAGCGGTCCTCGTTGATACGTACAATTGGAAGTTCGTGATCAGTTTCACTAAGTATCGTTTCAATTAATCGATACTTAAGGATATGCCCGGGGTTATTGGTGTTCGGCGTTTGGTTGATAACTTTCCATCCGGCTTTCCGTAGTAGATTCTCTACATCTTCCGCTAAAGTGGTCTTTGAGTTCGCTTCCTCTTTATATCCTGATCTGTCATGATATAGATTGACAACATTGCATGTGGCCTTATGCGGCTCGTAGTAATCAATGAACTTCTTAACCAGATCACTGAGTTTCTCTCCATCGACTGCCTTAGCGAAGAACTCTTTGATAAAGTTTATCTGATGCTGAGACTTCAGGTATTGAGATACGGTACCGCAGTTGATCTTCCCACCAAAGTCTAGGTTAAAGTCAATAGGCACACCCCGGACTAGATCCTTATCATACTTACAAGAAGGAGTATAACCTTCGGTAACGCCACCGAGCAAATCGATATCATCTTGATATTGATAATAATGTTTAAGCTTAAGCTGTGGATAGAAGCCATCCTGCACACCGCGCGGCCTGATATTCATAATCTCAGCATTGAAGATGATCTGAGATAAAGCTTCACGCTTCATATCTCCGATCCAACCTTTGCGCAGGTTATGAGCATTCACGTATGCATTTGCTTTAATAAATCTATATTTCTTCGGATGCTTCTGGCTCAGAGCATCCCTTCCGGTAAACCATTCTCCTTTCCTGGTCATCGCAACAGAGGAAACGAACATCACGGAATTCAATGATTTAGCATACTTAAATTCAGCCTTAACAGTTCGGTTCGTTGTCAGAACGTTATTAAATAGCCTGGTATAATCAAGCAATGCTGCTTCATCTCCGACAACCCAGGAAGCATTCAAACCACGCCCGGAATTGGGATTATCCAAAGAGACGAAAACAGCAATAGCTCCATTGAAAAAGTGGATGACGTTTTGCCAAGAATCTGGAGCCTGAAAAGGCATTTCAAAACCGTAATTCTTACCGCATTTACCTACCACATAATGAATATCTTCGTGAAGGCCGTACATCTTAAGGCCTTCTTTTGTTGATGCCAACGTTCTGGTCTTAATCTGAACGAATGTTTCACCAACAACCACGCCCGTAGATTTAGGCATTTCCTTAACATTGGTCTTAATTTTCTTTCCTAAGACAGTAGATTTGCCCGCGCCCCTTGCTGCTTCGACATCGATTTCCGGAACTCCATCTTTGATAGCTTCAGAAACCGCTGCCTGCATCAGGTTATGCGATACATTCACAACCGGCATCCTATATGATGAGAAATTACTCATTATCTTCCTCCTCTTCGTTATCTACTTCTTGAAATTCGACATCTTCGGCACTCAGGAACATCAGGTCAACTACCCCACGTTCAGCCGCTTTACGGAACATTTTCTTAACTGCTGGAGGAAGCACCTGACGATATACTGAAGCCTTAAGCATTTCAGGATCAATTTCACCGCTTTTATCTTCAGGAATTAATTTCACATAGTTTTCGTAAGCTTTATTGGCGGTTTTGAAATCGCCAAGCTTATACGCCTTAGTATATAAGTCATGAAAAGTGGCTCTTGCAACAGCTCTTTCAGCAGCAGCATTTACTAAATCAAGTTCTCCGAATAACTGTTGTGACATTTGATAATTAAGATATGCCGTTGAACGGCTTAAACCTTCACCCCCACGATCCTTTGACCGCATAAGAATGGTAATAATATCATGTTGCTGAAATTTATTGTTTACGCGCATAGACCATATTTTCTCAAAAAGATTTTTCTTTATGAGATCAGCCGGTTTTAAAGGAAAATTTTCATCGTCTATGTAATTATTTTTTAGACGCTGTAATAAGTTGTTATGGGTGAATTTTGCAACTTCCATAATACGAAAATAGCCCATCAAAAGGGCTATTTAAAGGACATTGTTAATAACTTCTTCCAGGGATTTTAATTCATTCTCTATCTTACGCAGCTGCTCGATTTTTAAGTTTATTTGGTGTAATCTTTTTCGATAAGCTGGATCAGTATGTTTAGGGAGTAGTTCTTCCAATTTTTTGATGGTTGATTTACGTTTTGTGATATTGGACCTGGTAGAATTTCTTTTCTTTAATAGTTCCATAGCTGACAATTTTGAAAAATCAGCAGTGGATTTTGTTTCCAATATTCTCTTGTTTTCCCGGTAATGTGTAAGCACTTCCTGGCAGCGATCCATTTTTTCTAAACAATCCCAAAGTTTTGCCTGAATTTCATAAGCCGTATCTTCATCAGAATAATGAACCTCGTTCAATTCGATTTTCAAACTACAGGCATTCAGCCAATAATCATATCGATCTTTAAATGCTACATGTAGTTCTTTCGGATAATTCGAAATCAAATCAGAGAATATACTCTTTCGTTCCTTAATGGATTTGATTATTTCCTTTTTTGGAAGTTGATGTTCGGGTTCAACTTTAGGAACGACATTTAACTGCTTCACAAAGTACTTCAGTTTGGCGTGATTGGCCATACTAAAAGATTTGTACAATTGCACTTTCTTAGCATCACCTCCATGAGATAGGTAATGTTCGTATAACTTTTTGTGAGTATCCCGATTCATTGTATTTAAAAAGCCTCTCTCCATAGAGAAAGGCTTAACACCATTAAAAAAATATACTATTACTTTGAGCTTTTTTCGTTTGCTTCAGGACTTTTGTCTTTTACTGATTTTTTCTCAGCTAAAGCCATTTCGAGTATCGCTACGTCATGTCTTAGCTTTTGAGACCTGCGCATTTCTATGAGCTTATTAAGCTTTTCTTCAGAAAGTTTCTTAAGAGGCTCCTTGGCCGATTGTTTAAAGATTAACCAGGTAACGCCCGCTTCAATAAGATCTAATGCATTCTCCGGAACTTCATTAATCGTGGTAACTGTACCGTTTCCGGATCGTACCTGTGAGCCTTTCGGAACTGCCAATATAATATGTTCATTCATAATTACGGAGTTGAAGGATCTGCAAGTACTGTTAAGTCACCGTCATAAGCATAGATTGACGTGTTGGCCATTATTTGTCCAGTCAATCCGCTATCCGCTTCATCGGTATCTCCGGAGGCAAGCGTAAGATTTTCGAAGAATGAAGGGTTATCCTTATTGCCAATAATCCACATCTGACCTGAAGAATCCGGCATTCCGAAAATCAATCGAGTATTAAGGTGCGTATTCTGGAATCCAACCAACTTCTTCTTGAAACCTGGGATGAAAACATCCAGCTGACCTTTCAGCTTCTTATTTCCGCGGCTACCTACTGTTAGGTTCTGCAACTGATTTTTATTGACTAAAGCATCAATTTTTTTCCACCCTTTACCAGTTTCTGGAACTAATCCTGTCGAAGGAATCGTAGCACGTTCTTCGTATGAACCAGTTTTTGGCGGCTTTGTAAAAGTAGCCAAGTGCGGTTCCAGGATATAATATAATTTTGTTGCCATACCGGCCACAATCTCGTCGTTCGGACAATTGTTGATATTTTCAACCGTAATATCACCAAAACATGGTTCTAATTCGTCTGCCATAACTTATTTAATTTTTTCGATGTGAGTTGTTTTGATAATTATCTGCAATAGATCTTTATCTTTTACGATTTCCTCCTGTGATAATGTTTTACCACCAATTCTCAGATTCTTAGGAGCAGAATCTTTGAATTTGAACTTATCTTTTTCAAACTTGAATTCTAAGCCTGGTTCCGGCTCGTCTAACACATTTTCGTCACCTTCGGTATTCAGCAAAGTTTGTTCAAGTTCATCAAGATCTGATTTTTTCTTTTCCAATTCGGCTTCTTGTTCAGCTTTCCAACTTTCAAATTCCGCCTTCTCCTGATCAAGTGCTTCACGATCTGCTGTTAATTTATCTTCCAGCTCCTGCAGTCGAGCATCTTTTTCGGAAAGCTGCTCCTCGGTGAGAGGAGTAGCCTTTTTATTTGTTCCTGACATAAGTTTTTTATTATGCAATTAAATATTCACCAGGATAGTACAATGCATTCCATTCAGCATTATTCAGACCTCGTTCATCATCAGCATTTTGAGTTTCAACGAAGACATACTGATTGATAGCCCAATCGTAACCCAAGTGCCACTGAGAAAAAATCTTTAACAGATAGTCTTGAATTTGTACCATATCAATCTGCGCTGGATTTGTTTTACGGTCATACATCCTACAGAAATTACCAGCAACCCAAGAGGTAATTTGTCCTGAAGTTCTGCCCGGAATACCAATAATGGTTCTTCCGAATTTCGTTTTTCCTCTTGTTGGATCGTTAAAGTCAATATATTTATCAGAAGGAGTTTCTCTTAAGGAAACATACTCTTTAAATTCTGCCATCGAAACTACAATAAAATCAACTTTTACATTTTCAGGAAGACCCATTTCAAAAGCAGTTACTCTATCTACAATATTATCTGCAGCATCTGTAGGAATTTTGAAAACCGGATTAACAGTATCTGCAACCATATCAGATATGATTTTATTAATACCATTCATTGATTTGCCAAAAACAGGGGTAGGAGATCCAACTTGGGCAGGATCATAAACACCGCTTACGGATAAAATACTCAGATCATTAATGATCAAAGGAGGCAATACTGTTTCCATGATGAACTTTGAAATGGGTTGCTCAGCAGGAGTTTTTTCTTCATGATAGTTATCTTCAATCCAAGTTCCATAAGCATCATATGGATTAACAGGAAAATTTAACTTTTGATGATAGTTTTTTGCGACCTTTGTCTCAAACTGAGCTCTACCGAAGGGAGTCCATTTATCTGAAAACGCCTGTACAACATGTCCGGTTAATAAGACCGGAAATGTCCACTTTCCCTTAACATTTCCTAGCGGTGTAGGATTAAGCTTATTCACAACAATATCCGAAGATAGAACCGTTTTCTGTAGTTCTAATGGATTTTGTTTACCATATCGAACAATTTCGTTCGAAATTTTTTCTAAATCTAAGTTATCTGACATTGTTATTAATATTGATTATGAGGATCGTTCATATCTACTACACCATTGATAAGGCCATTATCCGGAGGCGTAATTCCGTTATTTGGAGGAAGGGAATGTCTGTTGTTTGAATTTCCATATTCCTTGCACTTTTCCCCCAGAAGCGCGATAGCCTCTTCGCTGGTTGCCGTTTCACCAAGTTCTGTCTTAAGTCCATTCAGGTTAAGTGCAGTTTCAATCGCGGTAGAAAGACCTTTATTCGAAGTTTCTAAAGCATTATAATTTTCCTGAAGCGCATCAAACTTCGATTGCAGCTGAGTAAGCTCTTCAGGATTTTCAGCAGGCTTTTCTTCAGCGAAGTGATCTTCAAGCTGCTGGCACTGCTCTTCGGTCAGACGAACATGATTTTTTCCCATCATTGAAGAGTGGAAACTTAATGTCGCGATACCGAAAAAAGAGGTTAATTTTGGATATTTCATTGATTTAAAAATTTTGTAATGCCATGTCAATCGTTGCAAGATCATGAACCAAACCTATCTCTAAAGCCTGATCAGGATTATAGACAGCTCCCTGAAAAACTTTTCCGTCATCCTTCAGGTCCTTTCCATAAAACCGCTTAACATCTCCGAGGAATTGTTTGTTAAAATCGGTGGCCATCTCTTCAAAAAGTTTGGGATTGTTGTTTTCCACCATCTGTCTCCAGGCAATATTTTTTTCCGGAGAATCGGTTGCATAGATATCCTTAATGACAGCTCCTAATTTCTCGTAGATCCCGTCATAATTTGCATAAGGAATATAAGTACCGAAGGATCCGATCTTACTTGCATAAGGATTTAGGATTCTGAGTTTTGTGGCGGCAAATAAGTAAGCGGCGGCTGAACATACATAACCATTAGAATATCCAATGGTAGGCGTTTTCATATTGAAAATATAATCTGCAAGCTCGCCGGTACCATCTCCCATTCCTCCTCCGGAATCGATATTGAATAAAACTCCAGAAACGCGATCATCAATCTCTAAAAATTTACAGATATTCAGAATTGTTTGTGTTCCTGTATAGTACCAATCAGAATACTTAATGATCGGACCGATAATATTAATGACTACCGGAAAGCGAGTGGCACCGGTAGCTTCCATGGAACTCATGTGAGATTCTATTTTACCCAGGAATTTTTCGTTGATCTTTTCGGAACTTTCGAATGAATTTGTTTTGAAACCTAAAACCAAAGATGATAGAACAGACATTAAGTAATTCTGCTCTATCATCATAGGCTGGTTCAGATATTGGTTTATTCCGTGCATCGTATTGATTTCACGGACAAAGCTATAGGATGGGTGGAATGAAGAAAAGGACTTTGAATTTAGGTACTATCTTATGTACTTTGGGCTGAATAATGGTATCTCCGTATATTCTCAGAGAAAAATAATCAGTTCCTGAGCCGTCATCAGTCATATTATCGCTTACTGTAATATTCAACGGAAAACGATCATTTCCCAGCATCATCATCTCCGTGTTCGAAACCAGAATCACGGCAAACGTATTAAACCGGTTAAAGTTATCGTACCATTGTTCACGGTTTGCCACAGTGAGATCAACTAAACTGATTGTAATATCTGGTGAATAATATGGATTTCCTCCGGCAAACTGTGTCGGAATACTCCGGTCTACGTCATCCGGAAGAACTTTGTACCTGTATAAAGCATCATCGGGATCAGGAAATTTTCCTCGTAGCTGATCGAGATAAGACATTTTCGACTTATCGAAAATTAAAATTCCGGTAAGTTCTCGAATGAAACTCTCAGGTCTATTTGTAAAACTCTGCATTTTTTGGATTTTTTAGGGAAAGCATTTTTATTTAGAAATAAAGATTCGGAACGATATTCCCTTTTTTCCGATCGAAATCTTTTATCAGCGTGTCAAATGGCAGATCCTCTTCAGTGATGTCATAGGCGTCAAGAATATTATTGATCGTAATTCGATAGTCGATCGAGTATATGTTCTTATTAACGATTGCTGAATAATACATTTCTTCCCGGAAGATCTTCTCCACAATATTATTGATCGACGAAATTTGCTTCTCCGTAAGATAAATGCCTGCCTTTTCGATTTGCCCGATTGACAACGTGACTTCGAAGAAGATTTCTTTCTGATCACGCATCTTCGGGGTAATGCTGAAATTTTTATTGGTCTTATTAATTAGAAAATTGTAGACAATAATCCCAAACCAGTCATCTGTACAAAGATTATAGTTCTTTCCAAGCTTTATTTCCAGGTACTTTTTTACAGCAGAATTCACCGGTATTTGAATGCTTAATGACATGTTATGATATTTTCTTTATGATATTTGGATTTTCCAGGACAAAAGCATACTGCGAATGATCAAGTTTGCTGTACCATACTCCGGATTTCTCATTTTCAAATATGCTGATATGATCCCACAATTCCGGAAAATACTCTGATCTGATCTGTTGCAGTTGATTTTCTGTGTACAAATCTCCAAAATAAAGAGTTCCAACCAAACGACCTCCAGCGTACACTCCGAAAATGTGTTCTTTCGTTTCTTCGCCCTTTACTTGGAGGACTTCCATTCCCTGGAAGAACTCACAAAATACCAAAGGTGAAAATCCTATTGCTTTACTTGCCATTTCTTCAAATATTGGATTACTTTGGCTTCTAATTATATTATGTGTTGAAAATCTCATGTGAATTCTAATCTTTTATCGTTCTTTCTTATAATTGTTTTAAAAAGAAATTTATCTTTCGGAACCTGGCCAATTAAATCCATCAGATTTTTCGATCCGGTAAAGACAATCCTTTTTGTTTCTTCCACTTCAATCTGTAAAGTGAGATACTTTGTTCCGTGTTTCTTTTTTGAGTCCTCAATCTTAAATCCTTCAACTATAATTTCAATATTCAAAACATCGTCAATTTCTATTTTCTTGCCTGTAAATAAGTTTTCCTTCGGTTTTATTCCTAAATCTTTAAAGTTGAACATCAGTCATCAGCTTTTTCATTAAGTTCCTCGAATTACAATGTTTCAACCAGCCGTTGTAAGATGCCATGGAAGGCAGATTTGGTCTGTTTTTCAGCATCCGGATAAACCGCTTTTTAATTGATTTGCGTAATCTGACATGCGTGTGATAATGAACGTATCCGACAAAATCAATTCCCCGCTTTTCCACTGGAAATATTTGCCAGTTCTCTTTTACCTGTAATTTCAGATTATTTTGAAGGTAACTTTTAATTTCTCTGAAGATATTATGTAGAACTTCTTTATCTGAATGAAGAACAACAATGTCATCAGCATACCTGAAGTAATGTTTAATTCCTAAAGTTTCTTTAATCCAGTGATCAAAATAAGTGAGATAAAAATTTGCCAGATACTGACTGAGATAATTTCCTATCGGAAGCCCCGGAGCACTTTCTATGATTTCATCAATAAGCCAGAGGAGATCCTGATCTTTAAATTTTCTTCGGATCAAAGTCTTTAAGATCTCATGATCAATGTTTGGGTAAAACTTTTTGATATCAAGCTTCAGGCAATATTGAGATTCACGTGTTTTCTTTAGCGCCCTCCGTAGGTTAAATGAAGCTTTATGAATTCCTCTGCCCTTAATGCAACTGTAAGAATCCGCGGTAAAACACGCCACGAAAATAGGCTCTAAAATATTCATAATTGCATGATGGCAAATTCGGTCCGGGAAAAATGGTAATCGGTAAACGTCGCGTTCCTTTGGTTCCCAAACTTTGAAAATATCGTATTCAGAAGTTTGATACGTTTTGCTGATTAGCATATCATGAAGCTTCAGAATATTTTGCTCCCGGTTTTTGTTGTGAACTTTGACGCCGTATTGTTTTATTTTGCCTTTTTGCGCTTTTGCATCGGCAGTATTTAGGTTTTCAACACTGGTAATGTGTTGAAATATGTTGTTTAATCTTTTCATAGAAATAGCTTTGCTTTGGAAAAAGTCGCCTTCGGAATTCCTACCAACGCCCTTTGGAAAGTATGTCGTTTTTTAGCGAGTGCTATGGTCTGCAGTATTTAATTTTTTGCATAGGTGAGAGCTGACATTCGAATTCGAGTTCTGATTATCGGAGTTGTTGAACGAGAACCGACCAGGCGAGGACGAAAGAAAACTCAAATACTGCACAACCGGATTTTTAATTATTCAATTACAAAATAGTCTTTGTAGATATCCGTAAACTGTTCTGCTGCATGGTCGGATAATTCTTCCGACTTAAAGCAAAGGCGAGAGCCGACAGTCGAATTCGAGCGCAGATTACCGGAGTCGCCGAACGAGAACCGACCAGGCGAGGACGAATCGTTCATATAGAAGTATGGAAAATATTTCCATTCACCATTTGACCAGTCAGGAGTCCAGCCTTCATTCAAAGCTTCCGTGATAATGCATAATTTGTAATGCGCTGTTAAAGATTTTACTAAGTTCTCCGGAACTCCTGAAAATTCAGGAAGTGTTGAACTGATATTTAAAGATGTACAGGCATCTTCGAACGTTTTAATTTTTTCTTGTATCATGATAATTTATTTAATGGTGAAAAATTCTCTGTAGATTTCTAAGAAGGTTTCGGCAGCATATCTGCATAACTCCCTTGATTTAAAGCAAAGGCGAGAGCCGACAGTCGAAAGCGAGCCCAGATCATCGGAGCAGTAGAACGAGAACCGACCAGGCGAGGACGATTCGTCCATATCAAACCACGGGTAATACTTCCACTGATCATAGTCTTTCCAATCCGGCACCCAGCCTTCATTTAGTGCTGAAGCAATTAATTTTATCTGCTGATAGGCTTTTTCGTCAGCTGTAAGATCTTCGACTTTCTTTTCAAAGTCTTCTTTTTGGATGTTGTGATAATTTAAAACATCATCAAAATTTTTGATTTTCTCTGTAATAGTCATTTTTTTTGATTTTAAATTGTGAATACTTTTTGATAAATTTCTAAGAATTGATTGGTTGCATAATCTGAAAGTTCGCGTGATTTAAAGCAAAGGCGAGAGCCGACATTCGAAAGCGAGAACTGAGCACCGGAGTCGTAGAACGAGAACCGACCAGGCGAGGACGAATCATCCATATAGAAATACGGAAAATATTTCCACTCATCATCATTTTGCCAATCTGGAACCCAGCCCTCGTTCAAAGCTTTGACGATAACAACCAACATTTGATTGTAAAGAATATGATCTGATACATTGTATTTTTGCAAAACCAACAAATCAAGTACTTCAGGATCATCATCTCCCAACTCTTTGATCGCATCATCGATACATTTGATACTTTCTTTAATGTCTACTGGTTTCGGAGCCAAAACAATCTCCCCGGTAGTCTTGTCGAAAGCCTCCACGGTGAAGCCTTCCGGAATTTGAATTTTTAATGTTTCCATTTTTTTAAAAATTTTAGTTAATATTTTTTTTATTTTGAGTTTTGTGGGTAAAATCAACAGTTTCGGATTCAACCGTTCAACTGCTTTGATTTTCAATTACTTATATTTTGTACTGGTTGAATTCGGTTGAATTCACAAATCCTATTTTCAACCCTATTCAACCGTATTCAACTCTATATTCAACTTTTTAAAGCTTATTTTTAACTTAAATCATTGATTTACATTACTTTTTTAAAAGTTGAATCCGTTGAATCCTGAAATATGCCTTTATGGGAATTATTTTTTTTAAATAAAAAATTAAAAAGCAAAATCTAAGGTTCCGGATCCCGCCGAATTATTCTCTTCCTCATTCTCTTGATCAGGGGTTGCAGGGGAATCGTGAAAAAGGTCGCCATTGGCATTTCTGCTTTGTCTTTGCCAGTAAATCGTACTCTCAATGTTTTCCCTCGTTTCCTCCGGCATCTTGCTTAAATCGATCTTGTAGACCGATGCTGATGTTTTCTTCGTGATCAGCTTGCCATTTTCCAGCGTTTCAATTTCCAGCTTCATTTTGGCAGGTCCCACAAAGTAGCTTTCTTTCTTAATCTCGTCCTCAAAGGTCCTTCTGCCCGGGCAGCTCTCTGAAAACCTCGGAAACCATTCTTTCTGCACGTTCAGAAATACGTTCGTGAACTGGATGCTCAGTATATTACCTTCGATGCGGAAATCCCTTCCTTCTCGTAAGTGTGATGTTGAGTTCCCGCGTAATCCAAGCAGGAATAAATCCCAAAATTTGATGAATATGCTTGCGCTGGATATCTTCGCTCTTAGATTAGTCACGAACGTGTCAAAGGTTCTGAGCATTTCATCCAGGCTAAACGGAAATACAAATGCATTTACTTCCCGCAGCACATCGTATGTCGCTCCTAATACGGCATAATTCGTTATAATCCTGTCAATCGTTTTTTCGAATGGTTTACGTGCGCTCAGTGTTTTCTTCCAGAGGTTGAACTTATCGGCAAACTTCGCCTCAAAAGCTCCGCGTTCCCAGATCACTTTGTCCATGAAACTCGTAATCGGTTCCGTGAGCATTTTGGCCAGTTTCTTGTATTCTTCGACCTCTTTTTCATTAAATGTATTCTTGGTCATTTCCCCGAAAATAAGCCGGGATAAAAGCGCTGTATCATTCGGATACTCATTACCGGTAATCATTACAGAACAAAGAATCGGTACCGTATCCGTAGACACTTTTGATTCCATCGTTCCGACCGTGTACCCGTTTTTCCCCCAGAGTTCCTTCAACATTCCTACGTTATCTTTCATAGCGTTCGTAAACTCTGATAAATGCACCACCATATTCGACGTCTCAGCAAATGACCTGATTTTTCCTTTTCCCGTAGATTGCCCGTTTTCCAACGAAATCAAATCGGTTTCCGTCAATCCGAACATTCTTTTGATACATGAGAATAACTGGTCTTTCCCGGTAGATGCCGGTCCGTACAGGAAGAATTCCGGAAAACCTTTAGCCACGTCGAAGATAATGTCTTGGTGCGCCGTTGCGAACGCAAATAAAATCCCAGGGATCGCGAATTCGCGGTGTACCTTATACATTTGCGACAAATAATCCTCGATATTGAACTCAGCGGTTTTTAAAACGATTTTCTTTTGTTTTGCATACTTATACGGATTGGTCTTGTAGATTTCATTAGCGGATGGAACATAGTACGTATTTCCATCAAAATGGAAGATTCCATCTTTGGTGATTGGAATGGAAGACTTTCCCGGAACCGTCACAATATTATTCCAACAGAAGAAGCCTTCCGGATTCCATCCCAACACGTCGACCTTCCTTCCTATTCCCATATTATCGGTCAAATAAGCATTTAATTTATCCAGGTCTTTCTGATTTCCGTCAAACCGGTAGTTTCCCTGATCAGCCAGGCAATCCTTGAATCGTTGTGGCGCATTGAAAGTATTGGCCGGCACGTCGAAAATTCTTTCCTGACCTCTTACATTACAAACGCTCAGCAGCTTCTTCGCAAATTTGTCATCATTCATGTGCTGCAGGATCTCAATACTAAAATTCGAAACCGAACGAAAATAAATAGGCCAGCTCATGTCGTCTACCATGTAGATCTGATTATTATCGATCAAAAGTTCGTACTGATCAACAATCGGTTCTATTTCTTCAATCGTCATGGTAATACCTTTCGGAAGTTGGAACTTCTCACTGCCGGCATTTAGAAATTTAACTTTCTCCGCTTCCTGCTCTTTGAATAACAATTTCACAACGGCCGGCTTCAGCTTTGCTTCTTTTACCAGTTTATCTGTGTAAATGTTTCGTAAACCTGCATCCCCGATATTAGTGATTGTTTTTACTATTTCCTTGATTCCGTTATTTCGGTCCAGTTCATCCCCCTGAATCATATCTCCCATAAGATACTCAAAGCCGTTGTGCGTAAAACTCTGAAGGGTTTCTTCCAGGGAAATCTGATTTTCCGTTTTTCCGTTGGCGTGATATACTGCCGGGAATGTTTTAAATTTTCGGCTATAGTCATCCGGATCCAATCCGCCTGGAAGAACGCACACTTCAACTCCGAATCCCAATCTTAATAAATGCTGCGTGTATTCAGATATCTTAGCCTTGCCAGCCTTGTCTCCATCCAGACATAAAGTAATCTTCGTGGTGTATTTCTTCAGCATTTCCATTTGCTTTACCGTGAAAGCGGTTCCGCAGATACCCACCGTATTCTCAATGCCGTACTTATGCCATGCGATAACATCATTATAACCTTCCACAACATAAACGCGATTTTCCTTGATGATTGCTGTTTTGGCCAGATGCAATCCGAAAAGCTGTGTTGATTTATGATACAGATCATTCTCCGAGGGATTCATCCATTTCGCATAATTCGGATTTTCATCCAGTTTGCGTGATGCAAAACCGATCAGTTTTGCTCTGTCATCGTATATTGGGTAAATCAATTTGTCCCACAGCTTATCCTGATTTTTGTCATTGATCAGCCCCAGCTTCTTTCCAACTTCCACCGATCCTATTTCCGAAAACAAACTGTACATAAAACCGCTCCCCGGTGCATATCCAAGCTCCCAAAACTTTACTTCTTCATCGGTGTACTTTCTCTTATTTATTTCTTGCCATGCCGGATGATCCGAAGGAAGCTTCTCCAGCTCTTCCTGGAACTTTTTCGAAATTGCCTGGATATATTTTCGAAGATCTTTTTCAACGGCCTGCTTCTGTTTTTGTTTTTCCGCAACTTCCGGCTTTTCATACTCAACAGTTTTTCCCTGCATCCTAGCCAGTTCCTCCACAGCTTCTGTGAAGCTTATCCCTGATTTATGCATCAGATACGATATTACATTCCCGGAATTGCCGCTTGAGAAATCCTTGAAAGTCTGCGTTTTTGGTGAAACCATACATGAAGCCGACTTTTCAGAATTGTAAGGCGAAATACAGAAATAGTTCACACCTCTTTTCTTAAGGGAATCTTCCTTCGAGCTGAATACCTGTACGATATCCGCATCGGATATCAGGCGCTCAATGAATTCTTTTTTAATGTAGCTCATGGTTATTCAAAAAGATTAGGTGAATCATAGTTTGTGATAAGAATCTCAGTTTGCCTATTCTTAATGTTTGCTCTCGATTTCACAGGAATAACTATCAAATTTCTTCTTCTTGCCTCCTCCAAAACAAACGGATGAGCAAACTCGGACATAGCACTTCGAATACCTGAAGTAGCGACTATTTCTAAACAATCAACAGTGTCGTCTTTTGACCAAGTTGGAACATTATAATAGTGTTCTGTTTCAAGATATATAGGATCAAGATACAGAAAGCATTTACTTTTGTCATTCACCCCTTTACTAAAGGATATCCGAGGTAGAACATCCCTAAAATCTCTATTGGTTATTTTGGCGGTTTTAAGATCTAGCAGTGTTTTATCTACATTATCTATCAATGTAAGTTTAGCATTATCCAATCCTAATCGAAGTGTATCTCCTTTACCCATATAAGTAAAATTTGACAAGTAGATAAATCTTACGGCACGCATCATCTCAGAATTTTCACGATTTGATCTCCAGTACTTTATGAGTGTTTCAGACAGAGGCACACGAAGTATCTCATTCTTTAACCCTTCACTGTCACGTAATACAACCATATATAAATTGTAAACATCATCATCCAAATCATTCAATATAGCGTACTGTGGTTTAGGCAAGTAAAAAAAACTACCCCCTGCACCAAAAAATAGCTCGATGCGCATTTTGTGATTCGGGAAATAATGAGCAAGATTCTTTGCCATTTTTCTTTTATTTCCAAGTCTTGTTAAAATCATTTCCTATTTCACATTAAAAATTAAAACTCCTCTTACTTTGCTTTCCACGATCCAATGATCTGGAAAACTAAATTTCGCTTCCGGATTGGCCGGTGTAAATAATATTTTTTTGTTATCGTATATTTTTACAGATCCTGATCTTTCTAGCCTTGTCATCGCCTGGTAATCGATTAGCTTAAAATGAATCAGCAGATCACCTGGGACAATCACCCGGTTCTTTTCTTTGATCAATTCCAGATCGAGCATATAACGCCTGTAACGTGTTGACATCTGTGAAAGATTCTGCTGAATCAGTAAATTGAATTGTCGTTTTGTGATGAACTTCCGATCGCGGAAAATGTCTTTACAGAATTTCACCAACTTTTTATACTGGAGGGCGTTAATGCGTTTCATGTAGTAATCAGTTTTTATGCTGTGATTTTATCGAATTCACGTAGGTATCGGTAATATCATGTTCCAAAGCATCTAATGCTAAAAGGGAAATGCCAACCGCAGTGATTTCTTCCGGAACTACCGAATTAATATTATGCTGCTCAATTAGTTTTTCTGACCATTCTCGGAAATTACTTTCAGGGTATTTCCGCATATATTCGACGAAAATATCAGACAACCGGCTTTTACCTTTTATGATCTGCTGTTCCAAAAATTCTGAAGATTCTACTCCGTCAAAAGCTTTCTTGATCTGTTCTTTCAGGTTTTTAATTTGATGGCTCATATTAGATTATATTTGGAGAGTCAATCTTTTCGAATTTATAATTCCACCAAAAAGTGTTTTCTACTATCATACACTCTGCATTAATAATTTTAATGAAAAACGCTTCCAAGCCATCCTCTTTAGGATACTTGTACATATCATTTGTCTTTATTCTAAGAATTTCATCTTTTTTAAATTTTGATCTTGATATAGTATGATCCGAACGAATACCTATATCCTGTAGAACATTTCTCTCATTACTAGATTTCGCATAACAAAAGAAATAATCTCCTTCAGTTATTCCATGTCTGAAATTTTCATACTGCCATTCCGTGTTCATGGTGGATCCATCTTTCCATTTTAATTCTTTGTAATATGGACGCGTAATGGAATCATCTATTATTTCGGAAAAGCTTGTGATACGTCCATCAAATATGTGGCGCTTTAAATGCTTATTAAATGATTTTGTTTTCATGATTATTTTATATTTTTTGATTTACATTTCGGACATCTGTCGATCTCTAATTCATTCCTAAGATCAAAATGATGAAGGCAATCGAAGCAGGTTCTCCATATCTCATGATTATGCTGCTTGATAAACTCTTTGACTGTTATTACAGGAATTGGCTTTTCCCGATAAGAATCAACAAATTTCCTTACTTCAGCAGTCATGATCAGAATTTGAAATCCTTTTCGTCATTATCGACGTGTTTCTTGATATCCTCAGTCGTGACTTCAGTGGCCGTCGGAACTTTGTATTTTAGATTACCGATGTAGTGCGTGTTTTTGACATTATTTTCAAAAGCTTCCTTCGTAAGCGACATCTGAATTGCCGCATTGTTGTTGAACTCGTCAGCTTCATCGTGTACCCAGACATTAATATCGAATACGATTTCTTCGCCGTTTTTGGTATTTATTCTCTGAGCCCTGATGTGGCCGTAACTTAAGGCAGCTTTAATTTTGGTATAGTTCAGCTGTCCGTAGAAAGATAATGGTTTTGACATAATTGTATATTATTTATTGATTGTAAAAAAGTAAAGCGTCACGTCGATCGCTAAGATTCCAAGTGCCATAAATGCAATCAGGATGATGAAGAAGACTGTTCTTTCGGTGTCGTTTCTCATAATAATTAATTTTAGTATTCAGTGATATTAAATTTTCTCTTAATGTATCGGCGAATCCACCTTCTTGACTTCCCTAAAGTTTCATAATGGTGAATTGTTTTTCTGACTTCAATTAGCATTTCTTCAGGTATTGGAATTTTAACCTTCGCAGCTTTCTTAATATCATCCTGTGTTACAGGTCTTCCAGTAGAAGGTAATACACTCATTCTAATGCTATTGATCATAGATTGTGGATTTTTCAAATCTTGGATATCCCATGATCCAGTGAGTACATTTAAATCTTGTGATTGCATAATATTGTTTTTAATTATTTTGTTCTGAATGTGAAGAATGAGAACTGTCGCCATCTTCACCGTTTAATTTTTGTTGTAAAAAATCTTTAACCTGCATGTAGTTCAAAGCGTTCATGCCGATAACATCAGCAAAATGTGTTATCATATTATAGGTGTCAGATTGAAGTTTAAAGGCTTTTTCTTTTCCGAGCTCAGAAGCTTTTGCAGAAAATCTTATTTGACTTCCTTCAAATTTCGCACACGAGTAAGAAGGCGTAATAAAATTTAGATATTCTGAAAAATTAGGAGTGTCATGCAGAACGACAAATCCTGCTATGTCATTTTCTTTCAGGATTTTTTTAATCTGTTCCATCACAGATTTTAGTTTAGGTGAGTATTGCATATATTTTTAATTGATTTTTGAAAAAAAACCCGGCCGACAGTGAACAGCCGGGTAACTAATAACCATGAATGCTCAAAAACGAGCTGTAAAAAACATAGATCAGGGCTTCACAGCAATGAACTACCAAACTTCAAATTAAATAGAAATGTATATCTTAAAAACACTTCGACGTCTGCGCTGATCGGCCACTCTTCTTGCTTTTTGAAAAATATTATCCAACACAATAATATATTCGAATAAGAATCCCCTCTCGGAAGTGTTTAGTTTTTATTTTTTGGGACGAACTTTAATCCCCTCTTTCCCATTGTTTTGGTGGCCGCGATAAAAACTTTTGATCCGGCATCCACTCCGGTACTCTCCAGCGTTAGTATTTCCAGGGCTTCGATCACCTTCCAGACTTCAGCATTATCTCTTTTTTGCTTCTTTTCGATTCTAAGCTGCTTCATACGCAATGCCTGAATTTCTTTCCTAAGAATGCTCATAATGCAATTATTGAAATAGCTGGCTATCTGACCAACCGGTGTGTTCCTTAATAATGTTGATCACAAAATAGTTCAGAACTTTTTCCGACTCCCGGTAAGCCCATCCCGAAACGGTTACTTCCCGATTACGAGTTTCATCTGCTATTTTTTTTCTCAAATCATAATCTTCTATGATCTGACGAAAAACTTCCGGGCGAATCTTACTGGGTTTTAGTATATTTGTTGAGTTTTTCATTTTGCTAAAACATTTTGTTGTTTCATTATGTTATAGCAAATTTATAACATTGTTATGATTTAACAAAATAAATTATGAGCAAAATCATAACATTTTTATAACAATTTGATAATCAGCGAGATTATTTTATTCTATTATAAACAATAGTGAAAAAACGGTTTTTTAAAGGGAGTACTATCCCGATCTTTGCTAATAATTAGAAAATAAACATATGCCATCAAAGGAACAGACAGCAAATAATGAACAAAGCTCAGTCAAAGAAAGACTACTTGCCTTTATAGACTACAAACATCTTAATATTAAACAATTCGAAGAGATGGCTGGATTATCCACGAGTTATGTTAGCAATATGCGAAAGAGTATTAAACCGTCAACTTTTGATGACAAGATTGCCCCAGCATTTCCGGATTTAAATAAATTATGGGTTCTTCACGGTGAAGGTGAAATGTTAATATCCACAAATGAAATTCATGAAAATCAAATAGAATCTAAATCATTTATAAAAAATAAACCGCACGACGAACAAATGGAGATTCTCTATAATAAAATTGATGATCTGGAAAACACAGTTAAAATATTGAAAGAAAGAGATCAACTCTACTTCAAAGCAATAATAGCTCATTTGGGAATTGACACCGAGGATAATGTAAATATCAAGGAAAATAAAAAAAGCAGTACTAATTAGGTACTGCTTTTAAAATTGCCACACTTAAGTTGAACTTAGTAAGACTAAACTCATCAGATATAAAACTATCTAATATATTTCTTTGCTTTTGATGAAGAATTTTATCTAATTTTTCCGCAAATAATAAATTATTAAGCGCATACTCCCTATTCTTTATCAAATTTTTCTTATAAAAAAAGTCATTACGTTCGATGAGCTTTTTTATTTTTCTATAATCTTCCCTCATTTTATCTGTGTTTATCTTCAAGCATTGCCAACATAGCTTTTCGCACTAAAACATCCGATTCTTTTGTGACTCTCATATAAAACTGCATTGTATACATAATACTAATCAAAAGTAAAACTCCTATTATGATATATAAAAAAAACCAGTAATTCTCATTCGGCCTTTCACCCATGAGATAATAAATATAAAAAGCTGAAGAATATAAAGAAGAAAAAAGAGGGAATGCATATGATAGCATATAAGGTTTAAAAAATTGTAAAACTATAATAAAAGTAGCTTGCAAACACATACCCAAGCACCAAATAACTGTTGACGCAGAAGAATCTGCAACTTTAATGTAAGTTTCTTTTATTTCCGGGAAAAATGCTTCTAAAATATTATTAGAAAATGGTAACAAAGCAGTGTAAAGCACTAGAAATGATCCCAGTGCCGACACTGTAGAATATTTTACTTTATGGTTTTGGAGGTTTAACATCTCCTGGATGAACGATTTCTGGGTCATTGGGGTCTGTTGGATCGAATCCCGAACCTGGACCAGTCGCTTGAGGACTTATCAAGCTGATGGAATCCCCGGTTCTTGAGGTTTCATTGTTGTTATTACTAGTTTTTAATGGTTTTAGATTCAGCTTTGCAGCTGGAGCTTGTACTTCTTCATCTGTTTCGGAAGAACAAGAATAAACGACTAAGGCAGCGATGGCCGTCAATAATAAAATTTTAGTTTTCATAATGAATAGATTTTTTATTCATCGTAAAAATAAGATTTTATCATCACAAACCTCATTTTCCCGCCACATTCATTCATTTTCAAATATAGAAAAATATTTCACACAATGCAGTGAAAAATTAATATTTGTGGTACTTTTTTAATTTTCGCAATTTGCTGTAACATTTTGTAAATTGCAGGAAAAATACACCATGAGAAATATTTTAATTAAACTGTTTTTCTTTTTAATGCCAATTACATTTTTTACAACTATAAATGCACAGACTGATACAGCAAGAGTATATCATAAGAGTAAAACGTATAATTATCTTGGATATCAAGATCAGGATATAGTTAGATTAAAAACAGAAAAGTATATTAAACTTCTAATAAAAAAAGAATTTAAAGTAACCAAAAACCAAATAAATGAAAATGAAATCGACATCGATTATCAAATGAACATTCTTAAGTTTAATGTTGTTTACAAATTTAACGAATCTAATTTTACGGTTGATCTTTGGTTTCCTAAAGTATATAATCCTAAGAAAAAAGAATGGATTTACATACGCGAAGAAAACGATTATGATAAAAAATTATTAGAATTAGTTGAGAATTTTTCCTTTAAACATTACGAAAATGAAGTATTTTCCAATTTTTAATTATAATAAAAATATCCAAGAACCTTTATTGATCGGTATTTGACTTTATAACAAACGTGTAAAAAACCGTGTAAAAACAGTGTTAAAATGCAAAAAATTGCAATTTTTAAATTCTATAACAACCTGAATAACAACGCACTAAGATTTTTAAAAATAGGCAGCTATGGTCTGCAACACCATCTACAGCGGTTCGAATCCGCTAGGTACCTCACAAGCCTCTCTATATAAACTGGATTCCAGTAGATTATAGAGAGGTTTTTTTATTAAATGTCATTTCTATCATTCTAAAGCTGTTCCGGATTACTTATCCCATTTTCCATATCGTCTTGTAATTTAATTTTAATGCAAAATCCTCAGAATGCACCTGAGGATTAAAAAACTAATAACCATGAAAACTCAAATTGAGTATGAAAAAAGGCTACGTATATCGCCTGTAATTTATGTACGATAAATTAAGGAGCCTGGTTTTAAACATGGATAAAATTTAAATTTAACGGATCGTTCGACACTTTATCGGGCGAAATTCATCCTAACAAAAATAACTCCCATCCGTAAGCTATTTATTTTTAAAGATAATCAATTAACGTATAATTTTTTCTATGCCGGCTTTTGCACAGTTAAATGCGTCTTCAGCTTCTTCATGAAGGATATTAACTGAAATTTCAAAGCCACTTGCCATAAAAAAAGTCACATGCCCGTCAATATTGAAACTAAGAAAACCGATATGGTTTACATTAATAACCAATGGCTTGCCCAATACTTTGGCACCCTCGATAGAATTGGGCTTTTTTACAGTGATAACATTAGAAGCCTTTACATAGAGCAGGCCGTCTTCTGTTGTTTTTATAATATAAGACACTAGGTAATTTTAATGTAAAGATACATATTTTACCAATAGAAAAATCCCCGGCCAAGGCAGAGGATCAAATGAAAAAATTAATATTTAAGTGATGGTGTTTTCTTTAAAAATATTCTCAGATTGCTCCGAGAATATTGAATTGTAAAGTTCCCGTAGGATTTTTTAATAGTTGCATTTAGGTATTCAACTATTATGCCATGAATTCTTAATATTTATATTCCGTAAAAATTTATAAAATAAAGGAGGAGGCATTCGTGAAAAGAGGCATTACAAACAAAAAAGTCCCTGAATAACAGGGACTAAAAACTAATAACCATGAAAACTCAATTAAACATGAGAATCGGTACAAATTTATACATTATTTTTTTTAAAATCGTTGATTATGATCTATAATTTTCTGTATATTTTTCTTAGGCTATTTATGTTTTAAGTACATTTGTAAAAAACCGATGATATGACATTCAGCAAAGCATTAAAACACAAGAAAACAATTTTGAGAGAATCAAGCAATTTCACCAAAACTCTTTATGATTTCATCATTATACCTTCTATTGAAGAAGAGGGAAAGAGATTCCTTGAAGACTTCAGAAAATCACCATCCTCATTTGTTGACGAAAGCAGCAAGTCGTACAGCAGCAATTCAAGATTTAAATTATTTCTGTACTGTAAGAATCAAAAGCCGAACGAATAACGCACAGGAAGGTATAGAAACCAAAATCATTTATTTAAACAAAAAAAGTCCTCATATTTCTACGAGGACTAAAAACTAATAACCATGAAAACTCAAATTAAACATGAGTGACTGCAAATTTAGTAAATGTTTGAGTGAATGGAAATGTTTTCTCCGATATATTTTATCTATTAACAAATTTTACCAATGATTAAAAAATATTTAAGCGCAAAAAAACAGCGGTATTCACCTTAAACAAAGCAGTTCAGGAATATTGGAAAGAAAATTAATTAACTAAAAATTTAAACAAACATTTAATTTATGTTAAACTCAATAAAAAAGGCTCTCAGAAATGAGAGCCTCTATAAGGTTGATATAAGAAGAATTATTCTTTAATGAATTTCTTCTGAACAGTTACCTGATTATCATCAATATCAATCACATACACTCCATTGATAAGCGTATGGACATCGATTTTGTTGTTTAAGATAACTCCTGAAGATACCAACTGACCTGCAGCATTGTAAATTTTATAATTCGCTCTACTACTGATATTTTTGACATTTAATACGGTTCTTACAGGGTTTGGATAAATAAGAATATCTGTCTGATTAACCGGGTTGGGAACAATCGGTTTAGAAATTCTTACAGTATAATCTTCTACCTCTCCATCCTGGAAGTTGGTACAGTTCACAGGAATTCCGTCCTTCTGCATCGCAACTCTCATTACGACATATTTAAAATCTGTCAGGCTGACGAATGCGTCTACAGGTACAGAGAAAGTTCCGCTTACCGTTTGCTGGTTATTCGGTCCTGAAACAAAAACCCTTTCATTAATATCGAAATATCCGTTTCTGTTGAAATCGATCCAGACAGCTACCCCGGCATTTGTACTGCCTGATATTTTCTTTTCAATAGTAATTCTATTATTGGAGGATCCCTGGATCATTTCGATAAACTTCGCTGTAATACCGGTATAATCAGTATAATTTGAACCTGCAGATTCGTTGATCTTTTCAGGTTTACCATTTGGCGTTACGGTTACTTTTGAAATATATTCGGAAGCAGAACCTGTAGAAGCCATCTGGCAATACGTTATCGTCGGTGTTGTAAACAAATACAGCAATGAATAATTACCAGGAGTACCGCCGCAAACATTGGCAACCTGCATCTCATATTCAGTAAGCTCAAGCAGGCCTGATAACGTTACCGTATTGGTATTTGAAGTAACAGTGGTCCAGCTTGGAATACCCACCTTTCTATATTTAAGGATGTATGTTGCTCCCGGGAAAGGATCCCAGGTTACCTGAGCGGTCGTGGTGGTAATATTTGTAATCGTTAACCCCGGAGGAGCAATATCACAAGTTCTTAATGTTTTAAATACTTTAGGATTAGACCAAGGATTCATTGTGCTTTCGTTATCACACATATTGGCAATCTGTACTTCATAACTCGTAAATACATCCAATGATCCCAAAGGATATGAATTAGCAGGTGCTGCTGGCAACGAAATCGTTGGGCTCCATCCACTGTCTCCACTTCCTACGATTCTGTATCTCATGAAATAATGTGAACTCGCTGCTAACGGAGACCAGGTAATTAATGCAGAGTTTGTCGTGATATTGCTGATTACCACATTCGGAGGTGTAGGATCGCATCTTGTGGTAAATGTATTGTTTGAAGGCGTTCCTTCAGTTCCGTTACAAACGGCCACTACCTGTACATCATATGAAGTTGCAGATAAAAGGTTATTTAACGTAACGGTATTGGTCGGCTGCGGATAAGGAGCTGCTGCCACACCGGTAGTCTGCCAGGTTGCTCCCGGCACCTGTGCTTTATATCTGACAATATAATTTGCCCCGCCAATGTCCTGATTCCAGGTCAATACGATTGAGTTATGGGTTGGCGTACCTAATGTTACCACAGGAGTTGCGTTGCTGCACACTCTTAAATTGATATTGTCAATAGCCGCAGGAGGCTGTTCACCGCCGCCGCCGTCATTTTTCCATTCAAACACAATACGCATGGTGCTGCCTGCAAAGCTTGATACGTCTAATGTCGGATTCAGCACGGTTTGCCAGGTTGTTTGCGAATTATAATTGTTCCCTATCTGAATTCTGCCTGGTCCTGCATCGATCTGATTGCCTGAAGAAGGCATATACGTCGTAGGAACCAACCACACTCTTAAATAATCCCAGTTGGATTCTCCTTCTGCTTTCCAGTCAAAAGAGAAAGTCGCGGTAGTCGTCGTGGCTGGAATGGTAATATCTCTGTACGCATGCACTACACTCGACTCGCTGGTGTCGTACTCATTGGTAGAACCGTTGGTACTTGAAATATATAATGAGTTACCGGTATTTCCGGTTGCACTTCCATAAGTCCATTTGTTGGTTTGTGTACCGTTGGTATATCCTAAGTCACTTCCCGTCGTAAATTGCTGTACATATGGAATTGTTGCAGGGATTTGTGACGTGGTAAAACTAGGTCCCGCCATCCAGAAACTTGTATCTGAACCTGAACATACCGAACGGACCCAGAAATAATACGTTGTGTTCGGCGTCAGGGGAGACAGAGTTGCCGAAGATCCCGTTGCACTTGAAGTGGGTGTACTTGAAGCTGTAGGAGGAACGTTAGTCGTGGTAAGATAAATCTGATATCCGCCGGCAGGTGCCGGTGAAGGAGCCGTCCAGCTGATGGATGCAGTATTGGATCCTACACTCGTTACCTGAATATTTTGAGGCACTTTACACGTTGGAATACTTAAATTAATATTATCAATGGCAACCGGAGGCTGTGTACCACCGAATCCGTCATTAGTCCATTCAAAAACAAGACGCACTACACCGCCTGCAAAAGAACTCAGGTCAAGCCCGGTGTTGAAGTAATTCTGCCAGTTAGACTGCTGATTTAAGTTTCCGTCAATTTGAATATTGCCTCCGCCGGAGGTAATCTCTGTTCCCGGATCAGGTACGTAACTTACAGGTACCAACCAGATTCTTAAATAATCCCAGTTAGATTCACCTTCGCCTTTCCAGTTAAACATCAGTGTAGCATCAGTGGTTCCTGCAGGAACGGTGATATCCCTGAAAGCATGAACAATACTCGATTCACTGGTATCGTATTCGTTTGTCGTACCCCCGGTGTTGGAAATATACAATGAATTGGCAGGATTTCCTGTCGCAGAGCCGTAAGTCCACTGGTTCGTCATTGTTCCGTTACCAAGTTGAAGGTCATTTCCTGTCGAAAAGTCCTGTACGTATGGAATAGTTCCCGGGATCTGCGTTGTTGCAAATGGAGGTCCTGCTACCCAAACGCTTTGATCCGTTCCGCTACATACAGAACGTACCCACCAGAAATAGGTAGTGGCTGTCGCTAAACTACCAGGATTTGCCGTTGTTCCGGCATTCGAAATTAATGTACTGCCAGAAGTTGGAGGCGTATTTGTCGTGCTGAGATAATACTCATATCCCACACCAGGTGCAGGCGTAGGCGCTGTCCACTCCAAAGTCGCACTATTAGGTGCTACAGCGGAAACCGTAAGAGCCGATGGCATGATACAGGTTGGAATACTGATGTTAATGTTGTCAATAGCAGCCGGAGGCTGAGATCCGAATGAATTATCGTTGGTCCATTCAAACACAAGTCGCATGGTTGATCCTGCATACTCACTGATATCCAAACTTGGGGTAGAATACGTTTGCCAGGAAGACTGCCCATTGAATTGTCCAACCTCAACAATTCCCGTACCCGTAGAGATGTTGGTCCCCACAGTAGGTGTAAAGGTATCCGGAACCAGCCATACTTTCATATGATCCCAGTTTCCTTCCGCTTCTCCCTGCCAGTCAAATGAAAAATTGGCAATAGTAGATCCCGCTGGAATTGTGAAATCCCTGTAAGCATGCACTATACTGGTTTCACCTGTGTCATACTCATAGTCAGCTCCATTATCGGAGATATACAAAGAATTGCCGCTGTTCCCAATAGCAGAACCATAAAACCATGCATTGGTAGCTGACCCGTTTAAGAGTGTAAAATCATTGCTGGTATCAAAGTCCTGTGAATAAGGTAATGTAGCTGGTGCTTGTCCATAGGCATCCGGTATGGCACCGAGATTTAACAAACACAGAAGAAGTACTAATAAAGTAGAAATTCTCTTCATAAGTTATCATTTAATATTAATCATTGCAAATCTAATTCGTTTTTTACTAATAAATACCATGCACTTAGATGTTTTTTCTAAATACTATGTTAATTAACAATCAGAAAATTTATTAAAACGAATAAAATGTTATTTTAAAAATAACGTACAAATCAAAATTTTAGTACTATTCAAGTATTTCTAATTATTAAAGAAATAAATCCTCCACTGATAGCATAATAATTATATCATTTCAATTATAAACTTTTTATGATTAATATTTATACACTCTCAATTTAAATATAAGACTGAATAATGTAATGAATCTATGATTTACAGTATTTCAGAAATTGAAATAATTTTATAGAAAAAATCCGTCTTACAACTGGCTGTGAGACGGATTCTTATAATGTTAACAATAAGCAGAACTATTCTTTAATGAATTTCTTCTGAGCAGCTACCTGATTATCATCGATATCGATCACATAAACTCCATTAATAAGCGTATGAACATCGATTTTATTATTTAGGATAATTCCTGACGACACTATTTGTCCGGAAGCGTTGTAGATTTTATAATTCGCTTTCTTACTGATGTTTTTTACATTTATCACGGTTTTTACCGGGTTGGGATAAATAAGAACACCAGTCTGATCTATTGAATTTTCTACCCTGGGCTTTGAAATTTTAACGGTGTAATCTTCCACTTCTCCATTAGGGAAATTGGTGCAGTTCACAGGAATTCCGTCCTTCTGCATCGCGACTCTCATCACAACATATTTGAAGTCTGTCAGGCTAATAAATGCATCGGCAGGTACAGAAAAAGTTCCGCTTACCTTTTCCAGATTATTGGGTGCTGAAACAAAAACCCTTTCATTAATATCGAAATATCCGTTCCTGTTGAAATCAATCCAGACAGCAATCCCGGCATTCGTACCGCCAGATAATTTCTTATCAATCGTAATTCTGTTATTGGAAGATCCCTGGATCATTTCTATAAACCTCGCTGTAATACCGGTATAATCGGTGTAATTTGAAGCCTGGGATTCGTTGATCTTTTCAGGCTTACCATTTGGCGTTACGGTTACTTTTGAAATATATTCGGAAGCAGAACCCGTAGAAGCCATCTGACAATAGGTTATCGTTGGTACAGTAAAGAAATAGGGTAATGTATAGTTACCAGGAGTTCCGCCGCAAACATTGGCAACCTGCAATTCATATTGCCCCAATTCCAATAAACCTGATAGTGTAATGGTATTCGTATTGGAAAAAACTGTCGTCCAACTTGGAATGCCCACCTTTCTATATCTCAATATATAAGTAGCACCCGGAAAAGGATCCCAGGTCACCTGAGCGGTGGTAGTGGTAAAATTAGTAATCGTTAACCCCGGAGGAGCAATATCGCAGGTTCTCTGCGTAGTAAACACCTTTGGATTAGACCATGGATTTAGTGTAGTTTCATTATCACACTTATTCGCAATCTGCACTTCATAGGTAGTATATACATTTAGTGATCCGAGAGGATATGAATTAGCAGGAGCTGCAGGCAATGGAATCGTTGCGCTCCATCCGGCATTACCACTTCCCACGATTCTGTATCTCATGAAATAATGTGAACTCGCTGCTAATGGAGACCAGGTAATTAATGCAGAGTTCGTCGTGATATTGCTGATTAACACGCTCGGAGGTGTAGGATCACATCTGGTGGTAAATGTATTATTAGAAGGCATTCCCTCGCTTCCGTTGCAAACCGCAACAATCTGTACTTCGTATGATGCTGCAGATAAAAGATTAGACAAAGTAGTTGTATTCGTTGGTGTAGGATATGGTGCAGCCGCGATACCTACTGATTGCCAGGAGGCACCCGATCCGACAGGTCTGTACCTAACGATATAACTTGCCCCGCCGCTATCCTGGTTCCAGGTCAACACCACCGAGTTATGGGTCGGTGTTCCCACGGTTACCACAGGCGTTGCTTTACTGCATACCCGTAAGTTGATATTATCAATGGCCGCAGGAGGCTGTACACCACCAAAGCCGTCATTTCTCCATTCAAATACAAGACGCATGGTGCTGCCTGCAAAACTTGAGATATCCAGGGTCGGGTTAATAACGGTTTGCCATGTAGTCTGTAACTGATAGTTGGCCCCGATCTGAATTCTCCCTGTTCCGGCAGCAATTTGTGTTCCTGAAACAGGCATAAAAGTAGTTGGAACCAGCCATACTCTTAGATAATCCCAATTATTCTCACCAGCTGATTTCCAATCGAACGAAAAAGTAGCCAATGTGGTTCCTGCAGGAATCGCAATATCTCTGTACGCATGAACTACACTCGAAGAACCGTTGTTATAGGCATTTGTAGCGCCGTTGGTATTGGAAATATAGAGTGAATTGGCAGGATTTCCTGTTGCGCTTCCATAAGTCCATTTATTAACCTGATTACCATTGGTATATCCAAGGTCGCTACCGTTAGTAAATTGTTGGATGTAAGGAAGCGTCGCTGGGATCTGGGATGTTGTAAAGCTTGGCCCCGCCACCCAGAAGCTTCTGTCTGATCCTGCGCATACCGAACGTACCCAGAAATAATACGTTGTGTTCGGCGTCAGAGGAGATAACGTCGTCGAAGTTCCCGTCGCACTTGAAGTGGGTGTACTTGAAGATGTAGGAGGAACATTGGCTGTCGATACGTAAATCTGATACCCTCCGACCGGGGCCGGTGAAGGGGCCGTCCAGCTGATGGATGCTGTATTGGATCCTACGCTCGTTACCTGAATGTTTTGAGGAACTTTACAAGTTGGAATACTTAAATTAATATTATCAATAGCTATCGGAGGCTGTGTACCACCGAATCCGTCATTGGTCCATTCAAAAACCAGACGCATAACATTTCCTGCAAAAGAACTTAAATTGAGACTCGGATTGAAATAATTCTGCCATCCTGCCTGCTGATTAAAGTTACCGCCGATCCTAATTCTTCCGTTACCGGCAGTAATTTGCGTGCCGACCGTCGGTACATAATTTACAGGAACCATCCATACCCTCAGATAATCCCAGTTGGATTCTCCACTACCTTTCCAGTCAAACATTAACGTAGCATCGGTTGTTCCTGCCGGCACAATAATATCCCTGAATGCATAAACTACACTGGAAGAACCTATATTATACGCATTCGTTGTACCATTCGTATTTGAAATATATAGTGAATTGGCAGGATTTCCTGTTGCAGCACCATGAAACCATTTATTGGCTTGCGTTCCGTTAGAAAGCTGAAGATCATTTCCTGTCGAAAAATCCTGTGTATAAGGTATGGTTGCCGGTATTTGGGTTGTTGAGAAACTAGGCCCTGCAACCCATGCGCTTTTATCTATAGCACTGCATACCGACCGCACCCACCAGAAATAGGTTGTAGCGGTCGCTAATCCACCCGGGGTTGCTGTTGTTCCTGCATTCGTAAATCCCGTCGTCGCAGAGGTCGGAGGCGTGTTTGTCGTACTCAGATAATATTCATATCCTACTCCCGGAACTGGGTTGGGAGGCGTCCATGTAAGAGTAGCGGTATTCGTGGTTACTGTAGAGACAGCCATATTAGAAGGCATGATACATGTAGGAATACTGATATTAATATTATCCACTGCGATCGGAGGCTGGGTTCCGAAAAAATTATCGTTCGTCCATTCAAACACAAGCCTCATTGTAGATCCCGCATATGAACTAATATTCAAACTTGGCGTACTATAGGTCTGCCATGTAGATTGCTGATTAAATTGCCCCACCTGAACTCTCGCTGTACCGGCGGCAATATTACTGCCTGCAGTAGGTGTAAAAGCAGTAGGAACCAGCCATACCCTCAAATAGTCAAAGGTTGATTCTCCCTGCCCTTTCCAGTCAAAAGAAAAATTAGCAATCGTGGATCCCGCAGGTATCGTAAAATCCCTGTAAGCGTGTACTATACTGGTGGATCCGGTAGTATAGGCATTAGCACTGTTATTGTTGGAAATATACAGAGAATTACCTGTATTCCCTGTAGCGGAACCATAAAACCATTTATTGACTGCAGAACCGTTTACGAGTGTAAAATCATTTGCGGTGTCAAAGTTTTGTGAATATGGCAATGTTGTTGCCGCCTGGCCATAAAGCGCAGATAGGGATACGGACAGAAATAAGCAAAAAAAACCTGAAAAAAACGTATAAATTTTCATCATAAGTTATCATTTAATGTTAATCATTGCAAATCTATTAGTTTTTTACTAAAAAACAGTACATAAAATAATATTATTTACAAATAATCTATATAATTTTTAAAACAAAAAACAATATAAGATAACCACTTTCACAAACAGTAGTGACAAAGCCGGGAATAATATCACAGATAAGTTTTATGAATATAATATTGTGTAATGCTAATTTTATTGATCAGGAATCAAATAAAAACTTTGGAATTAAATCTATTGAAAATTAATCGAAAGGGTACTACATTTCCGACCTTCTTCTACTGTTTGAGAGAGAGTAAACGCCCAATAAATAATGAGGCTATCTTCCGAGAGGTATTCTCATTGCACGATGAGAACATCTTACTGCGACGGGAACCACCTTCTAATAACGGACGATGAGAGATGTCTGCCCCGGGCGGCGAAAGCATCTGTCAGAAAATAAAAACACATATCTTATTTAATTTATCATCAAAGGGTCCTTTTTGCCCTCCCGGCATAATACATTTAAAGTGTAAAATACTAAATGATCTGACATAATGCCGGGTAAAAAAGAAAGCCTTTGAACTAAATATCCAAAGGCTTTCATTAAAAGTTTTATATAAGAGTAAATAATTACTAAAAGAATTTCCCCCTCTGTCTCATATTAGGATTGTGCATATGCTTTTGCATAGAAGGCATTTTAAGCTGTTCCTTCATCATTTTGATCTGATCCGTCATCATTCCGGCACTGTCGAGTCTTTTCGCCTCGTCAAGCAACTTCTGTCCCTCCTGCTTTCTTCCTTTAGAGATTGCAGCAGCAGCAAGATTTAATGTGGCCATCGCACGGTCATGCTTCATATTCAGTCCATATTCCAATGCTTTTTTCATGAGAGGCTCTACTTTTGTCGGATGATCCTGGGCCTGTGTTAATCCCATCAGGTAGTGATAGTAGCCATATTGAGATTTATGAAGCTGTGCCTGATAATTGGTAATATTTTTCAGCCAGTCCGATGCTTTTTCCATATTCTGTTTTCTGAGCTGCCAGAAAGCCAGCAGGATATATTCATTTTTAAAGAAAAGCAAAATAGGTGCTGCCGCCAGAAGGAAAACCACGATCCCCCAACCCAGATTTCTTGTAAAAAACATCATATAAAGTCCCAGTAAAATGAGAACTGCAGCAATGGCTATTTTTATATATTTATTCATTATTAAATTTTAGAAGTGCAAAGATAAGAAATTTGGTTGTTAGTTATTGGCAATCAGCTGATGGTTCTCGATTAAAATTTCATCATTAAACAAACAAATACTACCCAACAATTTTTTCATATGTCTGAAAGCAGAAATCATATTGGTTTTTCTCGTCCTTTTCATGACATGCGTCACCTGTTTTTTTCCATACTTTCGGATCGATTTTCGGGAAATAAGTATCGGCTTCAAGATCGGCTTTCACTAAAGTAACTTCAAGTTTATCAACAAGATCTAGGGTCTGCTCATAGATATTGCCGCCACCGATTACAAAAACTTCCTCATCGATTTTTTTAGCAAATTTGAGCGCTTCCTTAATGCTTCCCACAATTAGGATTCCCTCTTCGAACCAGTCGGTCTTTCTGGATACCACAATATTTGTACGGTTAGGCAGAGGTTTTCCGATGCTTTGATAGGTTTTCCTGCCCATGATTACCGGATGTCCTGATGTAATATCTTTGAAGTGTTTTAAATCTTTCGGAAGATGCCAAAGCAACTGATTTTCAAAGCCAATTTCGTTCTTCTCTCCCATGGCCACGACGATTGTTGTCATTAAAATTATTTTTTACAAAATTAGCACATAATTTGTATATTTGGTTAGCACAAAAATTTTTAAAAAAATTAAACTATGAAAAACAGAGGCTGTCTGAGCGCCGGAACCATCGGAATTGCTCTTCTGATCATCGTTGCCGTTTTATTCTTCTGGGGTAAAAGCGGCTATAACGATTTTGTAACTAAAGAACAGAACGTCAATACAAAGTGGTCTAATATTGAAACCGTTTACCAAAAAAGAGCGAACCTGATTCCTAATCTTGAAAGAACGGTAAAATCATATTCCAAATTTGAGCAGGAAACACTCACAAAAGTTGTTGAAGCCCGTTCCAAAGCAACTTCCATAAACATAGATCCTACCAATATGACAGAACAGGATATGGCGAAATTCCGGGCTGCACAGGGTGAGCTATCCGGAGCATTAAGCCGGTTGATGGCTGTCGTGGAATCTTATCCTAATCTAAAAGCAGACCAGCAGTACATCAATTTCCAGCGAGAATATATTGCCATTGAAAACAGCATCCGTACAGAAACGGTATACTACAATCAGGCAGCTGAGCAATATAACACCGCGATAAAAAAATTCCCGAATAATATTTTGGCGAATTTCACCAATTTCAAGGAAAAACCTTATTTCAAAGCAGAAGCAGGAGCTGAAAAAGCACCTGATGTATTTACAGAATAATGGCCGGTAATTTCCTAACAAGTCAGCAGATAACTTCCCTTGTGGAAGCGATCCGGTCAGCAGAAGAACAATCTACCGGCGAAATCCGCGTACACATCGATTCAAATACGGATAATGACAATGCTAAGACAGCATTTAAAGTTTTCGAAGAATTGTGTATGGATAAAACCACCGAAAGGAATGCCGTTCTTTTTCATGTCAATTTCGAACAAAAATATCTTACGATTATCGGCGATACGGGAATTCATGAAAAGGTAAGCCAGTCTTACTGGGATCATCTTCATGATTTTATTACGTCTGAATTTACTAAAGGAAATTACTTCAAAGCCCTCAAAAGCGCTATTCTCGAAACCGGTCTCGAATTAAAAAAACATTTTCCTGTAACGGGACAAAACCCCAATCAGCTGTCTAATGAAATTACGTTCTCTTAAATCAGTACTTTCATTCATCTTTCTATGCTTTTACCTATTTGTATCAGCACAGTATACAGTTCCCAAAAAGCCCGCTGTTCTGTATCCGGTTTTTGACGAAGCCAATCTTCTTTCGGAGCAGGAAAAGGATAATCTTAATAAAAAACTGATTGCTTTCTCAGATTCCACGTCGACTGAAATTGAAGTGGTCATCATCAAATCCACCAATGGAGAAGATGTAAATTTTCTGGCTACTATGTTCGGTGAAAAATGGGGAATCGGGCAGAAAAATATTGACAATGGGGTTGTCTTTCTAATTGCAACAGAAGACCATACCATGTCGATTCAGCAGGGACGGGCAGTTGAACAGTATTTAACAGCTTCTGTTGCCGGCCAGATTCTTGATTACATCGTCACACCCCATTTCAAGCAGGGCAAATGGTACGAAGGAATCGATCGTGGCACTACAGCCATTATGGAGGCCGTTCAGGGAAAATTCAAACCTTTAAAGGAAAACAAAAAAAGCAGTGATGGAGGCATCGTTAAAATCATGATTATCGCTTTTGTCATCTTCATCATCTTTGCAGTGCTTTTCGGAAACCGCGGTGGCGGAAGAGGCGGAAACGGAGACGACGATGATGTCATCCTTTCCAGAAGAGGGCGAAGAAACTATCCCGGCGGATTTTTTCCTTTTCCAGGCAGCTTCGGCGGTGGATTTGGCGGTGGAAGCTCTGGCGGAGGAGGCGGATTCGGAGGCTTTGGCGGAGGCGGAAGTTTCGGTGGAGGCGGCGCTTCGGGAGGATGGTAATCAGCAATACGGTCAGCATTAGCAAATTACAGTTCCCTGTAAAAATTTTAATATTATTTCGCAAAAAAACATTTTTACCGTACTTCTTTAAGCTTTATTAATAAAAATATCAGTTATTGGTATTAAAAAATTAACAAACAAGGCTTAAAACTGTTTTTAATTTAAAAATTTTTCATTAAATTTACTGAAAACAGGTTTATGAAGAAGACATTGGTAGTTTTTGCGCATCCTTACTTAGAGCATTCAAATTCGAATGCAGAACTTATCAATTTCTATGTTCGTCAACAACATTTTACGCTTCGGGACCTGTACGAAGAATATCCTGATTTCCATATTGCCGCATTCAGGGAACGCAAAAGGATAAAAAACTACGAACGTTTCATCTTTCAGTTTCCTCTGATCTGGTTCGGAATGCCGCCTCTTCTTAAACTATGGATTGATGAGGTTTTCGACCGCGACTGGCTTAAAGAAGAGAATGAAAATCCACTGGAAGGAAAGGAAGTTTACATCCTGGTGACAACAGGTGGAAAGGAAAGATCTTTTCACAGGCAGGGAACCTATAAGTTTACGGTAGAAGAACTGATCAGCGGTCTTATCGTATCACTGAATGTTTTCAAGGCAGACATTAAAAATATCAAAATCGTTTACGAAGCCAATAAGCTTTCGAAAAAAGAGATTATTTTACATAAACAGGAATTTTCAGACCTCCTAAATCAATAAAATATGGAAACAAGCCTAGCCATGAATACCCTTTTATTCCTGGGCGTTGCCATTATTATGGTTCCGCTGGCCAGGAAATTCGGACTAAGCTCTGTAATAGGCTATATTGCAGGCGGAATCATCATCGGCCCGTATGTCTTAAGGCTAACGGGAAAGGATGTCAATGATATCATGCATGCCAGTGAATTTGGGGTGATCATGCTTCTTTTCCTGGTCGGACTTGAGCTTGAGCCCCGGAAATTCTGGGAAATGCGGAAGAAAATCGTAGGCCTTGGCCTCACCCAGATGCTTCTTACCATCTCTTTGCTTTTTCTTGTTTTCATTCTGGTCGGATGGCCCCTGGATAAAGCCATTGCCATTGCCATGTGTTTCGCACTTTCCTCTACGGCCATTGTTTTGCAGACCCTGCAGGAAAAAAACAACCTAAAAACCCTTGCAGGAGAAGCCTCGTTTTCCACACTCCTGTTTCAGGATATTGCCGTAATTCCCATTTTGGCCATACTTCCACTAATTGCCCATTACAAAGCCAGGCACCATGATAATGAGATCCAGGTTCTTATCCAGACACTTCCTGAATGGATGCAGTTTGCCACCGTAATTTTGGGAGTAGCCACATTAATATTATTAGGTCGCTATGTCTTTGTCCCCTTTTTAAGATATGTTTCAAAATCAGGAATGACGGAATTGCTCACCGCTTCATCCCTGTTCCTCGTCATCGGGGTTTCCGAGCTGATGGTGGCTATAGGCCTTTCACCTGCTTTAGGGGCTTTTCTCGCGGGAGTCATGCTGGCGAACAGTGAGTTCCGGCATGAGCTTGAGGCCCAGATCGACCCTTTTAAAGGACTCCTTCTTGCCGTGTTTTTCGTCAGTGTAGGATCAACCATGAATTTCAATATCATCCGGGAAGATCCCCTGTTTATTTTCAGTACCGTTTTTGCAGTCCTCGTGATCAAGTTTATTGTTTTGTTTGCGATCGGCCGGTTCTTTAAGATTGATACTCCTCAAAGTCTGTTTTACGCGTTTGCCCTTTCCCAGGTAGGAGAATTTGCTTTCGTTCTTATTAATTATGCCTCGAATCTGTATCTTTTAACACCCGAACTGAATGCGCAGCTGATGGCCGTAACAGCAATCACCATGTGCATAACACCGTTTCTTTTGATCATCAATGACAAGCTGGTTACCCCCAGGTTCATCAAGGAAATCCCTGATTCTGAAAACGATTTTAACATTCTGGACAGCACGGTCCGGCAGAAAAAAATCATCATCGTGGGATTCGGACATTTTGGGAGCACGGTCGGAAGGCTTTTAAAAGCCAATAAAATATCTGCCACGGTGCTGGACCGGGATTCTGACCGGGTAAAATTATTAAGAAGCTATGGCTTTAAAGTCTATTATGGCGATGCTACAAAAATCCCCACCCTGCGCGCCGCGGGAATTGAAGACGCTGAAATACTCGTTCTGTGCCTGGATGATCCCGACGACAATAAATTTATTGCCGATATTGTACGTGAAAATTATCCCAACGTGAAAATATTCGTACGGGCTAAAAACAGAATTGACGCCTATAATTATCTCAATAACGGCATCAATAATATTTATCGCGAAACACTTGGTACCGCTGTTGATATGGCTGTAGATGTCCTTCACGAAACGGGTATGCGTAAATACGCGGCCAGACGTCTCGGGCAGCGATTCATGGCCATCGACAAAGAATCGATCCGCAAGCTGGCGAAAGCGGATGAAGACGATGAAATCCATCTTTTTACCACAAAAGAAATCCTCCAGAGAGAGGAGGATTTATTGGCTTATGATAATCTTAACTTCGAAAATAAGCAATGGGAAGATTCTTCCAACGATGAGGATGAGGAAGAAGATAAGTAATTAATGGATACTTACACTTCCCCCGCTGCTCTCTTGTTTTGTTACCGAAGTTACGTTTCCTTTTTTGTAGACACTGACACTGCCCCCGGAAGAAGCTTCCGCAGAAATAGAAGAAGACGCACTGACATCTACACTGGCTCCACTGGATGCATCCACTTTAAGATGATCCGCTACAAAATCTTTAGCGGAAATACTGCTCCCCGATGACGATGAAATCTCAGCGTTTTTTGCTTTGCCGGAAAGATCTAAACTTGATCCGGAGGAGGCTTCGATATCAAGATCTACCGCCCATATTTTTCCTGAGAAGCTGCTGCTGCTTCCGGTAGAAATTTCAAAATCATTGGCCTCAAGATTTCCGCTTACAGAACCTGCACTGGACACTTCGACCTCTGTTTTATCCTGAACGAATTTATCCCTGACCATAATCTCTGCAGCAGAATTGGCCTCAATCTTCGTAAAATCTTTAGCATAAATTTTTGCGGAAACATTATGGTTGTTCATGACCCTGATCCCTTTTTTATAATGGATATACAGCTTGCCGCCGCTGATCTCCACCAAAACATCATCCATGATATTTTCCGGAGCGGAAATGACTACTTTTTCCACATCGGATTTTATAATTTCGGCTTTAATAGCCTGGGAAACTTCAATCTCATCAAAATCTCCGGTGACCTGCTTCTGTTTTACAGGACCGTGATCCGTCGAAACGACATCCTTCACCCAGCTTTCGCCTTCATTGTCTCCATGTCTTTTGTCTTTCCGCCCGTCACATGATGCCAGAAGTACAAATGCCGAAAAAATAAAAAGTTTTGTTGATTTCATATTCAGTTGAATTTTATGATTACTTAATTTATTGACAACTAATTTATAAAAAATATTACATCTCTGCCGATTATTACATAAGATTTGAATTGTCCCGAACCTTTCCAGATAAGTTTTTCTGTGAAACCAAAAGCTTAAGCTCTTTTTTAAACTAAGATTTAATATCTTTAGGCATTATTAATAAATCGTTTATGAAGAAGATTTCATCAGTATTATTAATTTCTGCATTAGCATTTAATCAATCCTGTACAACAATGAAAAGCACTGAAACCCAAAAGGAAGTCCCTTTACCGGACGCTTCCCTATCGTCAAATCCTTTCATGAAGAAAAGTAAACTTCAGTATGAAGCTCCGGAATTTGATAAGATTAAGGACGAACATTTCAAACCCGCATTCGATTTTGGATTAAAACAACACGACGCCGAAATCCTGAAGATCGCCAACAACCCTGAAGCGCCAACTTTTGAAAATACGCTGGTGGCCCTTGAAAAAAGCGGTGAAATCCTGAAAAGAGCAATGATCGTATTTTCCAATCTTACGAGTGCCAATACCAATCCTACATTACAGGCTCTGGATGAAGAATATGCTCCTGTTTTCGCTGCACATTCTGACAAGATGTATCTGAACGAAAATCTTTATAAAAGAATAAAAGCAATTCCTGAAAGCGGTTTAGATACTGAAAGCAAAAGACTTCTGCAATATTACAAGCAAAATTTCGAAATCGCAGGAGCCAACCTTTCTGCTGCCGACAAAGAGAAACTGAAACAGATCAATCAGGAGCTGGCCTCACTGTCTACCCAATATTCCAACAAATTGCTGGAAGCCAGAAAGCAGGGCGGCGTTTTCTTTAGTGATGCCAAAGAACTCGACGGTCTTTCTGCTGACGAAATCGCGGCTGCAGCAAGTGATGCCAAAAACGCAGGAAAACCGGGTCAGTATTTATTAGCTTTACAAAATACCACCCAGCAGCCTCTTCTGCAGAACCTGAAGAACAGGGCAACAAGAGAAAAACTGTTCAAGGCATCATGGACAAGAGCTGAAAAGGGCGACGGAAACGATACGCGCGAGACCATTGAAAAATTAGCGAAGCTAAGGCTGAAAAAAGCTCAGGTCCTCGGTAAAAAAAGCTTTGCAGAATGGAAACTTCAGGATCAGATGGCAAAAACACCTGAAGCAGCGACCCACTTAATGAACCAGATCGCAACACCTGCCGTAGAAACCGCAAGACGTGAAGAAAAAGACATCCAGGATCTGATCGATCAGCAGAAAGGCGGATTCAAAGTAGAACCCTGGGATTGGAATTTTTACGCTGAACAGGTAAGAAAAGCAAAATTTGACCTTGATGAGAGCGAGATCAAACCTTATTTTGAAATCACCACCGTTCTGGAAAAAGGCGTGTTCTTCGCAGCCGAAAAATTCTACGGACTTACGTTCAAGAAAAGAACAGACCTTCCCGTATACCATCCGGATGTGGTCACTTATGAAGTTTTTGACCATGACGGTAAATCGATTGCGATTTATTACCTGGATTTCTACACAAGAGATTCTAAAAACGGAGGCGCCTGGATGAGCAATTTCGTTGAGCAATCTTATTTATTGGGAACAAAACCGGTCATCGTAAACTGCTACAACTATCAGAAACCTGCTCCCGGAAAACCTTCTTTAATTAGCTTTGATGATGTTTCAACGATTTTCCATGAATTCGGACACTCGATTCACGGGATGTTTGCGAGCCAGAAATACCCTTCCCTGTCAGGAACCAATGTGCCGAGAGATTTTGTGGAATTCCCTTCGCAGATCAACGAACACTGGGCATTAGATCCTGTCGTTTTGAAAAATTACGCCCTGCACTACGAAACCAAACAGCCGATTCCACAAGCTTTGGTCGATAAAATAAAAAAGGCATCTACCTTCAACCAGGGGTATATGACCACAGAATTGGTTTCCGCGGCCGAGCTGGATATGGACTGGCATACGGTAACCAAAGAAAGTGATTTAATTCCGGTTTTAGATTTTGAAAAGCAGTCATTGGCAAAACACGGATTTACTTTGGCAACCGTTCCTCCAAGATATCACACACCTTATTTTGCCCATATCTGGGGCGGAGGGTATTCTGCGGGATACTATGCTTATTTATGGTCCGAAACCCTGGATAACGATGCCTGGGAATGGATCAAAGACAACGGCGGGCTGACCAGAGAAAACGGCGACCGTTTCAGAAAATATATCCTGTCGGTAGGAAATTCGGTAGACCTGAATCAGGCATTCAGGGACTTTACAGGACATGATCCGGATATCAAGCCTTTATTGAGAAACAGAGGTTTTATTAAATAGTAGCTTACCATAAAATATCGATATTAAAAATTATCGTCGGTATCTATAATAATTCTGACCTTTTCTTCATTCTGAAAACAATGAAGAGAGGTCAGAATCTTTTTATAATAGGCTACATTATAAATACAAAAACAACTGATATCAGATTTATCTAAAATTTCAAAATAAAAAAATTATAAATTAGCGTCGAATTTCATTATTAACGATAGCTAAATAGTGAAAGGAAAATAAGATATATTTTTAAATAACTATGAAAAAAATTCTTTTAAGCTCTTTAATTTTGGCATATGGTGGTGTTTATGCACAAAAAGTAAAACCACAAGCCCATAAAATTGATGAAAAGCTTGTAGGCCTATGGAAAGGCAGTGAAAAAGACCAGCAGATCGAAGGTGTTGAAAAACTGTGGATCATGGAAAGAAATCAGGACGGAACTTTTATGCTTCTTTTTACAACGGTTCAGGATTGCGAAGTGAATCAACATGTAGAAAAAGGCCAATGGTGGATTGAAAACGGAGAATTTCATGAATTGCATTACACCTCAGGGCAAACAGATACCTACACGTACGAGGTTCTTGACCCTTCACACATCAAATTCAAATCAAAACAACAATCTATGGAAATGGCGACCGATGACTATACTTTTATAGATACAAGAATTGAGGAAGAAGATCAGTAAAAATTAAAAGCATTCATTTTTGGATGCTTTTTTTAGTTTTTACACTAATGGCGCAATCTGCATCAATAAATTATTTTCTCTCGCTGATTTTGGAGATAACGCAGATTTAAATTAAATCGACAATCAAGCCCTTCAAAACTGCTTTTATTGATACAGGCTTTATTTCATTGGTGAAAATAATTCGCGTAATTTTGTGTTTTAAATTAAATAAATGAATTGTCCCTGTTGTTCCGGAAAAACCTACGAAGAATGCTGTAAGCCTTATCACGATGGCGTAAAGAATGCCCCGACTGCCGAAGCTTTGATGCGGTCGCGCTTTTCCGCATTTGCAATCCCGAATGGTGAATATTTAATGGAAACCACCCTTCCAAGCAAAAGAAAATACCACAATAAAAAGGATTTACAGGGATGGGGCGAAATCAATACCTGGACAAAGCTTGAAATCATTGACAAACCCTCCACAAATAAAGTCGAGTTTAAAGCCTTTTATACTGATGAAGACGGAACTCCTCAAACTCATCACGAACTGTCAACATTTAAAATAATCCAAAACCGATGGTTTTATGCCAGTGGAGAATTTCCTGAATAGCCATGTTTCTTTCTTACAGGATCAATAAAGTCATAATTAAAGCTTCAATTTCCATCTTATCCGTTCTTTATATTATCACCTGTTTACTTTCAATTTATAGTACGCATAGGTGAATCAGTCACGTCAGCCGTTCCTCCTAAGAATTGTTTTCAGGGTTAAATTGCACGAAAACATTATCTTCTTCATTTAAATACCTTTTAAAAAGCGCACATAACACACTGAAAAATAACAAATTGTACTTGATCGCCTCTTCGGACTGGTTGATCGCCTCTTCGGACTGGTTGAAGGCTTCTTCTAAACACTTGATTGTGCATTCGGACTGGTTGATGGCCACATCTGAGTGCCTGATTGCCAATTTGAAACACTTGATGACACATTCTGAGAGGTTGGCGACCTTATCAAAGTAGTATATTGCCTGTTCGAAATCCCTGATTGTTTTGTTGAATTGATCTTTAATTCATAATGACACAAGACATGGTAAACCATTTTGCAATAAAATAAAAATAAGCTGTCCTAAAAGTCTGGATAGTAATTTTTTTACAATAGCCATAACTTTACCTGACAGTCAGGGTTTTATATAATTATTTTATAACATAGTGTAGGATTTGCTCCATCGGAGCAATATCTGTGTAGATCAGTATCATCATCTTGTACCAGAACTCCAGAGGAGTTCTATCTTATGATAGCACACGGCGTGCTTTCGATATTCTATTGTTTTTTTCTACTACACATATATTCCCCATACGGAGCATAAAAAATTTACCTGTTAAATTTTCAGGCGTAAAAAAAAGGCTGCCTAAACTTTTAGGACAGCCTCTTTATATTTGATTAGTGTGCTTCGTCTCCGTCGATCCCGTGGGCATGCCCGTGAGAAAGTTCTTCTTCTGTCGCAGGACGCGTATTTAAAATTTCTACCTGGAAATCTAAAACCTTTCCGGCCATTGGGTGATTGAGGTCGGCAATGATCGCTTCCGGTGTTACTTCCACTACGAATGCCTGGAAGTTATTGCCCTGATTATCGGATAATGGTAAAATAGCGCCCACCGGTGGTGTTCCCGATTCCTGGAACATATCGATCGGCAACTGAGCGATGGCATCAGGCTGTCTTTCACCATAAGCTTCTTCCGGCTGAATTACAAATGCTGCTTTATCTCCGGCTTTCAATCCCAGAATGTTTTGTTCAAATTTTGGGATCATCATTCCAACACCGTATAAAAACGTCAGTGGATTTTCTGCGGTGGTCTCTTCTACAAGAATTTTACTTCCGTCTTCTTCGATGGTGTGAAGGATGTAACTTACAGCTACAACATGATTGTTTTCGATTGTCATAATTTTTCTTTTTTTCGTGAATTTTCCACGATTAATGATACAAATATACTCTTTTTGGATTCACCGGCAGAAGAATAAGCGGCAAAGAAGTATCCGTGGCGTTCTATTTCTGGTTTCTGGTTTCCTTTCTTTTTTTCTCCCTCAGCATAAAAAGATACAGACTTTCCACCTTGGTCCTGGCCCATGGCGTTTTCCTTAAAAACTTCAGCGACGAGCTGATACTCGGGTTATCCGTAAAGCATTTGATGTTGATCTGCTCACCCAGCCCTTCAAAACCCTGGTAATAGGCTACCAGTTCTTCCAGAATGGCATCAAGTCTTTTTCCGTGAAGCGGATCTTTAGATTGCTGTTCCATGCTGTAAAAATAGACATTAAATTGTATTTATGGCGAACAATCGTATCATAACAAAATATAATTATGATAATGGCCGGTTAAATGGAATTCATTACATTTGAATCATTAAATCATCATGCAGAATTTACCCCTTATTTTAAAACCCGGAAAAATAAAAAGCATCCTTTTAATGGTTATCAGTATTGGTTTTGTCATTTTAGGAATTTCCCTTTTAGACAAAAATCTTCTTATTGCCATTCTGAACATTGTTTTTTTCGGATTGTGCTTTGTAGTTTTTCTGATCAATTTTATTCCCGGCTCATCCTATCTTAAAATCGATGAAAATGGCATCGAGATGAAAAATCTTTTCAGGATCACTTTTATTCCGTGGGAAGCGGTCAGCACCTTTAAAACAAAATGGATCGTTTTTAACAAGCTTGTAGTTTTCGACCTCAACAAAACCCTGGTGGGCCATAAGATGAAGCTGCGACAGGGTGGTTTTCCGGATACGTACGGAATGCCTGCGGCCAGGCTTGCCGATCTCCTGAACGAGTACAAAGCAAAATTTGATCTTAAAGCATAAGTAAAAACTCCACTGAAAATCACTTCAATGGAGTTTTTGTTTTATTTAACCTGCGGGCCAACCTTTTCGCCGAATAATTCGATTGACGTTCTCATGATGTCATCAGCAGGATCTCCCACATCCATATGCCCGATGAATCTTGTAATTCCGAAAATCTCTTTCATATAAGCAATTTTGTCGGCAACCTCATTGGTATTTCCTATGAATAGAGCACCGTCTTTGCTTCTCCCGCCCTCATACTGCATTTTGGTAAAGGGCGCCCAGCCTCTTGAAGACCCGATCCGGTCCATCTGTGATTTATAATTGTTAAAATATCCGTCTACCACATCCTGATCATCACTGACAAACGTATGTGAATGAATGGCAATCTGCATCTCAGATTCGGGGTGACCTACTTTCAGATATTCCTGTTTGTAGAATTCTATAAGATTTTTAAACTGTACCGGCATTCCTCCGATGATGGCTACCACCAAAGGCATTCCCAATTTTGCAGCGCTCAAAACAGACTGCGGTGTTCCGCCGACGGCTCTCCAGATGGGAAGCTTTCCGCCATTCTTTGCTCTGGGATAAACGGTCTGATTCTGCATCGGAGCACGCAATTTTCCCGACCATGAAACATTTTCTTCTGAATTGATCTTTAAAAGCAATTCTAATTTTTCATCGAAAAGCTCTTCATAATCATTCAGAGAATATCCGTAAAGCGGAAAAGATTCAATAAAACTTCCGCGGCCTACGAAAATTTCGGCACGTCCGTCTGAAATTAAATCGAGTGTTGAAAAATCTTCGTAGACTTTTACCGGTTCAGATGAGCTGAGTACGGTAACGCCGCTTGCCAGCTTTATATTTCGGGTAACACTTGCCGCTGCTGCCAGTACGATCTCGGGAGACGAAACCGCATAATCCGGGCGGTGATGTTCGCCCATGGCAAAAACATCAATTCCGACTTCATCCATCAGTTGTACCTGGCCAATGATTTCACGGATCTTGATTCCGGCGTCTTTATATTTCCCGGTATTCGGGTCTATCCCCAAATCACCGAACATTCCAATTCCTAATTCCATATTGTTGATTTTTATATGACAAAGATAGGTCAGCTAAAAACCTTATGCATTGATGTTTGATAAGAAAGAAATGCATCGGGACGGGTAGTTTTCTAACAGACTTCAAACAAAAAAGACAGAGACCTCAACACGTGAAAGATTCTCTGTCTTTTTTACATTTATTTTAGTGACAATTATTTTTTCAGATACAGATCAAAATAATCGGTTACTTTCTGCATCAGATGTACCCGGTCTTTTCCGATCACATTGTGCGGATGGCCGGGGTATACGAAATAATCCAGCTGTACACCGTTGTCAACCGCAGATTTGATAAACTTGATCGAATGCTGCCATACCACCACATCATCCTGTGCTCCGTGAATCATCAGCAGTTTTCCTTTTAAGTTCTGCACTTTATCAAGGAGATTAGCCTTTGCATATCCCTGCGGGTTTTCCTGTGGTGTATCCATATATCTTTCCCCATACATAATTTCATACATGCTCCAGTCGATGACAGGACCTCCGGCAACACCCACTTTGAATACTTCCGGATGACGAAGCATAAAGCTGGTCGTCATAAAGCCACCGAAGCTCCATCCGTGGATCCCCATTCTTTCTGAATCTACATACGGCAGCGATCTGAGGTAATCTACGCCTTTCATCTGGTCATTCATCTCGGTGGTTCCCAGGTTTCTGAATACGGCCTGTTCATATTTCAGTCCACGGTTAGACGATCCTCTGCCATCCATTGTGAAGATGATATAGCCATTCTGTGCCATGTATTCGTACCAGAGATTTCCGGATGCCGGGAATGAATTGGTCACAAGCTGCAGATGCGGGCCATTATAGAGGTATACGATCACCGGATACTTTTTGTTCTGGTCAAAATTGGTCGGCAGAATGATCTTTCCGTATAGCGGAGTTCCGTCGTCGGCTTTTAAAACCACATTTTTAATCTCAGGGCGCTGATAGTTTTTCAATGGGTTCTCAGCGTTAAGAATAGTCGTGGATTTTAGTGTATTCGTATTGATGATATTGGCGATCCTTGGCGTATTTTCATTCGTATAAATATCATACAGATGGTTTCCGTCACTGCTTAGAATACCGGTGTGAACACCGTCGGTATTGTCCAGACGCTGCATCTTGAAATTGGTCCAGTTGATTCTGTATAAATGCTTTTCAAGCGGAGTTTCTTTGGTGGAAGCGAAGTAGATTTCCTTTTTCTTTTCATTAAAACCTAAAATATCGGTAACGAGCCAGTCTCCTTTCGTGATCTGGGCAACAAGACCTTTTTCCAGACTGTAATGGAACAGGTGATTGTAGCCTGTTCTCTGGCTCTGCCAGATAAAATCCGTATTGGAATTCGGGAAGAAAGTAAGCGGATGCTGCGGCTCAACGTATTTGTCACTGCTTTCTTCAAAAAGTGTTTTCACTAAATTTCCCGTAACGGCATCGTACTGGTTCATCTTCATGTGGTTCTGCGCTCTGTTCAAAACACCGACAAAAATGTATTTGGAATCAGGGCTCCAGGTAACGGCGGTCAGATATTGATCTTTCTCGCCTTCAATGTTTAAGAATACCGTAGACTGGGTTTTAAGGTTATAAACTCCTAATGTAACCTGGTGAGACGTTTGTCCTGCCATCGGATATTTGATGTTGTGGTTTACCGCAGGCGTTACCGACCAGTCGATGATCGGGTAATCGGCAACCATCGTCTGATCCATCCTGTAGAAGGCTACACTTTCAGAGTTCGGAGCCGGGAATATCCCGGTATCGATTCCGAATTCATTCCGGTGCACATTGGAAGCACCGTTCAGTATATTTTCATTGGTATCGTTCGTCACGGCTACTATTTTCCCGTTTTTACTGACGAATAAATTATTTTTCACGGTAAAAGCAAACGTTTCCTGATCCCCGAAAACTTTTACGTCAGAAGCATCCCGGTCTATTTCAACCTTGTTCTTTATTTTCCAGTCGCTTCCTGATTTTTCAACCCAGATCATTTTTCCTTCCGCATTAAAATATCCTTTCGTGTTGCTGGTGAATTTAATCTGCGGAACGGCTTTGAATTTATTTTCTGTAATGTTTTTATTCAGCTGTGTTAAAGAAACCAGAGTATCCTGCTTGTTGGTTTTCAGATCTGTAATGAGGTAACCGCCTTTTACAGCCTGAATGTAAGACTTCCCGTCTCCAGACCATGAAAACTGGGAAATATTTTTCACGGCAAGATTGCTCCTTAATCCGTTTACAGCCTCCGCCATCGTAAATTTCTGGGTCTGGGCCCATGCAGAACCACCCAAAAACAGCATCAGTAAAGATATTTTATATAATTTCATTTGGTAAAAATTGAATCATCCAAAAGTAAGAAATAAATATGATTCGTTAAGAAGTGTTAAAATAAAAGATTTACTCCTAAAATCGTGGTAGCCAAGGAAAATATTAACTACCTTAATGAGGTTTAAATTAAATGCAAACTTTTAATTAAAATAACACCAAAATCATTTCTTATCCTACGTCAATGAATTGAACGTATCCCGTGCTATAAATTTGCATCATTAATAACAACCAAAAAATATAAATACAATGGCAACAAAATGGACTTTAGACCCAGCGCATAGTGAACTTACTTTTAAAGTAAAACACATGATGATTTCCAACATTAAAGGAAACTTCACCAACTTCACCGCAGAAATCGATGCTGATGACGATACTTTCGCCAATGCAAGAACAACCGCTACCATTCAGACCGATTCTGTCTCTACACACAATACAGACAGAGACAATCACCTGAAGTCTGCAGAATTCTTCAATGTTGAAGCCAACCCGACCATTACTTTCGAATCTTCTGCACTGAACAATGAAGTAACCGGAAATCTTACCATTAACGGGATTACCAAGCCTGTAACATTGGATGTAGATTTCAACGGAATCAATGTAGACCCATGGGGTAACACAAAAGCAGGTTTCTCTTTCGAAGGAAAAATCAACAGAAAAGATTTCGGATTAAACTGGAACGCAGCTCTTGAAGCGGGTGGTGTTATGGTAAGCGAAGAAGTAAAAATCGCCGGTGAATTACAGTTTGTAAAACAAGCTTAATTTATTCAGCAGAGTTTTTAATTCAACAAATAAATTAAAACATAAAAGGTTCAGGGATCAAAAGCCTTGAACCTTTTTTAATAATGAACAAGAGATAAAAATGAACCTCAACGATCTTCAAAACATCAGTGATCTTTTCAGCAATACCGAAAAGATGCCTGTCTTATTTCTCGGACACGGATCTCCGATGAACGCTATCGAGGAAAACCAGTTTGTACAGGGATTCCGGAAAGCGGCGGCGGAAATCCCCACCCCTAATGCCATACTTTGTGTCTCTGCCCACTGGTTTACCCGGGGAACCAGGGTAACCGCAATGAAAATGCCCCGGACCATCCATGATTTCGGAGGTTTTCCGCAGGCGTTATTTGATGTACAATATCCTGCGCCGGGATCTCCGGAACTTGCTGAAGAAACGGCCGCCCTGCTGGCTCCCGTCATGGTAGAGGAAGACCATAGCTGGGGACTGGATCACGGTGCCTGGTCTGTGATTAAGCATATGTATCCGAATGCAGACATCCCGGTGATCCAGATGAGCATCGATTATACCCAACCTGCCCAATATCATTTTGAGCTGGCTAAAAAACTACATAAGCTCAGGGAAAAAGGAATTCTGATTATCGGCAGCGGAAATATTGTTCATAACCTGCGGCTTATCGACTGGAGGAACATTAACACCGTCGGAGCCGGGTGGGACTGGGCCGTGGAAGCACGCGAGAAAACCAACCACTGGCTGCTGGATGGCAATTTCAACAATATCATTCAATATCAGGATCAGGGAATTGCACTTCAGTATGCCGTACCGAGCCCCGATCATTACCTGCCGCTGATTTATACCCTCGGGCTGAAAAACCAGTCGGACGAATTGTCTTTGTTCAATGATGAACTGATCGGCGGTTCACTGAGCATGACCAGTGTAAGGATCGGATAAAATTTCACAAAAAAAATCGGAAGATAAAAATCTCCCGACTTAAGATATGCGTAAAATTGTTAGATTCTTGTGATCGCAACAACGTGTGGTTTACCCTGAGTTGGCTGATAGATTTCCACAATTGCCTGCCAAACCACATCTGCCGGTGGTACGGAAGCATCACATCTGAAACGGTAGTTGGTTCCGTTTACTACTTGTGTCGATACTTCAAGGGGAGTATATTTTACCCCAAGGAATCCCTGCATGGCTTCGTCAAATACTTTACGGTCTTCAGGAGTTAATGGGTGAAAAGCTGTCCACCCTCCTACTAGTGCTTCTTGTTGTTCTGTCATGATTAATATTTTTTGTTTCCTACTCTTATGGCCTTTCGGATACGCCCCGTTTTTTCAATGGTTTCTGGTCTCCACAGTTTTAGTTTTTGATATTGTGAAATAATTAAGTTCCAATACATCCATACCGGATGAGTACAAAGTATTAGATTCTTGTGATGGCCACAACGTGTGGGTTACCATCGATAGGCTGGTAAATCTCTACGACTGCCTGCCAGATCACTTCTCTCGGTGGCATAGATGCGTCACATTTAAAACGGTAGTTGGTTCCGTTTACCAATTGTGTCGAGACTTCAAGGGGAGTATATTTTACCCCTACGAATCCTTGCATGGCTTCGTCAAATACTTTCTGGCCTTCCGGAGTTAACGCGTGGAATCTTGTCCACCCTCCTACTAATGCTTGTTCTTGTTCTGTCATGATTAATATTTTTGTTTCCTACTCTTATGGCCTTTCGGATACGCCCCGTTTTTCAATGGTTTCTGGTCTCCACGGTTTTAGTTTTTTATATTTTTTTCTCATGACACCTATATTATTCTTTGTTATAAGCCCCTCATGATTAAAAATATATGGTTGTGATAACATGACAAAGCTACTTCAGATCACAGATATTCTGTAGAGTACATTTACTCATTTTTCGGAATACGTAGAATTACTTAGAGCCTGTTCAGGTTCTTTAGCTTAACAACTCAGATTTTAAGCAATTCTTAAATCAATGTACTTGGCCTATTTACCTTGAGTATTGCTTTACTTACCTCTGGTAACGCTCTACTTACCTTTGGTAACAGTCTACTTCACTATGGTAACGCTCTACTTCACTCGGGTAACGGTTTACTTCACTTTGGTAACAGTCTACTTCACTTGGGTAACAGTCTACTTCACTTGGGTAACGGTCTACTTCACTTGGGTAACAATCTACTTCACTTGGGTAACGCTCTACTTACATCTGGTAATGCTTTACTTACCTTTGGTAACAGTCTACTTCACTATGGTAACGCTCTACTTACCTTTGGTAATGCTCTACTTACCTTGAGTATCATCTTACTTACCTCGGGTAATGCTCTACTTATCTCTGTTCTCAGTCTACTTACCTTGATCTTGTCTCTTTTGCGACTTTTTGGTACAGCATCTGCCTTTTATCACTAAAAATTTAGTAATATTGTTTACCATGAAAAAAACAATCGTACTACTGCTCCTGTTATTTCCTTTTTGTCTTGCATTTGCCCAGATGATTAAAGGAACTGTTGTGAATGACGCCGGCATACGAATCGCCAATGTGAATATCTATATCGACGGAACCAAAACGGGAACGACCTCCGCCGAAGACGGAACCTTCACCTTAAATGTTGCCGGGAAAAATTTGGGAAATGTTATTTTCAGAAAAGAAGATTATGAAACTTTTGTAACGCCGGTTTCCGGGGTTATCAATAAAACCCTGAAAGTGGTACTTCTTAAAAGCAATGACATAGAAGAAGTACGGATTGTACCGTATACCGAAGAGGCTTATACTAATTACATCAATTATTTCCTGGATAGTTTTATCGGCTTCGACAAGCAAAATGTGAAAATTAAAAACCAGCGCACCCTAAAGTTTTCCTTTGATAAAAAAACAAAGATCCTGAAAGTAAAAGCACCCAAAACACTCATTATTGAAAACAAAAACCTCGGCTACGAAATTGAATATAACCTGGTGAATTACTCTGCAGATTTTAATACCAAAATTGTCAACTGCTCAGGAACAAGCCTTTTTAAAGAAACAAAAAACACCAGCAAAACCAGGCTCAACAGGATGAATGCCTACGACGGAAGCATGCTTCACTTTTTCAGAAGCGTATACAGCAATACGGTGGCTGAGGATAAATTTATCGTAAATCATGTTGTAAAGATGCCCAATCCCAAATATCCATCGGAAGAAGAACTGAAAACACTGAGCGATTACAGAAGCATGATGACCAACGCAAAGGTGGCCAACCTTCCTGAAAACATCCGCGATATTGCCGCAAGGAAAAGCAGTGAAAGCCCATATTCCCTGGCGATCGTGAAAACATTGATCCCGGATTCCGAGTATGTAAAAAGAGATAACCATGAAGTTGTTTTTTCCTTTAAAGATATATTGCAGGTGAATTATAAGAAATTCGATTATGAGCTTAAAGGAAAAGATGTTGTTAAAAGTAATATCCCCGTAGTGCAGACTTCATTTCTTTATCCCGAAGGCGAAACGTTTGAAGTATCAAAAGACGGTAATATTTCAAATCCGGATCTCCTGATCACCGAAGGAGAATTTACAAAAAACAAGATTGAAAATATGCTTCCCCTGGATTATCAGCTGGGAGATTAAGATATCGTATTACCGTCTTTAATTGTTTTAATGTTTACTGCACAGCCTGCAAGACATTGATATTTCCATAGCCGTAGCTTGAATTCGGAGTCGGATAATAGGTGGCAGACTGTCTCATTTTATTGAGTACCTGATCTCTCGTCCATGAAGGATTCTTAGCCCATACCAAAGCGGCTATTCCTGCTGTGGAAGCAGTGGCTACAGAAGAGCCGCCCACGTAATCGGTTTGCCCGTTGTAATAGCTTAAGACCGGAATACTGTTCCCTGAAGCCCGCTCCATCTGGTAGGTAAAATCAATCTCGGCCCCGGAATGGCAGACCTCACACTTCTGATTGGATGTATTTTCTTTTACACCGGTTATCGCCTGCGTCTCTGGCATCCACGCCGGGAAGATCACGCCTACGAAATTGGTGAAACTGGTTGAAGTTCCGCCCGCACAGAAGATCAGTTTCCCTTTTGAATAAGCATACTTTACGCCGTCTTCAATTTTTCCTACGGAGAAGATATGCCCCATCGACATAGAAATGATCTTTACGCTATTGTTATTTGCCAGTTCGGTAAACGCGATCTTTACGCCGTTCTGCTCATGGTAGCCATCCAGCACAACATTGGAAGCCGCTCTGTAGGTTACGAGACTGGCATTGTAAGCGACGCCGACCGGTTGTCCCAAATTATTTCTGGGAGCTGCCACCGCCGAAGCCATGCTGGTGCCGTGACCGCATTGATCTGCAGGACCGTCGTACCCTGAGCTCCATGGCCATATCGAATCTACATACACTCCATGTTTACTGATGCTCCTGCCGGAAGAAAGACCGTTGTTAAAAGAAGATCCCAGTAAAGACTGCTCCGGAGAAACGCCGCTGTCGATGACTCCGATGGTGACGCCTGCTCCGGTACTGTAGCTCCACGCATTGATAATATTATGTTTGGTAAAAGACCACGGCGCCTTTGCATTGGGTGTAACCGTCGTATAATCTGCCGTGCTTAAAGCCGTAGATTCGAAGCCGCAGCCTGATGACGAACTGCCGGATTTCGATGCATTGCCGAATTGCTTTTCATTTTCAAAATACCGGTAATCTGCGGGCTCTACGTAGCGGATGTTTTTCATTTTGCGTAAAGCGATGACCGTTTCCTGCTTTTCGATCGTAACATCCATCTGGTTGAGGTACTGATCGGATGAAAGAAGGAGCCTGCTGCTTTTTCCTTCATACTGTTCGATTACTTTCATAATCTCCTCTTCAACGGATTTGCTGTCGGGAGTCAGGCTTCTGTCGAAAGAAGAACCGAAACCGATGGAAGCAATTTTATTTCCCCGGAAAATAGCACTCCACACAAAATGATCAGATGACTCTTTCCATGAGAACCTTCCTTTGGTCCTGATCGTTTCATTGATTTTCTCATTAATCTGCTTTGCCGTTAAAGGATCTTTCTGAACGACTTCCATGTTTGCCGCCGAATTCTGCAGATCGTCCCTGTTGCATGCCGTAAAAACAAAGAACAGCATGAATAAATAAAATACATTTTTCTTCATGTTAAATACTATTTGATTGGTAAAACCAAGATATCACTTTACATTGAAGTACAGAACATTAAATAAAAAAATCAAAACATTTTTTATTATGCCTGCAATAGGACTACAGAGGTTTTGTGTAGCAGACACTGGTCTCAACACCGATGTACTGCCCATAATTCGGAATTCTGGTATAGCCGATTTTCTCATATACCGACACCGCTTCGTTTTGCTTCAGGGATGTTTCAAGCACTGCTTTTGTGTAGTTTAATTCTTTTGCCCAGGCTTCGAGTTCTTTTACAATAACGGTGGCCAAACCTCTTTTCCTGAAATCCGGGTGGGTATACATCCTTTTGATCTCTACCGTCCTGTCATCAAATTTCTTGAATGCTCCACACGCCGCCGGAACGTCATCCATATAAACTACAATGCAGTTTTTAATGGAATCAAGTTTATTAAACTGATTAAAGAAAGCCTGCTTTTCGCCGTTGCGAACAGCCAGATCTGCATCTAAGAATTTTACGAGTTCCTGAAAATCTCTATCGGAAGAATCTGTTCTGTTTATCTTCATTTTTATCAAATTAATTTTATACTTCTATATAAAAACACCGGACTGTGTTGCAGAAATCTGCGAATAAAAAAGGCTTTCATTTCTGGAAGCCTTTTGATATCTGTTTAGATTAATTTACTACAAATTTTCTTTCGTTAATCAGTTCTGCGATGGCCAGCATATCTTCTCCGATGAGGCGGTCGTCTTCCAGCTTAGCCACTTTTGAGCGGAGTATGGCAAAGTTTTCTTCAATGATCTTTGAACATTTGGAAGGTCTTCTGAACTCTAATCCCTGTGCGGCAAACATCAATTCCACGGCTAAAATATTTACTAAATTCGCAAGCACCTGATTGAACTTTCTTCCTGAGATACTTCCCATGGAAACGTGATCTTCCTGCCCTAAACTCGTCGGGATCGAATCTGCCGAAGCCGGGAAACACAGCGTCTTATTCTCCGTCACCAATGCCGCTGAAGTATATTGAGGAATCATAAAGCCTGAATTTAATCCTGAGCTTTCCGTTAATAATCTTGGCAGTCCGTATTTTCCTTCCAATAATAAATAGCTTCTTCGGTCTGAAATATTACCGAGCTCAGCCGCCGCTAAAGTTGCATAATCCAATGGTAGAGCCATCAGCTGACCATGGAAATTTCCTCCTGAAATCGATTCTTCAGCGCTTAATACGATAGGATTGTCGGTTACGGAATTCAGTTCTGTTTCGGCCATCATCTTAAGATGTTCGAATGCATTTCTGCTGGCCCCGTGGACCTGCGGAACACATCGCATCGAATACGGATCCTGCACCCTTTCGCAATCTTCATGGGCCTGCAGGTTTTCCGAGCCTTTTAAAAACTTCAGCATCCTTGCCGCTACTTTTTTGCTTCCCTCGAAAGGCCTGATGTCATGCAGCTCTTTCTTGAACGGACTTGCCGAGCCTCTGTATGCTTCAAGGCTCATGGCGGCCGTCATGTCTGCAAGATCAAGTAAGTATTCAAATTTCTCCAGGCCTTTGATGGCGTGGGAAAGAATGAATTGTGTCCCGTTGATCAGTCCCAACCCTTCTTTAGGGCCTAAAGACAGAGGTAAAAGGTCATTTTTATCTAATATTTCAGACGTATTGAACATTTCATTTCCAACCCATACTTTACCCAATCCTAAAAGAGGCAGTACCAGATGCGCAAGGGGTGCCAAATCGCCGGAAGCCCCTACGGATCCCTGCTCGGGAACCACCGGAATAATATCTTTTTCCAGCATCAGGATCATTCTCTCGATCACTTCCAGAGAAACCCCTGAGAATCCTTTCGAAAGCGCATGAACTTTAGCAATCATCATGATCTTTGAAAGTTCTTTATCGATAGGTTTTCCTACCCCTACCGCGTGTGAAATGATCAGGTTATACTGCAGAAGCGCAGTTTCGTCTGCTGAAATTTTGGTATCGCACAGCGGCCCGAATCCCGTGTTGATTCCATACACACACCGGTCTGACTCTACAATTTCCTGAACATTCTTCTGTGATTTTAAAATCTGCTCTTTCGCTGCTTTATTAAGTTTAGCTTTATGAGGCGTTTTGCAGATCTCCAAAACATCATGGAAACTCAAAATATCTACACCGTATATCATTCTCTAAATTTTGTCTTAAAATTACACATTTAGCCATAATTGGGAAAACTAATTTTCCGGACTGAAGATTTTATGAAAAGAAGAGGATTAATTTCCTATTTTTACCGCCGAAATAAAAAATTAATATCCTTATGAAACTAAAAACGCTGATGCTTGCACTGGCTCTGGCAAGTACCGCTTCTTTCGCACAGAAAGTAAAATACACCAAAGAAGAAATCAAAAAGATGGAACAATACCTTTTCAACGAAGGGTTCAATACGCCATCTCCTAAGAAAACATCCACAGTGATCCTAAAAGACGGAAGCATCCACAAAGGTTTCTGCAGTAAGACCGACACGAAAAAAGGACAGATCTTCGAGGTTGCCCTTAAAGATAGCATCACGAAAAAAAGCCAGACTTTTGAAGCAGACCAGATCGCAGAAATGTACATCTACCCGAGCAATGCCGAGAAAATGGCAAAAGTGGCCAAATACATGGGTAACATCAGAAACTACAGCACCCGAAAACTGACGAAGACCACCAATAATGACAGAATCTATTTTGTAAACCAGACCGTTTCGTTAAAGAACAAAAAAGATGACCAGGAGTTCCTGATGCAGGTGATCAATCCTGGGTTCGACGATATTATTTCCGTTTATCATGATCCCAGAGCGAAAGAAACCGGAGGGGTTTCATTTGGTTATGGTCCTCAGCTTGGCGGTGGAGTGATCAAATCGTTCTATGTAAAAAAAGGAGATAAAGTGCTGTGGTTGCATAAGGATGATTTTGAAGACAACTATGATTTTCTTTTTGGGGATAACGCAGAATTCATGAAAAAATATCCTAAAAAATCGGTGGAGTGGGATTACTTCAGCTTCCTGGTCAATGAATATACGCAAATGACCAACGGATAATCAAACCGAACTTATATAAACAATGCTGCTTTTTCAAAGGCGGCATTTTTTCTGCACATTTCCGGAATGCTGCGCAGGTTTATGGTAAAACGTAAGCATCTTTTACCCAAAACGTCGAAACCTTTTAAGTAAAACGTCGGGAGGTTTTCACCAAAACGTCGAAAGGTTTTGTTTAAAACGTCGGAACGTTTTCCAGCAAAGAAAATAACGATTGAAAATCAACACATTACACCAGCATCATTAAGTTTAAATCTTTCATCTTTTATCCGAATAGGTTTTATTTAAATAAAATCTGATTAAAACGTATCATTTATTTAAATAAATGAAGAAACCTCTTAACCCATAACTCACTGAGATACTTCCGAAACTGTGGTAGCGCAACGGCTTTTTTTTATGGCTTTAAATTCGCTAAATTTGTTATATGAATCCTTCTCTAGAATTACAGCTGAAAACTTTACCATCTGAACCGGGCGTTTATCGTTATTATGATAAAAACGACCAGCTACTTTATGTGGGTAAGGCTAAAAATCTGAAGAAAAGAGTCCTTTCTTATTTCAATAAAAATCTATCGGGCTACAGAACCCGGATCATGGTGGGCAAAATCCAGCGCCTGGAAACGACGATCGTCAACAGTGAGTATGATGCCCTGCTGCTGGAAAATAATCTCATCAAGGAACATCAGCCGTTTTATAATGTGATGCTGAAGGACGACAAGACCTATCCGTGGATCTGCATCAAAAATGAAGATTTCCCGAGAATATTCCTGACGAGGACCAAAATAAAAGACGGCTCCGAATATTACGGACCGTACGCCAAAGTGCGTCCTGCAAAGATCCTGCTCGATACCATTAAACATATTTACAAGCTCAGGACCTGCAACCTGAACCTCGCTCCGGCCAAGATCGAAGAAGGAAAATACAAGGTCTGCCTGGAATATCACATCAAAAACTGCGAAGGGCCATGTGAAGGACTTGAAAGCAAGCAAGATTATGATGAAAAGATTGATGCCATCCGCGGTATCATTAAAGGGGATTTCCGGAAAGCAAAAGAGTACCTGGTAAACCAGATGATGAAATATGCGCAAAACCTGAAGTTTGAAAATGCACAGATCGTAAAGGAAAGGCTGGATGCCCTGGAAGACTACCAGGCAAAAAATACCGTTGTAAACCCAAGTATCGATGATGTGGATGTTTTCGGAATGACGAGTGACGAAACGGCAGCTTACGTGAACTTCTTCAAGATCAGGAATGGAAATATCATCCAGAGTTTTACTACTGAAATCAAGAAAATCCTTGAGGAAACCGATGAAGAAATCATGGAACAGGCTTTAATTGAGATCCGTCAGAAGTTTGATTCCGATTCAAAAGAGGTTCTGCTACCCTTCCATCTGCCAATTGAAATTCCGAATGTTAAGCTGATCGTGCCTAAAGTGGGTGACAAAAAGCGTATCGTAGAACTTTCTGAAAAGAATGCAAAAGAATATCGCCTGGAAAAGCTGAAGCAGGTGCAGATCGTAGATCCTGAAAGACATACCAACCGCATCATGGCAGAAATGCAGAAATTGTTGAGGATGCCTGTAGAACCACGCCACATCGAAGGTTTTGATAATTCGAACATCCAGGGGACAAATCCGGTTTCGGCATGTGTCGTTTTTAAAGATGGTAAACCAAGCAAAGCAGACTACAGAATATTCCATCCCAAAACCGTTGAAGGCCCCAATGACTTTGCGACGATGGAAGAAGTGATCTACCGCCGCTACAAAAGAATGCTGGATGAGGGAGAAAGTTTACCCCAACTGATCCTTATTGACGGAGGAAAAGGACAATTGTCATCAGCGGTAAAGAGCCTGCGCTTATTGGGCTTATACGGTAAGATTACCATTGTAGGAATTGCAAAAAGGCTGGAGGAAATCTTCTTTCCTGAAGATTCCATTCCTTTATATCTTGATAAAAAATCGGAAACCCTTAAAATTTTGCAGAGGGTTCGGGACGAAGCCCACCGGTTTGGCGTAAAACATCACAGAACAAGAAGGAAGAACTCCACCATAAAATCTGAGCTTGAGGAAATTCCCGGCGTGGGAGGAAAGACAATCGAATTGCTTTTGTTGAGGCTGAAATCAGTAAAAAGAATTAAAGAATCGAGTATGGAAACCCTTGAGGAAATCATAGGGAAAAGTAAGGCGAAGATTGTTTGGGAATTTTTCAATACTCCTTGATTTATATTGGAATTTTTATTAATTTTAGCCTATATTTTTAAACATGAAAAAAACTATTTCTCTTATTTTACTGATTAGTATAAATTTTTATTATTCTCAGTCTAATGTGGGTGTTAGCTATCAGTTATCCACTACCGATAGCAAAGGTGAACTTTTAAATTATCCGGAAATTCAGGGATCTCCTTATCTGAGCGAAGGTTTTACACCAGCTAAAGCAGCGTGCTGTAATGAGGTTTTGCCTATGAGATATGATACCTACGCCGACCAAGTTGAATATTCAAAAGATGGTGCGGTTTATATCCTTGCAAAACAAGAACCTTATACCAAAATAATCTTTAAGGATACTAATACAACGCTTCAGCTTGAAAAGGTTGATAAAAGTAGCGAATCAAGGTATTTTTTACTGTTAGCAGATGGAAAGAATTCTTTACTTAAAAAAGTAGGTTCAGTTATTGAAAAAGGTAGCACTACAACGCCTCTTAATAGGAATCCGGCGGCTTATTCCGCTAAAGATAATAAAGCTTCTTTTAAAATGGTAAATCCTGTTTATTATCTAAAGACCGCTCAAGGCCATATTGGTGAAATTAAAGATAAAGGAGATGTACTTGGCCTTTATCCTGATAAAACAGATGAACTTAACACTTTCTTTAAATCCAATAAAGTGAAGTTTAATAAGGAGGAAAGCTTAATCAAGCTTGTTACCTTCATCAATAGCCTTACCTAGTATCACGGAATTATGACTTGTCCTGAAATAACTTGTCAACTTATTTTAGGATGGGACATTATCATAAAATAAGCCATTAGATTTTAATGGCTTATTTTTTTATTTTGCTAAGAAAATCTCTTTTGTAAATTCTCCGTTCTGCTGTGGAATCTCGATCACAATATTTCCGTTTTCATAATAGCCTAAGGTAGATTCTCCGTTTTGTAATTTCACCCTAAAAACATCCGCTTTGGTTGTAGCCTTGAAGGTCGCAAATGGTGAAGAACTGTTTTGAGCAACGAGAATAAACTGGCGATCATCGATCTGAATTTTCTGTAGCTCGGTTTTTCCATTGGTAAACCGGACGGTAGTGTTATTCGACGATGTGACCTGCGAAGTCGTTACAGCCTGAGCTTCTGATGTTGTCGGGTCTACCACTGTTGCATGTGCCGAAGTTTTAACTGTTTGAGCAACCGGATTGGCAGTAGCGATTGACACGAAAGTTCTGTTTAAAGCATCCTGATAACCTTCTTTATATTCCTTGATACTCGAAGCGCCTTTTATAGAGGAAATGACCTTATCATTACAGTCTTTAAATTGAAGCATTACTTTATTTCTAAGGAAACCGCTGTCATTTAGAATATCGGCCATAAGAACATCACAGGGATTGGCCTTCGCTTCTGTCGGCCACTGTAATTTATCGGCAGGAATTACGGTATAATTCTTTGCACGTAACGTTTTCGTCAGAAGATCTGCCAGTCCGAAATCTTCCTTAAAAGTTTCAAATTTTGCCGGAAGAGAGATGTATTTGTAGTCGGAAACTTTTTGTCCGAAAATCAGCATCGAACAGGCTGTCAGTATAGCAATTGATAATTTTTTCATTGTTTTTAATTTAATCATTTCTGAACTGTCCCATATCCAGTTTCAGGGAGAAAAAGTTGGAATAGAAATTCGATCCGCCGATTCCTGAATTGGTAATTGCATAGTCTAAAGTAAGCCCTCTGTAACGGATCCCGATCCCTGCGCTCGGCTGGAAAGAAACTTTTCTTCTCAGATCTTCGATATCGGTGATGGATTGGAATCTGTTGACCCCTAATCGTACAAAAATCATTTTCTGGTAGCCGAGTTCCGCTCCGGCGTAAGGCGTTAAACTGGCGAAATCCGTGGAAACCAAAGCCGCCGTTTTCGCAAAATCCACATTGATCCCCGCTTCCGGCAATACATACACACTGCTGTTGATTTCAAACATTTTGCTGGCGCCCACATTCAGTTTAGGCATGGTAAGCTCCATTTTGTCTTTCGGGGCCGGGTTGAATTCCTCACCGTTCACAACGGTGGAAAGTTCTTTCTGGTTTACACTCCAGAAGTTTACCGTAGTCGTGGCGTCTCTTAACATCCCTCCCAGTTTCCAGCCGTTGTCCAGTTTGTAAATAGCTCCGACATCGAAACCAAAGCCGTATCCGTTGGCAAATTTCCCAACGTTCCGGTAGACAATTTTGGCGTTGATCCCGACATCCAGCTTGGTATTTCCCCCAGGATTAAAAGCATACGAAAGGATCGCCGCATAATCGGACTGAGAGAATTTCGTGATTTTATCGTAATCAATATTTCCTTCGGTATCGATCAATTGGGTCGTATTTAAGATGTTATCGACTCCCAATCTTACAACAGAAACTCCGAAAACGCCTGTTTCCAGCACTTTGGCATAAGCAAGATAATCGTATTTTGCAATAGACTCAAAATATTCGGCGTGCATGGCTGCTCCCTGCCAGTCTCTTTCCACGCACATCAAACCTGCCGGGTTCCACATCGGAGAATAGACGTCATCCTGGTTGGAGATTACCGCTCCTCCCATGGCCAGTCCCCGGGCACCCGCTCCGATGTTTAGGAATTCGTTGGAGTATTTCCTGATGATCTGGGATTGCGACATCCCGAAAACCAGGGCGAACACAAATAAAAGATATTTTTTCATCATATCAATTGATGCTTAATTTAAAGTTTTTTGTTTCTTAGCTTTTATCAATCCGTTGACAATGATTGCCAGTATCATAACTCCTGAAGCGATATAAAAAACCGGACTCATGTGTTCTGATTCTCCAAAGATAAAAAAAGCTAGTATAATTCCGTAGACCGGTTCTAAATTAACTGTTAAAATTAACGTAAACGGCGAAATATATTTCATCAGATTCACCGATTCCAGCATCGGGAAAGCCGTAAAAACACTTGCCAGTAAGCCTATTAACGCAAGATCACGGTAACTTATTTCATTGATCTCAAAAATCTGCCCGCTGAACAGATAAAACAGCATCAAAATAAACCATCCTGAGAATATTTCGTAAAAAATAATGTTTCCGGAGCTCGTTTTCCCAAACATCTTCCCGTTGAAAACCGAAAATATCGTCCCGAAAACGGCACAGAGTACTCCGTAGAAAATTCCCTCTTTATACTGAAATTCCGTTTTGAAGATCAATAAAATGCAGGCTACGATCAACACGCCCATAATAACTTCCGAAATATCAATCTTCCTTTTAAAGATAACCGGTTCCAGAATCGAAGCAAACAGCGTCGACAGGGATAGGCAGCTCAGGGCAATCGAGACGTTGGAGATTTTAATCGAATGAAAGAAACAGTACCAGTGCAGCGCCATCGAAAGGCCGATGGCTGCTAACTGAAAAAATACTTTCTTCGAAACCTTAATGCTGTCTTTTCTGAAAACACGGATATATACAAACAGACAGATGGCCGCAAACAGCATCCTGTAAAAAACCAGGATTTCCGCATTCGCATGAATCAGTTTTCCCAAAATTGCCGTAAATCCCCATAAAAACACAATCAAATGCAACCTGAAAAGCGCCAATTTATGCATATTCTACCTTCTTATACTATTTTTGCAAATTTACAAATAGGTTTTACAAATTGCATAATAAATTTATATTAAAGCGATGGTTTTTTTGAGAAAGTTTGACAGGTATTATTAGCAAAAGTTTAAAATATAACAACAAAAGTTTTTAACGCTAACGACCCTAAGAATAGGTTACATTCTATCCGCATATTTTCCGGGCGCTAAGGCATTTCATTCAGCAAATGATAGCACTGGATATTATTTAAAACTGTCTCTTAAAGATTACCGAAAAATTTTGAAATCCGTTAGGTTTATGTAGTCCTCCAGTACATGGATTCTGATATTTCCAAGAGCATTCCGGAAAGCATTTATATGGATATATTAAAAAAAACCCTGAAAATTTGTTCAACTTTCAGGGCCTTCAAATAATAAACTATTAAAAAAATAAACTAGGAACTAGAGAAGGGTGAGATATCACTCTCACTTTCTCTATGGTAAAGTTAGCAAATTACGAACCATAAAAAATATATTTTTTGTTAAAAATTTCATAAATTTCTGAAAACCAATTTATTAAACAATTGTTTACATCAACTTTTATTCCATCCAAAAAATAGTATCTTTAAAGGGAAAAAATTGAAATTTTTATGGACATTGAATTCAACAAAAGAGAAGATCAGAACAGATTAAAATTATCCGAAATCAATCGCCTGCTCTCAGAAATAAAAAAAGGGGGTGGTGAAAAGAGGCTTCAGAAGCTTCGTGAAGAAGGTAAAATGACAGCCAGGGAGAGAGTAGAATATCTTCTCGACAAAGATTCAGATTCCATAGAGATCGGTGCTTTTGCCGGTTATGAAATGTACGAAGAGCATGGCGGCTGCCCAAGCGGCGGTGTTGTCGTAGTAATGGGCTATGTTTCAGGAAGACATTGTATCATTGTTGCCAATGATGCTTCGGTAAAAGCCGGTGCATGGTTCCCGATTACCGGAAAGAAAAACCTGAGGGCCCAGGAAATTGCCATGGAAAACAGGCTTCCGATCATTTATCTGGTAGATTCTGCCGGGGTTTACCTGCCAATGCAGGATGAAATTTTCCCGGATAAGGAAATGTTCGGAAGGATTTTCAGGAACAATGCCAAAATGAGTGCGGCAGGAATTGTCCAGATTTCCGCAGTGATGGGCAGCTGTGTGGCCGGAGGGGCTTATCTTCCGATTATGAGCGACGAAGCAATGATCGTGGAAGGAACAGGATCAATCTTTTTAGCGGGAAGTTATCTTGTAAAAGCGGCGATCGGAGAAAGTATCGACAATGAAACGCTGGGCGGAGCAACCACACACTGCTCGATTTCCGGGGTTACCGATTATAAGGCAAAAGACGACAAGGATGCGTTGAACCGGATCAAAAATATTATGAAGTCTCTCGGAAGTACCGAGAAAGCTGGTTTCGACAGAATTGAAAGTGCCCAGCCGAAAGAAAAGCCGGAAAATATTTTCGGAATCGTGCCGGTTTCTAGGGCAGAACAATACGACACGTATGAAATCATCAAATGCCTGGTTGATCACTCGGAATACGAGGAATATAAGTCTGATTACGGTAAAAGCATCATCTGCGCCACGGCAAGGATTGACGGCTGGTCCGTAGGAATTGTGGCCAACCAGAGAAAGCTGGTAAAGAGCGGGAAAGGCGAAATGCAGTTCGGAGGTGTAATTTACTCAGACTCTGCAGATAAAGCAACCCGGTTTATTGCCAACTGCAACCAGAGAAAAATTCCATTGGTATTCTTACAGGATGTTACCGGTTTCATGGTCGGTTCCAAATCCGAGCACGGGGGAATCATTAAAGACGGTGCAAAAATGGTGAATGCCGTTTCCAATTCCGTAGTTCCTAAATTTACCATCATTACAGGAAACTCTTATGGAGCCGGAAACTACGCCATGTGCGGAAAAGCCTATGATCCGAGGCTGATTGTAGCGTGGCCATGGGCAGATCTTGCGGTAATGGGCGGCGCACAGGCTGCAAAAGTTTTGGCTCAGATCCAGGAATCCACCCTGAAGAAACAAGGTAAGGAAATTACGGAAGAAGAACATAACGAAATTTTAGACACCATTTCTAAAAAATACCAGAAACAGACCGAAGCAACCTATGCAGCAGCAAGACTCTGGACGGATGCCATCATCAATCCGGTAGACACCAGAAAGTGGATCTCTATGGGAATTGAAGCAGCGAACCATTCACCGATTACTGAAAAATTTAATTTGGGGGTGATACAGGTTTGATAATTGATAATTGATAATTGATAATTGATAATTGATAATTGATAATTGATTACAAAATAAAAAGATGTGAAATTATTTCTTCACATCTTTTTATTTTTATCAGGGAACATATTTTTATTTACTTGTACTGCTATCCGCCACTACCTTTTAAGCCGTGTCTTCCACCATAGCCCCGATTGCCGCGGCATCCTTTTTTTGAAGTGGGAGAGTCAAGGAAAAAAAAGATATAGCAGAAAGCGGGAAATAGCTCCTAAAAATAGAATCAGGAAAAGAACACCCCCGTTCTGAATCTTTCTTTATTCAGTTTTTTATTGACGGCCAGGCCCCAAAGGATAAATTCTTTCAGGAACAGCATGTCTTCAGGCTTTGTATCAGGCTGATACTTTTCGATGATTTTATCCAGCGGACTGATTCTGTTTAAATTTTTAGCATACACTTCATCGGAAGATTCATCGGTGATTTCCAGGAATCCGTCGTCTTCCATAAACCAGTCCGTAATCTGGCTGAACGGTCCATCCACGTTCTTTTTTTCCAGCTTTTCGACTTTCGGAAAATAGGTCATAAATAATGTTTTTACCGCATTATCAAGCAACATTTGCGCTACTGCTTCGGCACCTTCCTGCTCACCTTCATACACCAGTTCCACTTTTCCGGTAATGGCAGGGATGACGCCTACGAAATCGCTTAGGCGAACCGATGTGGTTTCTTCTCCCGTCAGCAAAGCTCTTCTTTCTGCGGTACTCAGTAAATTTTCAAAAGCGGTAATGCTCATTCGGGCACTTACCCCGCTTTTGGCATCCACATATTCACTTTCCCGGGCTTCAAATCCGATCTGTTCCAAAAGGTCTTTCGCCAGATCAGGAACATATACTCCATTTTTCTGACGGCTATCCAGACTTGATTCATAGCTGGTAATTTCTTTCGCAATATGTATGTTTTCAGGATAATGCGTTAAGATTTGCGATCCGATCCGGTCTTTCAAAGGTGTTACAATGCTTCCCCGGTTGGTATAATCTTCCGGGTTTGCCGTAAACACAAACTGGATATCCAGTGGCATCCTTACCTTAAATCCACGAATCTGCACATCGCCTTCCTGAAGGATATTAAACAGCGAAACCTGAATTCTTGCCTGAAGATCGGGCAATTCATTAATGACAAAGATGGATCGGTTTGCCCTTGGAATCATCCCGAAATGGATTACTCTGTCATCGGCATACGAAAGCTTTAAATTAGCCGCTTTAATGGGATCGACATCTCCGATAAGATCCGCTACCGTTACATCCGGTGTTGCCAACTTTTCGAAAAACCGCTCATCACGATGCAGCCATTCGATCGGCGTATTGTCGCCTTCTGTTTCTATCAGTTCTTTTGCATACCGCGAAATCGGGTTCAAAGGATCGTCATTAATTTCGCTTCCCTGTACAAAGGGAATCCACTCATCCAGCAGCGAGGTCATCATTCTTGCCAATCTGGTTTTAGCCTGCCCTCTTAATCCTAGCAGATTAATATTATGCCGGCTCAGGATAGCCTGTTCCAGCTGAGGGATTACTGTATTTTCGTATCCGAAAATTCCTTCAAATACAGATTCTTTATTTTTTATTTTGTTTCTTAAATTCTCTCTTAGCTCGTCTTTAATACTTTTGGTCTGATAACCTGATGCTTTTAACGAGCCTAATGTTTTTATCTCTGGCTTTGCAGTCATTGTACTTAAATGTAATTATAATATTTGATTGATGTTTAGAATATCAATTGTAAACGATTAACGTATTTTTTTCTTACGGTTGGCTTCATAATCTTCGAATATCATTTGCCCAAGTCCGTTAAGTCCTGTATAAAATGCTTTTCCCTGATTGGCTTCCGTAAATTCACTTACAAAATGCTGAAGATAAGGATCCTGGGCAATCATAAAGGTGGTGATTGGAATATGCAGCCTCCTGGCTTGTGCAGCCATATTGTAGCATTTCTGCACCACATAATCGTCCAGGCCGTAAGAATTCATATAGTAGGTCCCATCGGGCTCGCGTACGCAGCTTGGTTTCCCATCGGTGATCATGAAGATCTGTTTATTGGTATTCCTTTTCCGCCTCAAAATATCCATCGCAAGTTGAAGTCCTGCAACAGTATTGGTATGGTAAGGCCCCACCTGCAAATAAGGCAGTTCCTTTATTTTGACCGGCCAGGCATCATCCCCAAAAACAATAATATCCAGGGTATCCTTCGGGTAACGGGTAGTAATCAGTTCAGCCAGCGCCATGGCTACTTTCTTCGCAGGGGTAATACGGTCTTCTCCGTACAGGATCATGCTGTGGCTGATGTCGATCATCAACACTGTACTCATCTGCGACTGGTGGACACTATCTTCCACGATCAGGTCATTTTCCGTCAGATGAAAATCACCGATCCCGTTATTGATCTGTGCATTTTTTAAACTTTCCGTGATGGAAATTTTCTCAACAGGATCCCCGAAATTATAATTTCTGAATTCGCCGGTCGTATCTTCACCGGTTCCGCTCTTTTTAGTCTTATGGTTTCCGTTTCCGCTTTTCGCCAGGTTTCCGAAGATCTGATTAAGAGCCTGCTTTCGGATGTTCTGCTCCATTTTTGAACTCAGCTTAATTCTGTTTCCACTCCCGTTAGGATCAATTTCCTCACGGATGTAGCCCTTCTTTTTAAGATCTTCAATAAAATCGTCAATGGTATATTCAGGGGTTGTCAGCTGGTACTCCTCGTCCAGCATTCTGAGCCAGTCAATCGCTTCATCAAAATCCCCGGAAGTGTGCGTCAACAGATCCGTGAAGATTTCCAGCAACCGATCGAATACGGATAATTCCGGTGCTTTGTAGGTTTCAAACCTAAAACCTTTCACAATATGCTCTTTCATAATCTAAAGTTACGATATAAATCTACGATAGCCCGAAAGATTTCGTCTATTTTAGTTTTTATGATTAAGAATAATTACAGAAATAATGCAATTTTTCAGGAGCTGCTTCCCGCTATCCACTCTTACTCCTCGCGCCAAGCTTATCCGGAGCTTAAATCCATCTCTTTTCCGGGCTTGCTGTGGGGTAACCGTTTCTATCGGGGCTAGGCTGTCGGCCGGTATTTTATTGCCAGTTTGTTACAAAGCACTTTCTGATAAGTGATTAGTAATGGATAATGGGTAATGGATAAAATTACGATGGTTACGGTTTATGATGAATTTCAATTTCAAGCTTTAATAGATAAACAAGAAAAGCCCTGAAGGGGCGCAATTCCATACAATGAGTAATGGATAATCATTCATGAGTAAATAAGTAACAGGCAGTAATTTAACTGTAAACATGTAATCTGTAACCTTACACTTTTAACTTATCCTTTTTTTTGCTTTTTCCCCTTGCTCTTTTCCCTTGTCTCTTTTCCTGGGGTATGGGCATAAAAAAACCTCACACATGACTGTATGAGGTTTGTAAAAAAACTGGCGGCGACCTACTCTCCCGCGTTAGCAGTACCATCGGCGCTGGTGGGCTTAACTTCTGTGTTCGGAAT